>Ga0172382_10001607_pt1 | contig 40178 bp, 30 predicted proteins | sample Leawel138RmetaG_FD_122245 | JGI IMG/M metagenome (GOLD analysis project Ga0172382, IMG submission 122245) | Leachate microbial communities from a municipal landfill in Southern Ontario, Canada - Leachate well 138R metaG | ecosystem: Engineered > Solid waste > Landfill > Unclassified | place... | reverse complement strand
GTTCAGATTGTCGATCTCGCCCACGATCCGGGCGACATGCTCGTAATAGACCTCCCCGATATGGGTGAGGGACAGGCTGCGGCTGGTCCGGTTGAACAGCTTCGCCCCGATCTCGTCCTCCAGCTGCGCGATCTTGCGGGAAACCGACGCCGGGGACTGGCCAGAGGCGCGGCCGGCCGCCGAAAGGCTACCGCATTCCACCACCTTGAGCAACAGGCGCATGCCCTCGAGCGTTTCCAAAGCCGTTCCCCTAACCGCCCCGCGCGGCTTTCATTTCCCGGCGCAAGGCCTGGGTGGCGGCAAGGTCGATCTCGAGCTTTTCGGGGTGCCTCACCGGATCGCCCCGGATAATCACCCCATAGTCGCGCCGGGCGCCTGCGATGCTGACATATTCGTCGCGCACATCGCGCCTGACCATTTCCGGATCGCGTTCCAGCGGATCGCCCCAGCCGCCCCCGCCGCCGGTGCGGAAGCGTAATGCGCATCCCCTGCCGAGCTGCCAGACGGGGCGGGAGCCGAAATAGAAATACCGGCCGTGGGGATCGAGCTGCTTGCTGTCCGGGTCGAGCATTCCCGCGATGGGTTCCGAGCGGGCATAGATCGCGTCTTCGTTCGCGATCAGGTCGGCGGCGCTCCGCTTGAGGTCCGCGGCTTGCGCGGGGAACAGCCAGCAGGCCTGCGAGGTGCCGTCGCCGCCGCCGTTCACCCCGATCCCGGCGGGGGTCTTGGCATGAAGGGAAGTGAGATTGTGGCCGCCTTCGGCCAGCCACAGCGTGTCGCGCATCACCGCCGCGCCGCCGCGATGCCTGCCCGGCCCGCCGCTGTCGGTGACATATTCCTTGCGCATCACCACCACCGGAATGCTCCCCTCGATCGCTTCCGTCGCGGGATCGAGATTGTTGCCGGTGTGATTGACGGTGTAACTGTCGCCGTCTCCGGCCCTGGTCGCGCCCCACGGGCCATGCTCGCCCCCGCAGGTCGATACCGAGAGCCAGGGCGTGCCGTCCGGCCACTGGCCGCTGCCGTTATGGACCATCATCGAGCCGAAATCCGGCCCGACCGCATCCTCGCCCAGTGCATCGGCAAGCGCGCGATAGATCGCCGAGACGACCACGAACGACGCTTCCCAATACATGAAGATCGGGCCGAGCGGCGGGGTCGCGCTGACGAAGGTGCCCGGCGGGAGCACGATGTCGATGGTGCGGAAGCAACCGGACGAAAGCGGCGTCTTCTGCTCGATCGCCATCTTGAGCGCCACGCCGACCGCCGCCTTCACGTCGAGCGGGCCGCAATTGATGCTGGTGGCCGCCTGCCGCGAGGTGCCGCTGAAGTCGAATTCCATCCGGTCGTCGACCTTGGTGATCTTCACTTTCAGGCGGCATTCCCGATCTTCGCTATCCCCGTCGCAATCCAGCGCATCCTCGCCTTCATACACGCCATCGGGGATCTTCTCGCGAATGGCCGCGCGCATCGCGTCGCCCGACACGTCGCAGCAATAGCGGATCGCCCCGAGGAAGGCGTCGATCTCGTAACGATCGATGCTCTCCATCAGCAGGCGTTCGCCCAGCAGCAGGCTCTGGTAGAGCGACTTCATGTCCGGCAGCAGCAGGTCGCCGAAGCGGGCGTTGTCGAAGATCAGGTTGAAGGTCGGGCGCTGCGGCTGATCGTCGCGATAAAGCAGGATCGGCGGGATCACGAGGCCGGTTTCATAGACATTGTGCTTGGAGCCGCTGAAACCGCCGGCGACGATCCCGCCCATATCGAGCTGGTGCGCCCTGATGGTGACGAAGGAGACAAGCTCGCCGCGATAGAAGACCGGGCGGATGAAGCAGACGTCGTTCACATGCAGCCCGATGCGATAGGGATCGTTGGCTATCAGGACATCGCCGGGCCGGATGTTCTCCGGCCCGAATTCCTCCACGATGTTGCGCACCCCGTCGGCCATGGTGAACATGAAGATGGAGAGGCTGTCCGATCCGGTGCTCATCGGATAGTTGAGCTGCGGCGGGCCGGAAATGGTCGCGGCGAAATCGTACCATTCCCGCAGGATCATCGAGAAGGACGTGGTGAGCAGCACCGTGCTCATGTGCTTCACGATATATTGCATCCGGTTCGCCAGAATCGATGCGGTGAACCGATCCGTATTGTAGCGTTCGAAGAATTCGCTCTCGGTAAGCTCGCGGATCGGGCGGGCATCCGCCCCGGCCGGGCCGGATGCGGGTGCGGAGGCATCCGGCCTTCCATATGCCTCCCCCGCCGGCAGCGGCCGGGCCGGAGAAGAAGCGCGCGCGCTGTCCCTGCTGCCGAGCCTCACCACAGGTTGTCCGCCCGCCGGATATACAATTCGCCGAACTCGCCCACCGACAGGATCTGGCCGCTGAGGATGAAGGTGGTCGCGCTTTCCTCCCTGATGACCGCCGGCCCCCGGATCTCGTCTCCGAAGCGAAGGTCGGTCCGGCGATATTCGCCCGCCTGGATCGGTTCCGGGGCGAGATAATGCAAGGTTATCACGCGGTCGGGGGCGGGAGCGCCCTCGGAACGCCGTTCCAGCCGGGGGTAATCGACCTTCGCCGTGGGCATCACCGTTTCCACCCTGTAGGTCACGCTCTGCACCGGAATGCCGGGAAACCGATTGCCCGCCCGCAACTCATAGCCGCTGTGGAAGTTCTCGATCATCTCCAGCACCGTTTCCGGGCTGATCTTTCCGGGCGGAATGGGGATGAACGGCGTTTCCCAACTCTGGCCGAGCAAACGGCCATCGAAGGCGCGGATGAAGATCGGGTCGGGATGGCTGTCCTTCAGGCGCTCCCGCAAATTCGCTTCCATTTCCCGGAAGACCTCGTCGATCTCCGGCGCGACTTCCGGCGCCAGGGTGCGATAGGCGCTGCGGCTGTCGCTGTAAGTCTGCTCCGAACTGACCAGCCCCAGCGCGGAGAAAAGCCCGGGGTGGGGCGGGACGATCACTTCGGCCGCGTGCAGCTTGTCCAGCACCGAGGGCAGCAGCATCGGCCCGGCGGCGCCGAAGGCGATGATGCTGAAATCGCGCGGGTCGATCCCATGCTGGATGGTCACGTTGGTCAGGCCTTCGGCGATATTGTTGAGCCCCACATGGAAGGCGAAGCGGACCCGGTCCTCGAACGGCAGGCTGGTGTCCAGCCTTTCGAAAGCCCGTTTCGACTGGCCCTTGTCGAGCCTGACCCGCCCGCCCGCGAAATTGTCGGGATCGATGATCCCCATCAGCAGGCAGGTGTCGGTCATGGTGGGGTCCGTCCCCCCCTTGCCGTAGCACGCGGGGCCGGGTTCCGAACCGGCGCTGCCGGGGCCGACCTGCAGCTCCCCGGCATTGCTGATAGACACCAGGCTGCCGCCGCCCGCGCCGATGCTGGAAACCTCGACCGACAAGGCGTTCACCACCAGATCGTGTTCCAGCTCGAAGGTGGTGTTCACATAGGGGCGGAAATCGCTGACCAGGCTGATGTCGCAGGAGGTTCCCCCGATGTCCGCGCATAGGAGATTGCCCTTGGCCACCATCTTTCCGAAATGAGTGCTGGCCACCGCCCCGGCGGCAGGGCCGGCGAAAACGATCTGATAGGGCCGCTCCATCGCCACCTCTGACGAGAGCAGCTGGGCGGCGCAATTGGCGTAATTGAGCTTGCCCCGGAACCCCAGCGCGCGCAGGCCCTCGTCCAGCCGCTGCGTGTAGTCGCTATAGATCAGATGCATGAAGACATCGATCACCGTGGTCGAGGCGCGATCATATTCCTTCGCCAGCGGGGATACCTCACTGGAAATGGAGCAGGGAATATCGCCCATTTCCTCGCGCACGATCTCGCTCAGACGTTCCTCGTGAACGCGATTCACATAGCTGTTGAGCAGGCAGATCGCGACGCCCGCGACCCCGCATTCCCTGAGCACGGCGATCTGCTCCCGCGCCTGCCGCTCGTCCAGAGGGATCAGCACCTCGCCTTCCGTGGTGATCCGCTCGACCACCCCCCGGCGCAGATAGCGTGGCACCAGAGGCATTGCCGCATCCCCGAAATGGCGGCGCCAGTGCGGATTGGTAAGGTCGGCGACCGGACGCCAGGTGCGGCCCGCGTCGAGTATGTCCCGATGCCCCATGGAGGTCAGGAACGCGATCTTCGGCAGGCGGCGGGTAATCACCGCGTTCAGGCCATGGGTGCTGGCGTGGTTGAAGGCGTGCGCCTGCTCCACCCCTATCTCCCGGGCGCCGGCGATCACTCCCAGCTCGGTATTGCGGCTGTCGGTCGTGATCTTGATCGTCCTGATGCCGGACTCGCCGATGGATACCACATCCGTAAAGGTGCCGCCGACGTCGACGCCGATCAACATGGCCGCCGCCCCAGGGCCGGACAGCGCGCTGCGGGAAGCGATTGCCGGGTCATTTCAATCGAGGTCCAGGCTGTTCGAAAGCAGTTCGACCGGCCCCAGCAAGCGCCAGGGGCGCCGCGAAATTTCCTGCAGCGTCTTCTGATTCTTTATGACGATGAACCATCCGCCTTCGGACAGGACCGGATATTGCCGGAGATCGGCCAGGGATTGCCCGGGATAATCCCGGACGAGATCGATCCCCGCCGCTGTAAGATCCGCCTCGGTAAGCTCGGCGCGCTGCTGTCGGATGTCGCCAGCGCCGTCGGCCTTGTTCGCATCCATGCTTTGCTCAGTCTGTTGATCTATGAAAAATCGTGCCTTCCTGCGCCGGGAAAATGCCACAAGGTCCGGATCAGGGCAAATCGCCAATCGCCCGACCGGTATCGTCAAAGGTCCACCGCCCTCAACCGGAGCGAATTGCCGATGACGCTGACCGAGGACAGGGCCATGGCGGCGGCGGCGATGATCGGCGAGAGCAGCAGCCCGAACACGGGATAGAGAATGCCCGCCGCCACCGGAACCCCGGCCGCGTTGTAGATGAAGGCGAAGACGAGATTCTGGCGGATGTTCCGCATCGTTGCCTCGGACAGGCGGCGCGCCTTGACGATGCCGGTCAGATCGCCCTTCAGCAGCGTCACCCCGGCGCTTTCGATGGCGACGTCAGTGCCCGAACCCATGGCGATGCCCACATCGGCAGCGGCCAGCGCTGGCGCGTCGTTCACCCCGTCGCCCGCCATCGCCACCACTCGCCCTTCGGACTTGAGGCGCGCGACCACGGCACTTTTCTGATCCGGCAACACATCGGCCTCGACCTCGTCGATACCGAGTTGCCGGGCCACGGCTTCCGCCGTGGTGCGGTTGTCGCCGGTCAGCATGACGATGCGGATGCCGTCGGCATGCAGGGCCTTCAGCGCATCGGCAGTCGTTGCCTTGACCGGATCGGCGATGGCGAAAATCCCGGCCGCCTGGCCCGCGACCCCCACATAGATCGCCGTCGCGCCATCATGCCGCAGAGTGTCGGCTTGATCGGACAAGGCCGCAGCGTCGATGCCGCATTCCCTGAGAAACGCGGCGTTGCCCAGCACGACCGCCTTGCCCTCGACCGTGCCGAGCGCGCCCTTGCCGGTCGGGGAATCGAACTCCGCGACCGGCGGAACGGCGATGCCCCGCGCCTCAGCCGCCGCGACGACAGCGAGCGCCAGCGGATGCTCGGAGGCTTTCTCCACCCCGGCAGCGAGCCGCAGGATCTCATCTTCGGCAAAGCCCCCGGCGGCCACGATCCGCGTCACGGCGGGCTTGCCTTCGGTCAGGGTCCCGGTCTTGTCCACGACCAGCGTGTCCACCTTCTCCATCCGCTCCAGCGCCTCGGCATTCTTTATCAGCACTCCCGCGCCCGCGCCCTTGCCGATACCGACCATGATCGACATCGGCGTGGCCAGCCCCAGCGCGCAGGGGCAGGCGATGATGAGCACCGAGACGGCGGCGATCAGGCCGTGCGCGAAGCGAGGTTCCGGCCCCCACAGGCCCCAGGCGAGGAAGGCCAGCAGCGCGATCAGGATCACGATAGGCACGAACCAGCCGGAAACCCGGTCCGCCATGCGCTGGATCGGCGCGCGCGAGCGCTGGGCATCGGCGACCATCTGCACGATGCGCGACAGCATCGTGTCGCGGCCGACCTTCTCGGCACGAATGACCAATGCCCCGGTCTGGTTGAGCGTACCGCCAACGACGGCATCGCCCCGTGCGCGCGTCACCGGCATGGATTCGCCCGTGACCATCGATTCATCGAGCGCGGAGCGGCCATCCTCGACAGTGCCGTCGACAGGCACCGTCTCGCCGGGCCGCACGCGCAGACGGTCGCCGATCTGCACGGCCTCGACCGGAACATCGTCTTCCGCGCCATCTTCACCAATCCGCCGCGCCGTCTTCGGCGCAAGATCGAGCAGCGCCCGAATCGCGCCGGAGGTCTGCTCACGGGCGCGCAGTTCCAACAGCTGGCCGAGCAGGACCAGCACGGTGATGACGGCGGCGGCCTCGAAATAGACCGCGACCGTTCCGTCCGCCGCGCGGAAGGCGGCAGGAAAAATGCCGGGCGCCAAGGCCGCCACGACGCTGTAGAGCCAGGCAACCCCGGTGCCCATCGCGATCAGGGTGAACATGTTGAGGCTGCGGTTGACCAGCGAGGCCCAGCCGCGCTCGAAGAACGGCCAGCCGGCCCACAACACCACCGGCGTCGCCAGCAGGAACTGGACCCAGATCGATAGTCTTGCCGGCACGAGATGATGCAGCGCCGGGATCAGATGCGATCCCATTTCCAGCAGGAACACCGGCAAGGCCAGCGCAAGGCCGATCCAGAAGCGCCGCGTCATATCGGCAAGCTCGGGGCTGGGCCCGGCATCGGCGCTCGCCACCAGCGGCTCCAATGCCATGCCGCAGATCGGGCAGCTTCCCGGCCTGTCCCGGCGGATCTCGGGATGCATCGGGCAAGTCCAGATCGTTCCCTCCGGCGCAGGCGCCGCCGGGCTGGAGCCGCCGCCATGGTGAGAGTGGCCGTGGGCATCGCCATGCGCTGGCGCTGCCGCCAGATAGCGGGCGGGATCGGCCTCGAATTTCGCCTTGCATCCCGCCGAGCAGAACACATGGGTCACGCCTTCATGCCGGGTCCGATGCGCAGCCGTCGCAGGGTCGACCGCCATGCCGCACACCGGGTCCTTCATCAGCCCGTGGGCGGCGGCGTCCGTGCGGTGGGCATGTCCTTCATGATCGGCGCGATCCTGCATCTCGTGACGATGCCCGTTCCACGCCGTTCCTCAAAGGCTTTTCACCGCAGACCCGCGGCAATCATGCCTGGCCAAGTGAACGCGCGACCACTTCCAGAAGTATTTCGGATGTTCCGCCATAAATGCGCTGGACCCGCGCATCGCGCCACATCCGGGCGATCGGATATTCATTCATGTAACCCGCTCCGCCGTGGAACTGCAGGCATGCATCCACCAGTTTCCATTGCATCTCGGTGTGCCAGAGCTTCGCGGCCGAGGCCGAGGCCGTGCTCAATCCGCCTTCCGACTGAAGGATGATGCAGCGGTCGAGATGCGGCCAGCCGACCTGCAATTGCGCGCTGTAATCCGCCATGACGAAGCGCGTATTCTGGAAATCGAATATCGTCTGCCCAAACGCCTTCCGTGTCGTCGTGAAGGCGATGGTCTCATCGAACGCCCGCTGCGCCCCGGCCTGCCCCATGATCGCCTGGGAAAGCCTTTCCTGGGGGAGAAGCTCCATGATCTGGACGAAGCCTTCCCCGACCTCTCCCAGCACATTCGATGCCGGGACCCGGACATCGTCGAAGAACAGCTCCGACGTATCGGCGGAATGCTGGCCGATCTTGTCCAGCTTGCGGCCCTTCGCAAAACCTTTCGCATCCGCATCGACGATCAGCAGGCTGATCCCCCTGGCGCCCGCTTCCGGATCGGTCTTGGCCGCGACGATGACGAAATCGCAATGCTGGCCACTGCTGATGTATGTCTTCGATCCATTGATCACATAGTCGCCGCCATCGCGGCGCGCCGTCGTCCTGATTGCCTTGAGATCCGAACCGGCGCCCGGCTCGGTCATTGCTATGGCCGCGACCAGTTCGCCGTTCACCATTCCCGGAAGATAGGCCTTCTTCTGCTCTTCCGTCCCAAATCGAACGAAATAGTCCGCGATGATATCCGACTGCAAAGGCAGGCTGGCTGAAGAACCCGTATAGGCCAGCTCTTCGGTGACCACGGCATTGTAGCGGAAATCAAGCCCAGGGCCGCCATATGCCTCCGGCACGGTCGGGCAAAGCAGGCCCGCTTCGCCCGCCAGATTCCAGAACGCGCGATCGACCTGGCGCTCTTCCTCCCACCGATCCAGGTTGGGGATCAAATGTCTTTCAAAGAAGCGCCGGACGCTATTACGGAAAAGATCGTGATCTTCATCGTAGCACAGTCGCTCCGCTGGGATTGGCATATATCGTCTTTCCAGATAGGTCTGTTCATTTAGAAAATGCATCAATTTCCACGACGCTTCCTAGGGTGGCCAACCCAATTCGTCGCCCTCTTTTTCGCCCTGTGGCCGGAACCATAAGAGGCGTTTCTCTCGCCTGGTGAGATGAACGAGCATGACCGAGCCTGAAACCGACAGCGCCTACGCCATGGTTTGCGACGGCCCCGGCCGTCGCCTTCGCGGCGAGCGGCGGCCCTTGCCTGCCCCGGGACCCGGCGAGATATTGGTCAAGGTGCTGGCCTGCGGGGTATGCCGCACGGATCTGCATGTGGTGGACGGCGAAATCCCGGCGTCTTACCCGATCGTTCCCGGCCATGAGATCGTCGGAACGGTTCTGGCAGCAGGACGGGACGCCACCGGGTTTGCGCCCGGCCAAAGGGTAGGCATCCCCTGGCTCGGCCATACCTGCGGACATTGCCGCTACTGCAAGGAAGGCCGGGAAAACCTCTGCGAGACGCCGCAATTCACCGGAGCCAGCCGGGACGGCGGCTACGCCACCCATGCGGTGGCCGATGCGCGCTTCTGCTTCGCCCTGCCCGAGGGGCTGTCCGACCTCGAGGCGGCTCCGCTGCTTTGCGCCGGGCTGATCGGCTGGCGCGCCTATCGCATGGCCGGGCCGGGCCAGCGGATCGGGCTATACGGCTTCGGCGCCGCTGCGCATATCCTGGCCCAGCTGGCGGTGGCGGAAGGCCGGGACGTGCTGGCGTTCACGCGCGAGGGTGACGCGGACGCGCAGCAATTCGCCCAAGCGCTGGGTTGCTCATGGGTGGGGCCGAGCACGGCGCAACCGGGGGAGCCGCTCGATGCCGCCATCATCTTCGCGCCGGTGGGCGCCCTCGTTCCCGCCGCGCTGAAAGCGGTTCGCAAGGGCGGACGCGTGGTCTGCGCGGGAATCCACATGAGCGACATTCCCTCCTTCCCCTATGCGGATCTGTGGGGCGAGCGCCACATCCTGTCGGTCGCCAATCTGACCCGCGAGGACGGACTGACCTTCCTGACGCCGGACATCGTCGGCAAGCTGAAAAGCCATACGGTGCCGTTTCCGCTTGCCGAGGCGAACCGCGCCCTGGCGGCGCTCCGCGAGGGCAGGCTGCAAGGCGCCGCTGTCCTCGTGCCGTAGAATATCCGCTAGAGTTGGCGAAGCGCGCGGGCCGGACGGACGGACATCAGCGGAATCGATCCGGCGATGCCAATGCCGAGGGTGAGCAGCGCACCGCCCGCGAGCGTGCCGAGCATCGCGGCCCAATCGGGCGCCCAGCCGAAATCGAACACATGCACGATCACATACCAGGCGGCCACGGTGCCGAGCGCGAAGGATACGAGAGCAAGGGTCGCGGCGACCAGCGCATATTCCAGCGCCTGCGCTCCGAGGACCTGAAGCCGGGTCGCGCCCAGGGTCTTGAGCATCACGCTGTCGTAGCTGCGCGCCTGGCGCGAGGCCGAGATCGCGCCGATCAGCACCGCGATCCCCGCGAGGATCGCAATCGAGGCCGCGGCCAGGATCGCGCTCGACATCTGGTCGAGCAGACCGCTGATCTGGCCTATCACATCCTTTACCGCGATCACCGAAACCCCCGGAAACGCGGCCAGCAGAGCGCGCGTCACGGCGCCATCGCGCCCGGCAGGAGCGGTGACGGTCGCCGCCAGGCTATGGGGTGCCGTGGCGAGGGTGTTGGGGGAAAAGACCAGCACGTAGTTGAAGCCCATGGTGTCCCAGTTGACCTTGCGCAGCGAGGCGATCGAGGCCTCTATCTCGCGGCCGAGCACATTGACGGTAAGGGTGTCGCCCACCCCTATGCCCAGGGTTCTGGCGGCTTCTTCGTCGAGCGAGATCAGCGGCGGCCCGCTGTAATCCTGCGGCCACCACCGGCCGGCGACGAGATCGCTCCCCTCCGGCAAACGCGCGCTGTAAGTCACGCCCCGCTCGCCGCGCAGGAACCATGCGCCCTCGGGAATCTCCGCCAGATCTGCCACGCGCTGCCCGGCATAGGCGACGATCGTGCCGCGCAAGGCCGGAACGATATTGATCTGCGGATCGCGCGCCTCGCCCGCAACCAGGGCGCGGAAGCGATCCTCCTCCGCGGCGGGAATGTCGAGGACGAAAAGGCTGGGCGCCGTCTTGGGCACCGTGCGGCTGATTTCGGCGTTGAGGCTGGTCTGGATGCCCGCAAGCGTGACGAACAGGGTGAGCGCAAGGCCAAGCGCGATCACCAGCGCCGAAGTCTGCGCGCCGGGCCGGTGAAGATTGGCGATGGCAAGGCGCCAGAGCGGATGGCGCGGGCGCGGCGCACGCCGGGCCAGCCGGCTCACGGCCAGGCCGATCGACAGGAGCACGACCAGCACGGCGGCGGTCGCGCCCAGCACCGCAGCCGAAAAGAGCGGTTCGCGCGCAGTGAGCAAGGCCAGTGCGATCAATGCGGCAACGGCCGCCCCCACAATCATCATGCTGCCGCGGTCGATCCAGCGGTCAGGATCGACGAGCGCGCGGAAAATCGCCGCGGCGGGCTGGGTGCGGGCGCGGGCCAGCGGGGGCAAGGTGAATATCAGCGCGATCAGCAGGCCATAGGCCGCGCTGGTGGCAAGCGGCAGCGGATGAAGGTGGAAACCGGGGCGCACAGGCAGCATGTCGCCAGCGAACGTCACGATGGCGGATGGGAGAAGCGCCCCCGCGACCAGCCCCGCGCTGATCGCGAGCGCAGCGACCGCCCCGACCTGCAGCAGGTAAATGCGCGCGATGTCCCCTGAGCTTGCCCCGAGCACCTTGAAGGTGGCGATGCTGGCGCGCTTGAGCGCGAGATAGGAGGAGACGCCGTTGCTGACGCCGATCCCCGCGATCACCAGCGCCGCCAGTCCGATCAGCGAGAGGAACTGGCCCATGCGTTCAAAGAAACGGTTCGCGCCGGGCGCGGCACGGTCGCGATCCTTGAACTCCCAGCCCGCCGAGGCGTAGCTTTTCTCGAGCCCCTCGCGAAGGTCATCAATATCGGCCCCGGGCGCGGTCCGGATGCGGTATTTGCTCTCGAACAGGCTTCCCGGCTGGAGCAGTTCGGTGCGGCGCATTCCCTCGATGGAGACCAGCGCGACCGGCCCGAGGGTAAAGCCCTCGCCCACGCGATCCGGCTCGTCCGCGATCACATCGGCAATAGTGAAGATGGCATTGCCGTAGCGCAGTTGGCCGCCCCGCGCGACGCCCAGGCGTTCGGCGAGCGCATCGCCGATCAGGACATGATCGGGCGGCAGCGGCGCGGCATAGCGGCCATTGCGAAGCGCCAGCGTGCCGTAAAGCGGATAGGCCGTATCGACGCCTTTCAATTCGGTGAGGACGGCCAGAGGAGCGTTCCCCGCGCCGCCGTCGGCGCGCTGGGCCATCGCCCGCATGCGGATCGTCTCGCTCAGGGTGCCGAACCGGCGAAACGCCGCCTTGTCGTCCGCACCGGCTTCCCGCTGCGTCATGGAGATTTCCAGATCTCCGCCGAGCAGCGTCTGGCCCCGCGCGGCAAGCTCATCCGTGATCGACGCGGTCAGGCTGCCGATTGCGGCAAGCGTCGCCACGCCCAGGAACAGGCAGATGAAAAGCAGCCGAAGCCCGCGAAAACCGGCATGGAGATCGCGACGCGCGATCCGCCAGCTCTCGCGCCAGGCGAGGCCGTTCAAGAGGCGCGCCCGGCTACGATCCGGCCGTCCCGCATCTCGACGATGCGGCCGCAGCGTTCGGCAAGCGAGGGATCGTGGGTGATGATGAGCAAGGTCGCGCCCGCCGCCCGCTGGCGCGCGAAGAGCAGGTCAATCACCGCCGCCCCGGTCGCCGCGTCGAGATTTCCGGTCGGCTCGTCGGCGAAGAGAATGCCGGGACGAGGAGCTACGGCGCGCGCAATCGCCACGCGCTGCTGCTCGCCGCCGGAAAGCTGGGCGGGATAGTGATCGAGCCTGTGGCCCAGCCCCACCGCCGCCAGTTCCTCCGCCGCCCGCGCGAAAGCGTCGGCATCGCCGGCAAGTTCCAGCGGGACCGCGACATTCTCGAGCGCGGTCATGGTGGGCAGCAGATGGAAGGATTGCAGAACGATCCCGATCCGGCCCCGGCGCGCGCGCGCCAGCGCATCCTCGTTCAACGACCCGAAATCGATCCCGCCGATGACGACAGTGCCACCGCTGGCGCGTTCCAGCCCTGAGAGAACCGCCATCAGCGAGGACTTGCCCGAACCCGAGGCGCCGAGAATGGCGATGCTCTCGCCCCGCGCGATGTCCAGATCGATACCCTTCAATATCTCGACCGGCGCGTCGCGGGTTCCAAGCGAGAGGGTGACATTGCGTGCGTGAATCGCGATATTGGTCGGGTCGATTGGCGCATGCATGAAGAAAGGACGCTCCTTGACGGGAAGGTTTTGGCAATATGGTGCGTCATTGCTCATTGTCCAACTGGCTATAGGCTGCTCGCCGTCTACGCCCGAACGGGCCGATGCGCCGAACCGAGCCAGCGCGACCGCCACCGCATCAACCCCAGCCGCCGATGCCAGGCTCGTCGTCGTATTCGGGGACAGCCTGTTCGCGGGCTACGATCTCGCGCCCGATCAAGGCTTCGCGCCCGCGCTGGAACGCGGGCTGGCAGCACAGGGAAGCAAGGCGCGGGTCTTCAATGCCGGCGTATCCGGCGACACCAGCGCTGCAGGGCTGCAGCGGCTCGCCTTCACTCTGGACGGCCTCGACCGCAAGCCCGACCTGATGATCGTCGGCCTGGGCGCGAACGACATGCTGCGCGGACTCAGCCCGGATGCGACCCGCGCCAATCTCGACGCTATTCTGGCCGAACTCAGGAAACGCGGGATTCCGGCGATGCTGACCGGCATGCTCGCCGCCCCCAATATGGGTCAGGACTATGCTGCGGCCTTCAATTCGATCTATCCCGATCTCGCGAAGGAATACGGGGTGCCGCTCTACCCGTTCTTCCTCGACGGCGTGGTGGGGCATCGCGACCTGCTTCTGCCCGATGGCATGCATCCGAACGCCAAGGGCGTGGATGCCATCGTCACGCGAGTCCTGCCGCTGGTGGCTGCCGATCTGGCGGATTGAACGGGGCAAGTCATTGCCCGTCCGCGGCCCGCCGAGCCGCCGGTATCTCGATTGCCGCGGCAAGCCCGCCCATCGCGCTATCGCCCAGGACCAGATCGCCATCGAAACTCGCGACGGCCTTCCGGGCGATGGCCAGCCCAAGCCCGGAGCTTCCGCCGCCGCGCCCGCTTTCGGACCCCAATTTCCGGAATGGAAGCAGCGCTTCGCTTCGTTGAGCGGGCGGGATGCCGGGGCCATTATCCTCGACCGAAAGGACGATCGGATCGCCCGCCCTCAGCGTGACACGCACCTGGTTGCCATGCCGGCATGCATTTTCGACGAGATTGCCGAGCGCGCGCTTGAGTGCGAGGGGCTTGAGCCGAACCGGCAGCTCGTCCGGGCCCTCATATCCGATATCGGCGCCGACATCGGATACGTTGTCGACCAGGGTCATGGCGATCGCCGCTAGGTCGACGAGCTTGTCCTCTTCCTCCGAGCCGCCCTGCATGAAGCCGACGACGGACCCGATGAACTTCTCCATGTCGACAAGATCGGCCGAGATCGCGTCGCGCATCTCCTCATCGGCGAGCATCGCGCTGCGCAGCCGCAGCCGCTGGATCGGCGTGCGCAAGTCGTGCGAAACCGCGATGAGCGCCTGGGTATGATCCTCGATCATCTGGAGAAGCCGCGCCTGCATCGCCCGGAAGGCAGTCGCGACACGGCGAACTTCCCACGGCCCCTCGACCTTGATGTCAGGCGTCGCGCCACATCCGGTCGCATCGGCCGCTTCCGCAAGCTCGCTGAGGGGCCGGACCAGAGCCCGCACCATCAGCAAGGCCGCGCCCAGCACAATCCCGACCAGCAGCAGATGCACCGCCATGGTCATGGCGAATGACGGCGGCGAGCCCAGGAAGGGCCGGACCCTGAAGGTCACGAAGCTGCCATCGGCAACCCGCAGCGCGCCGAGAAGATCGCGCTCTCCGCTTCCGCCGGATGGAATGAGGCTGAGGCGCAGGTCGCGACCGGCCAACCGGGGCGCCAGCTCATCGAGCCGCTCCCGCATCCGGACAAGCTGCGGGTGCGCGGCGCTGGAGTCGGTGATCACGGTGCCCGGCACCCAGTTCAGCGTCATGCCGCAGATCGCCATGTCCGCCATCAGGGAAGGGCGGGGGCCGGTATCGACCTGGGTAACGATCTGGTCCGCGCTGGCGAGTTGTTCGGCGATCCGCCGGGTCTGTTCCTCGGAAAGCAAGCCGCGCTCTTGCCACTTGTTCAGGAAGGAATTGCCCGCGAACTCCACCGCGAGCGCCGCCAGCAGCACAAGCGCGAGCCGCGCCACCATGCTCCGGGGCAGAAACCGCTGCGGGATCATCGTATATCGACATCCACCGCCAGCATGTAGCCCACGCCGCGAACGGTGCGGATCATCGGCCGGGCGCGGCGGCCGTCGCCCATCTTGCGCCGCAACCGGCTGATCAGCACGTCGATGCTGCGGTCGGAGGATTGGCCCAGCCGCGACCGGGAAAGCTCGAGCAGCCGTTCCCGGCCGATCATGCGCTGCGGGTTGCGCAACAGGCTCAGCAGAAGCTCATGCTCCGCAGCGGTCAACTCGACCTCAGCGCCCGAGGGCGTCAGCAATTCGTGATGGCGCGGCCGGTAGCTCCAGCCGGCGAATTCGAAGCGCTCGGGCGCGGGCAGGTCCAGTGGCACATGCGACGCGCTGGCGCGGCGCAGCACCGCGCGCACGCGCGCCAGCACCTCGGAGCGGCCAAAAGGCTTGGCGATATAATCGTCCGCCCCAAGATCAAGACCGGCCACCCGGTCACGCTCCTGCCCACGCGCGCTTATCATGATGATCGGTACCTGGCTTCTTTCTCGGATCATCCGGCAGAGATCGAGGCCGCTTTCGTCGGCCAGCATGATGTCGAGCAGAACCAGATCGATCGCGCGTTCGCCCATCGTCTGTTGCAGAGCCGCGCCATCCTCGACGCCGGTCGCGTCATAGCCGCTTTCCCGGAGCAGCCTGGAAAGCAGGGTCCGCACTCCCGGATCGTCGTCGACCACGACGATATGATGCGGCAGGCGCGGCCTGACTCCGATCGCGTCGGATCGCGAGGCCTGATCGATCCTGCCGGTTTGTGACAAAGTGTTGCTCCTGCCCTTGTGATGCCTGCTTGACCATTGACGCAGCCGGGGCCTTATCCCAACAGCCGCGCCCACCGATTATGCGAGTTAGTCGCAATATCAACGGGGGTGCAATGCATAAGTTCAGCCGTGGCCAATCGAGCCGCAAGATCGCCTTTGCCGGGATATCCTTACTGGCGCTGATGGCAAGCCAGAACGCGGCGGCCGAAGAGGCCATCGACTCGAAGAACGAGATCGTGGTCACAGCCGCCGGTTTCGAACAGAAGATCACCGAGGCCCCGGCCAGCATCACGGTCGTCACCGAAGAGGAACTGAAACAGCGCCCCTATATGACGCTGATCGACGCGGTGCGCGACATCGAGGGCGTCGATGTCGGCGAAACCTCGGACAAGACGGGTCAGCGCACCATCAGCATCCGCGGCATGGGTTCGGATTACACGCTGGTGCTGATCGACGGCCGGCGCCAGAACAATCATGGCGACATCTATCCGAACAGCTTCGGCGGCAACCAGTTCAACCACATTCCGCCCCTGGACGCGATCGAACGGATCGAGGTCATCCGCGGCCCCGCCTCCACCCTTTACGGCGCCGACGCGCTGGGCGGCGTCATCAACATCATCACCAAGAAGGTCCTCGACCGCTGGAGCGGATCGGCCACCTTCGGTCGCAGCATTCAGGAAGACACCGAATTCGGCGACGACATGACCTTCGACGTCAACCTCAGCGGCCCGGTGATTTCGGACGTGCTTGGGGTGAAGCTGCGCGGCTCGCTCTACAAGCGCTATCCGTCCGATCCCGATTTCGAGCCGGCCGTGGACCCCTCAGGGGTTTCGCATGTCCGCGGGCTGGGCTTCGGCGGCGGCGGCAAGACCGTGAAGAACACGAACAAGACCATCGGCGGCTCGCTGAGCTTCACGCCCACCGACAATCAGAGCATCGTGATCGACATCGACTATTCCAAGCAGAAATATGACAATACGCCGATCGTCAATCCCGACACCGGCGAGATCAGCTATCCGCTGGGCACGCTGGACGGCATCGCCAGCATCTGGCGCGCGAGCGGCGGAATCGTCCAGCCGCGCGTCGGCTATACCGAGAGCCAGGTGTTCGACCGCCTTAACTGGGCCGTGACCCATCAGGGCGACTGGGGCTTTGCCCGCAGCTTCATCTCGCTCGCCTATGTGAAGACGAACAACAAGGGCCGCACCATGCCCTTCTCCGTCGCGGAGCGCTTGCTCCTGCAGGAGATGTATAGCGGAACGGGCGAGTATGCCGGCCTGACCACCACCGAACGCCGCGCCATCGCTGAGGCGACCTTCCTGCCCCGGCCGCTGCGCAAGCTGGAAAGCAGCCAGTATACGCTTGACGCCCGGCTCGACATCCCGGTCGAGAATTTCGTCGGCAAGCACCATTTCGTGGTCGGCGGCCAGTATATCAACGGCAAGCTGGACGATGGCGTTTTCGGGCTGGAAGCTGACATAGGCGGGATCGAGGCCGTGCAGGACCACAAGATCTGGTCCCTGTTCGCAGAGGACAACTGGACCCTGTTCGAGGGCCTGACCATCACCGGCGGGTTGCGCTACGACCGTCATGACATGTTCGGCGGCCATTTCAGCCCGCGCCTCTACGGCAACTACAACATCAGCCCGACGCTGACGATCAAGGGTGGCGTCAGCACCGGCTACAAGACGCCGAAGACCACCGATCTATACGACGGCATCCGGGGCTTCGGCGGCCAGGGCACCAGCCCATTCATCGGCAACCCCGACCTCAAACCGGAAACCAGCGTCAACAGCGAGGTCGCGCTATACTGGAACCCATCGCCAAACAGCGGGATCAACGTCACGCTGTTCCACAACAAGTTCAAGGACAAGATCGACTCGACCACGGTCCAGCCCTGCGCCCTCACCAATTTCGTGCGCCCCTGCGCCAATCTTGGCGATTATTACGCGGTGCTGGGCCTCGGCAGCTCGATCAGCGTGCCCATCAATGTGGACAAGGCGCGTATCAAGGGCGCCGAAATCGCGGGCCGGTATCAGTTCTTCGATGGCCTTTCGATCCGCGCCAATTATACCTACACCGACAGCAAGCAGCTCAGTGGCGCGTCCCAGGGCCAGCCGCTTACGCAAACGGCCAAGCACATGGCCAATGCCACGCTGGACTGGAAAGTGTTCGATGGCCTGTCGGCCCAGCTTTCCGCCGAGCATCGGTCCCGGCGCTATCGCGGCCTCAGTGCAAGCGGCCAACACCTGTATTACAAGAGCTATTCCGTGCTGAATCTTGGCGCGCAATATCGCCTGACCGATTTCCTGACGATCAGCGGCCGCGTGAACAATCTGCTGAACAAGGATTTCAGGGCTTATGACGTCGATTTCGGCGAGCCGGTCGGCGGCGTCTACACGCCAACCTATAACGACCACTACAACAACAAGGACAAAGCCCGGAGCTACTGGGTGAGCGTGAACGCACGCTTCTGAGGCCAATGAGGGGGCACCTGATGCGTTCCCTCTACGGATCGCCGTAGAGGGAACGCGCCCGGTTTCCTTTCCGGCAGCCCCGGTGATGCAGGGGCCGCCGAGAGAAGCCTTCAACTCACCGCAGGTTCCAGGATGCGGATCGTTCCCGCCGTCGCATCGATCTCGGCCCGCACCCCGACCGGAATGCTGACCTGGTGGGAAATATGCCCGATCATCGCGCCCTGGAAGGCAGGCACGCCCAGCGGTGCCAGATGTTGCTCCAGCACCTCGTAGACCGTGAAATTGCCGTAAGGCGCACCGGGATTCGCGCAATTCGTGCATTGCCCGAAGACCACGCCCGCGACGCGGCCGAGAATACCGCTTAGCGAAAGCTGGGTAAGCATGCGGTCGATGCGGTATTCGGCTTCGTTGACATCTTCCAGGAACAGGATCGCCCCCTCGAAATCAGGCAGATAGGGCGTTCCGACCAGCGCCGAGAGAACCGACAGATTGCCGCCCAGCAGCGGCCCCCGCGCCGTGCCGGGCCGGAACGTCCGGATGCGGAATTGCGACTGGACCAGCCGGTCCTCCGCCGCGGCCGGATTGCGGTAGGTCGGCGTCGCGGCGTCGAAGACCAGGCCCCGGAACGACTGCCAGGCCGCATCGCTCCATGAATGGGCCACGTTCGGTCCCTGGATGCTCGGACAGGTTGTGCGCGCGGCCAGCGCCATATGCAGCGCGGTAATGTCACTGGAACCGATCAGCAGTTTCGGATTGGCGCGGATCAGGTCGAAATCGAGATGGGGCAGGATGCGGGCGCAACCCCAGCCGCCGCGCACCGCGAAGATCGCCCGCACCTCCTCGTCCGCGAACATGCGGGTGACCTCGGCGGCGCGCAGCTTGTCCTCCCCCGCGAGATAGCCGTAGCGGTCGAGCAGATGCGGCGAGGGCTTCGGCACCAGCCCCATGGCCCGGATCGTCTCCGTGATCTGTTCCAGACCGAACCGGTCGGCGACGAAGCCTGCGGGCGCGACAAGGCCGACGGTGTCGCCTGCCCGCAGCCGGCGCGGCATTCCGGGCCGTGACGCGATGGCGGGGCCGGGCGCCATCGCCAGAAGCAACGCAGTGGAGCCCAGGCTTGCGATGGCGGTTCGTCGGCTGATCATGATCCGAACCTATCTTCAATCATGCCGGGCCGCGACCGAAAATAGAGCGCCGCCCGAGCATAGCCGCCAACATCCGACGGATGCCCGCTGGCACGGAAAACCTTGCCTTTGCCCCTTGATCCTGGGCAAGGAAACAGCTTCTCGCCTGTGCTCATTCCATAGTTGCGGGAGCGCGGGGCATTTCGCCGCCGATCTCCCTGCCAAACGGATGAGGCAAGACATGGGCTGCGCAGCGGATGGGGCGAAAATGGCGGTGGAACGGCACCTCATCATCGTCGGCGATTGTCCTGCGGAACGCATCGCGGCCCGCCGATGAGCGGAGCGGCCGCCCATTCCGAAGGCGAAACCAAGCCCACGGCCTTCCGAGGTTCCGGCCTGAGCAAGATCTACCGCACCGGAGAGACGGAGGTCCACGCCTTGCGCGGGGTCGATCTCACGATCCCCGCCGGCGAGATCCTGGTGCTGCTCGGCCCTTCCGGCAGCGGCAAGTCCACCTTGCTCAACATCATCGGCGGGCTGGACAGGCCGACGGAAGGCACGCTGTTCTACCGGGACATCGAGCTGACCACGCTGGACGAGGAAGGGCTGACCCGATTCCGGCGCGCGAATGTCGGCTTCATCTTCCAGTTCTACAACCTGATCCCCAGCCTGACCGCCGAGGAGAATGTCCGCCTCGTCACCGACATCGCCGAATCCCCGATGGACGCCGGGGAAGCGCTCGCGCTGGTCGGGCTTGCCGAGCGGCGCGACCATTACCCGGCGCAGCTCTCCGGCGGCGAGCAGCAGCGCGTGGCGGTGGCCCGCGCCATCGCCAAGCGGCCGGGCGTGCTGCTTTGCGATGAGCCGACCGGCGCGCTCGACAGCTCCACCGGAATCCGCGTGCTGGAAACGCTGGCCCAGGCCAACCGAGAACTCGGCACCACGGTCCTGATCATCACCCACAACGCCGGGATCGCCGCCATGGCGCACCGGGTGCTCCATTTCCTCGACGGGCGGATCGCGCGGGAATACGAGAACGACCGCCCGATCGAACCGGCGGAGATCACCTGGTGAAGGCGCTCGATCTCAAGCTGGTGCGCGATCTGTGGCACATGCGCGGCCAGGCGCTGGCCATCGCGCTGGTGCTCGCGGCGGCGACCGCGACCTTCATCCTTTCGACGAGCGTCCATCGCTCGCTCACCGAGACCCGCGACGCCTATTATGCGCGCAACGATTTCGCCGATGTCTTCGCCAGCATGACCCGCGCCCCGCGCGGCATCGTCGCGCGGGTGGCTGAAATTCCCGGCGTCAGGCGCGCCGAAGGCTCGATCCAGCAATTCGCCACGCTCGATTTTCCCGATCGCGTCGAGCCGATGCGCGCCTTGATCAATTCAGTGAACGAGCATGGCCATTCGCGGCTCAACCGCCTGACCTTGCGGCAGGGGCGCATGCCCCATCCGGGCCAACCCAGCGAGGTGGTCGCGGACGAAGCCTTCGCCGAGGCCAACGCTCTGGCGATCGGCGCCAGCATGGATGCGCTGATCTATGGGAAGAAGCAGCGGCTGACCATCGTCGGCATCGGCCTCGCGCCGGACTATATCTATGCGCTCGCGCCGGGCGATCTCATCCCCGACAATTCCCGCTTCGGCGTGTTCTGGATGGGCGAAGAGGCGCTGGAAGCGGCGACGGACCGGACCGAGGCGATCAATACGCTCGCCCTCACCCTGGAACGCGGCGCTTCGGAAGGGGATATCATCCGCCGGATCGATTCCCTGCTCGCGCCCTATGGCGGCACCGGGGCCTACGGGCGGGAGGATCATCTCAGCCACGCCTTTCTGGAAAACGAGCTGATGCAGCTCGACGCGATGACGAAGGTGATCCCGCCGGTATTCCTGCTGGTCTCCACCTTCCTCGTCTATATCGTGCTCGGGCGGATGATCCGCACCGAACGCACGCAGATCGGGCTGATCAAGGCCTTCGGCTATTCGGATTGGGCGATCGGCTGGCATTATCTCAAGTTCGCGGTCGCGGTCGCGCTGCTGGCAACCATGCTCGGCTCCCTCGCCGGCATCTGGATGGGCAGGGCGATGACCCAGCTCTATGCCGAATATTACCGTTTTCCCTTTCTCTATTACCGCCTTTCTTCCGGCATTGTCCTGGGCGCCGCCGCACTCGCGATCGGGGCGGCGGGCCTGGGCGCGCTCGGCGGGATGCGCGCGGCGATCAGGCTCACTCCCGCCGTTGCCATGTCGCCGCCCGCGCCGCCCGCCTACCGCGCCGGAATGGTGGAGCGGCTCGGGCACAAGGCCGGCTTTTCCGCCATCGGCCACATGGTCGTGCGCCATATCGCCCGCTGGCCGGGGCGCTCGGCGGTCACTTCCTTCGGCGTCGCCCTCTCGATGGCGCTGCTCTTCGCCACCATGCAGTTCCTGGACGCGAGCCGGACGATGCTGGATTCCTATTTCTTCCGCTCCCAGCGCCAGGATCTCACGGTGACCTTTACCGAGCCGCGCAACGAGGACGCGATCTTCGCGCTGGCCCAGATCCCGGGCGTGCAGCGTGTCGAGGCGACGCGCGCCATCGCGGTGAAGATGAGCCACGGGAACCGGGTGGAACGCACCGCGATCGAAAGCTCCGGCCCGGATTCCCTGCTTTCCGCCCGGATCGACAGCGACGGAAACGAGATCGCCCTGCCGCCGGCGGGGCTGATGCTGAGCCGCCAGCTTGCCGACCAGCTGGGAGTGCGCGCGGGGGACAGCGTCCATGTCGAAATGCTCGGGGGGCGCCGCACCCGGATGATGCAGCCCGTGGTCAGCATCGTCGACGAGTTCATCGGCGCGCGCGCCTATGCCGCGGAAGCGACGCTGGAAGCCCTCGCCCGCGACGCGGCGCCGGCCGGCGCGGCCTTGCTGAAAATCGACCCCGATGCGCGCAGGGACATCCTCGCCCGGCTCAAGCAGATGCCGGTCGTGCTCGGCGTGACGGAGCGGGACGCAGCGCTGGAGCTGTTCGAGGAGATGCTCGACGAGAATCTCTTCACGATGATGTTCTTCTACATCTCCTTCGCCTCGGCGATCACGGTCGGCGTGGTCTACAACAGCGCGCGAATCCTGTTTTCCGAGCGCGCGCACGAACTCGCGACGCTGCGGGTGCTCGGCTATCATCGCAGCGAGGTCGGCATCGTCCTCCTGGGCGAGCTGGCCCTGCTCGTCGCCGCGGCGGTGCCCTTCGGCTGCCTTGTCGGCTACTGGATGGCGCAACTGATGACCGCGATGTTCAGCTCCGATCTTTTCCGCCTGCCTTTCGCGCCCTCCCGTGCGACCTACGGCTATTCGATATTGATCGTGCTGGCCGCTGCGCTGGCGACGGCCTTCACGGTCGCGCTCAGGGTATTGCGGCTGGACATGGTGAGAGTACTGAAGGCGCGCGAGTGATGTGGGACAAGGTGAAACGCTGGCGATGGGCCATGGCTGGAGCAGCGATGCTGCTGCTCGGCCTTGTGTACGCCTTCTGGCCCGCTTCGGTGCCCGTAGACACCGCCAGGGTAACGCGCGGCGCCATGGCGGTGGGAGTTACCGACGACGGTGTGACGCGAGCCGAGGACTATTATATCGTTTCCGCGCCGGTCACCGGCTACCTCTCGCGCATCGAGCTTGAGGCAGGCGACGAGGTGACGCGCGGCGCGCTGATAACGCATATCACCGGCCGTCCCTCCACCCCGCTTGATCCGCGCAGCGCGCAGGAACTGCGCGGCGCCCTCGCCGCCGCCCAGGCAGCCGCAAGCAGCGCGCAGGCTACGCTCGCCCAGGCCAGAAGCGACCGCGCCCGGGCCGAGGAGCTTGCCCGGCGGGGATTTCTTCCCAAGGCGCAGCTCGAGGCGGCGCTCACCCGCGTCGCGACCGGCGAAGCCGCGCTGGCCCAGAGCCGGGCCGAAGTCGGGCGCATTCGGGCGATGCTCGGCCAGCCGGTCGGATCGGCTGGCACGCCCGTGCCGGTGCGCGCGCCGGCCAGCGGCTCCGTGCTATCGATCATCACCGAAAGCGAAGGCGTGATTGCCGAAGGCGCGCCGATCATGACGATCGGCGATCCGCAGAAGATCGAAGTCGTGGTCGACCTGCTTTCGCGCGAGGCGGTGCGGATTAAGCCAGGCGACCGGGTCGAGATCACCCAATGGGGCGGCCCTGCCCCGCTGATCGGCCGGGTCGAACGGATCGAGCCCTTCGGCCAGCTCAAGATCTCGGCGCTCGGGATCGAGGAGCAGCGGGTCAATGTCATCGTCCACTTCGACGAGAATGCGGCGAAAGAGGCCGCCCGATTGGGCCATGGCTACCAGGTCGATGCGACCATCATCCGGTGGCGCCGGCCGGACGCGCTGCGCGTGCCGATCGGCGCGCTGTTCCGCGGGGGTGACGGCGGCTGGCGCGTCTTCGTCGTGAAAGGGGGGCGTGCGGAACAGCGCGCCCTTGCCATCGGCCAGATGAACGACACCTTCGGCGAAGTGACCAAAGGCCTTGCGGAAGGAGACGAGGTGATCCTCAATCCCGGCAATGCGCTAGTCAGCGGCGCACGGATAAAGGCGCGCTGAGCAGGCTTATCGTCTCGGCCCCGCTTACCGGCCTATCAGGCCGAGCGCGTGGCGGATGAAGGCGTCACGGTCGAGCACCCAATTCGCATCCGCCGGAAGCCTGGGATCGGTAAAGGTCCAGCCTTCCTGCGAATAGGTACGCCCAATTCGCCCGGTCGTGTTGAACGCCAGCGACACCATGCGTTGCTGGGCCAGCGTGGTGCGCTCATTCCCCCGGACCACCGTGCTGCCCGGCTCAAGGCCGGTTCCCTGCGGCCTGAGCGCGAATACATAAGGCTCGGTCCGAAAGCTCTCGACCGACGTGTTCTGGAATACCGAGAGATAGACCTGATCCAGCACGGACAGGGGCGATGCGGGCATACGCCAGTTCGGGCTGACCAGCAGGTTCCAGGGATAATGCTGGCGCGGCCCGTAGATGATCTCGGTGCGCAGATCGACAAGCGTGTCTCGCGGGTCTTGCGCCGGTGCGAAGCGCTTCAATCTGAGGTTGTTCGACCAGGTAAAGCCGAAGGCGGAAATATCTATCAGCGGCATTGCCGAAGGCGGCTGGCTATTCGGAAGGTTCGAAACCGTCACATTCTCGTAGACGCGAAGATAGGCCTTGTCCTTGAGCTGATGCCCGCTCGCGATGTTTTTCCACGCAAGCTGGCCGCGCCAGCTGGAATTGCGGAAATGGGATACAAGCGTGCCATTGATGTAAGTCCCGTGCTCCTGATCGACATTTGTGCCGACATTGCCGGCGATCTCGCTGTCCTCGATATAGAGCATCGTTTCGCCGCCGGGCGCGAACACAGCGTTCTTGCCGCCGAAAATTTTCGAGCGGCGGACAACGGCCGAAAACAGTCCGGGCCGCGTCGTGCCGTCCACCTCGAGATGGAGCGCGCCCTTGGCTTCGACGGCGCCCGGGAAATCCAGCTCGATATCGCGCATTTCGAAATGGATTCTCTGCGCCCCGATTTCGAACATGCGCAGGTTTATGGTCGCCCATTGGCCACCAGTGCGGAACGTAACCCGCCGCCCGGGAATGGAAGAACGCAGAATATATTGCGTGCCCTGCAGAGAGCCCGCGATCTGGGGCAACCACGGGGAAAACGGATATACGCAGGGGCGGCCGGCACCATCGACGGCTTCATAGATAAACTCATATCCGCCTTCGGCGCGTCCATAGAGCGAAGCGGCATCGCGCCCTTCATACACTTCCTGCCCGGCGGCGCGCGATGCCTCGCATTTGATGAACAGGGTGATCGCCGGCGCGCGCAGACCCTCCATCGGCATGTAAAAGGGATACCGATTGTCGCGGTCGGATGGCGACAGGTCCGGCGTTTCTTCGGCAGCGGAAGCCTCGCCTGGCCCCGCGAAGCCGACTGCCGCCGCCATTGCCAAGCCCAGGATGAATCGCGATCGATAAGCCGCCGGCATGGACATCTCCTTCTTACCTGATGGCCAGCCGACACTGCCGATGAAAGGTGAACGAATGGCTGCCGTCGCGGACATCGGCATCGCTTCGCTCGACCGGGACAGGCGCAGGCGGACATGCGGACATCGTCCACCATGCCACCGGACAGAGCGTGAAGGAACTGCGATCCCGATCGCGCGCGCAGTCGGGCACGATCCAAAGTGGCGCGGAGGAGCAGAAGACCCCGGCCTGCCTCTCCGCGCCTGAGGCGTCCGCCCAGCGGACGCCCCACCCCATCAAAAGCCCGCGCGCAATCCGAACACGAAGTTGCGGCCGCGCAGGGGCGATGCGTTCTTGATGAACGAGGCATGGTTGAAGGCCAGCTCATTGGCCAGATTGGTGCCACGCAGGAAAAGCTCGACATTGGCGCTGGGGCCAAGTTCGAGCTTGTAGGCCAGCGTCGCGTTGAGCATGTCATAGCCCGAGGTGCGGGTCTCAAAGGCCGCGATCCTGTCCTGCTCGAAGACGTGATAATATTCGAGGTCGGCCGATAGCGGCCCCCATTTGCCGTCCACGCGCGCGCCGAGTCGGGCGGCCGGAATGCGCGGCAAATTGCCCAGCCCGCTCTTGAACCTGGCGCGGACATAATCGCCGAACGCCGACACGGCGAAATCGGGCGTGAACTGGTGCCGGATCTCGCCGTCGATGCCGGTGAATTTGGCATCGGCCGCCGTGTAGCGGATCAGGCGGAAGTCCTCGAACTGGTCGAGCGTGTCGGCGAAGATGTAATCGTCGAAATCCTGATGATAGGCCCCGATGGTGAAGGTCGTGGCCCCCGCCGTCTTGCGGAAGGTGAGGTCGATCGACTTGGCCGTTTCCTTGCCGAGCGTCGCCGTGCCAAGCTCATAGGTGTTGGTCGCAAGGTGGACGCCGCGGGCATAGAGTTCCTGCACATTGGGCGCACGCTGCGAGCGGGCGAGCGACAGCGCCAGCGAATAGTCGCCGTCGATATCCCACACCGCCGCGCCAGAAATCGAGAAAGGACGATGGTTGACCTTTCGGTCCAGCGTCGTCTCGATCCTCTGCCATTCGTGGCGGGCGGCCAGCTCGAACCGGACAGGCCCCGCCTGCAGCGTCTCCATCAGGAAGAGCGCCGTATTGGCGGTCTCGCTTTCGGGCAGGAAGGCTTCCTCGCCGACCGCGCTGAACTCGCTGTTGGAATGCTGAACGCCGAACACCCCGCGCAAGCCGCCAATCGGCTTGTGGGTCAGCTCGAAGCGGAGATCGTGCGCCTTGTTCCTGAAGGTCGTGGCGACCTCGTCCTCCTCGATCTCGTCATGCTCATAGTCGGTGAAGGACATGCGGAAGCGCATCTTCTCGAAGCCCGGCAGCAAATCGCGATACTCGCCCCGGATGTCGAAGCGCTCGCTCCTGAGCTTCACGAAGGGCACTTCCTCATGCTCATGTTCATGGTCGTGATCGTGGTCATGATCCTCCTCGTCATGCCCGTGTCCGCCGCAGTGCAGGCTGCTGCCATGGGGGTGGCAGTCCTCATATTCGTGGCTGTGGCCAGGCAGCCCATATTCGCTGCGCTGGCGCGTGTAGGCCGCGCCGAAATAGCCGTCCGGGCCGACCCAGGAGCCGCCGACGCTGACAGTGGAGGTGTCGTTGTAGGAACCATCGACATGCTTGTCTCCGAACCGCTTCGGCACCCGGTAATCGTCCGACCTGCGATGGACGCCCTCGACCCGGAAGGCGAATGGCCCGATCCCGGCGGTCAATCCGCCGACCAGCGAACGTTCGTCGTCCGCGGTGCCGAGGCGGCCTTCCACCGCGCCCGAGACGCCCCCTTCGGGAATCGCGGTCGGCACCTTGTCGTCGAGCAGGTTGATCGCGCCGCCGATGGCGCCCCCGCCGTAAAGCAGAGTGGCAGGCCCGCGCACCACTTCGATCCCACGCAGCAGCAGCGGCTCGGTGGTGACGGCATGGTCGGGCGAGATCGCCGAAGCGTCCTGGATATGGGAGCCATCGGAAAGCGACTGGACGCGCGGCGCGGTCTGCCCCCGAATCACGGGCCGGCTGGCCCCGCCGCCGAAATTGTCGAAGTTGATGCCGGGCTGCCCGGCAAGCGTGTCGCCCAGCGTTGCCTGGCGCCGATGCACCAAATCCTCGCCCGAGAGAGTGATGACCGGCGTCGCGGTCTCGTCCGCCTTCTGCTCGAGCGCCGAGGCCGTCACCACGATGTCGCGATCTGCGGTGCTGCCGGCCTGGGCGGAAGCCAATGCCACCTGCGGCGCCATTGCCGGAATCGAGGCTGCGGAGAGGAGAAGGACACGAATTTTCACGGAGAGCACCTTTTCTGCTTGAGGCAGAGGGTTTGTTAGGTAACGTTATATCATAACTCAAGCAGGATTCTGAACCCACATGCCCGACAATGATTTACAACGCAGCGCCGGCCAGCGCCCGGCCAATGTCATCGAGGGAGCGGCGGTGTCCGTATGGCTGCTCTGCCTGATGCATTGCCTGGCGCTTCCGATCCTGCTGCTGCTCCTTCCCGGCGCCCTCGGTCTTTTCGCCCGGTCGGATGCCTTCCATTATGCCGCTCTGGCGCTGGTCGTTCCCGCCGCGCTGGGGGCGTTCTGGCTTGGCTACCGCAAACATCGCATGCGCCGCCCCGCCATCCTGGGCCTTGCCGGGGCAGCATGTCTTGCCATCGCCCTGCTTCCAGGGGTCGGAGAAGGCGGCGAATTGTGGTTCACCATCGCAGGGAGCCTGCTTCTGATCGCAGGCCACGCAATGAACTGGCGGCTCAGAAGCCATGCGGCCTGATCGGACCATGTCGCAAGGTGGAAAGGCTCGCATCCCGAGCTTGCATGAGCCGCTTCTAAAGTTATGATATACCATATCTCATTCGGATTGAATAAGGCAGGATCATGGTATTGACCCAATTGCGGAAACGGGCCGCGGGCAAGGAGGCGCACTCGTTCACCGGGGCAGCGACGGCGGTGCTTGCTTCCTGCCCTACCGCGCTTCGCCAGATTCACCATCGGGATACGGCACTGGCGATCTGGCGGCGCAGACTTGCCGGCGACGTGACCCGCGAACTGGCAAGCCTCATATTGGATGATGTCGACGACATGATCTTCGCAAGCGAGAGCGGCGCGCTGGAAGCAGCGCTGGCCGGGGCCATGGAGCAAGCGGGCTATCCCGATATGCCCGCGCTAAGGGCCGATATCGCCATGCTCGCGCGCCAGCACGCGGCAATCACGGACGACCGCCACGCAAGGATCAGGCTGGAGGTGGTGGAAACCGACTCCTGCCGGAAGTTCCACGCCGATTATGTGAAGGTCAGGACCATCACCACCTATCTCGGCCGGGGAACGCAGTGGATCGAAGCGGAATCGGCCGAAGGCGCGCTTGCGGCGGATGGGCCGGGGATCGAGCAGGTGGCGACAGGCTCGGTCGCAATGTTCAAGGGACGTCTCTGGCAGGAGAACCCGACGATCCTGCATCGCTCGCCGCCGATCGGAGATTCGGGAGAGCAACGGCTGGTGCTGGTGATCGACCCCGCTCCGGCTCAGGATGAAATGCGGATCGGATCGGGAAGATCGTGTATATGAAGCCGGGCATTGAGGCAGCCGACTCCGGCTTCATCGAAGATACTGGCTGGGAGAAACACCGAAGGCGCGCCGGAACATCGCGCTGAAGCTGCTCGGGCTGTCATATCCTACTTCGAAGGCGACCTGGGCGATGGGCGTCCCCGACGACAGCAGCGCCATGGCTTCCATCAGCCGCGCCTGCTGGCGCCACATGGCGAAGCCGATGCCCGTCTCCCGCCGGAATGCGCGGGTGAAGGTTCTTCGCCCCATCCCGGCGATCCTGGCCCACTCATCTATATCGCGTGGATCGGATGGCCGCTCCAGAAGGGAACCGCAGACCCGCAGCAGACGGGGGTCGTCGGGCATGGCGAGTTCGTGCTGTGATCCCGGCATGCGCTGGATCTCGTCCAGCAGCAGCGCGACGATGTGGCCCGCTCTCCCGTCAAGCGGGTAATGCGTGCCCAGAGCGCCCATCTCCAGGATCAGCGCGCGCAGCAGGTTGGAAACCTCGAAAACGTGGCAGGCCTTCGCCTCGCTCACGACATCCGGGCGCAGATAAAGCGTGCGCAGCGATACCGCGCTGCGGCAGCGCACTTCATGATCGACTCCGGCCGGAATCCACAAGGCGCGCTGGGGTGGAACGACATAGCTCGCCTCCGCCGTCCTCACCGCCATTATGCCCGCGCAGGCGAAGAGGATCTGGACATGGAGATGCCGATGCATGGGATCGACGAAGCCGGCCGGATATTGATCGTACAAGGCCAGCACGGGCCTGTCGCTGACAAGGACCTCCACGCTGTGCTTCATGGCCTGATTCCGATGATTATTCCCATAATTTATCTTTTGGGCCAACATGGCTTGCGACTGCAAGATATTTGGGTGAAATTGGCCTCCAATCACAAATGATCGACCCGAATGGCGGAATCGGTTGTCATGGCCATGCTAAGGGGGGTGCGACTGGCAAGAAGGTGGCCCGGAGTGACAGAAGGCGGGAACTCTCCTCCCAACGGGATCGACCCGCAGATTCGCGAATTCGCGCGCCGGCTCAACGATGCCTATGCCGCCCATGGCGCAGCGGAGAGCCTGGCGGAACGCCGGCGGATCGCCGAACTCGTGCGCCGGAGATGGCGGGCAGGCGGCCCGAAAATGGCCGAGACCCGCAACATGACCATGAACGGCCTGCGCATCCGCCTGCATCGGCCAGACTGGCGCCGCAACAGCCCGGCCATGCTCTACATGCATGGCGGCGGGTGGGTTCTTTTCAGCATCGACACCCATGACCGGCTGATGCGCGAATATGCCGCGCGCGCAGGCATCGCGGTCCTCGGCATCGACTACAGCCTTTCGCCCGAAGTGAAATTCCCGGTAGCGGTCAACGAGATCGTTCTGGCCCTGCAATGGATGGAAACGAATGCGGAAACGCTGGGCCTCGATCCCGCCCGCATCCTCATCGGCGGGGATTCGGCGGGCGCCAACCTTGCCGTTTCGGCCTGTCTCCTGCGCCGCGAGGCGGGGCTGCACCGGCTGGCCGGGATGCTGCTGAACTACGGCGCTTTCGATCCGCGGCCGACAGCCAGCTACGCCTTGTATTCCGGCCCCGACCATACGCTCGGCGCGAGCGAGATGGATGCGTTCTGGGCGGCCTATATCGACGATCCCGCGCAGCTTGCGGACCCGCTGGTCGCGCCGCTGCAGGCGGAGCTTCACGCGTTGCCGCCCGCCTTCGTGGCGATTGCGGAGCAGGACATCCTTGCCGACAGCAACCATGCCTTCGCCGCCAGGCTGCGGCAGGCCGGCGTGGAGGTCGAGGAAGTGACCTATGCCGGGCCCACCCACAGCTTCCTGGAAGCTGTCTCCATCGCGCCGCTGGCCTCGCGCGCGCTGGACGATCAGGCCGCATGGATCAGGCAGCGCTGCAAGGCTTTCGATCATGTCCCCGCCTGACGGGGGCGAAGCCGCGACCGCGCTGATCGCGCGCTATCCGCTCGCCTGGCTGGTGACACGAAGTTTCCGGGCCAGCTTGCTGCCCCTGATCGCCGAGTTCGATGAAGAGGGGCAGGTCGCAGTCCTGATTGGCCATTGCGCCGCCGCCAATCCGCTGGTGGCCGACTTCGCCGCCGATCCATCCGGGCTGGCATTGTTCACCGGCCCGGCTGGCTATATGTCGCCGCGCTACGTATCCCGCTCCGACTGGGCGCCCACCTGGAACTTTGCGGCGCTGCGCGTGGAAGTGGACGTCGAGTTCGTTCCCCAAGAAACCGCATCGTCGGTCGAACGCCTGCTCGATCACATGGAAGGCCTGCTGCCCCGGCGATGGTCGACGCGGGAACTGGGACCCCGATACGATCAGCTTCTGTCGCGGATCGTCGCATTTCGCGCATATGTCCGGCGCCTCGAGCCGCTGTTCAAGCTCGGTCAGGACGAGGACCCCGCGGTCTTCGGGGAGATGCTCGAACACATGCCGGACCCGAAACTCGCAGAATGGATGGCGGCTTTCGCTGAAGGGCGGTCGCCCTGAAGGTTGGCCCAGCGCGCCCTTGCACGAACCTCTTGCCTCATGGTGTCCATGTCTTCTGCTTCGCCCCCCACCCCCGCCACCATCCGGCCCATGATTCCGGCACCGCAAGCGCCGCGCATGGATCACCGGATCGAGCAATTGGGGCGGCGGCGGAACGACCCCTACGCATGGATGAAATTCATCCCGCAGGCCGGTTCGCGGACGCTCGACACGCTGCCGTCGCCCTTGCGCGAGCACCTGGAAGCCGAGATGGACTATGCGAACGGCATATTGGGGCCGCTGGCTCCTTCGGCCGCGCAGTTCCACCAACGCATGCGCGCCATGATATCCGAAATCGTCGTGCCGCTGCCCATGTCGTCGAAGGGCTGGCGCTACAGCTTCAAACTCCCGGCGGGCAGCGCGCATCGCATCTTCACCCGCACCTCGCCCGACGGGGAGGAGCATGTCCTGTTCGACGAGGCGGATCGCGCGCAAGGCCATGCCTATTACCGGGCGACGGATCACCAGCACAGCCCTGACGACCGCTATTTCGCCTGGGCCGAAGACCTCATCGGCGACGACCGGCACCGGATCTGCGTTCTGGACATGGATACGGGCGCGATCCGCGTCATGGTGGAAGCCGACGCCTATGGCTACGGCGGCTTCACCTTTTCTCCATCATCCCGCCATCTGTTCTGGATCTGGCGCGACGTCCATAGCAGGCCGACGCGGCTTTACCGGACGCCAGTGGGCGGTGGGGATATGGCGCTGGTCCATGAAGAGCATGATCCGGCGATCTTCATGCAGGTATCGCGCACGGCAGCCAACAGCTTCGTGGCATTGACGCTTGCCGGCTCCAACACCGCCGAGGTCCGCCTGATCGCCGCCGATGCCGAAACCGCGCAGCCCCGGATCGTGCGCCCACGCGAGCCGGGCGTCACTTACGAAGTGAACGAATGGGCCGGCAAGCTGGTGATGGTGACGGACGCCGACGGGGCCATCGATCGCAAATTGCTGTCGCTCGATCCGGTCAGCTTCGACACATTGGGCGAACTGGCGCCCCACCGCGAAGGCTTGCCCATCATCGCGATCCTGCCCTTTGCCGAGGCGCTGGTGCGGCTGGAGCGCAAGGACGGCCTGCACCGGCTCGTGCTGCTGCACCCCGACGGGCGGGAAATATCGGTCGGGTTCGACGATCCCGCCTATGCCATCGAGCTTCTTCCGGGGCAGGAATATGCGGCCGGGCAAGTGCGCATAGTGCATCAGGCGCCTGCCAGCCCGCCGCGATGGATCGATGTCGGCCTTGCCGCCGGCACATGCGAAATCGTGGGGGAGGAACGGCTGCGCGGCTTCGATCCCGCCGCCTACAGGGTCGAACGCCTCGAAGCGCGCGCATCCGATGGCGAGACTATCCCCATCACTCTCCTGTCCCGGCGCGACATGGAGGCAGGCGCGCCGGGGCCGCTGCTGCTGACCGGCTATGGGGCTTATGGCATCGCCAGCGATCCCCTGTTCTCCCTGCCGGTGATCGCGCTGGTCGATGCCGGCTTTCGCTATGCCATCGCCCACGTTCGCGGGGGATCGGAAAAGGGCAGGCGCTGGTTCCTGGAAGGGCGACGCATGAAGAAGCGCAACTCGATGACCGATTTCATCGCCTGTGCCCGGCACCTGGTGGAAAGCGGCCATGCGGCCCCGGGCCGGATCGTGGCCCACGGCTTTTCCGCGGGGGGCCTGCTGGTCTGCGGGGCCATGAACATCGAACCCGATCTCTGGGCCGGCGTGATCGCGCAGGTGCCCTTCGTCGACATGCTCAACACGATGAGCGACGCCGACCATCCGCTCGTGCCGCTGTTCCGGCCGGATTGGGGCGATCCGCTTTCAGACCCGCGGGCCTATGACTACATCGCCTCGATCTCGCCCTATGAGAATGTAGCGCATGAGCCAGCCCTTTCGGCAAACGCTCGTGCGGTGCTTTGGGACAAGGTTGAAGCAGGCATGACAATAGCAGAGGTCCGGGCACTCTAAACCTGTCGTTTTTGTAGATTGCCGGAATACCGAGCGATTTTTTCTTGGAGAAAGTGACGTAGGCGGCTCTCTCTCTTCGGAGAAAGAGAAAGGCCAGCGCTTTTCGAGCACGGAACTCATTCAGCGTTGCACCGATGAGGTGAAGGCGCGGCTGAATTTACCATCTACCTTTGACCGTAACTTTTTCAGCGTTTCAGATTATCAAGGCACTTCTGGCAATCGGGTTGTCGAATTCAAATTCACTGCCAAAAATGCGTTTGGCGCGGAACTCCCCGCGTCAGCACGTTGCATCATGACGACGCAAGGCCAGTTTGAGGTCAATATCATTGAAGGATAAAGGGAGGGACAATGAAAAAATGGATTGCCATCGCAATCGCGTTGGCTTGCCTCATCGGAGGCATTTATATCGGTTCGCCATATTACGCGGCGCACGCGCTTCGGAATGCAGCGCTCGATGCCGATGCCGACGAGATCGAACAGAGCATCGATTTTCCCGCTGTGCGCGACAGCCTCAAATCGCAAATGTCGGCGGCAATGATGACCAAACTACAGAACGATCCTGAAATGCAAAACAACCCTTTTGCCGGGCTTGGCGCGATGCTCCTGCCTTCGATCGTTGACCGTGCGGTTGATACGTATGTCACCCCGGATGGTATCGCGGCCATGGTGCGGGGACAAAAGCCAACGGACAAGGGCAAGGCTGAACTGAATCCCGACATTGAAAGCCGTAGCGAATATGTGAACCTTGACCGCTTCAGGGTGCGATTACGCAACGCTCGGCTGAACGAGGAAGGGCCGTCTTTGCTGTTTGAACGGCGCGGTTTCGCTTCATGGAAGCTCATCCGTCTGGAGATGCCGGCAAACTTGCTTACCGGGAAGGAATAGGATGATCGAGACTGGGGTTGCTGGCCTCGGCACTCGACGAGCTAAACAGAATCATCGCTTTAAGCATAGATCAAACCCCATACCGTTTGTTGCCGCCGCTCGTGATGCAATATCGACCTCCACGGGGCCCGATGCACACTCTCGAACCTGAACAAGGGCAAGCGCCGCTGTCATAGCTACGGGATGGACGGCTAGACCGACTTTTTGCGGGACTGGATTTGCCATACAGTTGGGACGGGGTTGCAGCCCTATTGCTCGGGGAGCGCCGTGTTGATGAGGCGTGGCCTCGTGCCGCTGCCGGAGTCGTCGCAACGAAGGCGCTACTCAGAAACCGCGACAATACCCAACAGCGCGGCGTATCGAGACGAGACCATTCGTCCTTGTTCTCGATTACGCTGACTGGCCAGCCCTGCTTCACCTTGGCGATAACCGTCGATGCGGTTGTGGGCTGGGAACGGCAGTTCACCACGTCTGCCGAAACATATTCGGCGCGCACCTCGCTACCAATCGCGAGTGCCATAATGGCCGCCAGAATACGAAGTATCTTTGGCATTCCCCCCATCCCTTGAGAACTAAGCTACGCTCGGCGACGCGGCAAAAAAATGACTGCCCTCCGATGATGCGTCGGTGTGAGGGACGGCTACGGCTGATAAGGCGTTGGGGCCGTCCCTATTCCAAGCAGGATAACTGCGAACAGTATCGCTCCCAGCAATGCGAGGATAACCGCAACCAGTGCAAATGCGCTTGGCGATCCATTTGCCTTGCGATGGTTTGCGCTCCCCAAAATGTCGAAGGCTTTGACGAACAGATAGACGCAGCCCAACAGGCCAATGATTTGCAGCATAACACATTCCCCCTTCGCAGGATTGTGCTTGCTAACATGCTGTTCGTCAATCTGCGCTGTCGCATCAGGGATTACGATCAAAGCCAGCACGGGAAGACCACGAATCGTGGCCATGCCAGCTTTCGGACACTATGCGGACCTTCGCCTACCGATGCGTGTCCGCAATCTCAATAATTCGTCTAATTTATTGATTATTATATAATATATGGTGAGCCCTGCTGGGTTCGAACCAGCGACCTACTGATTAAAAGTTAGATTTTAATCCTTACATCAGCATGCCATGATCCAATGAAATAGAGGATATTAGCCATTTCTGCAATCACCCGTCATCACGTTTTGTTGCAAATCTGATTGCTGTGGCTTACTATCTGATTGCTGGAACGCAATCGGAGCAGCACCATGGCAGGCACCTCGATCACGAAACGGGCAGTTGATGCGGCAAAGCCCGCCACCAAGGATCACTTCCTGTGGGATGACGACATTTCGGGTTTCGGCCTCAAGGTCACGCCAGCAGGCGGCAAGATTTACGTCTATCAGTACCGCATCGCTCGCCCCGGTCAGGCCGAGCGAACGCCGGCCAAGCGCTACACCATCGGCAAGCATGGCAACCTAACGCCGGACGAAGCACGCAAGCGGGCCAAGGAACTGGCCGCACTGGTCGAGCGTGGAATTGACCCCCGCCAGCAGGAGCTGGACGAGATCGCCGCAAAGGACGAGGCTGAACGGCTGGCGCAGGAACGAGCGCGGATCGAAGGTGAGCTTGCCTTCAAGAAGGTCGCGGCGCTCTGGTTGGACCACTATGAAAACGAAAAGGGCCGCCGTCCCTCCAGCGTCAGCTTGGCCAAGCTGGTGGTCAACCGCTACCTGAAACCCGCCCTGGGCAAGAAGCCGATGCCGCATATCGGCAGGACCGACATTCAACCCATCATCGACGCCATTCCCGTCCGTCGGAAGGGCATCAGGCGCGCAGTGTTCGCCTATGCCTCGGTCCTGTTCGGCTGGGCGGCAAAGCGCGGCGACATCGCGTCCAATCCCCTGACCGAGATGGTGAAGCCGGAAGCTCCGAAAGGCCGCGACCGGGTGTTGACCGATGACGAACTGGCGGAGGTATGGAAAGCGAGCGAGAAACTCGGTGCACCCTTCGGCCCCTTCTTCCGATTGTTGATCCTGACCGGTCAGCGTCGCAGCGAAGTCGCCGCGATGAGTTGGGCGGAGCTGGATCGTGCATCGTCGTCATGGACGATCCCAGCCGATCGGGCGAAGAACGGTGTCGCCCATATCGTTCCGCTGAGCGGGGCCGCAGTCAGCGAACTGGACGCACTGGCCACTGCCGCTCGTGATGGCGATGATGCGGACACGAAAGTTGAAAGCTGGCCCAAGGCTGGCTTCGTGCTCACCACGACCGGGCGGACTCCCATCAGCGGGCTGACGAAGGCCAAGAATGCACTTGATGCCGCGATCACCAAGGCGCGGCGCGGTGACGGCGCTGATAGGGAAGAGCCGGACGGGAAAACCACGGAGGTTGAGGCGATGCCGGCTTGGCGCATCCATGATCTTCGCCGGACGCTAGCAACTGGCTTCCAGCGGCTGGGCATACGGTTTGAAGTGACCGAGGCGGTCCTAAACCATGTCAGCGGAGCTAAGGGCGGCATTGCCGGCATTTACCAGCGCCACGATTGGAAAGAGGAGAAGCGGTCCGCACTAGAGGCATGGGCGATCCATATCGGCAATCTCCTCAAGCCCGCCGATGATGGCAACATAGTCTCCATAAGCGATGTGAGGAAATCGGCATGACAGAACTACCGCAAGTGTCGGAACACTGCGACCCCCAAACAATATGGGCGCTCGACGAGCTCGAGCGGATTTCCACCGTTCGCGAACTGATCAAGGCTTGCGCCCAATCATTTCGGGATGCGGCACACAAAGACGAGGCCGCAGCGGCACAAGACTATGCCATCGCTGGCCTCAGCGCGCTGGCCGGGTTGTTCCCGCCAGAAGCTGGCAATGAGGGAAACGAGGCAGCAAATATCATGCTGCAATCGCTGATCGGGATGATCGCGGGGACGAAGGGTGGGCGAACCGACCATCTTCTCCTGCAAAGCACACGGCCGATAACAACGGGGACCAAGAGAGGCTCGGGACACGCACTGGTTGGAGCCTTTGCCATATCGGCCGTGAACCTGCTGACCGACAGGGGAATGTCAGCGAAGAAAGCGCGCGAGGAAGTGGCCAAAGTTCTTGCGGAGTCCGGCATGAGTTTGCGTAACGGAGACCACGGGCAACGCAAGCTGATCACTGCGAGCGCGATCAGAAACTGGTGCGACAAGCCAGAGGACTATCCGCTTCAACACGCGAATGCCGAGCGGATGGCGGAAACGCACGCCTCCAATCTGGCCGGGCGGCAGGCCAGCACACAGGATGATGTTCTCGCGTACCTGCGGGACATGGCACCGCAAATTGTGCGCGATAGCCGCGCCTTATAGAAGCGCAGCCGTGTAGCCGCATCGTGCGTGCTAATTGACCCATGCGTTTCGGCACGCCGGTGCCGGTTACTTGCGATGTCGCCCAACAACAGGAGGCGACATTGGAAGTCTTGAACACCCGTGAGACGGCGGAATACCTCCGCCTCAGTAAACCCACGCTGGAGCGTTTTCGCATCAGCGGCGAGGGCCCCTCGTTCTGCAAGCTCGGTGGCGCGGTCCGCTATCGTAAGGCCGATCTGGATACCTGGTTGGAAAGCCGCCGTGTCCGCTCCACCAGCCAAAGGGGGGCGAAATGACCAGTACTCCACCACCCTTGCCCATCGATCTTACCCTGAGTCCAGCACACACGCGCTCGTTGCAGGTCGCATTCTTCGAGAACGAAAAGACCGTTGCTCCAGCCACGACGGTTTCGATTACGTGGTCTGGTGTTGTGCAAGTTCACAAGAAACGATTTCATCGTCCGAAGAAACCTGGGCCGATGTTTGGTGCTTACGCTCTGACCGACAAACGCAAAAATGAGAACGTTCTCAGCCGGAGCCTTATCCAGCTCGACATCGACACCGAAGTAGAGAAGGACAAGGACACCGGCCAAGTCGTCGCCGTGGTGCGTCAAGCGCCGCCACTCGATGTCGCTCGCCAAGGGATCAACAAATATGAGTGGATCGCCAATTCCTCCCATTCCCATGATCCTGCGAATGGGGTCATCAAATATCGCGTTACCATGTTACCCGACCGGGATATCCTTCCCGGCGAACATGAGGCCGTGCTTGAAGCGTTGGACGAACTGTTAGGCGGCTGCTTGGATCGCAATGCGTGGGCTTGGTCGCAAGCCTTCTATCTCCCATCCTGCCCGGTGGAGAGGACTGCGGATGCCTTCTTCGTTCACAATCCGGGTATTGCACTCCCGGTGGATCAATTTGCCGCACGTGGCCGTGAGATTATAACATCCCGCCAACAGCTTCCTACTCAGCCATCGCCTAACGTCAGTCGCCTGCCTCGTCAGATTCCCGAAACACCGGAGAATATCGAGATCGTCCGTGCGATGCTTGCCACCATACCGGCGAGCGTGGACCGCTCTCTGTGGCGCCCGGCTGTCTGGGGCGTCGAGGCACTGGGGTGGACGGTGGGAAAGCAACTTGCGCGTGACTGGAGCATGACGAGCATAGGGGATTATGACCCGAAGGACTTCGACGACCTCTGGTCCGATTACAATCCCAATCGCCCTGACGCTGTGGGGTTCGCATCGCTGGAGCGCCTGGCATTCTCCCACGGCTATTCAGGCCCTCTCGTTGCTGAGGTGGCGCAGATCGACGGGAAAGGCGCTGATGTTGCGAATGGCAAAAGGTTTGCTCACCTGCATCGTGGAAAGCTCCTGCACATCTACGAGACAGGCGGCTGGCTCCGCTTCGATCCCCAAGCAGGATGGCTCGCAGCGCAGCCGCTGGAGCAGGACCGGGCGGCAAAGGCGGTGCTGGACGCCCTTCGGGCGGAAGCCGCGCGACAACTGGCGGCGGGCACCGACGATGAGAAGGTTCGCAAGCTTTTCAGGCTTATCGAATACACCAGTCGGATGTCTAATCTGCGGGCCATGATTGAGGCGGCGAAGTCGGAACCGGGTATGACCCGGCGATTAAACGAATTCGATGCCGATCCGGCGCTGCTGGGTGTCGCGAACGGAGTACTTGATCTCAATAGTGGCAAACTTCTTCCGATCTCGCCGGACCTATTGGTGAGCAAGCGCTGCGCTGTGCCATTTGATCCACACGCAACCTATCCGAAGTTCGACATGTTCCTGGATGATGTTCTGCCCGATCCCTTGATGCAGGCCTTCATGCAACGCTTCATGGGTTACTGCCTCGCCGGGGAGGTGAAGGAGCAGATGTTCGCTTTTCTCCACGGCGCCGGCGCGAATGGTAAGAGCGTGTTCATTGAGTTGATGGCGTGGCTGCTGGGCGACTACGGCCGAAAGATCGCAACCGACATGCTCATGCACCACCAGCGCAATCCGCAGGGGCCAAGCCCCGATATCGTCGCGCTCAAGGGCATCAGATTTGCCTACGCCAACGAAACAGAGGAAGGCCGGCGGCTCGCTGAAGCCCGCGTGAAGGAGTTGACCGGCGGGGATACCTTGTCCGGGCGTGTGCCCTATGGGAAGGCAGACATTGCGTTCCAGCCGTCGCACAAGCTGGTGCTGGCGGGCAATCACAAGCCGGAAATCGCGGATATGTCCTACGGCATGTGGCGGAGGGTCCTGCTTGTCGAGTTCGGGCAGACAATCCCCGAAGCCCAGCGCGACCCCCATCTGCTTGACAAACTGAAAGCAGAGGGTGCGGGTATCCTGAACTGGATGCTGGATGGATACCGAGAGTGGCGTCGGAACGGCTTGCAGGTCCCCCCTGTCATCGCGCAGGCAACCGCCGCCTATCGTGATGAGCAGGACATCATCGGGGACTGGATCGCGGAGCGGTGCGACATGACGGCCGCTTCTCTAACCCCAAAGGGTGACCTTCATGCGGACTATGCTCACTGGGCGTGACGTGACCCCCAGCTTTCCACCAGCTGAGATTAGAGCCGGGCAGCTTTGTCGCGCATGAGCGCGGGGTAAGCAATGGCCTGTGCAGCGGAGCCCGTAGGGCGTAGCGGAGCAGGCCATT
>Ga0172382_10001606_pt1 | contig 40210 bp, 41 predicted proteins | sample Leawel138RmetaG_FD_122245 | JGI IMG/M metagenome (GOLD analysis project Ga0172382, IMG submission 122245) | Leachate microbial communities from a municipal landfill in Southern Ontario, Canada - Leachate well 138R metaG | ecosystem: Engineered > Solid waste > Landfill > Unclassified | place... | reverse complement strand
GCCATGGGCGACGCGGTGGTGGCGGCGCTGGACGCGAGTCTCTGAAGCATTTCGCCATTGCGTAGGCGGTGTCTGCCTTGCGTGTCGGCAGGGCCAGCCGGTGCGCCCCCTTCGCCCGGAATCAAGGCGCGGCACGCGCCGCCGGGCAGCGGCCGCCCGCACGGGCGGCCGCTGCCCTCTGTTTCGCAGTATATCCGCCGTGTTCGACGAAGCCGCCACCATGGCCTGCCGACACCGGAATTTCGAACCGAAAAACCAGCCAGACTTTCCCTGAAACCGCTTTAACCCGCACGTTCCGCCGCCCGCTGCGGCGGGGCGGCAGCCATGTGGTAATGGGCGATCCGCTCCGCGTGCTGGGCCACGCGGGTCAGCCAGCGCATGGCATCGGTGCGGTGCAGCGCATCGGGCGTGCCGCCGCCCGCCCCCAGCGCGGCGCGGCGGTGGCGCCGCGCCCGGCGCTCGATCAGATCCGACAGCCGGGCAAGGCGCGCCGTGATGCGGGCCGGGCTTTCCTCGCCCGCCGCGACCCGGCGCAGCGCCGCCCCCAGCGCCAGCCCCGCCCGCCGCAGCACCGCATCGCCCGGCAGCGCCCCCAGCGCCGAACGTTCCTGCACCCGCGCAAGCAGCCGGGTCAGGTGGTCGAACTGGTGCAGCAGCATCGAGTATCGCCCCAGCGCCACGGCCCTGTCCTCGGGCACATGGATCTGCGCAAGGAAACGCTCCAGTTCATCAAGCGCCGGTCCCGCCCGGCCGGGCAGCGCCGACAGCGCCCGCAGGTCGCCCGCCGGATGCAGCGCCCGGCCCAGCGCATCGGCGATGTCGCGCGCGATCTGCCCCGAGGCGGCACGGGCGGCGTCGAGCGCCGCGCCCTCGTCGGCCAGCAGGGCCCGGTCGAGCGGCGAGGAAGGCCGCGCCGGTTCGGGCACCAGCCGCTCCACCAGCCGGGCGAAGGGGCCAATCAGCGGCAGGAACACCAGCGTGCCGCCCACGGCGAAGCCGGTGTGGAACAGCGCCAGCGCCATCAGGTCGTCACCGGCCCAGATGCCGCTGAGCGCGGGGGTGACGAGATCGAGGAACGGAAACACCAGCGCCGCCGTGCCCAGCTTGAACAGCAGATGCGCCACCGCCGTCTGCCGCATCGCGCGCGAGCCGCCGATACTGGCGAGAATCGCGGTGAAGGTGGTGCCGATATTGAGACCGATCACCATCGCCGCCGCCTGGGCAAAGGTCATCGCCCCGCCGCCCAGCAGCACCAGCACCATGGCAAGGCCGACGCTGGACGACTGCACCACCACCACGACCGCCATGCCGATCAGCACCAGCAGCAGGCGGTTCACCCCCCCTTCGCCAGGCAGCAGGTCGGGGGTCAGCAGCCCCTCGGCCCCGGCGGTGCCCGCCTGCATCATGTCGAGGCCGATGAACAGGATGCACAGCCCCGCCGCCATCCGCCCGGCCCGCGCCGCCGCTCCGCGCCCGAGCAGCATCAGCAGGCTGGCCGCGAACAGCCCCGGCAGCGCCACCACCCCCAGTTGCAGCTTGAACCCGAGCAGCGTGACCATCCAGCCGGTGGTGGTGGTGCCGATATTCGCGCCGAAGATCACCCCGAGCGCCTGCGGAAAGGTCAGCAGCCCGGCGCCGACGAACCCCACCGTCATCACCGTGGTCGCGGTCGAGGACTGCACCACCGCCGTCGCCGTCGCCCCGGTCGCCACCCCGGCAAGCGGCGTGGCGGTGAACCGGGCAAGCAGGGCGCGCAGCCGCTCGCCCGCCGCCTGGCGCAGCGCCTCGGTCATCACCTTCATGCCGAACAGGAACAGCCCGATCCCGCCCAGAACCGCGAGAATGCCTTCGCTCATCCGATCCCCCGTCGCGGGCAGGATCGCACCGGCCGGGCACGGGCGCAATGCGCGGCGGGCAGGCGGGCGGAAGCAGGGTGCCCTTGCCCGGAACAGCCGCGCCAGCGGCCCGGGCGACGGCCGCTCTCTGTAATGCAGGGGATTCGCCGGAGAGGTGGCAGATTGTCAAATGTCCCCGCCCCCGTAGCGGGCCGCATGGGTCCATAATACTCCATACAACACACACAAGGGTGCGCTCACGCGCACCGCCCCCGGGGCCGGTTTCCGTCACCACAGAGGGCAGCCCCGACCGCGGGGGGGACCGCTGCAACGCTTGTGTGTGGCAGTTCATGGTGCCGAATACCCCGGACGCCTGTGCGTGTCGCAACGTCGCAATAGCGGCCGCCGTCGTGCCGAAGGCACGCCTCCGGCGTGACCGGGCGGTCGGCAACTGCCCGGCGGCGCGTGCCGCGTCTTGAGTCCGGCAGGGGGAAGGGTGTTCCGGGTCGGCGCACCCCCATTCAGCACCCCCGATCAGGCGGATGGGCGCCCGCCCCCTTGCCCGCCAACCACCGGCCCGCGTATGGTGCCGCGCAATCGCCCCCGGGCGCATATCGACAATCCGAAGGATACCTACATGGCCACCGAATTCAGCGACCGCATGCTTTCCCTCGGCCTTGCCCGCGTCTCCGAGGCGGCGGCGCTGGCCTCGGCCCGCCACATCGGCCGGGGCGACGAGAAGCGCGCCGATCAGGCGGCGGTCGATGCCATGCGCACCCAGCTCAACATGCTGGACATCAAGGGCACGGTGGTGATCGGCGAGGGCGAACGCGACGAGGCGCCGATGCTGTTCATCGGCGAGGAGGTCGGCACCGGCACCGGACCGGAGGTGGATATCGCGCTCGACCCGCTGGAAGGAACCACGCTGACCGCCAAGGACATGCCGAACGCGCTGACGGTGATCGCGCTGGCGCCGCGCGGCACGCTTTTGCACGCGCCCGACGTGTATATGGAGAAACTCGCCGTCGGCCCCGGCTACGCCCCCGGCGTGGTCAGCCTCGACATGCCCCCGGCCGAGCGGGTGCGGGCGCTGGCCCGTGCCAAGGGCGGCGCGCCCGAGGACGTGACCGTCTGCATCCTCGAACGGCCCCGGCACCAGGACCTGATCGCCGAGGTCCGCGCCACCGGGGCGGCGATCCGGCTGATCACCGACGGCGACGTGGCCGGCGTGATCCATTGCGCCGAAGCCGATGTCACCGGCATCGACATGTACATGGGCGCGGGCGGCGCGCCCGAAGGGGTGCTGGCCGCCGCCGCGCTGAAATGCATGGGCGGGCAGATCTTCGGCCAGCTTCTGTTCCGCAACGACGACGAGCGCGAGCGCGCCGCACGGGCGGGCATCACCGATCTTGCCCGCATCTACACCCGCGACGACATGGTGACGGCGGATGTGATCTTCGCCGCGACCGGGGTCACCGACGGCTCGATCCTGCACGGCATCAGGCGCGAGGTGGGCTGGGTCACGACCGAGACGGTGCTCATGCGTTCCAAGACCGGCTCGGTGCGGCGGATGATCTACCGCACCCCGGTGAAGTGAATCCGATGTCGGCGGGCCGGGCCTTCCTCGGGGTCGAGACATCGGCCACCGGGCGGCGCTGGACCGGCCCCGGCCCGGAGGAGGACCGGCTGGCCGAGGCCATGACGCAGCAGACCCGCCTGCCCCCGGCGCTCTGCCGGGTGCTGGTGCGAAGGGGGGTGACGCCGGGCGACGCGGACGCCTTCCTCACCCCCGCGCTGCGCGACCTCCTGCCCGACCCGATGGGGCTGCGCGACATGGGACCGGCGGCGGAGCGGTTCCTTGCGGCGCTCAGGGGCCGCGAGAAGATCGCGGTCTTCGCCGATTACGACGTGGACGGCGGCGCCTCGGCCGCGCTTCTGCTGACGTGGCTGCGGGCGATGGGGCACACGGCCACGCTTTATATCCCCGACCGGATCGACGAAGGCTACGGGCCGAACGTGCCCGCCATGCAGGCGCTGGCGCGCGATCATGCGCTGATCGTCTGCGTCGATTGCGGCACGCTCTCGCATGAGCCGATCGCGGCGGCGAAAGGGGCCGATGTGGTGGTGCTCGACCATCACCTCGGGGGGGAAACCCTGCCCCCCGCGCTGGCCGTGGTGAACCCGAACCGGCAGGACGAGACCGGCGATCTGGGCCACCTCTGCGCCGCCTCGGTGGTGTTCCTGATGCTGGTGGAGGCGAACCGGCGGCTGCGCGCCGAGGACGTCACCGGCCCCGACCTGATGGCGATGCTCGATCTGGTGGCGCTGGCGACGGTCGCGGATGTCGCGCCGCTGACCGGCGTCAACCGGGCGCTGGTGCGGCAGGGGCTGAAGGTCATGGCCCGGCGCGAGCGGCCGGGGCTGGTCGCTTTGGCCGACATGGCGCGGATGGACCGGGCGCCGACGTCCTATCACCTCGGGTTTCTCCTTGGCCCCCGGGTGAACGCGGGCGGGCGGATCGGCCAGGCCGACCTCGGGGCGCGGCTGCTGGCCAGTGCCGACCCGGCCGAGGCCGAGGCCATGGCGCGGCGGCTCGACGAATTGAACTCCGAGCGCCGGGCCATCGAAGAGGCGGTGCGGCTTGAGGCCATGGCCCAGGCCGAGGCACGCGGCGTGGACGGCCCGCTGGTCTGGGCGGCGGGCGAGGGCTGGCACCCCGGCGTGGTCGGCATCGTCGCCGCACGGCTGAAGGAGGCCACCAACCGCCCCGCCGTGGTGATCGGGCTGGAGGGGGCCGAGGGCAAGGGCTCCGCCCGGTCGGTCCCCGGGGTCGATCTGGGCGCGGCGGTGCAACGGGTCGCGGCCGAGGGGCTGTTGCTGAAGGGCGGCGGGCACAAGATGGCGGCGGGGCTCACGGTGGCGCGCGATGCGCTGGAAGCGGCGATGGAGCGGCTCGGCGAACTGTTGGCGAAACAGGGCGCGGGGGCGGCCGGGCCGCGCGAACTCAGGCTCGACGGGCTGTTGATGCCCGAGGCGGTGACGCCCGAACTGATCGAGCAGATCGAGACCGCGGGCCCGTTCGGCGCCGCCGCCCCGGCGCCGCGCTTCGCCTTCGCGGCGCAGCCCGTGACCTCGACCCGGCGGATGGGCGAGCGCCACCTGCGGCTTTCGTTCGGCGCCGGGGCCGCGCGGCTGGACGCGGTGGCCTTCGGCGCCTTCGACGGCCCGCTGGGGCCGTTGCTGGCCTCGGGCGCGGCGGGGCGGTTCCATCTTGCCGGACGGATCGAGATCGACACCTGGGGCGGCCGGCGCAAGGCGCAACTGCGCCTCGACGACGCCGCCCCGGCCTGAAGCGTTTCGGCTTTGCCGAACGGCGCAAATATACTGCGCAACAAAGGGCAGCGGCCGACCGCGGGGGGCCGCTGCAACGATTATGGTTGGCAGTTTATGGTGCAGGTGACTCCTCGCTCAGCACGTGCCGCAACGGTGCAGGAGCGGCCGCCCGTGCGGGCGGGGGCGGGCGGAACCTACCGGAACAGCCCCGGCAGGAACATCACCAGCCCCGGCGCGAGGATCAGCAGCACGATCACCCCGAGGATCGGGATCAGGAACGGCAACACCGCCTGCACCACGCGCTCGAACGGCATCCCGGTGATCTCGACCAGCACGAACAGCACATTGCCGAAGGGGGGCGTGATGACGCCGACCGAAAGCGTCAGCACCATCAGCACGCCGAAATACACCGGATCGATCCCCAGCGCCTGGATCGTCAGCATGAAGATCGGGGTGAAGATCAGGATCGCCTCGACCACCGACATGAAACAGCCGATCAGCAGGAAGAAACCCATCATCGCGAACAGGATCGCGGTGTTCGACATTTCCAGCCCGCTCATCAGCACCGCCAGTTCCTGCGGGATGCGCAGCCGCACCAGGAGCCAGCCGTAGAAGGTGGCGATGGCGATGATGAACAGGATGATCGAGGTGAAGCGCACCGTGCGCGACAGCACCTCCAGAAGCAGGGTCCAGGTCATCTCGCGGTAGGCCACGAAGCCGAGGAACAGCGCATAGACGCAGGCGATGGCCCCGGCCTCGGTGGGCGTGAACACCCCGCTCCAGATGCCGCCGACGATGATCACCGGCGTGAGCAGCGGCGGCAGCGCGCGCCAGAACAGCCGGGCCAGCTCGCGGAAACCCGGCCAGGGCGTACGTGGCATGTCGAGCCAGTAGGAGACCACGAAACTGGTGATCATCAGGCTGATGCCGACCAGGAAGCCGGGGATCAGCCCGGCCATGAACATTGCCGCGATCGAGCTTCCCGACTGCCAGCCATAGACCACCAGCGCGATCGAAGGCGGGATCATCGGGCTGATGACCGAACTCGCGCCGGTGATGCCGACCGAGAACCGCTGCGGATAGCCGCGGTCGCGCATCGCCTTCAGCTCAAGCTGGCCGAGCCCGGCCACATCGGCGACCGCGGTCGAGGACATGCCGGAAAAGATCATGCTGGCCATGACGTTGACATGGCCCAGCCCGCCGCGGACGAACCCCACCAGCCCGTTGGCGAAATCGAAGATGCGGCTTGCCACCGTGCCCACGTTCATCAGCGCCGCGGCGAAGATGAAGAACGGGATCGCCAGGATCGGAAAGCTGTTCAGCCCGCGCATCATCTGCAACGCGAACAGTTCGGCCGGGATCGCGCCGATACCGCCGCTGATCACCAGCACCGTCAGGCAGGTCAGCCCGATCCCGATGGCGATCGGCACGCCGAGCGCGAACAGCACCACCATCAGCCCGAAGAAGATCGTCAGGTATTCCATTCAGAGTCCCCGTCATAGCGCGGCAGCGCCGCGAGACCCTCGACCGCCAGCCGCCGCAGGTAAAGCAGGCTGAACACGATCATCGAGCCAAGCCCGATCACCAGCGCCAGATAAAGGTAGCTGTAACTGATCCCGAGCGCGGTGGTGGAGTTGTGGGCGCTGACCGACATCATCGACAGCGAGCCCGCGAAGGCCACCGCCAGCAAAAGCAGCGACATGAGTTCGATACCGACGGTGCAGACGTAAAGTGCCCGCTGCGCAAGGCGGCGCAGCACGAGGTCGATCACCAGATGGCCGCGGTGATACCAGGCGGCACCCGAACCGAGCATGACCATCCAGGCCAGCATCCCGGCGCCCATCTCTTCGGACCAGGGGACCGTGATATGCAGCACCTGCCGCCCCAGCACCGACCAGGTGATCACACCCACCAGCCCCATCATCAGCGCCATGGCCCCGAGTTCAAGCACCCGCGCCCAGACCCGCGCGATACGGTCGAGGATCATTGCCGTCTCCTGCCTTGCGGGGTGCGGCGGGGACGAACGCCCCGCCGCCCGGCCGGTTTACTCCGCGGTCGCGGCGATGGCGGCCTCGATGTCCTCGACCACGCCATCGGCCATCTCGGCCAGCACCGCGGCGACCGCCGGGGCGGCCTTTTCGCGGAACGGCGCCTGATCCACGTCGATGAAGGTCATGCCGTTGGCGATCAGCCCCTCGCGGTAGTAGTTGTCCGCCTCGGTCTCGGCCTCGTAGCCGTGCTGGCGCGCTTCCTCGACCGCCTCGCGGATCATCTGCTGGTCGGCCTCGTCAAGGCTGTTCCACCAGCTTTCCGAAGCGACCCAGTGCCAGGGGAACGACAGGTGCGCGGTGGTGATGATATGGCTCTGCACCTCCCACATCTGGCGGGTGTAGGGCGAGGCGAGGCTGTTTTCATGCGCGTCGATCTGGCCGGTGCGCATGGCGAAATAGATGTCCGGCGCGGGGATCACCACCGCCTGCACCCCGAGTTCCCCCCAGACCGAAAGCCAGACCGGGATCTGCGGCATCCGCATCTTGAGCCCGACCAGATCGTCGGGGCTTTCGATCGCCTTGTTCGAGGTCATGTGCCGGAAGGCGCGCATCTGCGGCCCGAGATAGACCAGCCCGCCACGCGCGCGCGACTGTTCCTGCATCGCCCGGCCCGAGTCGGTCTCCATGATGAAATATTCGGCCGCTTCCCAGTTCGGGAACACGAAGGGCACCGACACCGCGTCATATTCGGCGGCATACTGGCCCATGAAGATCCCGCCGGTCAGCGCCATCTGGGTCTGGCCGAGGTTCAGCAGTTCCAGCACATCGGTCTCGCCGCCCAGCTGCCCGCCGAGATAGACCGACACCGACAGCCGCCCGTCGCTGCGTTCCTCGATGATTTCGGCAAAGCGTTGCAGCGCCGCATCCTCGGAGCCGCCCGGCCCCATGGTGTTGTGGATCTCGATCGCCTGGGCATGGGCACCCGCGCCGGTGATGAGCGCCGCGCCGAGCACAAGCGCACCGGCACGGTTCCGTATCGTCATGGTCATCGGTCTTCCTCCCGTCAGTTTTCGTTTGGCCGTCGGTTGCCAGCGGTTCCGGACTCCGGCCCCGGGTCTGTCCTTCCTGCCAGCATCGCGCGCAGCGGCGCAAGAATTTCCTCGTTGTGCTGGCCAAGCTGCGGCGCGGGCAGCCGGACGTTGCAGGGCGTTTCGCTCAGCTTTACCGGAAAGCCGAGCATCCTGACCGCGCCATGGCCGGGGTGATCGACCTCGATCACCATCTCCTGCGCGGCGACCTGCGGATCGGCAAAGACTTCGGCCAGGTTCTGCACCTTGCCGCTGGGCACGCCGGCGGCGTTCAACCGCTCGATCCATTCGGCCTGGGTCGCCGCCGCCATCCGCGCGTCGATCATCACCTTGATCTCGGCCCGGCGGGCAAAGCGCTTGGGGTTGGTGTCGAACCGCGCGTCGTCCAGCAGGTGTTCAAGCCCCACCGCCCGCAGGAAGCGGCGCACCACCACGTCGTTGCTGGCCGCGACCGCCACCTCGCCGTCGGACGCGCGGAACAGCCCGTAGGGCGCGACCAGCGGGTGATCGTTCCCGGTGCGCCGGGGCAGTTCTCCGGTCAGCAGGTGTTCGCTGGCCAGATAGGCCATGAAGGACAGCACCCCGTTCATGAGCGTGCTTTCCACATGCTGGCCCCGGCCGTTCAGATCGCGCGCCCGCAGCGCGCTGACCACGCCGAACGCGCCGTAGAGCCCGGCGATCAGGTCGGTGATGGGCTGCCCCGAGCGCAGGGGCGGCTGGTCCTCGGCGCCGTTCACCGACATGAAGCCGCTCATCGCCTGGGTGATGAAATCGAAGGCGGGGCGTTCGGCATAGGGCCCGGTCGAGCCGTAGCCGTTGATCCCCGCCACCACCAGCCGGGGGTTGAGCCGTTCCAGTTCCTCCGGCCCGAAGCCCATCTTCGCCAGCACACCGGGGCGGAAATTCTCGACCAGCACATCGGCGGTGCGGATCAGTTCGGCCAGAAGCGCCTTGCCCTCATCGGTGTAAAGGTCAAGCTCCACCGACTTCTTGTTGCGGTTGAACGACGCGAAATACCAGCTCAGCCCGTCGCGGATACCGCCCTGTTCGCGCACAGGATCACCACGGTCGGGGGGTTCGATCTTGATCACCTCGGCCCCCATGTCGCCCAGGAGCATGGTGCAGAACGGCCCCGACAGGACCCGGGTGAGATCGACGACGCGGATACCGGAAAGCGGTTGCTGCATCGACGCTATCCGCAGGCGGTGGCGACAGAGGACAGCGGGCTGAGCGCCAGCCGCGGCCCCGCCTTCATCACCTGCCCCGGCAGATCGAGGCCGGTGGTCTCGGCAAAGCCGCGCGCCACGTTGCAAAGGCGGTCCAGATCGACCCCGGTTCCGATCCCGCATTCGTGCAGCAGATAGACCAGATCCTCGGTACAGATATTTCCGGTGGCGCCGGGGGCGAAGGGACAGCCGCCCAGCCCGCCCAGCGCGGATTCGTAGAACGTCACCCCTTCGGCCAACCCGGCCATGACATTCGCCAGCCCCACGCCACGGGTGTTGTGGAAATGCAGCGCGATCTCCATCTCCGGCAGTTCGGCGCGCAGCGCCCGACACAGGGCGGCGACCAGCGGCGGCGTGGCCATGCCGGTGGTGTCGCCCAGCGTCAGGTGGCGGATGCCCAGGTCGCGGTAAGCCCGCGCCACGTCGAGCACCGATGCCACCGGCACATCGCCCTCGAACGGGCAGCCGAAGGCGGTGGCGACGGCACCCTGCACCGCGATCCCGGCCCCCCCGGCGATGTCGCGCACCGCGGCGAGGCCCGCGATGGATTCGGCCCGGGGACGGTTCAGGTTCTTCAGGTTGTGGCTTTCCGAGGCCGAAACGAACACGACCATCGCATCGACCCCGGCGGCAGCCGCCGCCTCGGCCCCGCGGGCGTTCGGCACCAGCGCGGTGACATGCAGCCCCGGCACCCGGTCGATCCCGGCGATCACCCCGGCCGCGTCGGCAAGCTGCGGCACCGCGCGGGGCGAGACGAAGGAGGTGGCCTCGAACCGGCGCAGCCCGGCGGCGATCAGTGCATTGATCGTGGCGATCTTGACCTCGGTCGGGATTTGTTCACGCAGCGATTGCAGCCCGTCGCGCGGGCCGACCTCGACCACCTCGACACGGGCGGGATAGCCCGCGAACGGCGTTGCCGCCCGGTCATTCATCGCTGTCCTCCCCCTCGGGGCCCGGCCAGTCCGCCCGCCCGCAAGCGGCGGATTTTGCTGTCCCGTGGCACACCGTTTTGGTATACCATCGCCGATACAGGGGGTAAAGCCGGAAATGACACAGGACGGGCAGGCGGAACAGGCCGGGGTCTATGAGCGGCTGCGCAGGGCGATCCTGTCGCTTGAACTGCTGCCCGGCGCGCCGGTGTCGGAACGCGCGCTGGAGCCGCTGCTGGGCGCCTCGCGCACCCCGATCCGCGAGGCGATGCTGCGGCTGACCTCGGAAGGGCTGGTGCAGCGCGACGGCCGCAGCCACCGTGTCGCGCCGATCGACCTCGACGAACTGATGGAAGCCTTCGAATACCGCGAGCATATCGAGGCCGCGGTGGCGCGCATCCTGTGCGAGCGCCCCGACCCCGAGGGAATGGCGCGGTTGCAGGCGGCGCTCGACGGCGGGCTGGGCGACGACAGCCCCGAGACATGGTTCGGCATCGGCGTGGATATCCACACCGGGCTGGCGCGGCTGACCGGCAACCGCTTCCTTGCCCGCGCGGCGCAGGACGTGGCGACCCGGATCAGCCGGGCACGCTGGCTGATGGTCTCGCTGCCCGAGGCGCGGGCGGCGGCGCATGAGGAACACAGCCGCATCCTGCGGCTGATCGCCGAAGTCCGGGCCGAGGAAGCGGTCGCCGCCGTGATCGCCCACAGCCGCGACGCCCGCGACACGCTGGCGGCGGCGATCCGGCAAAGCCGCAACGGGCTGCGGGTGCACGGGGTGGCGGTGATCGGCTGAAGGGCCATGCGCCCCGCAGGATGCGCTTCAACGCACCGCACCGCCTCAGGCTTCCGCCGCCCAGTCGGCAAAAAAACCCGTGAGCATCGGCACCAGCGCCGGATCGTCCGCGCAGTCCGCCAGTTCCGACAGCCGGTGACAGCCGCCGAGCAGCGCGGCGCGGCGCACATCCACCGCCCGGCCGGTCAGACGGGCGTAATCCGCGACAACCCGCGCCGCCAGATCGGCCGAGACAAGACCCGGCGGCACGAACTTCCGATGCAGCGGGCCGAAGCCCGCATCGGCGAAGTCATAGACCCCGTTCAGCCGCCCGCACCCGTGGTCGAAGGCCATGTTCCAGCCGTGGCCGTCGAAATAGCCCCAGACCTCGCCGCAGGGGTCGGGGGGCAGGCGGGCAAAATCCGCAAGCACCCGCTCCGCCCGCGCCCGCAGCGGTTCGGACAGCAGCGGCAGCGCCCGCGCGCGGATCGCCGTCGCGTCCCGCCACGGATCGACCGGGCCCGCCCCCGCCCCGCGCAGAACCGCCGGGTCAAGCGCGTGAAGCTCCGCGAACAGGCGGGCCATGTCGGCCGCGAGCCGGGCGCGGGCGGGTTCGGGCAGCGCGGCGTAACCGGCGGCGTCGAGATGATCGCCCGGCAGCTTCTCGTGTTCCGAGCACAGCATCGGCGCCTCATGCAGCCGCATGTCCGGCACCGCCAGCGTCAGCCGGGGCCGGATCAGCCGCAGCACCGCCGCCTCGCGCCGCAGCCGCTGGGCCGCCTCCGCGTGGCGGGGGAACTTGAAGATCACCCGGCCCGCCACCTCGACCGCGACCGAATCCCACCCGGCAAGCAGCGGCTTGACCTCCGCCCCGGCCAGATCGGGGCGCAGCGCATGGACCGCCGCGACGAGCGGCGCGAGATCCGGGCCGGGATTCTGCATCCGCAGGGTTCTAGCCGCGCAGGGGCGGCGGAGAAAGGGGCGAAGCGCCCTGCCCCGCCCGGCCTCCCGCGGCATGACATCACGTTACGGATTTTTTGACGTGACGTTATGTTTACGTAAACGTAAACTTCGGCATTAGACTACATCCCAGACCACCACGCCCGGCCCCCCCGGGCCACCGGCCGACAGGCGCAGCACAGGAACCCGACCCATGACCGATGCGCTCATGAACATCCGCGAGATGTGCGAAACCTTCAACGTGACCGCCCGCACATTGCGCTTCTACGAATCCAAGGAACTGCTGTCGCCGGTCCGCCAGGGCCAGAAGCGGCTGTTCACCCGCCGCGACCGGGCCCGGCTCAAGCTGATCCTGCGCGGCAAGCGATTCGGCTTCAGCCTGGAGGAAATCCGCCAGCTTCTGAACCTCTACGACCGTGGCGACCAGCAGGAGGCGCAGCTGCGCGAGACCTATCGCGTGGCGCAGGAACGGCTGGCGCAGATGGAGCGCCAGCGCGCCGAACTGGATGAGGCCATTGCCGACCTCAAGGAACAGATGACATGGGGCGCAGAGGTGATCGCCTCGTTCCAGGCCCGCCCCGCCGCCGAATAGCCCCCACCGCGCCCATAAACGCGCCGAAGACCAAGGGAGAGAAAGATGCCCGCCTATACCGCCCCGGTGAAGGACATGCAGTTCGTCCTGCATGACGTTCTGGAAATCGCGAAATCCGACGTCCCCGGATATGCGGACCTTGAGGAGGGCTTTACCGCCGCGATCCTCGACGAGGCCGGGAAACTGGCCTCCGAGGTGCTGGCGCCGCTCAACGCCTCGGGCGATGCCGAGGGCTGCGTGCTGGAAAACGGCGCGGTGCGCACCCCCTCGGGCTTCCGCCAGGCGTTCGGGGCGCTGAAGGAGGGCGGCTGGAACGGGCTCGACCTGCCCGAGGAATTCGGCGGCCAGGGCCTGCCCTATGTGATGGGAACGGCGGTGGGCGAGATGTTCGTCTCGGCCAACATGGCGTTCAACATGTATCAGGGCCTGACCCACGGCGCGATCACCGCGATCCTCGCCCACGGGACCGAGGAACAGAAGGCCACCTATGTGCCGAAGATGGTCAGCCTCGACTGGACCGGCACCATGAACCTCACGGAGCCCCACGCGGGCACCGACCTGGGCATCATGCGCAGCCGGGCCGAACCGCAGGAGGACGGCAGCTACAGGATCACCGGGCAGAAGATCTTCATCTCGGCGGGCGAACACGACCTTGCCGGGAACATCGTCCACCTGGTGCTGGCCAAGGCCCCGGGCGGCGGCGAGGGCACCCGCGGCATCTCGCTGTTCATCGTGCCGAAGTTCATGGTGAACCCCGACGGCAGCCTCGGGGAACGCAACGCGCTCTCGTGCAGCAAGATCGAAGCGAAGATGGGCATCCACGGCAATGCCACCTGCGTGATGAACTTCGACGGCGCGACCGGCTTTCTGCTGGGCGAATTGCACAAGGGGATGCGCGCCATGTTCACCATGATGAACGAGGCGCGGCTGGGCGTGGGGCTACAGGGCTACGCGCAGGCCGAGGCCGCCTATCAGAACGCGGTCGAATATGCGAAGGACCGGCTTCAGGGCCGCGCCGTGACCGGGGCCGAGAATCCCGGCGGCGCCGCCGATCCGCTGATCGTGCATCCCGACATCCGCCGCAACCTGCTGGACCAGAAGAGTTTCGTCGAGGGCGCGCGCGCCTTCACCCTCTGGGCCGCCCATCTGATCGACCGCTCGCACCGCGCGGATGATGCGGCGGCCGAGGGGCTGGTCTCGCTGCTGACGCCGGTGCTCAAGGGCTTCCAGACCGACAAGGGCTTCGAATCGGCGGTGGGGGCGCAGCAGGTGTTCGGCGGCCACGGCTACATCGAGGAAACCGGCATGTCGCAATTCGCCCGCGACGCAAGGATCACCATGATCTACGAGGGCGCGAACGGGGTGCAGGCGCTCGACCTGGTGGGCCGCAAGCTGGCGGCTGATGGCGGCAAGCACGTGATGGCCTTCTTCGAGATGATCAAGGGCTTCATCAAGGAGAACGAGGGCGACGCGGCGCTGAAGGAAGGCTTCCTCGACCCGCTCAAGAAGGCATCGAAAGACGTGCAGGCGGCGGGCATGTTCTTCATGCAGCACGGGATGAAGAACCCGAACGCGGCGCTGGCGGGCTCCTACGATTTCATGCACATGATGGGGCATGTCTGCCTCGGGCTGATGTGGGCGCGCATGGCCAAGGCCGCTTCGGCGGCGCTCGCCGCAGGTGCGGGCGATACCGCCTTCTACGAGGCGAAGATCGCCACCGGCCGCTACTACATGGCCCGGCAGCTTCCGGCGACGGCGATGCACCTCGCCCGGATCGAAAGCGGCGCGGCGCCGGTGATGGACCTTCCGGCCGAGGCGTTCTGAACACCGGCTTCAGCAAGGAGACCACGATGCCGAAACGCTTCCGCCTGACCCGCCGCTTTCCGGTGGCGATGACCGAGGACGGCTACCGCCGCCTCAAGCGCTTCGCGCAGGAGGCGGGGCTGGACGAGGGCGAGGCGCTCTCCTTCCTGTTCGAGCATTTCGACAGCGTGACCGATGCCGAGAACCTCGGCCACCGGCTGCGGCTGTTCAACGCCGAACTGGACAGCCGCAAGCGATAGGAGGGGGAATGACATTTCCGCTGATCGCCCTGTGCCGGACAAGCACCGCCCCCCGGCGCCGATCCGGGGAGGCTCCCGCCCGTCGTTCGCCCCCGCTGCGCGGCGGCTCCTCCCGTTGGGCCGGGCCGCGCTTCGCGCGGCGCCTCCGGCGGGAGTATTTTCGGCAAGATGAAGGTGATGGGCGGCGGACCCCACCCCACGGGGGCGCGAGGCCAGGCCGGGGGCGGGGTCACTTCACCTTGCACGGTCATCGGCTCTCCAGCCTGTACCGCAATGCCAAGACTACCGGCACAGGATTAAGGCAGGGTAAACGCGCGCGCCTTTCCACTTCATCTTGCCGAAAATACTCGAATTCCACCGCAACCACAGGCGCCACCGCCGGAAGGAGTCACCCATGACCGCCACGCTCTACTGTTTCGGCGAATCCGGCAATGCCTACAAGGCGGCGCTGACCATGGCGCTTGCGGGTTACGACTGGGCGCCCCGCCATGTCGATTTCTTCGGCGGCGAGGGCCGCAGCCCCGAATTTCTCGCCCTCAATCCCATGGGCGAGGTGCCGGTGCTGGTGACGGAGACCGGCGAGGTGATCAGCCAGTCCGGCGCGATCCAGTTCCATGTGGCCGAGGCGACCGGGCGGCTGAAAGGCACCACCCCAGCGGACGCGCGCGAGGTGTTGCGCTGGGTGCTGTGGGACAATCACAAGATGTCCTCACAGGCCGGGACGCTGCGGTTCCTCAACAACTTCCTGCCCGAGGAGAAACGGCCGCAGGAGGTGATCCGCTGGCTTTCCGGGCGGCTGCGGGCGGCACTGACCACGCTCGACAGCCATCTTGCGGGCCGCGACTGGATCGTGGGCGACGCCCCCACGCTGGCCGACACCGCCTGCGCGGGCTACCTGTATTACCCCGAACCCTTCGGCTTCGACCGCGCCCGCTGGCCCGGTATCGACGCCTGGCTCGACCGGCTTGCCGCGCAGCCCGGCTGGAAACACCCTTACGACATGATGCCCGGCAACCCTGCCGACCGGGCATAAGGAGGACGACCGATGACCGACGCCTATATCTACGACGCCTGCCGCTCGCCCCGCGGCAAGGGCCGCCCCGACGGCAGCCTGCACGAAGTGAGCCCGGCACGGCTTTCGGCGCTGGTGCTGGACGCGCTGAAGGCACGCAGCGACCTCGACACCACCGCCATCGAGGACGTGATCTGGGGCAACGTCACCCAGATCGGCGAACAGGGGGCCTGCCTCGCCCGCACCGCGGTCCTCGCGTCCGGGTTCGACGAGAGCGTGCCGGGGGTCAGCATCAACCGCTTCTGCGCCTCGGGGCTGGAGGCCGTCAACATGGCCGCGAACCAGGTCAGGGGCGGCGCCGGCATGGCCTATGTCGCCGGCGGGGTCGAGAGCATGAGCCGGGTGCCGATGGGCTCGGACGGTGGCGCCATCGCCGTCGATCCGGCCATCGCCATCGCCAACTACTTCGTGCCGCAGGGGATTTCGGCCGACATCATCGCCACCGAATACGGCTTCACCCGCGACCAGGCCGACGCGCTGGCGGTGGAGTCGCAGAAACGCGCCGCCGCCGCGTGGCAGGACGGCCGCTTCAACGGTTCGGTGGTGCCGGTCACCGACATCAACGGGCTGACCATACTTGCCCATGACGAATACATGCGGCCCGGCACCGACATGCAGTCGCTCGGCGCGCTCAAGCCCTCGTTCAAGGACATGGGCGAGGTGATGCCCGGCTTCGACAGGATCGCCATGCTGAAATACCCGCATCTGGAGCGGATCGAGCATATCCACCATGCGGGCAACTCCTCGGGCATCGTCGACGGCGCCGCCGCGGTGCTGATCGGCAACAAGGCGTTCGGCGAGAAATACGGGCTGAAGCCCCGCGCCCGCATCCGCGCCACGGCGAAGATCGGCACCGATCCGACCATCATGCTCACAGGCCCGGTGCCGGTGACCGAGAAGATCCTGCGCGACAGCGGCATGAACATCGCCGACATCGACCTGTTCGAGGTCAACGAGGCCTTCGCCGCCGTGGTGATGCGCTTCATGCAGGCCTTCGACGTCGATCCGGCCAAGGTGAACGTCAACGGCGGCTCGATCGCCATGGGCCACCCGCTGGGCGCGACCGGGGCGATCATCCTCGGCACGCTTCTGGACGAGTTGGAGCGCAGCGGCAAGGGCACCGGGCTTGCCACGCTCTGCATCGGCTCGGGCATGGGCGCCGCGACGATCATCGAGCGGGTTTGAGGAGACAGGACATGACCGATTTCACCTATGCCGTGGACGCCGACGGCGTCGCCACCATCACCTGGGACCTGCCGGGCAAGTCGATGAACGTCCTCAGCCTCGAAGGGCTGCGCGAGTTGAACGACCATATCGACACGGCGCTGGCCGACGATGCGGTCAAGGGCGTGATCATCACCTCAGGCAAGAAGGACTTCGCCGGGGGGATGGACCTCAACGTCATCGCGAAGATGAAGGAAGCGGCGGGCGACAACCCGGCGAAGGGGCTGTTCGAGGGCGTGATGCAGATGCACGCCGTCCTGCGCAAGATCGAGCGCGCCGGGATGGACCCGAAGACGCTGAAGGGCGGCAAGCCGGTCGCCGCGGCGCTGCCGGGGACCGCGCTGGGGATCGGGCTGGAGATTCCGCTCGCCTGCCACCGCATCTTCGCCGCCGACAATCCGAAAGCGAAGATCGGCCTGCCGGAGATCATGGTCGGCATCTTCCCCGGCGCGGGCGGCACCACGCGGCTGGCGCGCAAGCTGGGGGCGATGGCGGCGGCGCCGCTCTTGCTCGAAGGCAAGCAGAACGACCCGAAGAAGGCCAAGGCCGCGGGGGTGATCAACGAGGTGGTTCCGGCCGATGAGCTGCTGGCGGCGGCCAAGGCATGGGTCCTTTCCGCAACCGACGCCGATCTGGTCAAGCCCTGGGACGCCAAGGGCTACAAGATGCCCGGCGGTGCGCCTTATACGCCGCAGGGCTTCATGACCTTCCTCGGCGCCTCGGCGATGGTGCACGGCAAGACCATGGGGGTCTATCCGGCCGCCAAGGCGCTGCTGTCGGCGGTCTACGAGGGGGCGCTGGTGCCGTTCGACACCGCGCTGCGCGTCGAGGCGCGCTGGTTCACCCATGTGCTGATGAACCCGTCCTCGGGGGCGATGATCCGCTCGCTCTTCATCAACAAGGAGGCGCTGGAGAAGGGCGCGAACCGGCCCGAGGCGCCCGACCAGACGGTGAAGAAAGTGGGCGTGATCGGCGCGGGCATGATGGGGGCGGGCATCGCCTATGTCTCTGCGAACGCCGGGATCGAGGTGGTGCTGATCGACGCCACGCATGAGGCGGCCGACCGCGGCAAGGCCCATTCCGAAGGCATCCTAGACAAGGGCATGAAGCGCGGCAGGGTCACGGCCGAGAAGAAGGCCGAGGTGCTCGGCCGGATCACCGCCACCACCGATTACGCCGCACTTGCGGGCTGCGACCTGATCGTCGAGGCGGTGTTCGAGGACCCGAAGGTCAAGGCCGAGGTCACGGCCAAGGTCGAGGCCGCGGTCGGCCCCGACTGCATCTTCGCCACCAATACCTCGACCCTGCCGATCTCCGATCTAGCCAAGGCCAGCACCCGCCCGGACCAGTTCATCGGCATCCATTTCTTCTCGCCGGTGGACAAGATGCTGCTGGTCGAGATCATCAAGGGCCGCGAGACCGGTGATCGGGCGGTGGCCAAGGCGCTGGATTACGTGCGGCAGATCCGCAAGACCCCGATCGTGGTGAACGACGCGCGGTTCTTCTACGCCAACCGCTGCATCATCCCCTATATCAACGAAGGCATGCGGCTGGTGGGCGAGGGCACCAACCCGGTGCTGGTCGAGAACGCGGCCAGGCTGGTGGGGATGCCGCTCGGCCCGCTGCAACTGGTCGATGAGACCTCGCTCGACCTCGGCGCCAAGATCGCCAAGGCCACCAAGGCGGCGATGGGCGACGCCTATCCCGACGGCGCGGTCGATGACATCGTGTTCTGGATGGTCGATCAGGGGCGGTTGGGCCGCAAGGCCAAGGCCGGGTTCTACGCCTATGACGAGGCGGGCAAGCGCACCGGCATCTGGCCCGGCCTCGCCGACCGCTTCCCCCGCGCGGAGGACCAGCCGGAGCTGACCGAAGTGCAGCACCGCCTGCTGTTCGTGCAGGTGCTGGAGGCGGTGCGGGCGCTGGAGGCGGGCGTCCTCACCGATATCCGCGAAGGCGACGTGGGCGCGATCCTCGGCTGGGGCTTCGCGCCGTGGTCGGGCGGGCCGTTCTCCTGGCTCGATATCATCGGCGCGGCGCGCGCGGTCGAGATCTGCGACCGGCTGGCGGCGGCGCATGGCGAACGCTTCGCGGCCCCGGCCCTCTTGCGCGAGATGGCGGCCAAGGGCGACAGCTTCTACGGCCGGTTCGGCCCGGAGGCGAAAGCGGCCTGAGTAACCGGGGGCGCGGGTTGACCCGCGCCCCTACGGGTCGAACCGATAGCCGAACCGGGCGATGTCCGGGGCGGCAAGACCGGCCACCAGCGCCGCGTCGGCATCGGTATAATACCCGCGCCAGTCCCGCGCCCGCGCACTTTCGTTGCTGCGGGGAAGCGGCGTCAGGCGGAACCCGAGATGCGCCTCGAACGGGGCGATGTCCCCGGCCAGATGCTCCAGCCGGATGCACAGCGCCTCCCGCTCCACCCCGCCCGCGTCGCGCAAGTAAGCCGCGACCGGCCATGCCGCCAGCAAGGCGCGGGTCTGCGGGTGGTTGAGGAAACCGCTGAAATCCAGCGCCTTCGCCAGCCCGACCGCCGGATGGGCGAAGCCCTGCACCCGCAACCAGTGGTAATAGCTCACCATCCGGTCCCAGGGGTTGCGCACCAGCGTGACGATCAGGAACCCGTCCAGTTCCTCGCGCGCCACCAGCCCGTCGATATCCGCCAGCGTCGAGTGCTTCCACAGCCGCCCCGCCGCCTTGACGCCCTTCAACCGCCCGCGCCGCGCCCGCGCCTTCGGGGTGTCGCCGATCAGGATGTCGTCCCGCGCCGCCCGCGCCTCGAGCGCCAGCGCCAGCGCCGTGCCCCCGGTCTTGGGGATGTGAACGAAGATATAGCGCCGCCGGTGCGAGATGATCATGCGCCGAACCTAACCGGAGCCGGGCGCGGCGCAACCCCGCTACGGGCGCCCGTTCGCGGCTGGAACCTTCCACTGGAAGGTTCCCGAGATCCGGGGCATTGCGCACCGGCTTGACGTGATCCACTTCAAGCCGCCGCCGGTCGCCGCAGCACCGGCATTGCCAGCCGTCACGCTCAAGCACGATATGCCGCAGCACCTGCCAGCGCCGGGTTTTCAGCACCGGGCGGGAGAAGCGGGCGAACTCTTTGCGCATTACAACCATGCCATCCTCGCCTTGCGGGTCGGAGCTGCCTTCCTGCGCATCCCCTCAGCCACGGCCAGCACGGTTGCCGCCGCCGCGTCGATCCGGCCCAAAGAGCGGGCTTTCGCCAGCTTGTGGTTGTTCGCTGGGTCAACCAGCGTGATCGCGTCCGCGAAGGCCGAACGCAGCAGCAGCGAAGGGGATGCGGAGATTTCGCCGTCGAACAGCGCCCGGCGGAATCGTTCAATATCTTCGCTGCCATCTTTCCAGCCGAAGCCGCGCCAGATGAACGGCACCCGCAGGCCCGCCGCGTTCATGGCCTCGGTGAACTCGGCATGACGGAAGCGGTCGCCCACGATGCAAGACAGCTCGGCCCCGTCCAGCTTGCGCACGATCTCGGCCAACCATAGGCTAGGGGGCACGGTGTTTTCGCCCATCACGGACAGCTCGCCCCGGTCCTGCATCTCGATATAGCGGCCTGACACGCCGTCAGAAGCGCCACGATCCGCCAGAGAGGGAAAGGCGGGGAAGGTGCCCAGAGCCTCAAGCCTGCCCGTCTCGGGCCAGTAGAACGCCGCCGCCGACATGGACCGGCTGCCGCCAAGGTCCACCCCGAGGATGCAGGGGCCGGAACGCGGGGGCAGATCGTCGGGCGAAACCTCTGCCGACAACCATTCGTCAACCGTCACCAGCACCGAACGATCTTCGCTCGAAACCCGCTCGTTGCGGTTCAGGTTGCGGAAGCTGGACAGGGCAGAGCCGCCCCGCGCAATAGCCCGGCGGGCTTGTGCCACCAGCCATTCGGCGGAAGCTCCGATGCCTTCCACCGCTCCGGGGTTGGCGATCAGCAGGCTTTCCAGATCGTCAGCAGGCAGGCCGGGCGGTGGGCGATGCTCCTGCACATAGGTGCCCGGCGGCGGTTCATCCATCCAGCGCGAGAAGGTGTTGGCGTCATCCGGCGCAGAGGTGGAGATAATGAGCGCCCGCCCGTCGCGCTTGCCCAGCCCCGACAGGATCGCATTTTCGAGGTTGTCGCCCTTCTCTCCATCCCACGCCGCCCGCTCGTCCATGATCGCCAGCGTCGGAGCGCCGCCGAGGATCGACTTGCCATCGGCAGGAATGACACGGATCAGCCCGCCGCCGTTCGCCTGATATTCGACTTCCAGCCGGGAGCCGTGGCGGATCGTGAACAGCTCCTGTTCATCCTCGGGCAGGCCCTGCACGAAGCCCACGACGAAGCCGAACGCCGTCCGCGCCTGATCGCGGTTGCGGGCCGCAAGGATGATCTCGCGCTTCGGCTGATCGTCCCAGACGCCCATGACGGAGCCAAGGCCGATGCCCGCCGCCAGCGCCGTCTTTGCGTTGCCGCGACCGATCGACAGCAGCGCCACCATGACGCCCTCGGCCATCGCGCCGCGCACGAACCGCCGCTGATACTCGGCCAGCCGCAGCGCCGTGCCAGCCTTCGGCCCCTCTGGGATGGTCAGGGTCTCAAGGAAGGCAATCGCGGTCCCAGCAATTTCCCCCGGATTTTTTGGAAGCGGGAAAGGAACAGTCCCGCGCCGGTCCCTGGCCGCTGCCGAAACCGGGGCATTGGGACCAGAGCCAGCCGGTCGCCCATCCTTGCGGGGTCGCCCCCTCGGTCGCTTGGCGGGTTGCCCGGTCATATCGCAACCCCACTTTCGGCCAGCACGTCGAGGAAGGCTCGATCATTGCTCGGGGTAATGTCGCGGATATTGAAAGCCGTGTCGGTCGCCGTGTCCCGCACCGCCCAATCCCTGCCGATGGTCTCGGTATTGCTGGACCGGCGAACGCGGATGATCTGGGTGTGCCGCCCTTGCAGCCTGCCCGCCATCACGGTTTCAGAACCTCTCAGGTGAACGAACTCGGCCCGGCAGGTGAATTGCTTCACCCACACGCCCACGACATTGCCGAAGTCATAGGGATAGTCCGGGTTGACCATCTCGCGCTTGAGGAACGCGACCTTATGGAACAGCTTGCCCGCAGTCATATCGCAATCCCGCGATACCGGGCCACGATCCGCGATGCTGCCAGCGACAGCCCCTGTGCGCCGTCCTCGGCCCCGCGCAGGTCATAGAGCCGCGCCGCCTGATCGCAGATCGCAAACACCAGGTCGTGCGGAACCTCGGCCAGATCGTCGGCAATCGTGATGTTCGCCGCGCCTTCAATCTCGGCAATGGCGGTTTTCAGCATCAGCGCAAGGCCGGTGTCGTCGTCGTCGTGATCGACGCGCGCGTGAGCCTTTGCGGTCGCAAGCAGATCAAGGGCAAGGTCAGGTGCAGGAGTCTCGGGCATGGGCTTCTCAATATAGGTCAGCAATACTTACCAGAAATAGGTCCGGTTTGATACCTATTCTTGCAGGCGGAATCCAGCACCCGCTCCTTCCCCCCGCCTAAGCGCCGCAGGCAGAGAAGCCCGCTTGGGAGAAGGTCCTGCGCTCCCTCGATCCGTATCCACGCGATGCCCGTATCGTGGGCCAGCCGCTTCCCCGCAGGCTTTGCACCTGCCCCGGTCGTGGGAGCCGTCCCCGTTTCCGGTCCCCGGTCTGTCACCGCCCTTCATCAGGCGTCACCAGCCGGTGGGTATCATCGTCGCGCTTCTGTGCTGGCCTAGCAGGAGCCGGTTCAGCACGGGGTGGGTTAGAAGTCCCCGGATCGTCATTCACCCGCTGATTTCGCTCAGCGGTCAGAAGCTAGGGCGGGTTGCTCGATATGCCCGGCGTGGCCGGTATGCTCGCGTGAATGGACGCCCCCGCGCCGCGCCCGAGGCACGGGGGCGGGTAGCGCTATCTCGGGGCCGGAAGAAGCAGCGTCTGGATTGCCGCGCGCAGGATTCGCGCGATGACGTTCGGGGGCTGCGCCACAAGCCGACAGGTGCCGCCCGTCCAGCAGGCCGTAAAATTCACAGTCATGCGCCCACCTCGATCAGATCGAAGTCGTCACCACGATGCTGGAACAGCTCGGCCACCATGCGCTGCATGATGCAGATCTGCCTTGGCGTGGGCTTCCAGTTCCGTCGCCTGGACTGTCGGGCGATGCTCAATGCAAAGCCTTTGGCCCAGTCATTGGTGGCGAGGCGCACAACCTGCGGCCAGTGGAACAGCAGTTCCTCGACCGTGCGCGGGCGGGACATGGTGAAGGTTTCGTGCCTCATGCCACGGCCCTCCCCATGACATGGGCGAGGAACCCGGCCTGCGCTTTCGGGGGCATGGCGCTGTAGCAGGCCAGAGCATAAGCCTTGTGCTCGACCGGCGTTGCCCACTCGGCCCAGCTTCTGGCTTCGTCCATGACAGACAGCAGCGGCGGGATAGGTGCCCCGAGGCACATATCGCCCAGCGCCGCCGACATGACGATTGCCGCATCGGCAGGGTGGCAGTCGGCTATGGCATGGCAGAGAGCGGTTGCAGCGTCAGCCCGTTTCCGGTATTCTTCTGTCTTGAAGCTGACCGCTTTTCTATTTGCCTCGGTTGCGTTGCCAGACGCGCCGAGGCTTTCTATTTCAGGGGGTGGTTCCGGGTTGGACAACCGGCGATATTCGCCAATGTTTCCAATGGGGCCATATGCTGCGGTTGGACAAGCCAACCCATTGATCTTGTGATATTCGCCCCGTCCGGCGGGGATATTTCTTTCACGGTGAAGGGCAAGAGCGCCGCGCCCTGCCTCGGGCGGCCCGAGAGCCGGGGAGACAGGGCGCTTCACCGTGGCGGTCATCGGCGTCCCCGCCTGTACCGCCCTTTCTCAGTGCCATAGACGGGTAAAGAAAACCCTAATGCGCTTTCACCGTGAAAGAAATATCCTCGGGGGGTGAATTGGCCGCAGGCCAAGGGGGGGGCAGACGGCCCCCCCCGCCCCGCCCGCCGCTACGGCACCCCCGCGGCCACGGTGCGGAACACGCAGGGGTCGCTGACCAGTTCCGGCGGCGTCAGGCACAACCCCTGCGCCACCTGCCAGGCGGCCAGAACCTTCGGCACATAGGCCCGCGTCTCGGCGAAGGGCGGCACGCCGCCGTTGCGGGCCACCGCGCCCTCGCCCGCATTGTAGGCCGCCAGCACCATCAGCGGGTCGCCGTCGAACTCCTTCATCAGCCAGTCCAGATAGGCCACCCCGCCGCGGATGTTCTGTTCCGGGTCGGTCGCGTCCGCCACGCCGAAACGTTCCGCCGTGGCCGGGATCAGCTGCATCAGCCCCTGCGCGCCCTTGTGGCTGACCGCATCGGCCCTTCCCGCGCTTTCGATGCCGATCACCGCCAGCACCAGCGCGGGCGACACCCTTGTGCCCACCGTCGCGGTCAGGATGCGGGTGCCGTAAAGCGCCGCGATCTCCTGCATGTGCTGGAGCCGGGGCGCGGCCACCCGCGCGCCGCCCGGCCCGCCCGACAGCGCCGCCACCGCCTGCGGGAACCGCCCGGTGCGCGGGCCGAGCGCGGGCGACACCGCCTCCCAGTACCAGTCATAGACCCCCGGCGCGGCAGGTGTGACGGGCGCAGCGGGCACAGCCTCCCCGGCCGGGCGGCGCGGCGTCACCTTGGGGGCAAGCGCCAGCAGCCTTGCCTGTTCCTCGGGGTCGATCTGCACGGTGATGCGCGGCGCGTCGCCCGATGGCGGCTTCACCCGGCGGAAGCTGAAATCCTGCGCCTCGGCCTGCGCCGCCTGCGGCGCGGCCACGGACAGCGCCAGCACCGCCAGCGCGCCGCAAAGGGCCATACCCTTCCGGTTGCACTCCATTCCGCTCGTCCTGCCTCGATCCCGGGCCCTGGTTTCCGCCCGTTTCTTATTGCTGCGGAGTCTCGCAGAAATCCCCCGCCCGATCCAGAATTTCCGCACGCCGAGGTGCGGATTTTCCGGCAAAAGCCGTGCATTTCCTGCCGGAAGCAGGCCGAAAATAAAGAAAATTTCATTCAAAAACAAATCACTAAATGAAAAATACCGGGTTAACCGAATGTTGTGAAAATACCCGATCCGCGCCCAACTCGTGCCACGATTCGGGGGCCATATACACCCATGCCGAGACGGAGATCGGACCGGAACAGAGGCCGGGATGATGAGAACCGAAGCGGCGAGACAGTAACGAGCAATCATCATCCTGTTGGAGGACTATCAATGACCAACCTGTTCAAGAATTTCGCTGCCGACGAATCCGGCGCGGTCACCGTTGACTGGGTGGTGCTGACCGCCGCCGTCGTGGGCCTGGGCCTGCTGGCCATCGGCACCATCGGCACCGCGGTGAGCGGCCTGTCCGATGGCATCGCTGCCGCCGTCACGGGCGCGGGCGACCAACTTCCCGGTGACTGATCCCGCGCTACACAGACACAAACAGCATCTGGCCGCGTCCATGGGACGCGGCCTTTTGCGTTTGCGGGGGGGGGGCAAATGACGGGAGGGATAGTTTTTGTTACTACAAATATTGACATTCCAGTCCCGTTCCGATACATTCTTCCCATGAAGATCACCTGCGACCCGGAAAAGCGCGCCGCAACGCTTGCAACACGCGGGTTGGACATGAAAAGCGATGCGCGCGCGGTCTTTGCAGGCGATACGCTGACGGTGGAAGACGACCGGCACGACTATGGCGAGGCCCGGTTCATCACCATCGGTTTCGTCTCGGGCCGCATGGTTCTGGTCGCATGGACCGTCAGGGACGGAACCCGGCGCATCATCAGCATGAGGAAAGCCAATGCCCGTGAACAAGCGAAATATGCCGGTCGATTCTCCGATTGATTCCGATGACGACCTGCCCGACCTGTCCACCCCCTATTGGGAAGAGCGGATCGCAAAGGCCCCGGTACGGCGCGGCAGGCCGAAGGCGACGGTGACCAAGGTCTCGACCACGATACGGCTGGACGCCGAGGTTCTGGCGCGGTTCCGGGCCACCGGCCCCGGCTGGCAAAGCCGCATCAACAAGGCGTTGCGTGACGCGGTGATCGAATAGCCGGCCGGTGCGCCCTACGCACCGGCCGGCCGCAGGCACCCTGTCCTATCCGCCGCGTGCCACCGCCTCGACCAGTTCCGGGTCGCGCTCGATCACCCGCAACAACAGCCGCGCGGCAAGGTCGGGCTTGCGCCGCCCCTGTTCCCAGTTGTTCAGGGTCGCGGCGGGAATGCCGAACCGTTTCTCGAAACCCGCGGCCGAACGGGCCACCTTGCGGCGGATCTGCTTGATCTGCCCCGGTGGCATGGGATCGAGGTTGCGCACCTCCAGCGCGATCTCGCCGCGCTTCCAGGCCAAGGCCTCGCGCAGCCCTTCCTTCAGGGCCTCGCCGAAATCGAACGTCTCATCCTCCGGTTTCCTGTCAGTCATCGTCCAGTTCCTCCAGCATCCCCAGAATCTCCCTGCGCTGCGCAGGTGTCAGGTCGCTCTGTTCGTTCTTGGCAAAGGCCAGGATCATCACCGCGATATCGTCCGAAACCATCAGAAAGTAGATCGCCCGGCCACCGCCGCTCTTGCCCTTGTTGCGCAACCCGAAGCGGAGCTTGCGCACCCCCTTGAGGCCAACGATCACATCACCCGCCATCGGATCGGCCATAATGGACAATTCGACGGCCCCGGCCTCTTCCGCTGTCGCCCGGAGTCTTTTAAGGTCTTTGGTGTAACGTCTGGTCCGGACGAACTTCATACCCGACCATATGCGCCAATGGCGCAAATATTGCAAGGGGGCTTCTGCGCCAGTGGCGCGATTCCCGATGTATCCGGGCCTATGCTGTTCTCTGACCCGCAAGACGGGCAACCACGGGAAACTCCGCTCGCTCCGGAACCAATCCCCGCCACGGCACCCCGCCTGTTGCCGTCCCGGCACCAGCCATACAATTCTTGCGCGAAAAATCCGCCCGCGCGGCGAAGTTTCGCCACATTCCTTGCCGATGGTGAGGTGTGACAGGCGTGGGATCGGGGGACGACGCGCCGTAAACCGGATGAGGCCGAACATGACCCCTTTCAAGACCCCTTCGCAGATCGGGCGCTTCCTGCATGACGAAAGCGGCGCCGTCACCGTGGACTGGGTGGTGCTGACCGCCGGCGTGATGATGCTGTTCATCGCGCTGTCCATGCCGATCATCCAGACAGCGATCACCACCGGCTCGGAAGGTATCGCCGATACGGTCGAATCCGCCAACGCCTTCCTGACCCCCTGATCCCGCCGGACTTGCCCCGCAGCGGCCCGCGAACGGCCATTCTCCTGCCGCAATCCTCCGGCAACCTGCGTTCCGGGGCTGATCCGTTCCGCGAAAGACGGGATGCGGCGCGTCCCGGCGAGCAGTGAAAGGAACGATCATGCGTATGGTTTTCGCCCTGGTTCTCATCCTCGGCCTCGGACTGGCGGGCGGCGCGGTCTATCTGGCGCAGGGCTATATCGGCCAGCAGAACGCGGCGCTGGAACGCGAACGCGCGGCCCGGCAGTCGGCGGTGCCGACGGTGGATGTCTATATCGTGAACAAACCGCTGGATTTCGGCGACACGCTGGGCGCGGGCGACGTGCAGAAGATCGCCTGGCCGCAGAACGCGCTGCCCGAGGGCATCTTCCGCGAGGAGGCCGCGCTGTTCCCCGGCGACGGCAGCCAGAAGCGCACCGTGCTGCGGCAGATGGAGAAGTTCGAGCCGGTGCTCGCCTCCAAGGTGACCGAGCCCGGGCAGGACGCCGGGCTCACCTCGCGGCTGGCCAAGGGGATGCGCGCCTTCGCGATCCGGGTCGACGTGGCCTCGGGCGTGTCGGGCTTCCTGCGGCCGTCGGACAAGGTGGACGTGTTCTGGACCGGCGCCTCGGGCAATATCAGCGACACCGTGCAGGGCGAGGTGACGCGGCTGATCGAGACCAATATCCGCATCATCGCCATCGACCAGTTCGCCGCCGAGGACCGCTCGACCGGCGCGATGATCGCCCGCACCGTCACGGTCGAGGCGACGCCGCAGCAGGTGGCGCGGCTGGCGCAGGCGCAGGCCACCGGGCGGCTGGCGCTGTCGCTGGTGGGCAACGCCGACGACAGCGAGATCGCGGTGGTCGAGGTGGACCGGCGCGGCCTGCTGGGGGTGGAGCTGCGCGAGGTGATCGAGGTCGAGCGGGAACGGGTCTGCACCATCCGCACCCGGCGCGGGTCGGAATTCATCGAGACGCCGATCCCCTGCACGAACTGACGGGACGGCAAGGGTTCCGGCGGGCGGTCCTTCGCGGGCCGCCCGTTTCGCTTCGTCCCCCGCGCAACAGAGGGCGGCGGCCGGCCGAAGATTTCGCAGCGCCCGTAGGGTGCGCTTCAGCGCACCTCCCCCGGTGGTTTCCGTCCGCAACAGAGGGCAGCGGCCGACCGCGGGTGGCCGCTGCAACATCTGTGGTCTGGCAGTTTATGGTGCCGAATACCCTGACCTCGGCACATGCCGAAACGTCGCAATAGCGGCCGCCCGTCCGGGCGGTCGGCCGCTGCCCGGCGGCGCGTGCCGCGCCTTGTTCCGGGCGGGGGGCGGATCGCCCCTCCCCCACCCCACAACTTTCCGCGTGAATTCCCCGGCGCTCCGGGCTACCAAGCGGCGGATGTCACAGGGAGACCCGCGATGATCCACGCCACCGCCGCCGACTGGCTGGCCGCCCCGCGCAAGCGGGTGCTGCTGTTCGGCATGTCGGGCCTCGGCAAGACCCATGTCGCGGCGCTTCTGCGCGCCGCCGGGGGCTGGTTCCATTACTCGATCGACTACCGCATCGGCACCCGCTACCTGGGCGAGCATATCGCCGACAACTTCAAGCGCGAGGCGATGCGGGTGCCCTTCCTGCGCGATCTGCTGCTGACCGATTCGGTCTATATCGCCTCGAACATCACCTTCGACAATCTCTCGCCGCTCTCGACCTGGCTCGGCAAGCCGGGCGATCCGGCGAAAGGGGGCCTGCCGTTCGACGAATACCGCCGCAGGCAGGCGCTGCACCGCGAGGCCGAGATCGCGGCGCTGCTCGACACGCCCCGCTTCATCGAGCGGGCGCGCGACATCTACGGCTACGGCAATTTCGTCTGCGACTCCGGCGGCTCGATCTGCGAGGTGGTGGACCCGGACGACCCCGCCGACCCGGTGCTGGGCGCGCTGTCCGCCGCGCTGCTGATGGTCTGGATCGAGGGCTCGGACGCCCATACCGGCGAGCTGATCCGCCGCTTCGACCGCGCGCCGAAGCCGATGTATTACCAGCCCGCCTTCCTCGACGCCGCCTGGGCCGACTACCGCGCCGAAAAGGGCGTGGCCGAGGACCGTGTGGACCCCGACGATTTCGTCCGCTGGACCTATGCCCGCGCGCTGGCCCACCGCCAGCCGCGTTACGCCGCGATGGCCCGCAACTGGGGCGTCTCGGTCACCGCCGACGAGATCGCCCGCACCGAGACCCCCGCCGATTTCGAGGCGCTGATCGCCCGCGCCCTTGCCCGCACCCTTGAGAGCCGCGCCGACAGTACATAACTGACCCCTGCCCGACCGGACCGGAGAAAAGACCCATGCCCATCAAGCTGCCCGAAACCCTGCCCGCCTTCCAGGTGCTGTCGCGGGAAGGCGTGATGGTCATGTCCGAGGGCCGCGCCGCGCGGCAGGACATAAGGCCGCTGCGGATCGGGCTCTTGAACCTGATGCCGAAGAAGATCCAGACCGAGACCCAGTTCGCCCGGCTGATCGGCGCCACGCCCTTGCAGATCGACCTGCAACTGATCCGCATGACCGAACACGAGACCCGCAACACCGCCGCCGAGCACATGGCCGCCTTCTATCGCCCCTTCGCCGAGGTGGCGGAGTCGGGCGAGAAGCTCGACGGGCTCATCATCACCGGCGCCCCGATCGAGCATCTGCCCTTCGAGCAGGTGACCTACTGGGACGAACTGCGCCGGGTGTTCGACTGGACGCAGACCCACGTGCATTCCACCTTCGGCGTCTGCTGGGGCGGCATGGGGATGGTCAACCACTTCCACGGCGTGCAGAAACACATGCTGCCCGCCAAGGCGTTCGGCTGTTTCCGCCACCGCAACCTCGTGCCCGCCTCGCCCTATCTGCGCGGCTTCTCGGACGATTGCGTGATCCCTGTGAGCCGCTGGACCGAGATGCGCCAGGACGAGATCGACGCGGTGCCGGGGCTGGTGACGCTGCTGGGGTCCGATCAGGTCGGCCCCTGCCTGATCGAGGACGCGGGGCGCCGCGCGCTCTATATCTTCAACCACTTCGAATATGACAGCGACACGCTGAAGCAGGAATACGACCGCGACGTGGCGAACGGCACCCCGGCCAACGTGCCGGTCAACTACTATCCGGACGACGATCCGTCGCGGGTGCCGCTCAACCGCTGGCGCAGCCATGCCCATCTGCTCTATGGCAACTGGATCAACGACATCTACCAGACCACGCCCTATGAGATTGCGCAGATCGGCACCGGATAGGGCTGTTGCGATCGCCCGTTGCCTTGCACGACAGGGGACAGCGGCCGCCCCACTGTCTTTTGCGCAGGTTCCGGGTCGCTCCGGGGGGGCCGTCCGGGGTAGAAGAAAGCACAGGGGTGAATGCAAGAGGGCATCATGTCGGCGGAAACATCCTATCACTACCGGCTGATGGCGCGGGCGCTTGCGGTGCTGGACGAGGCCCCGCCGGGGCTTTCGCTCGATGAGTTGGCCGCCCGGCTGGGGATGAGCCCGGCGCATTTCCAGCGCACCTTCTCGGCCTGGGTCGGGGTCTCGCCGAAACGGTATCAGCAATACCTGACGCTGGACCATGCCCGCCGCCTGCTGGCCGAGCGGTTTACCGTGCTGGAAACCGCGCTTGCCACCGGCCTGTCCGGCTCCGGGCGGCTGCACGACCTGTTCCTGCGCTGGGAGGCGATGAGCCCCGGCGAATATGCCCGTGGCGGTGCCGGGCTGGAAATCCGCTACGGCTTTGCCCCCTCGCCCTTCGGCGAGGCGCTGGTGATGGCCACCGGGCGCGGGCTCTGCGGCCTTGCCTTCACCGAGGAAACCGGGCGCGACGCCGCGCTTGAAGACATGCGCGCCCGCTGGCCCAAGGCGACCTGCATCGAGGACACGAACCATATCGCCCCCCTCGCCGCCGCCGCTTTCGGCGGCCGGGGGGCAAGCCTGCACCTGATCGGCGCACCGTTCCAGATCAAGGTGTGGGAGGCCCTGCTGCGCATCCCCTCGGGCCATGTCACCAGCTATTCGCAGATCGCCGCCGCCATCGGCCACCCGCGCGCGGTGCGCGCCGTGGGCACGGCGGTCGGGCGCAACCCGGTCGCCTTCCTCATCCCCTGCCACCGGGCATTGCGCAAGTCCGGGGGGCTGGGCGGCTATCACTGGGGCCTGCCGGTCAAGCGCGCCATGCTGGCCTGGGAATCCGCCCGGGTCGATGCCGCCAATACGGCCTCCGGTACTGGTACCGATACTGGCGCCGACCCCGCTTCCGCCTCCTCGTCCCGGCCGCTCGCGCTTTCGTGATCGGCGGAAAGCTGCCCGCCGCCCGTATATCAGGAGCGCGGCCTTGCAGGAAACCGAAGGCCGCCCGATACGTTTGGTCTGGCAGAATTCCGGGCTCTCCCGGGTTGATCGGTTGAACAGAAAAAGGCGACAGACATGACCCTGAGAACTCCCCTCATCCTCGCATCGGCGGGCCTTCTCGCGCTTGCGGCCTGCGATCCCTATCCGCAGGGCAACCCCGACAACGTGCGCACCCGCACCGGGGCGACGACCGGCGCGCTGATCGGCGGCGCCATCGGCGCCACCTCGAACAGCAGCGAGCGGGTGCTGGCCACCGTCGCGGGCGCCGCGGTCGGCGCAGCCGTGGGCGGCGCCATCGGCCAGCATCTCGACCGGCAGGCGGCCGACCTGCGGCAAAGCATCGGCAACCCCGACGTGTCGGTCGTGAACACCGGCGACGCGCTGGTGGTGACCATGCCGCAGGATCTGCTGTTCGCCACCGACAGCGCCACGCTCCGCCCCGACCTGCAACGCGACCTTCAGGCGGTGGCCGGGAACCTGCAACAATATCCGAACAGCCGGATCGAGGTGATCGGCCATACCGACAGCACCGGCTCGGCCGCCTACAATCAGGAACTGTCGCAGCGCCGCGCCAATTCGGTGGCGAACGTGCTGCGCAATTCGGGTGTTCCGGCGAACCGGGTCATCGCCTATGGCCGGGGCGAGGATCAGCCGGTGGCGTCGAACCTCACCCCCGACGGGCGGGCGCTGAACCGCCGGGTCGAGATCGTGATCCGGCCGACCGCCTGATCCGGACAGACCGCGAACCAAAGGCCGGGCCGCAACGCCCGGCCTTTTCGGTTGAGCCGGGGAGGAATTGGTCATATCTCTTTACCAGTTGACCCTGGCAGATTCAGGATGTTTGGCCGACCCATGCCGTTCGAGACGATCCGCTCCGAGAAACTGTCCCAAGCCGTGGTGCGCCAGATCGAGGCGCTGATCCTGCGCGGCATCCTGCAACCCGGAGAACGGCTGCCTTCGGAACGCGAACTGTCCGAACGGCTCGGGGTCTCGCGCCCCTCGCTGCGCGAGGCGGTGGCCGAATTGCAGGAACGCGGGCTGCTGGCGACGCGGGCAAGCGCGGGGATCTACGTCGCCGACATCCTCGGTTCCGCCTTCTCGCCCGCGCTGATCGACCTGTTCCGCACCGATGAGACGGCGGTCTATGATTATGTCTCGTTCCGCCGCGACATGGAGGGGCTGGCGGCCGAACGCGCCGCCCGGCTGGGATCCGATGTCGACCTGGAGGTGATCGACACGATCTTCCGCCGGATGGAGGTCGCGCATGGCAAGCGCAACCCGGATCAGGAGGCCCAGCTTGACGCCGAATTCCACATGGCGATCATCGAGGCCAGCCACAATGTCGTCATGCTGCACATGATGCGGGCGATGTTCGACCTGCTGCGCGAAGGGGTGTTCTACAACCGCCGCGCCATGTTCCGGGTGCGCACCACGCGCGAATCGCTGCTCGACCAGCACCGCGAGATCAACCGGGCGATCCAGGCGCGCGATCCGGCCACGGCGCGGGCGGCGGTGGTGACGCATATGGATTTCGTCGAACAGGCGCTGACCGAGTCGCACCGGGCCGAACGCAACGAGGCCATCGCGCGCCAGCGGCTGGAGCACCAGAAGACCCGCTGAGGACGGTTTCGGGGGCTACCATACCCGGCAACCCGCAACATTGTCTTGCAACAGAGGGCAGCGATTGACTGCGGGCAGCCACTGAAACGCCTGCGGTCCGGCAGTTTATGGTGCAGGTGCCTCTGGCGTATGTGCGTGGCGAAACGTTGCAATAGCAGCCGCCCGTGCGGGCGGTCGGCCGCTGCCCGGGCCGCTGGCGCGGCTGTTCCGGGCATGGGGAAAGGCTGTCCCGGTCTACCGTCCGCCCCCGTAGGGTGTGCTCACGCGCACCACCCCCGCCCCGGCAAGGGCACGAGTCCCGCCCCTACCCCCCGCCCTGCACCGCCAGCCGGTAGCCCAGCGCCTCGGCCACATGGGGTTCGCGCACATCCTCGGCGCCGTCGAGATCGGCGATGGTGCGCGCCACCCGCAACACCCGGTGATAGCCGCGCGCGCTCAGCCCGAAGCGGTCGGCGGCGCGGTTCAGCAGATCGCGCCCGCCCGGATCGGGGGTGGCGATCTGTTCCAGCAGCGCGCCTTCGGCATCGGCATTGACCCGCACCGCCTCATGCCCGGCGAAGCGGCCGGCCTGCACCTTGCGCGCCTGCGCCACCCGCGCCGCCACCGTGGCGGAATCGTCGCCCGAGGCCGGGCGTTCCAGATCGGCCCGGATCACCGGCGGAACCTCGACCCGCAGGTCGAAACGGTCCATCAGCGGGCCCGAGATCCGGCCCATGTAATCCTCGCCGCAGGCGGGGGCACGACCGCAGGCCCGGCCGGGATCGCCCAGATAGCCGCAGCGGCAGGGGTTCGCCGCCGCGATCAGCAGGAAGCGGCAGGGATAGCGCACATGGGCGTTGGCGCGGGCCACCACCACCTCGCCGGTCTCGATCGGTTGGCGCAGGGTTTCCAGCACCGCGCGGGGATATTCGGGAAACTCGTCCATGAACAGCACCCCGTTATGGGCCAGGCTGATCTCGCCCGGTTTCGCCCCGCGCCCACCGCCGACGATGGCCGCCATCGAGGCGGTGTGATGCGGCTCGCGGAACGGGCGGGTGCGGGTGATGCCACCGTCGCCCAGAAGCCCGGCAAGCGAATGGATCATCGAGGTTTCCAGCGCCTCGACCGGGGTCAGCGGCGGCAGGATGCCGGGCAGCCGCGCCGCCAGCATCGACTTGCCCGAACCGGGGCTTCCGGCCATCAGCAGGTGGTGCCGCCCGGCGGCGGCGATCTCCAGCGCACGCTTCGCCCGCTCCTGCCCCTTCACCTCGCGCAGGTCGCGGGCGGCCAGCGGCGCGTCGCGCACCTCGCCCGCCTCGGCCGGAGTCAGGGCGATCTGGCCGGTGCAGTGGCGCAGCACCTCGGACAGGTTCGCCGGGGCCAGAACCTGCGTCGCGCCGACCCATGCGGCCTCTGGCCCGCAGTCGCGCGGGCAGATCAGCGGCATGTCGGCCTCGGCCGCCGCCATCGCGGCCGGGAGCGCCCCCAGCACCGGCACCAACGCACCGTCGAGCGACAGTTCGCCCAGCGCGACGGCATGTTCCACCGCCTCGCGCGGGACGATCTCCAAGGCCGCAAGCAGCGCCAGCGCCACCGGCAGGTCGAAATGCGAGCCCTCCTTGGGCAGGTCGGCGGGCGAGAGATTGACGGTGATCCGCTTGGCCGGAAGCGCGATCGACAGCGCGTTGAGCGCCGAGCGCACCCGCTCGCGCGCCTCGGACACCGCCTTGTCGGGCAGGCCGACGATGGTAAAGGCCGGAAGACCCGGGATCACGGCGCATTGCACCTCGACCAGCCGGGCCTCGATCCCCTCGAAGGCCACCGTGTGGGCCCGTGCCATCATCCCCGATCTCCCCGCTGCGAATGGTTAACCGGTAGGGCGGAATGGTTTACGAACCGTAAACTCCTGCGCCCCGCGACAACCGCGGCACGGGCGCTTGCGCGGGGCGGGGCGCTGGGACATAGATGGAGGCGGCGCCCGAGCCGGGCTTCATTTCCGGAACAATCCATCATGACACCAGGATATCTTCTGCCCCCCGCCCTCGCCCTGACCCTCCTGCCCGCCGTTTTCGGCGGGACCGCCGCTGCCCAGACCCCCGTGACCGGCGCTTGCGGCCAGCCCGCCGCGCTTGCCTCGCGGATCGGATCGGTCCTGCACGACGGTTTCCCGCAGCAGCGCCTGCACCTGATCCCGCGACGGAACGAACCGCATTACGTCGAATTCACGCTGGATTCCGCGCAGGACGTGACGCTGAGCACCGACACGCTCGACGCCGACCCGGTGCTGTCGGTCTATGACAGCACGGGCGCGTTGCTCGGCTGGGACGACGACGGCGGCATCGGCCGCAACGCCTTTCTGGGGCTGTCGCTTGCGGCGGGCACCTATTGCGCGCAGGTCCGGACGCTCGACATCGCGCCGCTGGAGCTGATCGAGATCGAACTGACGCTGGACAGCGGTCTTTTCGACCCGCCGGGCGCCGACGGCGCCTATTTGGACAGCGGCGAAATCCCCTGCGGCGATCCGGCCACGACATATGATTTCGCCTCGGGTCTGGGCGAGCGTTCAGCCCCGGTCTCGCTTGAAGGGGAGATTCCCGGGGAAGACGGGCAAAGCTGGTATCGGCTGGGCGTCGATGCCCCGATCTGGCTGCGGCTCGACGCGCGCAGCGTGGATTTCGATACCATGCTTTCGGTCCATGACGCCGACGGATGGGAGATCTTCAGCAACGACGACTTCACCGGCACCGACAGCCGCATCGAAGAGGCATTCGAGCCCGGCAGCTACTGCATCGGCCTGCGCGGTTTCGCCGGCGGTTGGGGAACCTATTCGCTTGCGGCGACGGTGCTTGACGAAGCGCCGCCCGCACTGCTCGGCCCCTGCGGCGATCCGGACCGGACGGAGCATCTGGCCGACAACCTGATCCCGGGCCAGCCGGTGCGGACCTCGGGCCAACATCTCGACCCCGACACCCTGCAACGCTGGTTCAGCTTTTCGCTGGACGGGGCGCGCGACATCGGGCTTGAGGCACGCAGCGACACTTTCGACACCGTGCTGGAACTCTACGACGCGGCGGGCGAATGGGTGGACGGGAACGACGACGGCTTCATCACCGGCACCAACAGCCTGATCGAGGCTGGACTTGCCCCGGGCGACTACTGCGTGGTGCTGCGCGGCTTCGGCAGAAGCGACGGCGACTTCACGCTCGCGCTGGAGGCCAGCGGGGGCGAAGGCCCGTCCGATCTGCCCGACCTTCCCGACCCGGCCACGGCGCAGGATATCGAGGAACTCGGGCAGGCCGATACCGTGCTGTCCAGTCAGCGGATGAGCCCGGACCCGACGCTCTGGGCCGCGTTCAGCCTGGCCGGACCGGGCACGGTCGGGATCACCGGCGCCAGCGTGACCAGCGGTTTCACCCTTGCGCTGTTCGACGCAGACGGCACGCCCATCGACTCCAGCGACCTGCGCCCGGCGTTCTCGACGGTGGATATCGTGGCCGATCTGACGGCGGGGCGCTACCTGGTGGCGCTGACCAATCTGGGCGGCGAGGATCAGCTCAAGCTGCGCCAGATCACGGTGACCCCGTACTGAAGGCCATGACGGGGGTGTTCCGGCGGCTGAAAACCGCGGAACGCCCCCGGTTCCGCTCCGGTTCCGCAAGGTTCCGGCCCCTACCCCGCCGTCTCGACGCAGTGCCGCCGGAAGGCGCGCTTGAGCATGTCAAGCTCGGCCCGGAGAAGATCGACCTCGGCCCTTATGTCGTCTTCCAGCACGGCGCCGGCGACAAGCGTGAAATGCGCCAGCGTCCCGCCGGTTTGCCGATCGCGCAACAGCACCGTCTGCACCCCGTCCGACAGTATATCCGCCGGGATCGGCAGGCTGAGCGCCCAGTGGCCGGGCCGGTCGGGCAGTTCGCGCAGGTCCAGCCCGTCGAGCCTGCGTTCCAAATGCACAGCCTCCAGCACCGGGCGCGGGGCCGCGCTCCCGGCTTCCAGAACCGCTTCCCAGGTCCCGCCGCGGATACGCGCGCCCGTCACCCTCATACCCGTTCTCCCGTTCCCGTCATCCCTCACAGATCGGCCCTCGGCCTGCGGCTCAGCGTCACGTCGCGCAGCAGGATCTGGTTCAGTTCCGGCCCCTCGAAGATCAGATCGACCCAGGCGCGCTCCACCCGCTTTTCGTTGATCCGCGAATAGGCAAGGTCGAATTCCGCCGTCACCTCCTCGGCATCGAGCGGCATTTCCCGCACGATCTGTTCCTCGTTCGGGCCGTGGCGGACGTTGAGCCGGGCAAAGATTTCCAGCGGTTTTTCCGTTTCCACCACCATGTCGAGCCGGATCAGGTGCCGCTTGCGCAGCCCGCGCACCGCGTCTTCGGGCAGGTCGAGCACGATCGACAGGAAGCTGCCGTCGAAATGGAACACGTCAAGGCGCAGGCCGAAGGGCGCCAGGTCGCGTTCGCGGTTGTTGCGCATCTGCCGGGCGGTGATCTCGCTTTCGCGGCAGTCGTGGAAGATCACCGCCCCCTCGCCCAGATCGGTGTTGCTGACGACCCCGGCGCGGCCCTGCCGCGGCACCGGCCCGCGCCAGAGCCCGGGGCGCCAGCTCCAGTCGGCGCCGGGCGGCGGGTGCATCGCATTCGAACCCATGACCGGCAAGGCCAGCCGCCCCTCGGCCTCGTGCAGCACCCGGTCGAGCTGGCGGCGCAGGGCGCGGGCCTCGCCGCGCAGCTCGCGCAGCGAATCGAGGTCAAGCCCCCCGATCCGGTCCGCCGCACGCCGCCAGCGGCGCAACGCGCGGGTGTGAACCATCCTGTCGATCAGGCCGCCGGATTCGCTTGCCATACCGTGCCACTCATTGTTTCCGCAAACCCCGAACAGGGGCCGTCAGCCCTGTTATTGCGCCAAAGGGCGAAACGAATCTACCCTGTCACCACGGGAAAATGCCGAAAATCAGCCGCGAACGGCGGCGGATGCGCTGGCCCGGCGGATCGCGGCGGCGAAGTCGCGCAGAAGCGCCGCGCCCGGCACCCCCGCCCCCGGCAGGCCATAGGCCGAGACCGCGACCATCCGCCCGTTCACATCCAGGATCGCCCGGCGATATTCGGCCGCGACCGTCCCGCCCGGAAACGGCGCGCTGTCGCGCAGGTGCAGGGTGAAAAGATCGCCGTCGGGGCGGCTGTCCATCACCTCGACCGTTGCGGCATCGCCCGCCCGGCTCAGCGCCGCCCGGCCCTCGTCGGTGGCGAAATACGCCGCAAGCGGCAGCGCCAGTTCACCGACCGGCGCCGGGGCCGGTGCAGGGGTGACGCTTGCCGTCAGGATCGCGCCGCGCGCCCGGCCGGTGCCCGGCCCGCCCCCGGCCAGCGACCGGCAGGCGGCGAGCATGACCAGCGCACCCTCACGGTTGTCACGGCTGGCGATGGTGTCGATGCAGAAACCCGAGGGCCCCGCCACCACCACCGTGCCCCCGGCCACCGCCATGCGCGCGGGCGGGGCCTCGGGGCCGGTGCCGGGGGCGAGGTTCAAGCCGCTCGCCCCCATGCACCCGGCAAGCAACACGCAGAGGGCGGCCGCAAGGGTCGCCCGTCCGCTACTGGTCCATATAGACATGGGTTTCGGCGCCCGCGCCCGGATGCGTCACCGCGCCCTGCCGCGCCCCGCCCACCAGACGCGCGTATTTCCACAGCGCGCCCGAGCCGTAGTCGGTCGGGCGCGGGCCCTTCCACCCGGCCTTGCGCGCGGCGAGTTCGTCGTCGGAAAGCGCCACCGAAATCTCGCCCTTCACCGCGTCGATGGTGATGACATCGCCGTCGCGCAGAAGCGCGATCGGCCCGCCGTGGGCGGATTCGGGGCCGACATGGCCGACGCAGAACCCCCGCGTCGCGCCCGAGAACCGGCCGTCGGTGATCAGCGCCACCTTCTTGCCCATGCCCTGCCCGGACAGCGCGGCGGTGGTGGCCAGCATCTCGCGCATCCCCGGCCCGCCCGCCGGGCCTTCGTTGCGGATCACGATGACCTCGCCTTCGCGGTATTCGCGCTTCTGCACCGCCTCGAAGGCGTCTTCCTCGCACTCGAACACCCGGGCCGGGCCGGTGAAGACCTGCTCCTTCGCGCTCATGCCCGCGACCTTGACGATGGCGCCGTCGGGGGCGAGGTTGCCCTTGAGGCCCACGACCCCGCCGGTCGCGGTGATCGGCGTCGCCACCGGATGGATCACCCGCCCGTCGGCCTCGCGCGTCACGAGGTCGATCTCCTCGCCGATGCTGCGGCCGGTGGCGGTGATGCAGTCCTCGTGGATCAGCCCCGCCTTGCGCAGTTCGCGCATCACCACCGGCACACCGCCGACCTCGAACAGGTCCTTGGCCACGAACTCGCCCCCGGGGCGGAGCGAGACGAAATAGGGCGTATCGCGGAAGATGTCGCAGACGTCGAACAGGTCGAAGTCGATCCCCGCCTCATGGGCGATGGCCGGAAGGTGCAGCCCGGCATTGGTCGAGCCGCCGGTGCAGGCCACCACCCGCGCCGCGTTCTCCAGCGACTTGCGGGTCACGATGTCGCGGGCGCGGATGTTCTTTTCGATCAGGTGCAGCACCGCCTCGCCCGAGGCCATGCCATACTGGTCGCGGCTTTCATAAGGCGCGGGGGCGCCGGAGGAATTGGGCAGCGCGAGCCCGATCGCCTCGGACACACAGGCCATGGTGTTCGCGGTATATTGCCCGCCGCAGGCCCCGGCCGAGGGACAGGCCACCCGTTCCAGAACCGCCAGCGCCTCGTCCGACATATTGCCGGCCTGATGCTGGCCCACCGCCTCGAACACGTCCTGCACCACCACGTCGCGCCCGTCGAGCCTGCCCGGCAGGATCGAGCCGCCGTAGATGAACACCGACGGCACGTTGAGTCGCACCATGGCCATCATCAT
>Ga0172382_10001605_pt1 | contig 40212 bp, 35 predicted proteins | sample Leawel138RmetaG_FD_122245 | JGI IMG/M metagenome (GOLD analysis project Ga0172382, IMG submission 122245) | Leachate microbial communities from a municipal landfill in Southern Ontario, Canada - Leachate well 138R metaG | ecosystem: Engineered > Solid waste > Landfill > Unclassified | place... | reverse complement strand
TTTTGCCAAATTGATCCGCATGCGGGTCTTTTCATCTTTTTCATAATATTCGCTAAATGCAATCAGCGGAATCCCGTCAGCAGTCAAAGCAATCTGTGCAAACTGACCGTCCTGGCTCAGCAGTTCTTTTCTCAGATTTTTACCGTCTTTGTCAAATTCGGCATAATACACACCTTCTTTTCCTTCAGCACCTGTAAACCAGCTCAGACAGCGTTTTCCGTTTCCGACCGCCAATGCCGGTCCGTTGTGCGGACAACCGTCAACGATCCAGTGATCCTGACTCAGATCTTCGGGTGTTGAAAAATTCAAACCACCGTCAGCTGAAATGCTCATCGAAATATCTCTGACCTCATCTTCGGTCAGATTTCTGAACCCAATCAATATCTGTCCGTCCTGATCGCCTGCAACCGCAATTCTGCAACATTCACATGATTTTGAAGTCACTTCGACCGCATCATTGAAACCGCCATCTTTTGAGGTTTTTGCAAACATCAGCGGTCTGCTTTTGATTCTCTGATCGGAATTGTTGTCCAGCCAGGCAACACCGATTTCACCGTCTGACAGTCGGTTCAGACCCGAAAAATTGGGTGATGAACCTTCGTATTTGTTTCTGAAAACGCTTTTGGCTGCTGTCCATGTATTTCCGCGGTCATGAGATTCCATAAAACTCAAATCCGAAATTCCCCATTTCCTGGTTTCTGATGGTGTTGAACTCTCATAAGTTGCCAGCATGGTTCCGTCCGCTTTGAATGCAATTTTTGGCATTCCTTCTTCGTGTACGCTGACATTTGGCGGAATCGGAATTTCTTTTTTGTCGCCAAATTTTTGAGTGTCTTCCAGCCAGACCGCAAAAAACATTTTCGGATCGGTATCTTTATTTTCCTCTATCCAGCTCACCGCAGGAATTCCGTTTGGGTCGGTTGCCATAAACACACAGGACGCCTTTGCTGCCGGGTCTGACAGCAGATTGCCGGGTAGGGTTGCAGGCTGTTCATTGGTTCCTTTGCAGGAAAAAATCACAAAAAACAGCAATTGAATGATGGTCGGATAACTGATTGTATTTTTCATTTTTTTCATTTGATTAAATATTTAAAACCAAAACCTCCGTATAAACTGATTTCGGGATTCGGATTGTAATAAGCGGGTTCCTGTCCGCCAAAAGAAGCTGCATTGAGACTGACAAACGAACTGTATTTTGCATTGGTCAGATTGTCTGCACCTCCAAAAATATCGAGAACAAAACTCTTTCCGATTTCTGTTTTGTAACCGACTTTTGCATTCAAAACCATCCACGAATCATTGAAATCGGTGTTTGCGTCGTTGAGCGGTGCTTTGTCAGAATAATAACAGTTCAGATTTGAATAAATTCCGGATCGGGTTTCCATATTGATTTCAAAATTCGCAGTAATCGGTGCAATGCCGGTCAGTTTGTTTCGGTCAAAATCAGAAATCACCTGATTGTCTGCATCCAGAATTTTATAATCCGTAAATCTGAAATGAGAATAGGCAAAAGACAGACCCGCTTTCAGATTTTTGATTGCACTCTGATCGCTTTCTCTGATCGGAAACCAGTCAATAGAGAGTTCAATTCCTTTGTGTTCTGTTTTTCCGGAATTTCTGTAAATTGTAATTCCCTGCTGCACATTCTGCGGAATCAGCTCGTTTTTTATATCCATATTGTATAATGCCAGATCATAATTGAGCCGCTTGCCAAAAAACGATCCTTTTGCATTGATTTCATAATTGACTGCTTTTTGTGATTTCAGTTTCCGGTTGACCGAACCGTCCGCATTTCTGATTTCACCTGTAGTTGGTGCCGAAAAGCCGGAACTCACACCGGCATGGAGACTCAGAAAACTTCCAAAATCATAACTGAGCGCGGCTCTTGGCGAAGCCTGTGCATCCAGATCCATTTTTCCGCTTCTTTCGGAATACAGATAATCGCTGTAATTGTAAACGATGCCGGTATAATTCACGCCCAGCGCAAGATTCATTTTTGAAGCCAGCGCTGTATTTGTCTGAACAAAAAATGAATAAAGCGTGTTTTTGTATTCATTGTCGCTTCTGATGCCTCCTTCGGTTCCGTGTACATTTTCATACTGACTGCCGGTAGAGTAGGCCTGATTGAATTCTCCGCCAAATGCGATTTTTGTATTGAATTTTTCAAATTCGGGATTGTAATCAAACAAAGTTCTGCCGCCAAAACTCTGATACCGTTAGTTTTGTAATTGATAAATTTAGTAATTGTTTAATCAAAATGAAAACTCCCATATGCTGCGTTAACCTAAACTTTGGTATAAGAAAAACTTAAGTCGTGTTTTAGGAACAGCATGTTTTGTTTGAGTATTCTTGAGAGTAATCCGGGGAAAACCCAGTAGCATACGGTTTCAGTAACTCAAATACAGGGAGCCTTCATTTCTTAAATTTCCTTGTTATGCAAATTTACGCAATTGATGTTTCAAAAGAACATTTGGATATTTTTTCCAGATTGGAAGATGAAAAAATCTTTCAGAAAAGAATTAAAAACAACTTTAACAGCATTTGTAAGCTGCTTTCAGCACTTGAAACGGAAGATTTTATCTGTGCCGAATTTACCGGGGTTTATACCAATCTACTGTGGCATTTGTCCGCTATGTACGGTATAAAGATCGCTTTGGCTTCCGGATTTGACATCAAACACAGTTTGGGAAACAGAAAAGGGAAGTCAGATAAGCTGGATGCCGAAAGGATCTGGGAGTATGCCTCACGATTCAGCGATAAGTTGAATTTTGTCCGACCCGACGATGAGCGTATGCAGGAACTCAAAATGCTCTTCAACCTGAGAAACCAATTGGTGAAATCACTCAAAACACTTCATACTTCTCACACTATGAGTAAACTAAATCCGTATCTGTCCATCGCTGAGAACAGGATAAGAGAACAAACAGGTGCTTTCATTAAAGAACAAATTAAACAAACAGAAGATCAGTTGTTTGAACTTATTGAGAGTTCTGAAGAACTTTCACTGAATTTTGAGCTGGTTACTTCTATTACCGGAATTGGAAAGGTGACGGCACTTGAACTGATTATTTCAACAGGAAATTTCAAACGAATCAATTCTGCCCGGAAAGCCGCTGCCTATGCCGGTGTATGCCCTTACCCCAACCAAAGCGGAAATATTGCTAAAAAGTCAAGGATACATTTTAGAGCTAACAAAAAACTGAAATCCCTGCTCCATATCTGTGCCAAAACGATTTGTATCCATAACAAAGAATTTAAATTATACAGAGAAAGGAAAATGATGGAAGGAAAGCATTTTTACTTAGTAATGAACAATGTTTCTAATAAACTGCTGTTTTAGCCCCTTAAATTCTCGGACAAAGTTATATTAATAAATCTGTAATAATTTTGTCATTATGAACACAAAAAGAACATTCACAAAACAAGAGAAGCTGTCGATCCTAAAAGAAGCGGCAGAAAATGGAGTTACCACCACCTTAGAGAAACATGGAATCTATCCGGCCACTTACTACAGCTGGCGTAAGAAATTCAAAGAAATGGGTGAAGAAGGTCTGAACCACGGCATGACCAAAGAGTATCTGAAAAGAATCAGAGAGCTTGAAAGGGAGAACTCAAAACTCAAGGAAATTGTTGCCGAGAAAGAACTCGAAGGAAGATTGAAAGATGAACTGCTAAAAAAGAAATGGGCCTTGGAGAAAAGAAAGAAATAGTGACCGGCTATATCTCACAGGGCCTGCGTTCGAGACGAGCATTCAAGATAGCGGGCATCACAAAACATCAATATTACTATCGTCCCAAAAAGGGAAAGCGAGGAAGAAAAGCAAGCACCCATACATTGAAAACAGAAGAAGGCAAGCAGTATGAAATCCCAAATCAAGAAGTTGTGGAAGAAATCGAAAAAGTGAAAAAAGACCCGGATTTGGATTACGGCTATCATGCGATGGCTGGTTATTTACAGCTTTATGGCTGGCACATCAACCATAAGAAAGCCTATCGTTTAATGAAAGAAAACGGGCTTTTAAAACCCGCAAACAAGAAGCCCGCTAAAAACTATGTGAAATACAGAAAAGTGCTGCCAAAAGCTCCCTTGGAAGTCATTGAAATGGACATCAAAATGGTTTGGGTGGAAAGAGACCGGAGATTTGCCTATATACTGAATGTCATTGATACATTCACCCGAAAGCTGTTGCACCAAATTGTGGGATTTTCAATCACTTCAAACCGGGTCAAACAAGCCTGGGGACACATTGTAACGCATCATTTACAGCCCAACGACAGTTTGAACAAGAAAATACACATCGAAATCAGAAACGACAACGACAAGCGTTTTTCGGCTAAAATTGTGCAGGAGTTTTTCAAGGAAAATTATTTGAACCAAATCTTTACACATCCTTACACGCCACAGGAAAACGGTCATGTAGAGAGTTTTCATGCCATTTTAGGCAATCATCTTAAACGGTTTACATTTTGGTCTCTTGATGAACTGGAACAAGATTTAATCGTTTTTATGGAGAAGTATAACAACCAAAGACTTCACGGCAGTCTGGCACACCTTGCCCCCAATGATTTTGAACTTTTATGGCAACAGAACCTGATACAAACAAAAATCGATGAAAAACAAAGAAAAATAGCATTCAAACTCACAATTCCCAGGCATTTGGCAAAACAATATACGGGCAATAATGAGCCGGAGGGCAGTCTCTCGCCAAAATTTTCTGACCCGCCTTTTCAGGCGGTGGAAGAAAATTTTAAAACAAAAGAGATGAATGACGCCAACATCTCAAACAACATACGGTATAAAAAATCGCCGCCGGTTGTCTCTCGCATTGCAAATATATCAACTAAAATAGTTAGTTTTGAATTGGAAAAGTAAATAGTCCGATTAATAGGGGGCTAGACCAAATTCCATTTTTCAATTGCGTTTTTATTTGCTCGGTAATCTGCATCACTTTCAAAGTAAACATTTCTATAAATTTTAATTGATTGGGTATCATGATTAATATAGTTACCTGACATGGTTATTGGAGGATCTCCTTGGGGGTCTTCACCAGACATCCCTGTTGGATCTATTAATCGAATTGGGTTCTGATAAGTATATTGATACGGAGTCATCGTCTGCTCAGTGAGTGGGTCTAAAGATAAGGAGATTGGCAGCTGAGGACCGTAAAATATGTAAGTTGAGTTTTTCATTGAGTTTTTGTTGAGATAAAGGTATTGATTTTTCTGCCAACATATCTGTAACACTATCTTTAAATATTACCGACATTTAAAGTATATTTCCTCAACAACTTTTCCACCCTTATTTATTAATGACCCAATTACAGGATAATAATCTAATTTCACTTCGCTTCCTGCTGGACGTGGATAATTATCATCAACAGTAATGTAATATAATTGGTTATTTTTATTGAAAAAAATTGAGTGTGGTGTTTTTGCTAAGGAAGCGAATTCTAATATCTTTATATCTTCATCTAAAGAATAAAACTCATAACTCCAATAATCAACACCTATTCCAGTAGCACCTCTTGCTTTTCCAATCAGTATTAAGTATTTCTTATCTGAATTTTCTAAAACATACTCTTCATTGAAATTTGTATACTCGTAAAATTTCAAAATAGATGTATTTTGAATAACGCATTTTTGAGAACATTTATAATATTGTGTATCTTGATTTTTAAAATCAATGTTATTTAAATAATTAGTTTTATTCAAACTATCCAAGATTGTATAAAAACAATAATTATTTTTATTCTGTTTTTCGGAACTCATACTAATAAAATCAATAAGAGTCTTATTTGTTTTTTTGTGACAACTATTGAAGAAAACTATTATGATGAACAATAAAATTATTTGCTTAGATACCATTTTGTCCCTTGATTTAAGAATTTTGAAAATGTAGTCTCCCCTATAGCTTGTGTTGTAATTAATTGAGATGCCCCAGAGGTTTCTTTTAGCCCCCACAAGTTATGTAATGGGTCTGAAAATTTCAACCCCCATTTTTTATAATGGGAATTTGTTTTTATGTCAATCCCATCCCAAAAATAGGCTCCGTTAGAAACATCAATATCTGTAATTAATCCAACAGCTATTGCTCTATGAATATTTTTCTTCTTCTGCTCCACTCCATAACCTGTTTCATTCTGATATGCGTACTTATAATTACTATTTTTCCCTTTGCTAGTTTTCCAAATACCATAAACTCCATATGGTGGGGAGGCTGATAATTGATCTAAAATAGTTGTACCTTCATTGCTCGCTCTGTTTTCTAAAACATTTACAATACCAAGCGATTCCATATAACCACCTGAACTTTCAGCATATAAAGTTTCAGCAAAAAACATAAACTCTTCAGATGTCATGTTAAGATTATATTTTGAGTTTTCTAATGTATTTAAAGTTAAATCATAAACTTCTCTGTCATTATCAAAAGAATCTAGCATTGAGTTTATTAAATAGGTACTTGCTGCAATCACTTGATCTTTACCATCGTTTATACGAGTTTTTTCCCCAGTATCTATATTAATGTAATCTGTTTCCCATAGTCCTGTTGGATCGGTATATCGGATTGGATTATTAAAGCCGTAACGATATGGTGTCCAGTTAGGTGCTTGCTCCGCCAACGGATCAACACTCAACCACACACTCACTCTCGGATCATAATACCTCGCTCCGTAGTAGTATAATCCTGTTTCCTCATCTAATTCTTTACCGTTAAACTTGTATGGGCTATTATTTGAGCTTCTATGCTCTTCAACAAAGGTTTCACCGAACGCAAAATACTCCATATGTTGTGAAACTTCACCCAACAGATTCGTTATATAAGACGTACTTCCTAAATGGTCAGGATGGAAGAAATATTGTTCTACCTCATTCCCACCGTGCACAAAACTCTGCACGGGTATAAAAACGGGTGAAGAATCATACGTCGGTGGATCTATTCCGAATTCATCGTACACTTGGTCAACACCTTGCTCCGCATTCTCTAATACCCCGAAAGATGAACCTATAACATCGATAGGACCGCCTGTTCCTTGCGTAAACCAGTCTTGTAGGTAGTCACCTAAGTTCTCAGTCGTTCCTATCTTACTGCTTACTCTTTGAGTTCCAGCGTAATAGTGTTTGGTATATCCTAATCCGCCCGTAGATTCCTCGCTATCGCTCGGAATGACACGGGCGACTAACATGCCACTTGGGTAAAGCGTAGCATCCGTTTGTATGGTATCAGCTACTTTTTTACCATTGAGATAGATACTTACGCTTGTATTGCTATGTTTGAGGATTCTTTCTCCTCCTGCGTCATAGGTATAGATGGCTATCGGCCGTACACCCTCTGCATCGGGCGTAATGTCCACGGCTCTTAATCTGTTTTCTTCATCCCACAAGTTAGTACGCAGTTTTTCAACAACATCAGAATCTCCTGTTTTTTGGGTAATAGCAGTCAGGTTCCCGTTGGCATCGTAATCATAAGTTTTGGTTTTTACATCGTTGCCTGTGCTGGTTGTGTAGGGTTTGTCAATGATCGTACGCGGTGCTTGAGGTTTATTGTTTGCTTCGTAGGCATAGTCCAGTCTGTAAGTCGTAGCGAGAATATCGGTAAATATTCCGCCACTCTGCCCCGGTGCTTTCTGATGCAGCTGCTCTTTACTTACAATATTGTGCAGATTGTCGTATTCCATTGCTAACGAATGCTGTTGTTGTAATATGTATAAAGAGTTTTTCACGGATTTTTTCTAAGCCTAAAGATTTTTATTTTTCTAACTATGTTCATTTTAGAGTTGTTAATTAAAAAAAACTTCATCACTAAGTTTGATACATTACACATTAACGAATATCCATAATTAGATATTAATTGAGTTCCGTATGAATTTATGAACTTTACCGCTATTATCCACATAAATATAAACTACAAACTTATTGTCATAAACCCCTTCCGGCCGGATACGATCAAATAAATACCATGTATCAAGTTTTAACTTTCCAATATTATTCTTGGTACAATTATCATCGGGAATGGAAATTCCAAATGTATCTGTCTTATGACAAAACCATTTCCAATTTTTATAATCTTTATTAAAATAGATTTTTACCCCTTCTGTTTTAGGAACTGCTGCCCAATAATTTTGTTCCTTATTAATCGTATCTATTTCTAATAGGTTTAGATTGATGTAATCCTCTACAGAATAATTTAAGCTATCCATATTAAAAGAATCTTTAACTTTTAATTTAAATATTTGCAATTCATTTACTGGAACTCCATTAAATTTTCTCAAACCATTCTTTTCATCCCAAAGTTTATTTTGGATATATTCTCTTGTGATAATAATCTTTTCCCTATTTATACATGAGTTTAAAGAAAAGATAATCAAAAATATTGTAATACCGTATTTCATGTTATTTGTCTTTTAATCTGTCTTTTTCCATTTTTCTAATCATCTTTGCCTGAATAGCTCCTGCATGGTTTTTATAGGCTTTATAAACATTTTTGTCCATTATACTCCCATTTATTTTATTATCAACTTTCCATTGTTTATAATCCCTTAAACTACCTATTACAAATCTTTGACCTATTAAAGCTATATTCATTTCTCCAGAAGTTCCTTCTCTAAAGGCTTCTTCTATCCCAGGTATCATATTTGAGGATATTTCTTGTCCATTCCCTATAATATTTAATGCTTGATCTACTCTAAATACCATATCGTAATCAGCCGATAGTGTCCTAGTGTCTTCTACATAACCAAGGTAATTTCCACTTTTGGTTGAATTGTAATAATCCATATCGTGGCGTTTAGCTATTGCATCTGCAATATCTACTGGTTGAAAACTAAAATCATAAACCCCATTCATGTTTCTAATACTACCTGACCCTGAATATAAACCATGACGAGAATAATTACTTTTAAAATCCCAGCGTTCAAAAGTATGTCCGCTTCCATAAACAAAAGTGTGCTTCACTCCCTTTCCTTCAGGACCATATGAAGCTGAATTATAAGAACCTTGATAAGTCCCACGTGCATTTCTAATTTCAGCTTTTGACATTTTATAATACTCAACTGTTTTGGTTTCCCATTTACCTCCTTGATTAATATGAATAAAATGTACATATTGGTTACCATCAGGATCTATATACAATACTGGGTTTTGCCTACAATAAGAAAAAGAATTATGATTAAACGAATTAGCAAAACCACCATCGTGCTCAAAATTTAAATACGTTCCATCATAAATAGGCGGATCCACACTCAACCACACACTTATTCTCGGATCATAGTACCTCGCTCCATAGTAATACCAGCCTGTTTCTTCATCCAGTTCCTTACCGTTGAATTTGTAAGGCGAGTTATTTGAACTTCTGTGTTCTTCTACAAAGGTTTCACCAAAAGCAAAATACTCAATATGTTGAGAAACTTCTCCCAATAAATTAGTAATATAGGAAGTAGAACCTAAATGGTCGGGATGAAAATAGTATTGTTCTATCTCATTTCCACCATGTATGAAAGAAGCCACAGGTATAAACACAGGATCACTATCGTAGGTTGGCGGTTCTATTCCCAATTCATCATAAACTTGAACAACTCCATTTTCCGCATTCTCTAATACACCGAAAGAACTTCCGATAACATCTACAGGTCCGCCTGTTCCTTGGGTAAACCAATCGTATAAGTAATCTCCGAGATTTTCGGTAGTTCCAATCTTACTGCTTACTCTTTGCGTTCCTGCGTAGTAGTGTTTGGTATAAGCAAGTGTTTGTTCTTCTTCGCTTTCGTTGTTTCCTAATTTGGCAACCAACATGCCACTTGGATAAAGTGTTGCGTCGGTTTGTATTGTGTCCGCTACTTTTTTACCATTGAGATAGATACTTACACTTGTATTACTATGCTTGAGGATTCTTTCTCCTCCGGCGTCGTAGGTATAAATCGCAATCGGTCTTATACCTTCGGCATCCGGTGTTATATCTACTGCTCGCAGACGGTTTTCTTCATCCCATAAGTTAGTACGCAGTTTCTCAACTACATCGGATTCTCCTGTTTTTTGCGTAATATTTGTAAGATTTCCATTTGGATCATAATCATACATTTTGGTTTTCACATCATTGCCTGTGCTGGTTGCTTCCGGTTTGTCAATGATTTGCCTTACAGCATGCGGTTGGGTATAAGAATAACCCGCCACATTGAATTCTGCCGTATTATATTTCTCGTATGTAAGATCATAAGTTGTCTGATGGGCTTTTGTCCAGTTCGTATTGTCCGGTGAAGTTTCATGGATTTGATTTTTAGACAGAATATTGTGCATATTGTCATACGCCATCGCCAACGTATATTTTTGGTATTCATTGCCTGTATCCGTAGAATTCCTTCCTATAAAGTTTCCAGTTGCATTCTTCAAGCGATTCAAGTCATCATATTCATATTCATACAATACACTTCCACCAATCTGTCCTGTGGTCGGTAAAGCGGCTGTATTTTGAACGCTCAATACATTTGACAACACATCGTACGAATAATTGTTGTTGATAAAAGTTCGATTTACCGAAGAACCGTAGGTTGTGTTGGATTTAGCGGTCATGTTCAACAATCGTCTGCGGTTGTCTTCATAACTGTATTCGGTTTCGGTTCCGTTGCCGTAACGCAGATACGTTCTTTGTCCGAATTTGTCATAACCCAACTGGCTGATGATGTCTGCGTTCTGCTGGCTTTGCTTTTTGCTGGTGATGCCGTGCAGTTCTCCGCCACGGTTGTAGAAGTAGGTTACTTCCTCCTCGTCCGGATAGCTGATCTTTTTTACGCGATTCCAAGTATCGTATTCCCATTCTGTTTTGAACCAATAAGCTTTGTCGCCTGGTACCGCTACCGAACGCAGGTTGTAAGTCACCTCGCCCAATCGTCCGTATTTGAACTGTTGTACCCCCGTGGCATCAATCTGATACCACAATCTGCCCACAGAAAAGTCATCCGCAGCAGAAGCGTCCTGGGCTTCGCCGTAGAAGAAATGAACGTTGTTGTATGGGTTTCTCGGATACACTATACTGTCTAAACGGTTAAAGGTATAAAAATATTCTATCTTTTCCGCATTGTTTTCTGCCAAAAGGTTGGCTGTTTCCTTGGCAATCAGGTTACTTGCGTTGTCGTAAGTAAATTTGGTAATGCCGTTGTCGGGATGGCGGAGTTCTGTCCTTCGTCCTGCCATGTCGTATTTGCTCAGGGTTTCATTTCCGCCTGTGTCTTTTACTTTGAGCAACTCTCCGAGAGCGTTGTATTCAAAAGTTGTTTCTATGTTACCTCCGGTAGATTCTTCCACTACTTTGGTCGTTCTGCCACGCACATCTGTAAAGCTGTGTTTGGTCTGGCCGAGTTCATTGACTACGGTGGTTTTGAACAAGCTGCTTTCTATGCTGTATGCAGTTGTCATTTCTGCGGTTTCACCCGGAAGTTTGGTTGTTTTTACACGGTCAAGCACATCATAGGTGGCTTCGGTATAGAAGTTTTCGCCAGTTTCATAAGCTGCGGCATTGTAAGAAAGCGCCGCCGTATTGAACGGGTTAGAGACATTGTAATCTTCCAGAATCGGATACCATGTTTTGACTGCTCTGCCAAAGGCATCGGTTTCCACTTTGCCGTTGATAAGCCATTTTCTTGTATCTCTTGCGTCAATGACGGTTTTGGTAATGTCGCCGGTATGATTGGTTACCGCTGTTTTGATGGAAGTGCTTTTCTTTACCTGAATGGGTTTGCCCAATCCGTCGATCAGGGTAATGGTATAAATCTCATTTTCGGTCAGCGGAGTTTCGGGGTCGGTTCTGAATTCCGGGTCGAAGTGCCGGGTGACGGCATGGTGAAGCGCAGAGAGCGTAGGAGTTTCCGAAGAAGCCTCCGGCTCAAATTTTCCTATCGCATCAATGAGATAATCGGTAAATTCGATATTTGCCACACGGCTTGCCACAGTGGCTTCGCCTTCGTATTCAAAACGGATGGTCCATGCCGGGTCGCCTGTGGTCAGTCCTTCCACAAAGAGTTCATAAGGTCCGGTGATTTCGACTACCCTGCCGCGGTTGTCAATCCGGGTACGCATCGGCATATAGTTCATGTCTTCGGTATAGACCAATGCACCAAAACGGTAATCGTAGGTATTGTTGGAACTGTAGCCAAAGGCATCTTCTATATGCACCGGATAGGTGTGCAGCTGGTTGTCGTAGGTATATTCGTAATAGAAAGGATCCCCGTTTTCGTCTTTGCTTTCTTCATGGGTTACTTTCTCGATATTGCCGTAGGCATCATAATCAAAAGAGACAGTTGATTTTTCTGAGCCTGTGAGGTGAATTTTGATTGAATCAAGGTTGGCTGTCCCACTGTCAAAATTGTAATAAGCCTCTCTTTGTCTTAAGATACCCGTCGGGGACATTACTGTCATAATTCGCGGATATCCTTTAAAATACGATTGATCATATCCTGTATAATATTGTATAACAGTTGTTACCGCATCATCTCCGCCTTCACCGTTGTCTTTGTATTGGGTAATATTTCCGTAAGGATCAAAGGCCTGAATCTCGGTAAAGGTGGTTTTCGAACCACTATCGACTTCGATAAAAGTTTTGGTTGTTTTGACTGGTGACACAAACAGACTTGCCTTGTCGATGGGAGTATTGAAATCTGCAGACCCAAAGGTATAATCCGAAGGTTTTACCACAGTACCCGGATTGGTTTGACCCCGGGTCATAATAGCATAAGTGGTTTCGGTGGAAGTCCAGAGCACATTGGTTTTGTCGTAAAGGCTTTCTTTTTTTACGGCTCCTTTCAGGTAATAACTGTTGGTATGGAATTCCTGCAGTGAATAGCGAAAGATTTCATCGCTGTTTTTTACATCCAACTGATTGACACGAACTTCTCCATAACCCATGAACTCACGTTCTCGGCGGTCGTGGCGTGGGTTAGTATATTCCACGGAAGTTTTGGCAATATCCGGTGTAAAAGCATTGTCTCCCGTAAAACCGTCATATACCTCAATGGCGGTCATTTTCCATTTGGCATTCGGCATTTCATAAGAGTTCTGTTCTCTTTCATAGTCGATTTCCCAGTGTCCGCCCAACGGCAGGTTGACTCTTCTGAGCAGATGGGCTTTGCCGGTTTTGTTGAGGCGGACTTTGAGGTCGCCGTCGTTTCCGTCAGACGGCGTATAAAGAATATCTGCATAACCGTCGCCGTTGATGTCAGTAATGGTTCGTTCTACTCTGTCCAAACCAAGATTTCCCGCTGCCGTTATGGTTGTTGTAAATTTGATTGGCAGCAATATTGGAGTAAATCCATACGTGAATGAAATATTAAGCCCCTGACCGGTACCTCTGTTGAATTGTATATAAGCATCGTCGATAATATGCTCATTTGGTTCAAATCCGGTGCTTGTATTTAACCTATAAGCTATTTTACCTCCATTTTCATTTTTAATTTGCCGAACCAGATCGGGCAGACCGTCACCGTTTAAATCCACAAAATTATCAATGGTAAAACCTTCAGAAGAAGACAGTGTAATTCCGCCTCCCCAACTGTTATTCAGAATGCTGAATCCTCCTCCCACGCCGCTACTGAAATTTGAGGTTTCTCCCTTGATATCAATAAAAAATACAATGCAGCAACGCTTTCACTGGTACTGCACTTTTTGGATGACAAAGGCAGCAAACTCGGGTTGCTGAATGATATAGCCCAAAGACTGGTTCCGGGTTCCGAATTTGTAATTTTTGATATAACGGGTGATGAATCACAGATCGCCAATAATCTGAAAGTCTTAAAGTCTCTGCTACCGGATGGATTGGATTCAGAGCTTATTGACCAGCGACTGACCAGAATAAAAAACGACTTTTTTATTGCTTCTGAAAACAGGCTATCGGATCTTTGCGAAGAAGCAGGGTTTGAAAAACCGGTAAGATTTTTTCAATCTTCGATCTATATGGGATGGCTGACTAAGAAAAGTTAATTGACGTTTTTTTGGTATTTTTTATCCGGCAGTTTAAGTGTATTAAATTACCTGACAAAATTTAGATATCAGTAAAATTGTTTTTAATGAAATTTAAGTAAAATACCATGCTGGAAAACACATCCAAATCATCTGAATCGATTTGGTTCGGAGCTTTTCAACCAAGACTTTTGCAAAAGAAATCAGGCAGATGAATGATAAATCCCGAAAATCCCACTGACTGTTTCCGGTCATTTTTCACCGAAAATTTCAGATTGATTAATTTTCTTACGAAAGCAGTCAGGTGTAATCAGTAAAAGAACAAAGGGCGGTCCGAATCTGTTCAAACCGCCCTTTGTAAAAAACTAAATACAAAAGAATTACAAAAAGTGACTTCTAATCGGTGGTCCGGCCGGATTGAACCGTTGTCACCGAATATCTGGCTGAGTAAAACAATTTATGTCAAACAACAAACTCAATAAAACAGGCATTTTTGCCATAAAAGTCGGATTATAATTTTATTAAATTCTTTTACTGACTACTGAACAACTATTTTTTGTGAATCAGAATATTTTCCGGTATTGAATTTCAGTATATAAACTCCTTTGGGCAGACTGCTCAGATTGATCTGATGGTTGAAATATCCGTTTGCCGGAAGCTGCTGCTGAATGACCATTTTTCCTGCCATATTGTAGATTTCAACTTTTGCAGGCTGTGCCTGATTGGATTCGTAAAGCAAAGTCAAGATGCCGCCTTTTACAGGATTCGGATACAGGCTCAGTGAATTTTTGCTGTCAAAATTCACGGTTGACATCTGGTCGGTAACGTCTTCATAAGCAAACGAGAAATTACCGGTCGATGATCCTTCATAGGTCAGGAAGTGAAAACGGAATACTTTGCCGTCCGCATATTTTAGGAAGTAGTAAGTGTCTGAATCCACATCATATCCTGTACCGTTAAAGGTTTTCCAGTCATAACCGACAGTATTGATTTCCGCTTTGTATTCAGATTCGTCGATCGTATTCACATCTGTACTTGTACTTTTTGCAACGGTAACATCAGGGCTTTGAAGCGCACCGAGCACCGGATACATAATGCCGAGATCGGTCATGTAGGTCTGGAAAACCAGATCCCAGTTGGCAAGATCGGGCGATGCAATCACCGACTGATTGTTGGTCAGACTGTAATAGTTGAACAGTTTTCCTTCGTTCTGGGAATTGGGAAGGGTTACTGTGTGTTCGTTCTCCCAGCTTGAAGATGATGCATTCCAGCTTGCATATTTGAATGTATAACCGGAATAAAAATCATCGATCATAAATTTCTTGAAACTTCCGTTTGCATACTTCAAAACATACACGATGGTACCGGTTACATGGTGAGTCACCGGATTGTATTCGCCCCAGCCGTAATCTGCCGAGCCGAAATCAAATGCACCCGCTTCCCACATGGTATCGCTGTTGAACAACTGTATCCAATTGCTGATGTCAGCCGGATTTACGGTTGCATAATCATCCGGATTGTTGGATGCTTCATACACTTCAATGCCCAGACCGTCATTGATTCTTTCTGCAAATTCAAATGTTCCGGTTCTTAAAAATGCAATGTCCCATGATGCCACATCATAACTTTCAGACTGACCGGTGTTGAAATGATAATATACATTATTTGAGTATCCGGAACCAAACGAAAGATTCACAGTGGTTTCCTGCGCCTGAATAAACAAACTGCCCGCCAAAAGGGCCAAAAGAAAATTTAAATTTTTCATATAAATAATTTTTATTTGATAGAATGATTAATGTTTATCTTAATAAATCGTATTTGAACTGAGGATAGCCTCTGACGCCGTTTTCGTTCTCCAAAGCGGTGAATTTCAATTTGTAATAATTGCCTTCCGCATCTTTGATGATGTAGAAAATGTTGTCGTACAGATATTTGTCGGGTGGTGTGACTTTTCTCCAGCTGGCGCCGATGGTTCGCTGATTCAGTTCGAATTTTGATTCGTTGATGTCCGAAAATGAAAATCCGTCATAGCTGAACTGATCGGTATAAACCCGGTAAGCCTTTACATTTCCAAGCGGATTGGTTTCCACATAATCCGAATAACCGTAAGCGGTATAGCCTTCACCCGGCAGTACTTCGACTTCTGTTTTTACAGTAAAATTCAAATCCCAACGGTTTGCTTCAGGTTCAACACTGACCGTATTTTCTGTATTGAAACTGAAGAAAGTGAAATTGTATCCTTCCGATTTTGAAATCACTACCTGATGATGGCTTGTTGAATTCACATCCGCATACTGCAATATATAATCATCGCCCTGTCTGAGAATTCTGATTTTTTTGTAACCTCTTTCGGCGCCTGCAATCGCTACTCCGCCCGGTTCGGGTGTGTCGGTCCCGATTTCATTGCCCAATTTCAGCAGATAGACATGATTTTCGCTGTCATTTTCAGAAATTTCCGCTATTGCGGTTCCGTTGATGTCGCCGGTCGGATCATCCACATAATTCTGTGAACCTTCGACAAGAAAGGTCATTTTTGATTTGATCGCCTGGATTTCGGAGCTCGAAACCTGATCGATATCGGTCGAGCTGAGCTGGCCTGCGAACATATACAGTGAAGTGTTCAACTTGACCCTGAACTGATCGCCCGAATAAAAACCGAGATCCCAAATATCTCTTCTGATGGCAGTTTCTATTTTTGAACGCAGTTCCAGATACACCTGATTGGGCTCGTTTGGTCCGCCGACTTCGGGTGAGAGGGTTCCGCCGAGGGCTGCCGTTTCAGAGAAGGATACCAGTACGTTTTTGTTTCCCTGAATACTGGTTAATTTTCCGGGCATTTCAATCTGTACGATCGAGAATTCAACCGATTTATCTTCATCAGGCAAAACTTCTGCCAGCCGGTTCACTTTAAATACGGAGCGTTCTGTGTTTTTCTGAATCGGCACCCTGATGGTTCCCTGCGCTGCTTCCGGATTTGTGGTGAAATCCTGGAGATCGCCGTAGATCAGATTGTCCGAATGAAACTGTATATCGACCCAGCCGTCGCTGACCGGTGTTTCCGAAAATACGATTTCTATTTCGATTGAATTTTCCTGCGGATTCATACTTTCTGACGGATTTTTGAATGCGGCAACAAAGTCATTCGATCCCCAAAGATCATCGTCGCTGCTGCAGCCAAAAAGAATCAGACCCGACAGCAATATGCCTGCTGTAATCAATAAAGCTTTTGTTTTCATCTTCCTATATATTGAGATTATACTGAAGTTTCAAAAAATAAGATCTGCCGTAACCCAACAGCAGTGAACTGCTGCCTGCATCATGGCCTTCACCCGAAGTGGTGGCGGTTTTGATTTCTTTTACATCCAGCAGATTTCTTGCACCCAGACTGATTTCAAACTGACGGTTGAAAAATTGTTTTTTGACCGATGCATTCAGCCAGCCGTATCCCTGCTGTTTTTCTTTGAGTATGCTGATATCGCCGCTTGAATCGAGTGTGCTGACAAACTGGTACTGCGGTCCGGTGTATTTGAAATAAGCAGAGAAAACCGTATTCCATTTCGGAATTTCATACGAGAGTTCGCTGTTGATCTGAACCGAATACAGATAATCATCATTGTAAGTTTCTTGGCTGTTCAGCACTTTTGATTCGCCCGAAAAGCTGATGCCCAGACCGGCGGTCAGTCTGCCGTATCTCAGTTTGTTCCTCAGTGCGAATCCCCAGTTTTTGTACAAATCTATATTGTTGTACTGATAGGCAAGGGGAGAAGTATTGACAATGATCAGATCGATCTTGTCATCCACATCCAGATACCAGAATGAGAGTTTGGGCTGAATGCTTGCTGTCTCATTGTTGAATCTGAAAGTTTTTTTCAAATGCAAAAAAGCGGATTTGCCTTTTTCCGGCGAAAGATTCTCATTTCCTCTGACATCGTGATTCGAATCAACGAGGTAGAAAAACAATTGTTCAAAATTGGGCAGTTTGGGTGCGGTTCCAAAGATTGCCCTCAGTTCGTATCCCTTGTTGAACAGATATTTTCCGCTGAGTGAAAAAGCATATTGATCCGAAAATTTGTTGGAACTGATGTATCTGAAGCCCGGCCGGAATGATAGCCGTTCAGTCAGTCTTAATTCGGAAGAGACAAATCCGCTGTAGGTGTCTATTGTATTTAATTTTGTATTGTCGCCGGTGCTCTGTTCCGCCAGACCGCTTGCAGAGCCTTTGTCGTGATCGAACTCATAGCCGACCTCGATGTCATAACGATCCGAACCCAGCAGGTTGCTGAGTGTTCCTCTTGAGAAGAATCCTTTTCGGGTGTTGTAATCGTAACGGTCGGTATTGGTGTGTTCGCCTGATTTCAATACATAGGTATAATTTTCAATATTTCTTTTTTGTTCCTGAATCGAAGCCGAAATGTTGAAGTTCATTCTTTGCGCCAGTTTTCCGTTTGCATTGAAGTGATGATAATAACGGTCGGTTCTGTAGATTGCATCATTTGCAGTCGGATTGATCGTCTGGGTTGAATTGTTCGGATTCAGTCTGACGTTGTTTGCATATTTGTCGGTTCTTTCGTCAAAATATTCAAATTTGTAAAACGCATTGAAATTTCCTTTTTTAAAATTCAGCAGCGCTTTGGCTGTATTTTGTGTCTTAGGCAACCATTCGTAACCTCTCAGTCCGTCGTTTGCGTCATCGGGATTTGCATAATTTCTTCCTTTTCTGTCGCCATACAAACCTCTGAAATCGTTACGGGTATAAGAAGCTTCTGCAAACCATTCGTCCGAAATCCGATGACCGATTTTTATTGACTGTATATGTCTTCCTTTGTTCTTCCAATTGTATTCGCTGCCGATTGTTTCCTCCTGTATATAAGGTGTAATCTGCCATTTGTAACGGCTGCTTTTTTTGGTGATGATGTTGATCACACCGGTTACTGCATTTGAACCGTACTGCACACCCATCGCCCCTTCGATGATTTCAATCTGCTGGATATCGTCCAGATTGATCTGCGAAATATCGATTGCATTTCCAAAACCTTCATCTCCAACAATCGGAATGCCGTCAACCAGTATTTTGATGTATTCCGAATCAAAACCAAATTGCTGCAAACCCGATCTTCCTTCACCCGGATTGGGCATAATGGTCAGATTCAGATTTTGGGTCAACACATCTTCAAGTGTGTTGCCCGCCATTTTTTCGATATCAGAACGACTGATAACTTCCACTTCAAATACGGATTTGTCCACAGACTGAGGACTGTACTGACCGGTCAGTACCACCGGAGCAAGCTGTTCCTTGTATTCCAGAGAATCGTTGACCTGTGCCGATATAAAGCTGCCGACCAAAACCATTGTTGCAATTGATAAAAATCTCATTCCTGTTGACTTATATTATGATCAATCTTTATTTAGACTGATTATAAATTTGTTTCACGCTGCAATATTAGAACAATCGGCAGGCTGTGAGATTCCGCAATCGGGAATAATAAATACGGGAAATGGAATTTGTTTGAATTCTGTTTTGAATTGATAAAGATGATTCAACCCTTATGATAATTGTCATGTTCATTGGTTCAACTGGTTTATTTTGTTTAGAATCATGCTTTTAAAACATATCTTGATTTCTTCGTCTTTATTTAGACTTATTAAAAATAAATTTATATTTGCATCCAATAACGAAACAAATTGATTCAAAGACAATTACGTAAAAAATCAAAAAACCTACGTAAAACGGAATAACGAAAACAATTGAGTGACTATGCCCGATGACAACGAATTCAAAGAATTAAAATCTGCAAACCGAAACAGCTATATGCAATCGGGTTCAGATCAGGTATATACCGAGAGGGTTTTGGATTTTAAAGATTCGAACAGCAAGGGAACGGTTAGTGAAATCAAATTTGATTCGATTCATATTATGCGCATCAGCCTGATGATTTCTGCTGAAACCAGTATTCCTTTTTTTGCAAGTTCACCCACCGTAATATTGTTTTTCAGTCTTCAGGGTGATTCTGTACTCGATACCGATTATGTAAAAAATCTGAATCTGAAAGCGAGTTCACACAATATCATTTATATGAGTCCTTCGAAAGGAAAGATCAAATGCAATTGCGGTAAATACGAAGTTTTTTATATCGGTATGTCACCCGAAATGTTCAAGGATTATTTTCCGAGAGGCGAAAAAATCTTTGAAAGATTCAATGAAAAAATGAATCAGTCAGAATTTTCACTGTTGAGACAGGAACACGGAGTGATCAATCACAGGATACTGAAAGCGATAGAGGACATCAGCCGTTCGGGCGATAATCAGTCCATCAAAGAAATTTTTTTGAAAGCAAAGGTGATCGAGCTGCTTTCTTTTCAGCTGGGTGAATTGTGTACCATCTGCAATCCGCTGCCGACGGTCAGACCTGAAGATGCCGAAAAGATGTATGAGGTGAGACGATTTATAATGGAACATCTCAACGAAAATCATTCGCTGTTCGAGCTGGCACAAATCGTCGGAACCAATGAATATACGCTGAAAAAGGAATTCAAAGAGCTTTTTGGAACCACAGTATTTGGTTTTTGGAGCGATGCCAAAATGGAAAATGCACAAAAATTACTGGCTGAAACAAAAACGGATATCAAAGAAATATCAGAAATCATCGGTTACAAAAACCCGCAGCATTTTACGACTGCATTTAAAAGAAAATTCGGACTGACGCCAAGCCGGTTCAGAAAAAATCATGAACTATAAATAACTGAATTGTAATATAACGGCAAGTATAACTTTGGCGATAATGCTGATGAACGATTGAAAATTAGATGATTAAAAAACAAATTAAATAAATTATGGAAATATTGGTAGATGATATTCTGAATATCAAAAAAAAGGAATTGGCGCGAAAACTGATTTGTTCGCTTGCCGGAAATTATCAAGTGAATTTCAAATTTGCAGAAACTTTTGCACCCGACGAAAATTACGAATACCACGACAGAGAATTTTCTGAAGCAAAAGAAGTGGTATTGCTGCTTGAAAATTCAGAAGACAGAATCTCGCTGCAGCACATCCTTTATGTGGCTGACAAAATGGTGATCAAACACTGGCGTCAGGACTGGATTTATGAAAACCGCGAGTTTTTGAGTCTGGTCAAAGATCATGAATGGGAAAAAATTCAGATCAGCGAAGAGGAAGCAAAAGGAACCTGGACACAAAAAGTTTATCAGGTCGATGACTGTCCGAGATACGAAGGCCGCGGTACCTGGATTCATGCAGACGGACGTCATTTCTGGGAAAGCCAGGCAGATGCAGCCCTGCCGCGTCGTGAAATTACAAAAAGAAGTGATTACAATCTGTTGAGGAGATTTTCACACATCGAAATTTTTGACAACGGAGACTGGGTGATCGAACAGGACAATCAGAAAATTCTGAAAAATCTGGACGGTTCCGAAACACTGATCTGTCTTGAAAGGGGGCTTGAAACCTTTACCGTTCAAAATTATGATGCATCATTTGCTGAAGAATGGTGGAACAACAAAAAGGATTTCTGGGCGATTGTTCAGAATACCTGGCTTGATTTCATTGCAGAAAATGAAAGAATCAAAATTACCGAGGATGAAAAACTTTATATGGAACAGTTCAAACTGGCAGAGAAATTCACCGCTGAAAATTTTGATGAAACCCAAGCCACAAAGGCGATCAGAGAATTGCTTTCACAGCATGTGGAAGGGTTTAGAGCCTGATATTCAATTTTCAATGAATTACAAATTGTGAAATCACGGAAAAAAACTCTGTTCTGTGATTTCACATCATTTAAAGTCCTTTTGATCGATGAAAAAAACGAATTTAATCACAGCTGTACTGATTTTTGCATTTGTCATATCGGGTTGCGGCAATAAAAATGAACCGGCAGATCAGACTGCAGAAAAATCACAACCGACGGAACAGCGGATTGTCTCATTGAATGCGGCAGTCACCGAAACCCTTGCCGAATTGGGCATTGACGGCAAACTTGTCGGACGTGACGCCACCAGCATTTATCCGCAGTGGGTAGCCGATTCGGTTAAGAATTTCGGTCCGCCCTGGACGGTTGGCGCCGAAGCGCTGCTTTCGGTAAGACCCAATATCGTGTTTGCGCTCAGTTCGGAACTGGATCCGGAGAAAGTAAAAACGCTTGAAAACGCAGGTGTGAAAGTGGTACTGTTTGAAAAAAGCAAAACGGAAGATGATGCAAAAAAGATGATTGCAACCGTTTCTGAATACACTAAAAATCATGAATACCAGTATCTGATTGACGGTATTGATTCAAAACTATCCAAAGTGGAAGCATTGAAAAAGAGACCAAAGGTATTGTTTGTATATGCAAGAGGTCCGGGTCTGATGCAGGTGGCGGGCACCGGGACAACTGCCGATGAGCTGATCAGACTTGCCGGTGCTGAGAATGCAGCTTCAGACCTGACTGAAATGAAACCGCTGACCCCCGAAGGATTGGTAAAAAACAATCCTGATGTGATTTTGATGTTTGATTCGGGGATCAAGAGTCTTGGCGGTGAAAACGGACTGTTTGAAGTTCCGGGAATGAAAGAAACCAATGCGTACAAAAATAAGGCGGTCATCGGCATGGAAAGCTCATTGCTTTCGGAGCTCGGCCCCAGATTGGGTCAGGCAGCCTATAGTTTGAACCAAAATTTGAAAGCCTATGCAGAATAGGCTTGGCGCTTATATAATTTTTGGTTTGACTGCTCTTGTCGTATTGGGGCTGATATCCCTGATGATGGGCGTTTATAAATTTGAGAATGACTCATTTTTTGGTATGGTAAAAGACGGATTTTTAGGTTCTGAAAATTCTGATCCCGGAGACTGGTATGTGTTTTCGGAAATCAGACTTCCCAGAGTCGTCATGGCGATTTTGATCGGAAGCGCACTTGCGGTTTCAGGTGCTGCCATGCAGGGGATGTTTAAAAATCCGCTTGCCACACCGAGCCTGATTGGAGTTACTTCGGGGGCTTCGCTGTTTGCCGCAATTGCAATTGTACTCGGAAGTTTCATCCGTCAAATTCTGCCAGAATTTTTACACAGTCTGCTGATCAGCCTGATGGCATTCATCGGCGCCATACTGACCATGGTCTTTGTGTACCGAATGTCCACCGTGCAGCGAAAAACCAATGTGGTCATCATGCTGCTTGCGGGTGTTGCCATCTCTGCAATGGCCGGCGCAATCACCGGTTTTCTGATTTATCTGACCAATGATGAGGAATTGAGAAATCTCACTTTTTGGACACTTGGAAGTCTTGCGGGTGCCAGCTGGCAGAAAAACCTGATTTTGGCGTTGGTCATTGGCGTTTCCTATATCTTTTTGATCAGCAAAGGGAAGGCACTCAATGCGATGATGCTGGGCGAACAGGATGCGGCTCACCTTGGCATACCGGTTGAAAAGATCAAAAGGCAGATTGTGATTTTCACTGCGCTGATGGTCGGTGCCTGCGTGGCTTTTGCCGGAACCATCGGTTTTGTCGGACTGATCATTCCCTACATTCTCAGACTGATTTTCAAGTCAAATTACCATATCATATTGCCATTGTCGGCAGTTGCCGGAAGTATTTTGCTGCTTTGTGCCGACACATTCAGTCGTACGGTGGTGGCACCGTCAGAGATGCCGATTGGTGTGATCACTGCATTCTTGGGCGCACCTGTTTTTATTGCCATTCTTATTCGATTTAAAAAAGCACTCTGATTATGCTCACAGGAAAACAATTAAGTCTCAGAAAAAGAAATTTCAATCTGCTTGATCGTGTAAAGATCGAGGTGAAAAAGGGAGAGCTGCTGGTAATCATCGGACCAAACGGTGCCGGAAAATCAACTTTGCTCAGTGTGCTGTCAAACGAACAGCAGGCTGACAGAGGTGAGATTTATTTCAATGACAGAAAATTTAAGGAATGGGACAATTCTGATCTGGCGCAATACAAAGCAAAATTTTCTCAGGAATTCAATTCAAACATCGGTCTTCAGACTGCCGATATCGTAATGATGGGCAGATACCCCTATTTTGATTCGAAACCCAAAAAGAAGGATTTTGAGATTGTTGAGAAGATGATGAAACTGACCGAAATTTATCCGTTCAGAGACAGGAATTACAACCAGCTTTCGGGCGGTGAAAAACAGAGGGTTCATCTGACACGGGTTTTGGTTCAGCTTGAAAATGAAAATTCAAATAAATTAATTTTTCTTGATGAACCGCTGAACAACCTGGATGTCAGACACCAGCGCCAGATATTGAATCTGATCAGAGAATTTACAGAAAACGGAAACTCGGCTGTTTTGGTGCTGCACGATCTGAGTCTAACCGCTGAATTTGCGGACAAAATACTGTTGTTGAAAAAGGGAAAGGTCGTCGCTTTTGGAGACACTGCTTCAATTTTTAGACCCGAACTGATTTCTGAAGCGTTTGATTTTCATTGTGAAATTTTCAAAAACCCGATCAATTCCCGGCCGATGGTGATATTTGGCGAAAAAAATGATGAATTGGAAAAATTGGAAATGAATCGGTTTTGATTGATTTTCTTTTTCGAGATTTTCTGAAAGACTCAAATTCAGAATTTGGCCATTTCTGTTCATTTTCAAATTTCTTATCTTCACCTAAATTTTCAGAAGATGAAAATCCTGATTGTCGAAGACGAAATCGAAATGTCAAAAACGATTGAAACCTCTCTTGAACAAAGCGGATACAGAGTGGAAACTGCGGTTGATTTCAAAACTGCTTTGGACAAAATCATTTCGTTTCAGTACGACTGCATTTTGCTCGACATCGGCCTGCCCGACGGCAGCGGTCTGGATTTGCTCAATGAACTGAAAACCTTGAAAAAGGAAGATGCGGTGATCATCATTTCTGCAAAAGATTCGGTGGATGACAAGATCAAAGGACTTGAACTCGGAGCGGATGATTATCTCGCCAAACCTTTTCATCTGGCAGAACTCAATGCGAGAATCAAATCGGTGATCAGAAGAAAAAACCGTCAGGAAGATGAGTTTTTGACCTATAAAAATCTGGCGGTTGATTCAGAGAACAGAATTGTACTGATCGATAGCAGAGAGTTGATTCTCAATCGGAAAGAGTTTGATCTTCTGTATTTCTTTTTGACCAATCCGGGCAGATTGATTGCAAAGACTTCGATTGCAGAATACGTTTGGGGTGATCATGCCGAAGATTCTGACAGTCTTGATTTTGTGTATTCTCAGATCAAAAATTTAAGAAAAAAACTTCAGCAGCACGGCGCTGAGATTGAGATTCTAAGTATTTACGGTGCAGGTTATAAACTGATCTGATGAAACTGGTGTCACTAAAATATTATACGCTTCGTTATTTTTCGGTCATTATTCCGCTGGTGATCGCATTGTGGGCAGCGTCTTTTTACTGGCTGATCGTGGATGAAGTTTATGACAATATTGATGACGGTCTCAAGGATACCGAATTGAGGATAAAAGATGAAATCAAAAAAAATCCGGTACTGCTGAAAACCAATGAATTCGGTTTGGCTAAATTTAGATTTACTGAACTGAATCCCGGTGATTATGAGCACAAACGGCATATTTACAATGCACAAATGTATATGGAATATGACGGTGACCACGAGCCGATTCGTATGCTTCAGTCGATATTTGAGGCGGGCGGAAAGAATTATCAGCTCGAGATTTATGCATCGACAATTGAAGAGGATGAGTTTGCATTCAATCTGTTTTTGTCGCTTTTGGGGCTCTATTTCATATTGGTTGTTAGCATGGTTCTGTTGAATCATTTTGTGCTGAAAAAAGTGTGGAAACCATTTTATTCGCTGATGGAACAGTTGGACAGTTACAAATTGGGAGAAAAAAGCAGGATTGACACTTCACCCAAAAGAATCAGTGAATTTGCAGAACTCGAAGCCGGAATCAATGAGATGATCGAAAGAAATGAGAAAATCTATTCGGGTCAGAAACAGTTTATCGAAAATGCATCACACGAATTGCAGACACCGATTGCGATTATGGGCAACAAGCTGGAAATGATGCTGTCAGACGAAAATCCGGATGAAAAACAAATCAGCAGGATTTCTGAACTGCTTCAGGATTTGAGCCGGTTGAAGAAATTGAACAAATCATTGCTCAGACTTTCAAAGATTGAAAATACACAATACAATGAAACATCGATTCAGAATTTCAATCAGATGACCCATGAGATTTTTGTTGAATTGAAAGAATTGTATGCCGAAAAAAGATTGAAAACCGGAATCAGTGAAGAAGGGATTTTTGAAATTGAAATGAATCCCGAGTTGTCAAATATTCTGTTGAGCAATCTGATCCGTAATGCGTTTATTCATTGTCCGTCGGGTGGAAAAATTCAGATTCGAATAACCGAAACCCAATTTGAAATATATAATTCAGGTGATTCGGCTTTGGACGGGGATCGGGTTTTTGAACGATTTTATAGTGATTCCAAATCATCAAAATCATCCGGTTTGGGTTTGGCAATGGTGAAATCGATTGTTCTGAATTGTCCCAATTTATCGGTTGGCTATCGGTTTGACAACGGACACTTTTTTTGGTTGAAGAAGAATTAATTTTTTTAATAAAATTTCAAAAAATCACATCCTGCAGATCATTCCAAAATCTTTCCAGATTCGCAACTGAACTTTGCACCGTTAAATCAATAAAAAATAAAGGAAAATGAAAAATTTATCAAAATTTGTCTTTGGGTTGATGATGCTAATCGGTGTACAGGCAGCCGCACAGGAAACTGTGATCGATGCGAGCCAGTTGCCTGTCAATTCAAAAAACTTTGTGACCAAATATTTTTCGGATGTTACAGTTTCAAAAGCTGTAAAGGATAAAGGAATGGTCAAAACCGAATATGAAGTTCGTCTTTCAGACGGTTCAAAATTGGAATTTGACGGAGACGGAAATTGGAAAGAGGTGGAATCAAAAACCAAATCTCTGTCCGGAATGGCATTTATTCCGCAAGCCATCAGAGATTATGCAGCCAAAAACTTTCCGACTTATCAGATCAGAAAAATCGAGAAAAGCAGTCGAAAATTTGAGGTGAAACTCACAAACGGTCTTGAGCTCGAATTTGATTTGAATGGTAAATTTTTAAGAATTGACGATTAGAATCTTGGAAATGAAATTGATAAGAATGATTATGGTGCTTGGTGCAATCTGGGGATTGACAGCCTGCAGTTCAGATGATGATTCGTTTACAGAAACCACAATCAATTATGGACAGTTGCCCGAACAAAGTCGTACTTTTATTGAAACCCATTTTGCGGGTGTTCAAACGGTCAGAGTTGAAAAAAATCAGGTTCCCGATACAGACGGGACGGTTTATGAGGTGAAACTTGCAAACGGTTTTGAAATTGATTTTGATGCCAACGGAGTTTGGATTGAAGTGGACGGAAACGGAAATCCGGTGCCGAATGCGATAGTACCCGAAGCGATACTTACTTATGTTCAGTCAAATTATTCGCCCGAACTTTTTGTTGAGTCGATTGAAAAAAAGAATTACGGTTACAGGATTGAACTTTCAAATGATGTTGAATTGAAATTTGATTCCGATGGAGGTTTTATCGGAATAGGAGGTTAATCGTTTTGAATTGAATTTTGAGACTGCTTCGAATTTTTGATTTGGGGCAGTCTTTTTCATCTTACAAAAACAAGTTCATTTTCAGATGACAGTTTTTCGTCATAAGCATAGTGGTCTTCATTGAAAAGTTTCAGTTGATCAATACTTGAAATCTCATTTTCAGCGCAATATCTGCACATGCTGCCTCTTGCATTTTTAAAATAAGCCATGATCGGTTTGAGTTTTCCGTTTTTGAAGTCAAGAAATTTCACATCGATTTTTGATGATTTCAGCTTTTTGTCGTCGATTGCTTTTGAATATTCAATACTTGCCAGATTCAGCAGGATCTCATCTTTTTTCAGTTTTGAATTGACATGGTCGGTTAGAGTTTCTTTCCAGAATTCGTACAGATTTTTTGAATTTTCAACCCCAAAACGGCTGCCCATTTCCAGGCGATAAAGCATGATTCTGTCTTTTGGACTCAATATTCCGTACAGACCCGACAAAATCATCAGATGATCATTGAGCCAGGTCTGTGCTTTTTCATCGAGTGAAGCCGGATTAAGACCTCTGAAAGCCTCACCCTGAAAGGCGAGCACTGCCTGAAGACTGTCTTTTGATTTTGGATTTGGATTCCACGCCAGATTTCTTTCGCGATTCATTTCTGCCAGTTCATTAGAAATAGACATCAAGTCCACAAGATCGGCTGTTTTCAGCGTCCTGAGCTTTTTGATGATCGTTTCCGAGCGGCCGATAAATTTTGGCACAGCAGATTTCTTCCATTTCCCATCTGATTCGAGTGACATCAGCTTGGCAGGAGACAACAGTATTTTCATTTTTTGACCACTTTAAAGGAAAGAATAGATATCTCCTTTTCCTTCTCTCAGTACCAGGACTTCCTCGGCAGAAATATCAACCACTGTTGAGGCGATATTGCCTCCGGGGCCGCTGTCAACAACCACATCGACCAGTTTGTCAAACTTTTCTGCAATCAATTCCGGATCGGTGGTGTATTCAATGATTTCATCCTCGTCTTTGATTGAAGTAGATGCAATCGGATTTCCGAGTTTTTCAACGATCATCTGAGAAACCAGATGGTCGGGCACCCTGATTCCGACGGTCTTTCTGTTTTTATAGGTGTTTGGAAGTTTTGAAGAAGCTTCCATTACAAAGGTGAAAGGTCCGGGAAGCGCTCTTTTGAGCAGTTTAAAGCTTGTGTTTGAGATCGGTTTTGTGTAATAGGCCAAATGGCTCAAATCATTGCACACAAATGAAAACTGTGCTTTTTCGGGTTTGATTCCTTTCAGTCTGCAAAGCTTTTCCATCGCTTTTGGGTTGGTGATGTCGCAACCCAAACCGTAGACCGTGTCTGAAGGATAAATGATGAGCCCTCCATCTTTTAATGCTTCAACAATCTGATCGATTGCTCTTTCGTGTGGGTTTTCCGGATGTACTTTAATCAGTTTCGCCATATCTTTCAGTTTTATTCAAATCTACTAAATTAATTCTGCAATTTCTATTTTACCACCATGATTTATTTCTTGTCAACGACCGGTCGGCTTTCTGAATTAGCCAGTTCCCAGGCGGTTGCAAAAATCAGCTGAGATCTTTTGGCTAGCATGTCATAATTGATCTTGTCCGGCGTATCGGTCGGTTTGTGATAATCCTGGTGTACACCGTTGAAATAGAAGATGACAGGGATATTGTTTTTTGCAAAATTGTAATGATCCGAGCGATAATAGAATTGATTCGGATCGTTCACATCGTTGAATTTGTAGTCCAGATCAAGACCTATGTATTTTTTGTTGACTTCTTCAGACAAATTGTGCAGATCGGTGCTCAACATATCCGAACCGATCAGATATACATAATTCGGATTGTCCCTGTGTGCTTCGTCCACCCGTCCGATCATATCTGTGTTGAGATCTGCAATTGTATTTTCGAGTGGAAAAACAGGTTGTTTGTCGGTATAAAATCTGGAACCGAGCAGACCGATTTCTTCTCCTGTCACATGAAGAAACAGAATAGAACGTTTGGGTCTGTATCCGTCTTTTTCAGCCAGTTTAAAGGCTTTTGCAATTTCCATCACCGCGACCGTGCCCGAACCGTCATCGTCTGCACCAAAATAAATCTGGCCGTTTTTGATGCCTTCATGATCATAATGTGCCGAAATAATCAGGATTTCATCAGGTTTTTCGCTTCCTTCAATAAAAGCCATCACATTTTCAGTATCTTTTTTGATTCTTGGAAAAGTTCCCGCCGGAATATGCTGAAAATGATCTTTTACATGTTCGCTGACCGGTGATGCAATCTTGTTTTTCTTGTAAAAATCACGAATATAAGCTGCTGCTTTTTTCTGACCTTCCTCTCCGGTTGCCCTGCCTTCAAATTCCTCTGATGCAATGACATACAGCAAAGTCTTCAGGTCGTTCGCTTTGATGGTCTGTATATATTTTGGCAGCACTTTGTCATAATCTGTTTTTGTAAAAACCTTTTGGGTTGAACAGCAGATGCCGAGTGTACCGATCAATAACAGTAAAAATATTTTTTTCATACAATGAGTTTTGGAATGAATTGCTTTCCTGTTTTATTGTTTTTAAAACAGCCTGCTCTATTTTGTGATTTTTTGATTTGATTCAAATTTCGAATTGTTCAGAATCAAAATTAATCAAAACAAATCAATAAAGCCGAATGAAAATTAAACTTCAATAAAAAAATCCCACAGTTTGTGCGGGATTTAACAGGTATTGAGTATTTTTTTATTCTCCTCCGTTTACAAGAATTCTCAACCGGTTGGTCCATTCAGTCCATTTCTGAGTATCTTCTTCATTCATTCCCCGGGTAATCTCGTTTGCCTTTTTTGTCCACTCTATTCCCTGCCGGGTCAACTCGACTGTTTTTTCGGTATTTTTTGATTTTGTTGCATTCAGCAGTTCTTCAAAATACTTTGCATAATCGTTCGCAAAATTTTGAACTTGTTCGTTGCTGAATTCCGGAACTTCAATGGCTTCCTGTTCTGCCGATTTGATGTTTGCTGCCTGTTCTTCCATATCCACTGCCTGCTGCCCGGCATCTTCCAGAGCCTGTTCGGCTCTTGTCTCAATTCCATTTGAACCTTCGTTTTTACAGGATGTTGCTGAAATGAATCCAAATACTGCAACAGCCAAAATAATTTTTTTCATCCGATTTGTTTTTAGATTTGACCAACGAAATTATGAAAAATTAAAAGGACTGTGTTTTAAGGTGATGTTAAAATTGAATTATTTGATAATGAGTCAAATGCATTACATTGTGGTCTTTTTCTCTTTTTAATTGAGTTGAACCGTAATTAAAAATAATTCTCAAATGTATTGAATATCAGTGTTTATAAATAATTTCCAATTCCGATTCAGCGCTTAATTCATTTTATAAAAAAATCCCGTTTTTATTGACGGGATTTAAATTTATTAGAATAAGGCTTTCTTATTCTCCTCCGTTGAGCAGATCTCTGAGTTTATTTGTCCATTCTGTCCATTTTTGGGTATCTTCAGCATTCATGGATTGGGTGATTGCACTTTCTTTTTTTGACCAGTCAACTCCCAATTTGGTCAGTTCCTGGATTTTTTCATTATCGCCGGATTTGGTCGCCTTCAGCAGTTCTTCAAAATATTTTGAATATTCGTTTGCGAAATTTTGAACATCTCCGTTGCTGAATTCGGGAACCTCTACTGCCTCCTGTTCGGCAGAAGTGATATCTGTTGTTCCTTCATCCAGATTGAGCGCATCCTGATCAGCATCTTCCAAAGTCTGCTGAGCTTCAGTTTCAACTGAATTTGAATTTTCATTTTTGCAGGAAGTTGCTGAGATCACGCAGAAAACAGCAACAGCCAGAATTAATTTTTTCATTCTTAATTTGTTTTAATTATTGAGTACAAAATTACACAGAAAATAAAAAATAATGACAAATCAGTGTCTAATTGACATTGGACTGAAACTGAACTTCATGAAGTTTGTGGTAATAACCTTCTTTTTTGAGCAATTCCTGATGAGTCCCCGATTCTACGATTTTTCCTTTATCCATCACCAGGATTTGGTCTGCCTGTTGAATGGTTGAAAGTCTGTGCGCAATCACAATTGAACTTCTTCCTTTGGTCAGTTTTTCGGTTGCATTCTGAATCAGCATTTCGGATTCGGTATCGATTGACGAGGTGGCTTCGTCCAAAACCAGAATTTGGGGATTGTAAACATAAGCTCTCAGAAACGAAATCAACTGCCGCTGTCCGACCGAAAGACTTGCACCTCTTTCATTGACTTCGGTCTCGTAACCTTTTGGCAGGCTCATTATAAAATTATGAATTCCGATTTCCTTTGCAGCCGATTCCACCTGTTCACGACTGATTTCGGAGTTGCCGAGTATGATGTTTTCAAAGATGGTGTCGTTGAACAGAAACACATCCTGAAGAACAACCGCTATGTTTCTTCTCAAATTTTTCAGCTCGACCGAATAAATGCTTTTCCCGTCAATCAGTATATCGCCAGAATCGATGTCATAAAAACGGCTGAACAGATTGATGACGGTTGATTTTCCGGCTCCTGTAGCGCCCACAATCGCAATCGTCTGACCCGGATAACTGTGAAACGAAACACCGTTGAGCACCGGACTTTCTTTGACATAAGAAAATCTCACATTTTTGAATTCGATTTCACCCTTTACATTTTCGAGTAATTCTTTTCCGCTGTTGGGAAGGGTTTCGTCCTGATCGAAGATTTTAAAAACACGATCTGCACCGATTAGTCCACGCTGGATCGAATTGAAACGGTCTGCAATCTGACGCATAGGCTGGGTCAGCATGGTGATATACGAAATAAACGCAATCACATCACCCACAGAAACATCTCCGTGAACCGCAGTTCTCAAGCCGCCAAACCACAGCAGCAATCCAATTGCAAGCGCCGAAACGATATCGACCACCGGGAAAAGCAATGCGAAATAAACGTTGGTTTTTAAAAATGCATCTCTCAATTCGGCATTGATCAGCTTGAAACTTTCATATTCCTTCTGCTGACGGTTGAAAAGCTGAACGATGGTCATACCGGTCAGTCTTTCCTGTACAAATGCATTCAGTTTTGCGGTCAGGTTTCTTTCTGCCTGATATACTTTTTTGAGCACCCGCTGAAACAGTCTTGTGATGATGATCATCATCGGCAGAATCACGATAATGATGGATGCGACCATCCAGTTCATATAATACATCACGCTGATGATCAGTATGATTTGCAAGCCGTTGACCATCAGTGTCAGTACGCCGTTGTTAAAAATTTCGGCTATGGTTTCTATATCTGAAACCGAACGGGTGACCAGTATGCCGTTGGGTGTTCGGTCAAAATATCCGAGTTTGAAATTGATGATATGGTTAAAAAGTTTTACTCTTAAAAAGCGGATTACTTTCTGAGCGATTTTATTAGAAAGATAAATCAGAAAAAAGCTCAAGACTACTTCCAGAAACAGTATGCCGCAGATAAAAAGGATATACAGAAACAATCCGGGCAGATCTCGGTTGAGGATGTATCCGTCGATTGCTTCCTTCATCAGATAAGGTCTCCAGGTGGAAACTGCAGCGCTGAGAATTGCGATAATGACCACCGAAATAAACAGCACCCGGTAGCTCATTCCGACCCGTAGCACCCGTTTCAGTCCGCTGTAATCAAATCCGCTGGAATCACTCATTTGTGTAAATTGATTTTGGATATTCCACACCGACCAGATACAGACCCTGAGCCGGTGCAGAACCGCTTGCAAATTTACGGTCTCTTTTTTCGATTATCGTCTTAAATTCTGCCAAACTTATTTTTTCTCTGCCTGCATCGACCAGTGTTCCGACAATTGACCGAACCATATTTCTCAAAAACCGGTCTGCCGTGATTTCAAACCTGAGTTGGTTATCCGAAACTGTCCAAAAGGCTGATTTGACCTCGCAGATATGGGTTTTGACATCTGTGTGAATCTTTGCAAAACTACTGAAATCCTGCTTTCCCAAAAGAAATTCTGCGGCCAGATTCATTTTTTCAATATTGAGCGGCTGATGAATCTGCCAACTGTAATCGTAATCAAATGGATCTTTTCCGATTCTGATTAGATAATGATAAGTTCTTGAAAGTGCATCGAAACGGGCATGAGCATCGTCTTTGACTTTGAGGATTTCGTATATCACGATATCTTTTGGAAGAAACTGATTCATCCGATGGGCGAGATCTTTCGGCAGTGTTTTGTCGAAATCAAAATGAGCAAACATAATTTTTGAATGAACACCGGTATCGGTCCTTCCGGCGCCGACCAGTTTGATCTCCTGTCTGAGTATCGTCGAAATCGATTCTTCAACTGTCTGCTGCACACTTTTTTGTCTTGGCTGAATCTGCCAGCCGAAATAGTCTTTTCCGTTGTAAGCCAGTTTTATGAAATATCTCAATTTCGAAGTTTTAATCTGCAAAATTATGAATTTTATCGGCTGCTGCTAAATTGATGAAATTCGGATCGGTAATTTTTAAATTAAATAATCAAAAAAAAACAGGCCTCAAAACGATTGAGACCTGTTTCCCTCTGATTTGTGAAAAAATTATTTTTTACTGAATTTGTGTGTGTTTATTGAGCCTCCTGAATTTATTTTGATCATGTAAACTCCTTTTGAAAGACCGTTCAGATCGATCTGAACTTCAGAATTCAGATTTTTTTGACTGTAAACGGTTTTGCCGGTTATATCAGAAATTACAATCTGGTCGATGGCCGATTTGTTTTTAACATTCAATACATCTTTTGCCGGATTCGGATAAATCACCGACTGACTTTGAATATTTTCATTTGTAGAAAGAACGATACCAGAAAATTTGATCATCATTCCGCCAGAGCCGCAGATCAGGCCGCTGTTGTCTGCGAAAAATGATATGTCGTACAGCTGATCATCGCCTGAGCCGTTGAAAATCATTTCAAAATTTTCGCCGTTGTCAACAGAAAGATAGACATCCTCGTCTGTTCCGGCTGCCAGTATTTTGTCTCCTTTGTATTTGAGTCCGTAGAAATGATGATAGCCGGTGTACAAAGTGTTTTCCCAGGTTTCACCGCCGTCATGAGTCACATACAAATCACCTTCTTCACCTGCATAAACTCCGTTCTGACTGTCTTTGAAATTTACACCGAGATTGATATCCGTTCCGTTTGAGTCAACAAGTGTCCAATTGTCGCCACCGTCAATAGATTTGTAAACACTGCTGCTGTATCCGACTGCGAAAATCGTGGTCTCATCCGCATAAGAAATCTGCATGATCCCGTGTTGAGGCGGATTTGAACTCAAATTCCAGGTTTGTCCGCCGTCGCTTGTTGTTTTGATCACCAGATCATACTCATCTGTGATATAAAGCACAAGACCTGTATTTTCATTGAAAAATTTGATGATTCTGATTCCGTAAACATCATTTCCTACATTCACATCCTGCCAGCTTTCACCACCGTCTTCTGTCATTTTCAAAAGCGGTGAATAACCGCCTGCGAATCCTTTCTGTGGTGTAACAAATTCTACCGACTGTATGTTGTCTCCTGAATAAACAGATTCCCAAGTTTCACCTCCATCCGTAGTTTTTATGATGACACCCGGCGCAGATTCTACGGTATATTGTGACCCGCCTGCAAATGCAATTGATTCATTTTGTTGTGGGACAGATACATTATACAGTATAAAATCAGTTCCCGAAGTTTTGTAGTCAAAAGTTTGTGCGTGAGCTGTCGTAACCAGTGAGAGTGCTGCTGCCAAAATCAAGAAGTTCTTCATTCGAATTGTTTGTGTTTTTTTTGAATTGATCGGCCAAATGTATGGTATGCAAACAGTTTAAAATAGAAAAGTATTTTTGAATTTCACGAATTTTAAAACCCAAAAACGGAATTGCGAAATTTGATTTTCAGCTATTTAATGATCAGAACCCAATCTTTTTGAGCAGCCACCAAATGATTGAAAGAACGACAGAAACCAGCAGCATAGATACCCAGGGAATAAAAACAGAGACACCCGGTTTTTCGATTCTGATATCGCCGGGCAGTCTTCCGAACCAGCTGAAATCAAAATTTGTAAACTGGATCAGCAAACCAATTGTCAGTATAACTGCGCCGATAAGGATAAGTATTTTTCCCATTTTTAGAATTAAGTTTGCATTACAAAATTAGTCAAAACAAAGCTATGAAGATACTGCTGTTGTCTGATACCCATTCATACATCGATCAACGGATACTCGATTATGCTTCGGCTGCAGATGAAGTGTGGCATGCGGGCGATATCGGAGATTTGAAAGTTACAGATGAATTATCAAAAGTCTGCAGATTGAGAGCAGTTTACGGGAATATTGACAATGCCGAAATCAGAAAAGAATTTCCTCTAAACAATCGTTTTTTGGTTGACAATACGGATGTTTGGATCACTCATATCGGCGGTTATCCTGGGAAATACAGTCAGCCGGTCAGGGTAGAAATCAACAGCAATCCGCCAAAAATATTTGTTTGCGGTCATTCGCATATACTGAAAGTAATGTTTGACAAGAAGCTCAATCTTTTGCATTTGAACCCCGGCGCCTGCGGTATATATGGTTTTCATCAGATCAGGACAATGCTCAGGTTTGAAATCAATTTTGATAAAATCGAAAAAATGGAGGTAATCGAATTGGGGAAAAGATAATTCACGGGGAAATCCAACCTAAAAAAGAGGGGAAAAACCCCCTTGACAAAAAATTATATTATCACTCACTTTGCAATGAATTTTAACCTAAATCTAAACCTGTGCCACGAAGCCATTTCAATCTTTCGGAATGGCTTCGTGCAGGAATTCCCTAAAACCATAACTGTTATTGAATGAATTCCTCCCTGAAATAGGGTGGAATTCCCCTTGAATATGGCAAAAGGCAGATTGTATATTTGTTGTACCTGAAATTTAGGTACATGAACTCAACCTGAAAGCCATTTTCCTTATGGAGATGGCTTTCCTCATTGCCGGATTCAACAAATTCAATTCAAAATCAAATTTTAAAAGCCAAACTTTTCTGTTCCTTGAAATAAAATCTATATTTTTAGGGTTCAAAAATCATCAAATCAGTGTCTGTTACAGTAAAACATTCGGGCAGATTGATCAGTGTTTTCAAAAATCTTTTGCCCAGCCCTTTCACGATCGCAATACTGCTCACCATCGTCACACTGCTGCTTGCACAGTTTGTGTCAAAGCCAGAATCAGAACCACACTTTGAATTTTTTATCAAAACGGTCACTTCCTGGGAATCGGGTTTGTGGGACAGTTCTGCGGGCGGTTTGTATTTTGCATTTCAGATGATGATGATTCTGGTGTTGGGGCACATTCTGGCACTGACTACTGTGGTTGACCGTTTGATTCAGTTGTTGCTGAAGTATTGCAACACCACTGCATCGAGTGTGGTGACCGTCGCGGCGGGTTCGATTGTATTGGGACTGATCAACTGGGGGCTCGGATTGATTTTCGGTGCGATTATGGCGCGAAAAGTAGGAGAGAAGTTCGCCCGGGAAAAGAAATTGCTGAATTACGGACTGGTCGGTGCAGCTGCTTATTCCACGATGATGGTCTGGCACGGCGGTTTGTCGGGAAGTGCGACCACCAAATCTATGGAAAACGGATACATTTCCGAAATGATGGAAAAAGCAAACATCACCGGAAATTTTCCTTCAAGCATTCCTTTTGACTTGACGATTGGCTCTACATTGAATATTGTCATTGCATTGAGCTGTCTGATCCTGATTCCGGCATTTTTGTATTTCATAGCCAAAAGGACCAAAAATGAATCGGTTCCAAAATTTGATGATGAATTTGCACATTCATTAAAATCAGAAAATGAACAAATAGAAGGTGCCGAAAGATTGGATTACAGCAATATTCTGGGAATGGGATTGGGTATCGCCTTTTTGATGCTCGGAATATACAGGGCATTTCAGTACCAAGGCAGCAGTACGCTGGGTTTTATTCAGTTGAATTACATCAATTTTATTTTTCTTGGACTTTCGCTGCTTCTTCATAAGAACATCAGAAATTTTCTGAAATCACTCGACATTGCAATCAATGATGTTTCGGGAATTCTGATTCAATTTCCTTTGTATTTTGGGATTCTCGCAATTATGCAAAACAGCGGACTGATTATTTTATTCTCGGATACGATTACTTCAATTGCAAATTCACACACGCTTCCGTTTTTCACTTTTCTCAGTGCCGGAGCGGTCAATATGTTCATACCGAGCGGTGGCGGCCAATGGGCAGTTCAGGGACCGATTGTGATTGAAACAGCCGCAAGATTGGGCGCAGACTTGCCAAAAACAATTCTTGCAATGGCTTATGGCGATCAGTGGACCAATATGCTGCAACCCTTCTGGGCATTGCCTTTGCTTGGAATCACCAAATTAAAACCACAACAGTTGCTGCCTTACAGTTTTTTGGTTTTGATACTCGGTTTGCTGATCTTCGGAATTGGTTTGTTGATATAATTTAATTATAGATCCTTAAAATTAAATGATTTATAACATATTTGAATTAAGACTGATTCATCTTTTTTTAATTAATTTAGCACCTGATTAATAAAAAGTTGAATCCATAATGTTTTCGGTTTTGGAAACAGTCAAATCAAAAATAAAACAATAATGAGCGATATTAAAGACGAAATTAAGAATCAGGACGGCGAGTTGGATGTAAGAGTGCTGATCCCGATAGAGCGACACAAACTTTTGGTAAAGATGTTTGGTGAACTGCCGGTGGACGAAAGTTTTACTTTTATTAACGACCACGATCCAAAACCGCTTTATTACGAATTCAGGTCAATTTACGGAGATGTGGTCGGTTGGGAATATCTGAACCGCGGCGGTAGAGAGTGGAAGGTGAAGGTTAGCCGAACCGAAGCTTCTCAGGGAAGAGAATTTACAGACATTTCAACTCTGATGGATTTGAGAAAAGCAGATGCAAAAGAGTGGAAACAAATTGTTTTTCACCGGTACGGGATGATGCAGCAGGGAGATGTGATGGAAATTATTGCAGCCGAAGATCCGGTTGAAATTCACCACATCTTTATGCAAAAATTCGAAGGACAACACAAATGGATTTATAAAAAGAAAGAGGAAGGAGAAGTCGTGGTTCATCTGATAAAAGAAGTAAAAAGCGGTTTGGGTGATGACGGCTTTTCGGTGGTCAACGAGATGGATTTGAGACCTTTCCCGCCCGCAGAAAGACACGAAATGTTTTACAAAGCGTTTGCAGATATCAATGCGGGTGAAGCTTTTGAATTTCTAAACGATCATGATCCGCTGCCGTTGTATTATCAAATGGAAGCCGAGAGCAAAGAACCTTTCCGTTGGGAATATTTGGAAGAAGGACCCGATCAGTGGAAAGTCAGAGTGATTAAGACAAAGGAATAAACTAAATCTTTTATAAAAATTTAAGCCCTGCAGGTCAATGACTTACGGGGCTTTTTGAAAAGTTGGTTTAGTTTGGTTGCTTAGTTGGTTATTCAAGTTGGTTTTATTTAAATGTTTTCAATTACTTTTTTCAATTTGCTGCTTACCTCAGTGGCCAATTCACCCAATTCATCATTTTTGACTGCAACCATCGATGCCACCGGATCGACTGCGCTGACCATAACGCCTTTCTCTGTTTGCTGAACAATCACATTGCAGGGAAGCATACTGCCGATTTCCGGTTCTGTCATTAGCGCACGATAGGCAAATGGTGGATTGCAGGCACCCAATATTTTATATTTTCTGAAATCAACGTTTAGCTTGTTTTTGAATGTCTCTCTGATATCGATTTCGGTCAATATTCCAAATCCTTCTTTGTTGAGTTCTTCGGTGGTTTTCAAAACTGCTTCATCAAACTCCATATCAGTAATTTTTGAAAATGTATAACTCATGATTATCTTATTGACTTTTTTGCAGAGACAAATTTAGAGATAAAAATACAAAAAGACAGTAACAGAGGTTACAAAACTGAAGCTTAAAATAATCTTAAACCAATTAGGGAATAAATTTTAATTTTCGTTTGTAATCTGTTGATTTCCATCTCAACCGGTTTTTTATTTACAACATCCTGTTTTTTTTAACTGTCTGATTTTGTGATTGTACGCATAAAATTCAGCTGAATCGACCGGAATATAAAGGACAAAATGGTATTTTTTTTAAAATAATTTTTATATTTGGGACATATTAGTCTTAAATACACAAACGAAAATTTTGAAAACGACAGTCAGAGATGCATTTGGATTAATTTGGGTTTTCCATGTGGTTTGAAATAATGTATTAAGCGTTGGCTGCTTAATATTAACGCAGAAGATTTAAACAGAGGAGCTTGGAATTCCCTGCAAAACTGAAAAATTTTAAATCTTAATTAATATGTGCGGTAACAGTATTTTAAAAAACAAACGGCAACTGTATGTTATCACGCTGCTGTTTACCATCTTCTTTATTTTAATATCGACTCCCTGGAGTTTTGGATTTTACTTCTATGCAGATTCAATGGCTGCATGGGTGATTTATTATGTTTTGGGTGCCATACTCGGCGTATATACCATGTGGGCCTTTGTAAGAGCCTTCCTAATTTTGCTCAGTCATGAGAGACACCATATAGAAGGCTGCAATGGTTAACCCGAAAGAACAGAAATCAAGAAAGATCGCTATCTGGGTCATAGG
>Ga0172382_10001604_pt1 | contig 40223 bp, 33 predicted proteins | sample Leawel138RmetaG_FD_122245 | JGI IMG/M metagenome (GOLD analysis project Ga0172382, IMG submission 122245) | Leachate microbial communities from a municipal landfill in Southern Ontario, Canada - Leachate well 138R metaG | ecosystem: Engineered > Solid waste > Landfill > Unclassified | place... | reverse complement strand
GATCATCACCTCGCTCAAGCACAAATACTCCAGGATCTACATGACCGAGGCCGTGGGCAGTTTCGCCCTGTACGCGGTCCTGGTGGCACTCTTCACGGCACCCGTCGTGGACGTGCTGAAGACTCTGGTGAGCTGAGACGCGAGGAAGATAAAGCGAACGAAACGAGGCCCGCCCGGACAGCGGGTCTCACGAAAGGGGGACGGGATCATGTTACTGCGCGGGAGCAAAGCGGAAATTCATAAACTGCAGGGGAAATTCGGGAGCATCCTTTTGATGAGCGTCTGGGGTTTCGTGATCGTCATCGCATCCCTGCTCTTCTCTTACGCCGGCCTGATGATCGATCAGCGTTTTGACACCAAGCCGACTTTCATGCTGGGGCTCCTGGTGCTGGCGCTCTTCCTGAGCGTTGGACGGTTTTACTGGGAAGCCTGGCAGAAGCGGAACCTGCACTGAAATCTCGAGGGCTATGCCTGATGGCTTCGTACACTGGTGCCGGAGGGATGACCTCCGGCACGATCGTCGGATGCCCGATCGCGCTTCATCCTTCGTCACTGCGACGTACCTCAAAGCGCGCCTTGCCTCAAGGAGCTTTTTACGAAGCCATCCTCAACCAGATGTTTTTCGACTTTGTATGGGACCGTCATCTCTGACTGATACAAGGAGCCCCCCTTCTTTTGAAGAAGGGGGGCTTTGCAGTCTTACGATCATGGGGCGGCCGGTCCTGATAGATGGCTATTCCAGGTCATAGAATGTTTCATCCACCACCCGGTTCCGGCTTTTTTTCCTCTTCCCTTTTTGTGCCTTTCCCTCTGCGGAAAAGAGATTTTCGTCGCTGAGAACATCACCCATCTCTTCGTCTATCCGTTCGGGATCTTCACCGCCTTCCAGGCGGCCCAGAGCTTCCTCCAGTCGATCGTTCACTCCGATTCCTGTTGATTCTGCTATTTTTCTCATCAGTTTTGCCGCCTCGCGCGGGTCGTCCCCGTCGATGTGCTCCGCTTCCCGGACCAACAGTTCCATGGTCCGGTCCAAGGCTGCTTCATCGACAGACGGGCTGCCGTCGGTCATGGTCTCCTCGTTGTGCCCGGGCTTTGAAATGGAAGCGAAAACAGACATCTGTCTGCGGAGGGACGCTGTTGAACAGGACGGGCAGAGGGGGGTCTTGTCCGTGTTGACCCGCTTCGAGTAAAATGTATAGACGGTTTCACACCGGTCACAGTAAAATTCGTATAAGGGCATCGCTGAACCTCGCTGTGCTCCGTTTCATCGGTCTTTTCAGGACGGCGCCACGCACCGCCTCTTTACATCCTGGAAGGCATCCTTGCCGCAGGCGAACATGAGTGACAGGGGCATCACCTGTCTGGCCAGGGCAACCATGGCGGCGACCCTGTTCCGGATGTCCCACTGGGAGTGTCTGTCCTCCCGAAGCCGTGCCATGTGGTAGAGTTCGCGAATGTTTACCTTCACGAGAACCCGTTTCCGGTGAGCATTGGTGAGGATGTAGGGAGCGGCGTCGGGTAGGGCGGCCAGAATGCGGTCATAGACATGGTTCGTCCTGTCGATCATTTCCTTGAAAGGTTCTTCCATGCCCGCCTCCCGGATAGTTTCCGGAAGAGTCACACCGAGGGAGGGATCGTAGTCACCGTTGATGATGGTGGCCATGCGGTGACGCTTCATCTGCGCGAAGCATGAAGCACTCATGATGATTTCGAAGGTGAGATCCGCCATTTCGAATGACCGGGGGGGCGCGTCGTAAGCTTCCATGCAGCCGCAGGCGGCGATGACGAGGGCTTTTTTCTCCTCGAGAGGCAAACGCCGCGTCCTGTTCAGGCATTCTTCCAGCGAACGTCCCGAAGCCTGCGAAAGGAGCGATGCAAGGATCAACTCGTCGCCTTCGTCCGTCGCCTTCACGAGGGCAACGGAGTCGCTGCGGCGGGCGCTTCTTTCATCGATTCCTTCCGTACCCATGATCCGGTCCGCTTCCTCCCTCAGCGCGCGGGCGGTGTACCTGTCGAAGTCAGTGGCTTCCGTGTACCGGATCAGCGATGGGGCAACGGGTCTGGTCGCCGAATAGAGTTTGCGCCCGTATTCCCTGACTTCGGCCAGCCGGTGCGCCGCGGCCCGCCGCAGCATGAGTTCCAGGGTGCGGGCGTTGACGGTCATGCCGAGTTGGCTTTCCGTGGCCAGTGCCAGGATGTACCGGGCATCCTCCTTGGCAGAACCCTCCAGGAGAGATCGGCGCTCCGGGTTTTCCTCCAGGCCGTTCTCGCAGGAAAAGAGATGGTGTCGAATCGCTTCGTACAGGTCTCGGTACAGGGCGTTCTGGGCCCGTATCGTGTCGGTGAAGATGTCGGAAAGACCGGCTCTCCTGATCTCTTCCGCGATGACGAAATCGTCGTCAAGCCGAATGTAACGCTGTGACTTTTCCGTGTAGGACGCAAGGCGAAAGGCTTCTATAAATTCGACGGCCAGCCGGGAAGCACCGAGGATGTCTATGTTGAATACGGCATGCTCGGCGATAGAGCTGTGACCCATGTCAAAGACGATGGTTGTGTTCGACCGACGCGCCTTCTCCACTTCGCCGCGGGACAGCCGGCGTAATGTATCAACGGAAAGCGGATTTCTGCTGATCCGGGCATAGGCGGCCGAGATGGTTTCCGGGGTAAGTTCCTCATCCGGCAGGTCTGAACGTGCCCTCAGTTCTGTCAGAGCATCCCAGTCTACATTGACTCCTGCCAGAATAACGTCCACGCGACAAGAACATCCTTTCCCGACGGTTTCGTACAATAGTGCCGGAGGCTCAATCGTGCTCTTCCTTCCGTCGCTGCGGCGTACCTCGAAGTACGTCGCATTCCTCAGGATGTGCGCGCCATGCCTCAAGGAGCTTTGTACAAAGCCGTCCTCTATCAGACGTTTTTCAACTTTTTGCGAGTTCATCAGTCTTATAGCAGGTAGGGCGGGCTCCGTCAATCCGGTCCGTCGATGATGAAGTGACTTGCAATCGGAGACTGACTTTGACATAAAAAATCTGTTTCCCGGTATGGGCGGGCCCCACGCGAAACGGGCGGCAGGGCCGGCACTGCCGGGCGGGACAAATCATCATCAGAAGGGAGGGCGCCATGTTCAAAGAGACCGTACTTGGCTGGATAGCCGAGATGGAAGAGAAGGGAACAATCGGCAGGCTCGACGAGGGGGCCCGTACAAGGCTGGTAGACGATTACGCAGTAAAACTGGAAGAGTTTTTCACCCAAGCCGTCACAAAGCAGCTGAAGCCGACAGGCAAGGCCGCGGATTTCGAGCGCATGATGATCTACGACGGCCAGTATGTTCACAAATTCCTCAACCAGGCGATTCCCGGCTACTACGGTTTCAGGGCGGAAATCTTCGAAAAAGCGAGAAAAGCCATTATCGGAGAATAGCACCTGTCTGGCGACAGGTTTTGCATGATCGAGCCCGTGATCATCGAGCGGCCGCCCAGAGGGGCGGTCGCCGCCAGTGGAAGGGTTCGGGGAGGTGGCGGAAATGATTCGTATCAGGCCCTTTGACAAGAAGGATTGGACATCCCTCTGGCGTATTATCGAGCCTGTGTTCCGGGCCGGGGAGACCTATCCCTGTTCGCCGGATATCACCGAGGAAGAGGCCTGGAAGGTGTGGGTCGAGGCGCCCCTGGCCACGTACGTCGCCGTGAACGAGGAAACGGATGTCCTCGGTACGTACTATATCAAGCCGAACCAACCAGCCCTGGGAGGGCATGTCTGCAACTGCGGTTACATTGTCTCCGAGAATGCCCGCCGTCGGGGCATCGCGACCCTGATGTGCCGGGACTCGCAACAGAGGGCCCTGTCGGAGGGCTTCCTGGCAATGCAGTACAACCTGGTCGTTTCAACAAATGAGGTCGCCCTGCGCCTCTGGAAGAGGAACGGGTTCCACGTTGTCGGAATGCTTCCGAAAGCCTTCCGGCATCGGCGGTTTGGCTTCGTGGACGCCCTGGTCATGTACAAGCTGCTTGAACCCTGACCGGTCCAGGCAGGTCAACCTGGGTGAGGTATTTCTTTCCCTTCGAGCATCTCCTGAAGACGGCCGATCCTGAAGTACTGCAGAAGGCCGATAAAATCTTCGTCACGTTCGGGATCGTCCTCCACGGCGACGAGATGACTTTCGCAGGTGCAGCCGGAGCATCCGAAGCCCGGGATCGACCATTCCGACAATTCGCCGAGCTTATCGACCAGGGCGCATTCGAGGTGTTCGCTTGACCTGACGGGAAGAGCCTTGATGCCATCGGCTTCATTACGCAGATAATCGATGTGCCGGTCGACATGTCTGCGTTTCCTCAGATGGCGGCCGATCCGTCCGGACATTCCCGTCTGTGCCGACCCCACGTAGAGGTAGTATCCCCTTCTGAACAGGAGAACCCCGAGGCCGCCGATTTCGATGTGACGATCGCTGTTCAGGCGGATGATCAGGATGTAGCTTCCCCCGTCGCAGGCTTCCCGTTCCAGCATGTCCCAGGGAATAACCGCCCTGGTGAGGGTTGATGGGGACAGACTCAGATCGGTATCCCAGGCGACGGACAGGGCCGTGAAGCTGATGGCGTTTCGGGTGGCCGACATGGCCCGGGCGAAGGCGAGGTCCGTGTGGTAATCGGGCAGGAACCAGCGGACGTCCGGCTTGTGGATGAGGACGACAACCCCGGCCGGTGTTCCCCGCCTCGCCATTTCAGCCAGTTCCATAAGATGTCGGCGTCCCCGGTCCGTCACGGCGTCGGGGAACATGGCTACGGCTCCCTGGAAGAGCGTGCAGGATTTGACTTCCAGCAGGAAGGGCGATCCGTTCTTCTGGAGCAGAAAATCGAACCTGCTGTGACCGGCGAGCACTTCACGTTTCAGGATAGCCGCGTCCTCGAACCCGGGGATTGCGCGTTTCAGGAGGAGCCACTCCACAACCCGGTTTGCCATGTGGGTGTGAAGCAGAATGGGCTGTCCGTCCCGTTCAACGGCAACTGCTGTCCAGGTGAATTTTGCTCCGGCGGCGTTTTCCGCGAGATAGAGTTTGCGGCCCGGAAGAAGCAGTTCACGGAGCCGTCCCGGATTGGGAAGATAAACGGGATGTACCGCGTTGCCGACGAGGCATTCAATGACGAACCGGTTCCTCCGGCTGATGAAGCGGCCCTCTTCCGTACGGTCAAAAAGGTGAAGGCGGGGGGAGGATGAAGGGGACACGGCATGCTTTCCCGGCGTTCTGCCGACCACATGAGGGCGTGGACCACCCGGCTTCAGGGCGCGGCCGAGGCCGCTCACGCCCCGTGGCCCGGCGCTCCACGGAGCGGGTGGAACCGATGCATTGTGTCATTTCGGGAAGCATCGCGACGAAAAATCTCTCTTCACTATCGTCACCCTGCACGATTTCTCCCCGGTAATTGCAATGACGGAAACTGGTTTTTCAAATGTATTCGGCTTTTCTCCGAAGGATCACTGGAAGGATTCCCTGATCCTGTCGTGGATCAGCTTCGAGGCAAGATTGTTCCCCGTCAGTCCCACCCGGACGGAAATCATGGTCGCCTCCGGTTCCAGATACTCGATGACGATCCGGACATCCTCTCCTTCCAGGTGGGCCGTGTAGGTACCCGAAGAGACCCTCTTCTGGGTTTCCAGGATCGTTGCGTTCATGCCCTCGAGGGCTTTTTCAGAAGCATTCCAGGCATGTTCGAAGGAAACGTTGTAGTCAGCTTTCAACGTTCCGTCGGTGTAAAAAAACTTTCCCTCCCTGACGCCGACGACGCGATCTCCCATCATGACGGCTGATGTGCATCCACTGAGGAGGAACATGCACAGCGCCAGCATCAGTCCCGTTGTTGTGTACAGGCTGTTTCGTCCCATTTCGACCGCTCCCGCTGCCGGAAAGCCGGTTCCGGCAAAAACTCAATGATTTCATGCCGCCCCACGCTCCATTCCGGGCGGTCTGGAATTCACTATAGGTCAAGACATGAATGCTGTCAATACGAGAGGTATCGCGGGGCAGGAGCCGGACGTCAGGAGATTGTAAAAGCGTAATACATCGCCCGGAGGATTGCCCAGAGAAGGATTGTCACCGTCAGGCCCACGCATCCCATGGCAAGGAACCGATGTCGGTGATTTTCGCTGTTTCTGTCGTTGTAACCCAGAAGAAACGCCAGGACGATACCCGAGGCCGCGCCGCCTCCATGGGCCCAGTTGTTGATGCCGGGTACGATAAAACCGAAGATGGCGATGATGACCAGCCATCCCAGGACCTGGCGGAAGAGAGCCGTTCCGAAACTCCCTCCTCGGGCTTTTCCATAAAAGAGCGTGGCTCCGATGAGTCCACAGACGCTTGCCGAAGCGCCTATGGTGAAAGAAACGCCGGCCACCCATGAAAGAAAGAAGCCGACGATTCCCGTAATGGTGTAGATGGCAAAAAACCTGTGAACGCCGAACTCGTGGATGACGAGGGGGCCGATCTGACGGAGGGCCAGCATGTTGAACAGGATATGGAGTATTCCTCCGTGGAGGTAGCATGCTGAAAGCAAGGTCCACCAGGATCCGAACCGGCCGATGGGGTAGGTTCCCGTCGCTCCCAGCAACAGAAGGCTGTTACTCGAGGGAGAGAGAAACGCCAGAGGGTTACCCGACAGACCCGTTGATGCCGGGTCGAGTACCAGTGTGAGTATGTATAAAGCAGCGTTAACGGAAATGATAATTTTTATGATGTCGTAGGGGTTGGTCAGCAGGGAGCTGATGAAGTCTCGTTTGAGCATGCTCGCGGGAGTCCTCGTGGCGCAGTAGGGACAGACCTCTTCAGAGGAACTGATCAGCTTTCTGCAGTTCGGACAGAGCAGAGATTTTCTTTCACGGGGACCCATGGACATCGCTTCCTTCAGGGAATCGGTACGAGGTATTTCATCATGAGCGGTATGGCAATAAATGTTCCCAGGGAACTTCCCAGATTGACAAAGACCACGACCAGGAGAATACGGGCTATCTTGTTGCGCCAGAAGCCCCTGATGGTTGTAATATCGTCCCTGAGGGAGATAAAATCCTTTACCTGGGGTTTGCGCAGTGCCGCCTCGGTAAGACCTGCAACCCACCCGGCCGCCACCATGGGATTGAGAGACGTGAAGGGGGCGGCGATGATGGAGGCGGCTATGGTGGCCGGATGGGCGAGTACGGCGAGAGCGCCGAAGCCGGCAAGAATTCCGTTGATAAGCACCCACCATTTCAGCATGCCCATGCTCGCCTTCATACCGCCCTGAATGAACCCGGTTACAATGATGGCGATAACCAGCGCCGACAGTCCCCAGGCGATGATTTTCCCCAACGGTTTTTTCGGCGGTATCTCGTTGAGCGGTTCGATGTCGATTGGGTACCCCAAATGTCTGAGTATCCCCGGAACGTGGCCCGCCCCCACGACGGCGACGATTTTCGGCCCCCGGGCATTGGTGATGGAGCGGGCGAGGTACTGGTCCCGTTCGTCTACAAGAATCGTTTTCACCTGGGGCAGCTTTTTTCCGAAGGACGTGAGGGCGATTTCAAGCATGTCCTGTTTTTTCATGTCTTCAATTTCCTCCTCTGAAATAGAGGGGTCGAAAACCAAGGACAGCACCATTTCGAGGATGATTTTGAGTTTGCTGAAGATGTTGATTTTTCTCCAGGTTCTGGTCAGGGTTGTCTTGATGTCGCGGTCGGCAAGAACCAGGGACGCTCCTGTCGCCTCCGCTTTTTCTATGGCCCGGAGCATTTCTTCCCCGGGCTTGATACCGAATTTATCGGCAAGTTTTTTCTGAACCGAGGCCATCAGCAACTGGGAGAGCAGAAGAGACGTTTGTTTTTTTTTGATAATGTGTACGATGTCCGTTGATTCCCACGTGTCTTTCTGCCGGATCGCTTCATAGCGGGATTGGCAGAGTTCAACACAGACCGTGTCAGGGCGTTCTTCCTCGATCACCCTGCCTGCAAGGTCCGCGCTTTCCTGGGACACGTGGGCCGTCCCGATGATTATGATTTCTTTCCCCTCGAGGGTTCGGCGGGTTACATTCTCTGATGTCATGAAATCCTCATTGCCTGCTTGCGCGAAGCTATCAGTATTTCATAGCCTTGTAAAGAGAAATGACCCGTCGGTGTCGGCTTCTTTTTCCTTGTTTCGGCGTGATGAGCCCTGTATAAATATACGTTGCGACAGCGACGGCTTCGTAAGAGTCACTGATGGTATGGCTCCGGCACCATAGCCGGACGCCCGATCGCGCTCTTCCCTCCGCCACTGCTGCGTACCCGAAAGTAGGCTTCATTCCCCGGGATGTGCGTGCCGTGCCTCAAGGAGCTTTTACAAAGCCGTCACTATTCTTGTATTACGGAAACGGATCAATTCATGAGCTCCCCTTTGAATGTCGGAGACAGGATAACGCTGGAGATAGAGGGCGTGGCCTTTGGAGGCAACGGGATCGCCCGGGTCGACGGGATGGTGGTATTTGTTCCCTTCACCGTTGACGGCGATGTGGTTGAAGCCGAGGTCGTCCGGGTGAAGCGGTCCTACTGCGCGGCTGAACTACGGAAAATCCTGGTTCCTTCCTCCTTCCGTATCGATCCATCCTGCGAATGGTACAGTGTCTGCGGGGGCTGTCGCTATCAGCATGTCACGGGAGACCATGAGCTCGCTCTCAAAGAGCGTCAGGTGCAGGATGCCTTCGAAAGGATCGGGAAGTTTCCACAGCCCCCGATCAAACCGATCATACCGTCCCCCGCCCTGTACGGATATCGCCAGAAAGCGGAGTTTCACAGGGCCCGGGACGCCTCCGGCGTCCGGACAGCCGGATTCATGGGAGTTGATGGAAGAACCCTCGTCGCCGTTGATCGTTGTGCCATACTCGATGATTCCATAAACGAGGAATACAGGCGTGTCCGACAAAACCGGACTCTCATGCAGCAGGCGCCGGCACGTATGGTATTCTGGTCAAACCGCTCCTGGGAGGCGGAGGGAGATGTAACGCGGCGGGTCGGCCACCGGGAAATGATCGTTCCGTTCCGGGGGTTTTTCCAGGCCAACGCGCTGCTGGTGGAACGGCTGGCAACGCTCGTGGGAGAAGCGTGCCGGGAATCTCGGGAGGAAACCATCCTGGACTGTTGTTGCGGGTCCGGTCTTTTCGCGCTTTTTGCCGCCCGAAGGGACCAGGCGGTTATCGGTATCGACGTAGACGGCGAATCGCTTCGATGCGCCGAGAGGAACATGGAATTCCACGGTTTTTCCCGTACCAGGTTTTTTCGGAGTCCCCTCGAGAAAGTTTTGAAGAAACTGCCTCCGGTCGGCACGGTTATCCTCGACCCTCCCAGGACGGGAGCCACGCCCCGGAGCATCGACGGCATCGCCGCGCTCGGCCCGTCCCGGGTTGTCTATGTTTCATGTGATCCCGCCACACAGGCGCGGGACGCGCGGCGTTTTGCGGACCATGGGTTCGTTCTGAAGGACCTGCAGCCTCTGGACATGTTTCCCCGGACGATGCACGTGGAGACTGTGGCGGTTCTGGAGAGGCCCTCATAATTGTCTTGACCCCCATTCCGTAAAAACGATAGAAAATGCCCATGACTGTTCCAGCACAAGACGCATCGACGCTCATTCTCCTGCGCGCCGGCGCCGGAGGCGACATGGAAGTTCTGATGGTTCTCAGGAGTTCCCGGAGTTCCTTCGTGCCCGGTTCCTATGTCTTTCCCGGCGGGCGCGTCGACGACGAGGACCGCGAGGACCACATGACGCGACTTGTCAGTGCCGTTGACAGGGAGGAACTCAACCGTGTTATTGAAGGCCCGAAGGATGACGCCCGGGCCCGCGGCATCTGGATTGCGGCGCTCAGGGAAACCTTCGAAGAAGCGGGGCTCATGCTTGCTTCGCCCCGGGGCGGGACGGGGCTGGTGGCCTTCGATACACCTGAAATCAGGGAACGGTTCCGGGTGTATCGTGACGATCTTCGACACGATCGTACCACCCTGCGGGAAATCCTCGACAAGGAGGACCTCACCCTTGCCCTTGACCGGCTCTGTTTTTTTTCTCACTGGATAACGCCCGAATTTTACCCGATCCGTTATGACACGCGATTCTTCGTAACCGTCCTGCCGCCGGGGCAGGAGGCCCGTCACGACGGGGATGAAGTGACCCACCATCTGTGGATACGGCCGCGGTCCGCTCTGGAAGGATACCTCTCGGGCAGGATGCACATGGTGGTTCCTACCATTGTAATGCTGGAAGAGTTGTGCGGCTTTGAATCTGTCGACCATGCCGTTGCATCGGCACGGAACAAGACTGTCTCACCTATGCTGACCCGGGTTGTCCTGGAGGGAGATGAGATCCAGGAACACGCACCCGACGGCCGGGTTTTCAGAAACCTGGCCAATCCACGAGGAGGTGCGTCATGACCGATGAAAAATTCCTGCTTTATGAACGGCTTCGCGCCATCGCCATGAATCTCTGGTGGACCTGGCATCCGGAACTCATCAGTCTTTTTATAGATATTGATCACGAACTCTGGCGGAAAACCGGCCACAACCCCATTGCCTTCCTGAAGCAGACAACGCCGGAGCAGCTTGAGAAACGAGTCTCCGCCCTGGCGATGCAAAGCCGGATTAATTACGCCTTCAGGCGGCTCAAAGAATACATGGAACAGGAACGGACCTGGGGTTCATTAAACTGCGGGAACCTGAACAGCCGCCCGGTGGTATACTTTTCCGCGGAATTCGGTCTCCACGAATCACTGCCCATCTATTCCGGGGGGATGGGCATTCTGGCCGGTGATCATCTGAAGAGCGCCTCGGACCTGGGAGTCCCTCTCATCGGGATCGGACTGCTCTACAATCAGGGGTACTTCACGCAACGTCTCAACGCCGACGGATGGCAGGAAGAAGACTACACGAACCTTGACGTCGGCATAAAACCCCTGCAGGCGGTCCTCAACGGTGAGGGGCTGCCTCTCACCGTCAGAATCGAAACCGGGAGCGGCACGCTCCATGCCCGGGTCTGGAAGGTTCAGGTGGGTAGAGTTCAACTCCTGCTCCTGGATTCCAACCTGGAGGAAAACTCGGAGGAGGATCGGAACCTCACGTCCCGCCTCTATGGTGGCGACAATCGGGTTCGCATCAGGCAGGAACTGGTGCTGGGCATAGGCGGTGCCCGTGTCCTCCGGGAACTGGGCATTCATGCCGGGGTACTGCACTTGAACGAGGGGCACAGCGCCTTCGCTATCCTGGAAGAATCCCGCCGTGTCATGCACTACGACCGCATCTCATTTCAGCGGGCCCACCGCCGGGTTGCCCTGACCACCGTTTTTACGACCCATACGCCTGTCTCTGCCGGGCATGACCGTTTTCCGCCGGAGCTGATCGAAGAACATCTGGGCACCCTGCGGAAGGATCTGGGTTTGACTCACCATGATTTGATGGCCCTGGGGCGTGTCAATCCGAAGGATGAATCGGAGTTCTTCTGCATGACCGTCCTTGCCCTCAAGAGCTGCCGGCGGGCAAACGGTGTTTCCGCCATTCACGGTACCGTGAGCCGTAAAATGTGGCGCGGACTCTGGCCTGATCGGCCCGAGGACGACATTCCCATAGGCCACATTACCAATGGAGTTCACGTCCTGTCCTGGCTTTCGCCGCAGATGTGCCATCTTTTCAATACCCGCCTCGGCGCGGATTGGGCGACCCGGATGTGCCGGCCGGAGCTCTGGGAGGAAATCGTTAAAATAGATGACGGCGAACTGTGGGAGATCCACCAGACACTCAAAACGCGGCTTATCCTGTTTGTGCGGCGGCGCCTGCTTGCCCAGGCGGAGCGACTGGATGACCGGGCCACCATCGAGGCGATCGATGGAATCCTCGATCCCACAATCCTTACTATCGGAGTTGCCCGAAGGCTCGCGGCATACAAACGGGGAGGCCTTCTGCTGTCCCGATTCGAGCGGCTGCTCAGGGTGATGCGGGACACCAAGCGACCCATACAGATCATCTCCTCCGGAAAGGCCCATCCCCGCGATGAGGAGGGGAAAAAAGTCCTCCAACACATAGCCCGAAGCTGTCGTGATGAAAGGCTCAGCCGGAGGATTGTTTTTGTAGAGGATTACGATTACAACGTGGCACGGCACCTGGTCCAGGGAGTCGACGTATGGCTGAACACGCCCCGTCGGCCGCTGGAGGCCTGCGGTACCAGCGGACAGAAGGTGGTTCTCAACGGGGTGTTGAATCTCTCAGTGCTCGACGGATGGTGGAATGAGGCCTACGATGGTTCCAACGGCTTTGCCATAGGCCACGGGGGCATGCACGATAACCCGGAAGTGCAGTATGAACGGGACGCCGAGTATCTTTTCGAAACACTCGAGAAAGAGGTTATCCCCCTGTACTACGACCAGGGTGTCGACGGTATCCCCCACGCATGGATCAGCCGGACGAAAAATGCCATGTGGACTCTCGGCTGGCGATTTAACGCGGACCGTATGGTGCAAGACTACGTCACGAGGTTTTACATACCGGCGGCTCTGGCCGGGTCCTCGGAAACCAGGTGACCGGGAAACCCGGGTGTAAGGAACTCCGGGATGCCGTTGTAAAAGCGATTCCGCTGCGCCGGACATGAGGCGACTATGGCGTGAAAGATGCGGCGGTGTCTTTCGCGTCGGAGGCGTCCGGTTTCATGACTGGGGGTGGAAGTGTCCCGGCAAAGCAGGATCGCGCGGCCCGACAGGCACGAACAAGAAAGAACCCCGGCCCGAAAGCCGGGGTTCTTCGATGATGGCACACCGCTGTGGCGGCCCGCGGGTCCTATTGTCAACCATTTTATTTTTTAGGTTGACAATAAAGGCCCCCGGGGATAGACAATCCCGGCAAGGCCCCCGGGAAAACATGTTCAACCCACCAGTGATCGGGGGCTGCATCGGAGGAATCGCCCTGTGTTTGATTGTGTAGTCGTGGGAGCCGGTCCGGCGGGGGCGTCGGCGGGACGGAAAGCGGCCCGGCGGGGACTGAAGACCCTTCTTGTTGAAAAAGAGGAGTTCCCCCGTTACAAGCCCTGTGCGGGGGCACTTTCCAGGCGGGCCTTCTCGTCTCTTGACTTCTCGCTGCCCGAGGGCCTGCGGGAGAAGGATATCTTCGGGCTTCGCCTGTGTTTCAGGGGAAGGGCCATCGAAGAACGCTGTGATGACCCCATCGCCATCACCGTGACCAGGAGCCGTTTCGACCATTACCTGCTGGAAAAGGCCCGCGAAGCCGGGACCCTGGTACATACGGGGGAAAAGGTCCTTGGCTTGGAAGAGCGGGATGATTTCGTCCGTGTCAGAACCCGCCTGTCGACCTATGATGCCCGCTATGTCATCGTTGGTGAAGGTGCCCGGGGTTCTCTGAAAAACCTATTCGGGCGCCGGAGAGACAGACGGGACGTGGCCCTGTCGATGGTGGCCGAGGTGGAAGCGCCGAACCGGGTAATCGATGAACGGCTTCCGGGACTTCTTGAGATTCACGCCGACCTGTTCCGCATGGGGTACTGCTGGGTTTTCCCCCATGACGGGTATTTTTCTGTGGGCCTCTGGGGATTTGCCCCCTTCCTGCGTGACCCCAGGAGCCTGATGAAGCAATTTATAATGAGAGCAGGGTTCCCGGAAGATACACGGTTCAGGGGACATCTCATGCCGACGGGAGACTCCGGAGGAGTGCCTGCAACGGCAAGGATCCTCGCCACAGGGGATGCGGCGGGATTCATCGATCCTCTGACGGGAGAGGGGATTTCATACGCGATCATCTCCGGCCGGATGGCGGGCGACGCCGTCGCTGACCGCCTGAGAGGCGCCGGCCTGTCGGAACGGTTCGGCCTTGACCAGTACGAAGAACGGTGCCGCAGAGAATTCGCCCGGAATTTTGCGAGCGCCCGCAGGATGGCACAAACGGTATACCGGTTTCCCTCGTTTTTTTTTGAACTGCTGTCGCGCGACCGGGAACTGTATCGCAAGCTGCTCGAGGCTCCGGAGCTGAAGGGACTCTATGGTGATTACCTGCGGTGGCTGCTTCCCCGCCTGCATCGGTCATTATTCTACTGTCTGAAGGGACGGCTTCTCCGGCAGGACCGGTGAAGGCACGGGGCGCGAGGATGCCGACCCGGCAAGGAAGAAACCCATGAACGCTTTCATCGTTGGTCTTTTTTTCGCGGCCATGCTGCTGATGGGTCTGGTCAGCATGAAAAAAATACGAACCATGGCGAGCTTCACCGTGGCGGACCGGCGGGCGAGTGTCTTCATGGTGACGGGGTCACTTCTCGCCACCATCGTTGGAGGATCGAGCACGGTAGGCCTTGCGGGGCTCGGTTTTTCCCGGGGGTTGGTGGGTGCCTGGTGGCTTCTCGTCGGTGTCCTGGGCCTCACCTTTCTGGCGATATTCCTCGCGAAGCACGTCCGAAAGACGAAAGCCTTCACGTTGCCCGAGATTCTCGAGCGCCAGTACGGGGGGAAAGCGGCGCGGACGGCCGCTTCACTGTTAATCGTCATTGCCTGGCTGGGCATTATTGCAGCCCAGATAATTGCGGCGGGCAAGATCATGTCGGTTCTCTGGCCCGGACAGGTTCAGGCGCTCACAATCCTGGCGGCGCTCGTTTTCATTCTATATACCGCCCTCGGGGGGCAATATTCCATACTGCTGACCGACTCGGTGCAGGCGGTCATCATCGCTGTAGGACTGGCTCTGTGCCTCTGGCTGGGCATATCGTCCGTGGGGGGATGGACATCTTTCGTCACATCCCTGCCGCGGGAGTTTCTTTCCTTTCCCCTCTCCGCCGAATTCGGATGGAAGGATCTGCTCACCTTTCTGCTCTTCGTGGGAACTGCTTATCTGGTGGGTCCCGACATCTACTCGAGAATTCTGTCGGCGAGAAACGCGGCAACGGCCCGAAGGGCCCTGTTCATGGCCGCCCTGGGGCTCGTGTTCATCGCCTTCACGGTGGTTCTCATCGGCATGGTCGCCCGGATACACCTGCCTGACATTGCTTCGGAGAGCGCTCTGCCCGCTTTGATCATGGCCGTTGTTCCCGCAGGATTAAACGGTCTGATCATGGCGGCCCTCCTCGCCGCCATTATGTCGTCTGCCGACACCTGCCTTCTGACGGCGGGAACCATTATCACCTCCGACATCATCGGGGGACTGTGTGGCCGGAAGCTGGGAGAAGGAACGATGCTGATCCTCACCAGAATCTGTGTCGTGGTCGTGGGCCTCTCAGCCCTCTTCATCGGCCTGAAAATGGGAGGCGTCATAGCGTCGCTCCTCCTGGCCTATACCGTATATTCCGCAGGCCTGGTCGTTCCCGTCGTTCTTGGATTTTATCGGGAGAAACTGGGCCTCAACGCGGGGGGCGCGATCATTGCCATCGTGGGAGGAGGTTTCGTCGGGGCCGTCATGAAGCTTTCCGGGAGTGGAGAATTCCTCCTGTTTTCACTACCGTTTTCGGCCGCTCTTCTCTTTGCGGGCAGTTACGGGACACGCCTGCTGGCCGGCAGAAGGAGCACCTGAAATGACGTGTCTCCCATGGACACTCGTTGATGAACCGTGGTCCTGCGAGAAGGCCCGCGAGGAGATCGGATGCGTTTCCGTAATCGGCGTCGATACGGAATACGACTCGTTTCGGTATTTTCGGGAAAAACTCTGCCTTCTTCAGGTGAGCACCGGTACCATGGTGTACCTTTTTGATCCTCAGGGAACCGGAGATTTTTCATTCCTCGGACGTCTCTTTCAAGATCCGGAGATACTTAAGGTACTGCACGCGGGCGACAACGACACGCGATTTCTTCACCGGGATTACGGATTTGTCTTCAACTCCATATTCGATACCCACCGGGCGGCGATACTCCTGGGAGGAACAGCCCTTTCTCTCCCCGGCGTGCTTAAGGAATACCTGGGCCTGGAAGTGAAGAAGGAGAAAAAGGTACAACGGTCGCGGTGGGACATCCGCCCTCTGCAGGAAAAACAGCTTGCCTATGCCGCCTGTGACGCGGCCTGTCTGATTCCCCTCTACGAGGCCATGAGAATGAAACTTCGACAGCGGGGCCTGGAAGCTGACGCCCTGAACGCGTTCAGGGATTTAGCCGCCGGACGGTGGCGGGAAAAGGAGCTTTCGCCGCGGGGTCACGAGCGGATAAGGGGTTTTGAGATGCTCGACAAGGCGGGGCGAGAGCGGCTCAAGGCCCTCTATCACTGGCGTTTTGAATGGGCGCGGAAAACGAACAGGGCCCGCTTCATGATCATGTCCGACCAGGATCTTGTAACTCTTGCCGGGACGGGGCCCTGCTCCCTGGAGGCCCTGGCCTCATCGGGCCTGCTGTCCAAGCACCAGGTGAAGGAACTGGGGGAGGACCTGATACGGGTTCTCGCGGCGGTGACTGCCGACCTTTAGCGTCCCTCGCCCCTTCCGGCCCGGGCATATGCGGTAAACAGTCCGTCGTGGCTGATGCTGATGTCGACAGCTGAAGGTTTCCCGTCTATGAGCAGCAGCGGGTGAAGCAGCCCCCTGCTTCCCCCGGGGCGAACAATACACATCCTGCGGGAGGATATCCCGGACTCGTGTGACAGTTCCTCGATAATGAGGCGTCGTGCCGTCGCCGACGCCGCGGCGGTGCCCCCGCGACCGCTCAGCACCTGGCCTGTCCCGTGAAGGATTTCATCGAGAGATTCTTTTCTTCCCGATGTCCCGATGCAATGGACATGGCCGTCCCCGGAATAAACGCGTACTACAACGGATCCCCGGAGGGATCGTACCACCCCCTCAAGAAAACCCGGCTCCGACATCGGCCCGGCAAGAAATGTTTCGTAGCGGCCGGGCCATGCCGGTATGTCCGGGATGACTTTGACCATGATCTTGTAGGCGGTCTCTTTGGCGGCCCAGAGAGACCACAGGTGCCGGTGGGGGTCTGCGGAGGCGGAGATGCGCCGGGCTTCTTCATCCGTGAAAACCCGTTTCATGAATCGCGCATCGTGGTGCCTGTGGCCGGCGTGGGGTGCGTTAAGATCGACGATGTCATTGCCCACGAGGAAGGAGGAGGGCGGCAGCGGCGACGGTGTCACGATTCATCCTCCCCCCGGCACAGCAGTTCAGCGGGCCAGGTCTCCCGTTTCGATGCCTCCCGTAACCAGTCCTCTTCCATGAGCGCGAGCTGTTCCACGATCTGACGGGCGGTTTCACGCTGTCCCCTGAGACCACGCTCGCCGGAACGGGGCTGAAAGGGTTCGGCCATGCCGATAAATACTTCCCCGGACCGTGGAATGGAGCTGAAGCTTTTCTGGCCCAGTCCCCGTATGTAGACACAGAGGACACGGGTCGATGCACTATTCCGGACCAGGCGTCCCACACCATAGGACGGGGCTTGCCTGTTTACGAGACCCCTGCGGGAGCGGCCTCCTTCGGGGAAAATAAGCAGGGTTGCTCCGCCATCGAGCAGACCGGTGCAGGTTTCCATGGTGCGTTTCAATTCATCCCGGTCCCCGCCCCGGTGAATGGGAATGCACTTGGTCAGGTAACAGAGCAGGGCGAGGACAAGATTTTTCTGGAAGTTCTCACGTTCAGGGAGGTTCCAGGGCATATGCCGGAAGCGGATCATGTAGCCGGTCAGAGGCATGAGCGCCCAGGCGACAATTACTGAATCAATCATGGTGAGGTGGTTGGCGCAGATAATCCACCCGCCCCGGTGTTCGTTCATGGCCCTTTTGACAGATTTCCGCAAGTCCCCGAGATTGTCTATCCTGTAGCCCAGGTACCTCACCACGAGAATGGCGAGGGGTGCCAGGAGAAACACCGCCATGCGTCCCAGAGCGTACTGAAGCCTCAGGGAACGGGTGTTGTGTCTGATCGTGCTCGTTGTCATCGCCGGTATTCCCTTATTGTTTCCCGGACCGGTACGCAGTCTTGTATCGGAAGGAGACCGCGAGGGGATGTTCAGGTTCACCGGGAGACCTTTCATTTTGTCATTTCGAGGAGCATCGCGACGAGACATCCATGTCCCGAGCAAAGCGAGGGATCTTTGAGACTTCTCACATGCGTTCGAAGTGACAGGGGAACGTTCGAAGTGACAGGTGAGAGGTCGAAATGACACAATCGATAGTTTTTTAATAAAGGTCTCACCGGATCAGGGGAGTCTCGAGGTGATCACCTTGATGGCGTCCCCGATGGTCCGTATGGTGTCGGCGTCGTCGTCATCGATTTCTATGCCGAAGGTGTCTTCGCACTTGATGATGATATCCACGAGCCGGGCCGAGTTGACTTTCAGATCATCGAGAATGTGGGTTTCTTCAGTCACACTCTCGAGAGCCGCCTCGTTTTTTACATAGGGTCTGAGAATTGCTACCATTTCGCTGAATATCCGTGCGTGATCCATGTGCAGTTCCTCCGTGCGGTGATTTGATTCCGGCATCCTGCTGCGTCTCGGCCGGGTTCAGTGACTCCAGGCTTTGAACAGGATGCAACTGTTTACATCGCCGAAGCCGAAGCTGGACTTGGCGATAATTTTCAGATCGGGGAAGTTCATGGTTTTCCGGACGATCCTGTGGGTGTAGGGCTCCAGTTCCGGGTGAACATCCTCACAGTTCAGGGACGGATGAAGAAATCCGCCATCCAGTTGAAGGGCGACGGCGGCGCATTCAATGCCCCCGGCGGCGCCCAGGCAGTGGCCCACCATAGATTTTGTGGCGTTGACGAAGGGGAACCGTTCCGGTCCCCGATTGAGGGCCTCGGACCAGTTTCTGAGTTCTGAAGGATCGGCGAAGGTAGCCGTCAGATGGCCGTTGATGGCGTCTATTTCACCGGCATCGATTCCGGCGTCGGCGATGGCCTGCCGCACGCAGCGGATGACGCCTTCAGGGTTGGGTGCCGTCATGCTGCCGCCGTTTCTCTGGCCGCCGCAGTTGACGGTTCCACCGATCACTTCACAGTAAATCCGCGCCCCCCGTGCGAGAGCTGTTTCCAGGTCTTCCAGGACAAGGACGCCTGCACCGGCGCCGGGAACGAAGCCGTTGGCGGAGGCGCTCATAGGCCGGGACCCCTCTTCGGGGTGGTCATTAAATTTCCGGGCGATGACGCGCATGGCGTCGAAACCGGCCCAGATATAGGGTGAAGCGCCCTCGGAGCCTCCGACAAGCATCCGTTTCGCCGCCCCGGACCGAATCCTGAGCAGGCCTTCCACGACCGCTTCCGATGATGTGCTGCATGCCGACGAGTTCGAAGTAACCTTGTTGCCCAGGGCGAGGAGACCACCGACGCGGGCGCTGGTGCCGCTGTTCATCACCTGTTCGACGATGCGGCTTCCCATTCGGCGGACCTTGCCCTGATTCACCATGGGGACCACCTGCTCCGCGATGGTGTCCATACCGCCGATGCCGCAGCCCAAGATGGCGCCTGTATCCCAGTCCACCCTGCCGTTGTCGTCGGGAAGGCCGAACCCGGCGTCCCTCCAGGCGTCGACGGCGGCCACGGAGGAGTAGCCGATATTGTCATTGATGGACAGGAGCTTTTCCTTCTCAAAGTATGCCGCCCGTATCTTGGTAAAGTTCTGCGGTATGCCGCCTATCCTGCAGCCGAAGTTCAGTTCCGCCAGCTTCGGTATGTACCGGATACCGGAGCGTCCTTCCAGAAGGGCGGCCCGAAACTCCTCCACTCCTGCGGCATTGGGCGCTACTACGCCGATTCCCGTGACGACGACTCGTTTTTTAGTCATCGAAGAGTACTCCCATTCCGGCCAGTGTTCCTGAACACACGAGCCGGCCGTTTTCTTTTTCCATTGTGATGTGCGTTTTCAGGATTTCCCGACGAAGGTAGACTTTTGTTCCCCGAACAATCACCCTGTCGCCCGGGAGGACCATGGAGTTGAACTCAATCGTGTCGGCTGTGGAAAAAAGCGTTCCCATGCGCCGTATGTCATTGGACGAACGGCCCCGTCGGAGATGCAGATAGATGCCGAGGGCGACCACGCCGGTCTGTGCCATGGTTTCGAGGAGAATGACCCCCGGGGTAACGGGGCGCCCGGGGAAATGACCCCGGTAAAAATACTCGTCCTCACGGAACCGGTAGGTTCCTGTAATGTGGTCATCGTCTATCCGTTCAATCCGGTCGATAAAACGGAAGGGCGCTTGCTGAGGCACCAGCTCGAGAACCTCCTCCGGACGGATGATCCTGTCAGCCATAGAGTCCCCCGTTTACGTGAATGACCGATCCCGTGATGTAGGTTCCCCGCAGGGCCAGAAAGGCAACCACATCGGCCACCTCATCGGCGGTCCCCATTCTGCCCAGGGGAACATCGGCAAGAATGGACGACCGCACGTCCGGCGGGAGTTCCTCGGTCATCGCCGTGGCGATGAAGCCGGGAGCTACGGAGTTGACCAGGATGTCGCGTCCCCGGAGTTCCTTCGCCAGAGATTTGGTGAAGGCGTCCAGGGCCGCCTTTTCCATCGTGTAGGGGATCTGGCCCGCGTTTCCCGTATGGCCGACAACGCTGGAAACAGTGATGATGCGTCCGCTTCCCTTCCTGAGCATGAAAAGGCGGAGAATACGCTTCGTGAGATACCAGGTTCCCCGGGTCACGCTTCGCTGCCGGTCGAACTCGTCGAGCTTCATGGAATGTATATCCCGGTTCAGGGAGAATCCCGCGTTGTTCACCAGGACACTCACGTCGCCCGCTTCCGCCTTGATAGTCTTGACCATGGCATCAACCTGGTCCGGATCGGACAGTTCCGCCCGGAGAAGGAAGCCGTCCTGAATGTCCTTGAGAACCCGCCGTGCCGCCTCCTCGCTGGACCGGTAGTGGATGCCCACCCGGAACCCCCGCGCCGCGAGGGCCCGGCAACAGGCGGCACCGATGCTTCCTCCTCCGCCGGTGACGATGGCAACGGGTTTTTCTTGTGCTCCCATGGGTTTTCCTCCTGTCGTGTCCGGCGGGGGACGGTTCATGAGCGGGCCTGCATGGTTCCGCCCCGCGAGTGCCTGGAGCGCCGGGGGTAGTCACGGTAGGCGATGTTCCTGAAGAGTCCCGTGCGCGCTCCGAGGACGGTCATTATAGTTTCGCCGTCGACTTCAACACTCCCGTCGGCAATGACGATGCTCGTTCCTGAATCTGCCAGGTTGGAAAAACGGCGAACATCGATGACATAGCGAAGCATCCGGTTAAAGGGCCGGACCTGGCCGCTGAAGGAAACCTCGTCGCAGCCCAGAGCCCGCCCTGATCCCAGTCCTCCGCGCCATATGCAGTACAGGCCGAGAAGCTGCCAGATCCCGTCCAGATACAGACATCCGGGCATAACGGGATCACCGGGCATGTGGCACTGAAAGTACCAGTCGTCCATCCGCAGATCCTGCTCGGCGATGACCGATCCCCGCTTTCCACGGGTGGTGAGGGCCGTGACCCGGTCCATCATCAGGAATGGAGGAGCGGGCAGGCGGGCGTCGAAGTGCTCCGGTGGATCGTCCACGAGGCGGCCGTATGAAAAGGCGACCAGGTCTTCCAGCGAGAAACTCTCTTTATTTTTAAATTCACTATAGGTCATAGCGTATCCAGGCCCCGCTGATCGTGGTCTGCGTCGCACGTTACCATCATGGAAGCCCAGGTAAGGCCGGAGCCGACGAGAACCACCGCGATGTGATCTCCCGGTTCCAGCCGGTCCCAGTTCTGGCTCAACACAGACGGGGCCGAGGCGCATCCCGCGTTTCCGTAATCAATCACGTTGAACCAGTGATTCGACTCGTCCACGCCGGCCCGCTCGATGACTGTTTTGAGCATGCCCAGGTTTGCCTGGTGTCCGATAAATTTGAAGCGGTCCAGGGGAACGTCGGCATATTCAGCCTGGAGGCGTCGCAGCCCTTCCGTCGCCTTACGTATGGCAAATCCCTGCACGGCGTTGCCGTCCTGGGAAAAGTGGCTCATTCGGGGGATGACAACCTTGTCCCATCCGTGCGGGTTCGAGTTCATCCGGCAGTTTTCGATCCTGAGCCGCGAGGGTTCAGTAAGGGAGACGACGGCTGCGGTACCGCAGTCACCGAATATGGGAACCGACCGGCGATCGGAATAATCAAGCATCTGGGTTATCGTCTCGGGATTCACCACCAGAACAAAGGGGGGGAGGGCGTCACGATTCATGGAGCTGAGCATGAACATCTGGGCTCCGAAGCTGCTGCAGGAGGAATTCAAGTCCAGGCAGGGAACGGAGAGGCCCAGTTCCGCAGCGACACAGGACGCTTCAGCCGGGGACAGGTGCCCCGGGGCGGAGGACCCGCACACCACGAACCCGATGTCCTCGACGCCGATGCCTGCCCGTTCGATGGCCATGTCCGCCGCCAGGGCGCCGAGTTCGCCGTGGCTATGGACACTGGCTTCCCCGCACTGTCTCAGATCCCTGTTTTTCGTGGTTCGAATGTAGTCGAGATCGAGAATGGTTCGCCGTTCCCTGATACCCAACCGTTCCATGATCCATTCCTCGCTGCACCCTATATCGAGATCAGCGAGAAACTGGTTGGTGATGACGTTCTCCGGATGAAAATGACCGATGCCGTGAATATAGACCATGATCAGACAATCTCCCGTCCGATGATCATGTCCTGCACTTCCCGGGTTCCCTCGTAGATATCGATGATGTGTGCATCCCGGACGAGCTTCGATATTTCGTATTCCGCCATGAATCCGTAACCGCCGTGAAGGTGAAGCCCCTCGGAACTGCAGAAAATTGCCGCCTCGGCGGCCGTGTTCTTGGCCAGGGAGGAAAAAATTCCCCGGTCCGGCGCGGACTCCCGGACTTTCCAGGCGGCTTTCATGAGAACGGCCTCGGCGAGCTCGATTTTTTTCCACATGGTAACCAGGGTGTTCCGGGCCACGGGAAGATCGCAGATCCTCCGGCCGAACTGAAACCGGTTCCGTGTATAGGCCAGTGTCACGTCAAAGGCCCTTCTGGCGAGACCCAGTCCGATGGCGGCCACCATGGGACGGGCAAAGTCAAGTACATCCACGGCGTAATGAAATCCGAGCCTCCGGTTTCCTATGATCCAGTTCTCAGGGATCACCAGGTCTTCAAAGGTAACAGTTGCCGTGTTGGACAGGTGCTGACCCAGTTTTTCTTCCGGTTTTCCGGTAGTTATGGTCCCTCCTTCGGGCATCCGTATCGTCCGGCCTCCTCGGGGCAGGGCTGTCATCTCGCCCCCCGTCACCGCGTCGTGGGGAATCACCAGGCAGGCGATTATCATGCCGTCGGGCTTTCCCACCTTGCAGAATACCGTGAACTGCGTTGCCACCGACGCGTTGGTGATGAAGCATTTTTCACCGTTCAGCACATACCGTCCGTCGTTCCCCTTCCGTATGAATGTTGTCATGGCGCTGTTGTCCGAACCCGCTCCCGGTTCGGTGAGACAGAAGGACGCCAGGGCCGGTCCTTCGGCAAAGGGACGGAGGAAGGACTCTTGTTGTTCCTCTGTCCCGTGCATGGCGATAACCACATTGGCAAGATCGTTGCACATGGCCGAGGTGGACAGGCCCGTGTCACCGTAGGAGAGTTCCCTGATGATGAGGGCCGTGGACAGAAGATCCAGGTCATACCCTCGGATGGCCGCCGGCATGGAGAGGTTGAGAAACCCCAGCTCCCAGGCCTTTCGAACCAGGTCGACGGGGAAATCCCTTCCCCTGTCCAATTCCATGATCCGGGGCAGCACGTCCTGCTTTACAAACTTTTGCACCGTTTCAACATAGCGGCGCTGGTCGTCGGAGAGGTTAAAATCCATAGGGGGCTTTCCTTTGCTGGTGTACTGTCAGGATGGTTCGTCGGCTCCGGCGAAGACCCGCTCGGCGGCGTTCACGGTGGTGATGGATCTGCAGGCGATATTGACGGTCTTGAAAAATTCTCTCAACGGCCTGCCGGGACCGATTTCCAGGATATCTCCCGCCCGGGAGGCTATGGCGGCCATGTTGTCGGTCCACCGGACGGCGCCGGAAAGCTGTGCCACGAGCCGTTCAATGATGCTATCGTGATCGGGGTCGTGGAATGTTCCGGTGTAATTGCAGGTAACACGGTTCGCCGCCGAGGGGTCGAGAGTATTCCTGATTCCTTCCAGCACCTCGCGAAAGGGTCTCTTGATAGCATTCATGAAGCGGCTGTGAAAGGGGGCACTCACGAAAAGCTGGACATAGCGGAAATAAGGCCGGAAACGCCAGGCCCTGTCGATGCGGCTTTCAGCTTCGTCGAGACCCCTGGTTTCACCGCTGATGACCACCTGCATCGTTGAATTTATGTTGGCGATATCCACGGGAAGACCGTTCAGCATGGGTTCCAGCTCTTCCGGGGAGAGATCTTCGGCTATAAGGGCCGCCATTCCGCCCATACCCGGGGGAGCCGCCTGCTGCATGAGTTTTCCGCGGGCCTGCACCAGCCGGAGGGCGTCGGCGAAGGGGATGACGCCCGCGGCGACGAGGGCCGTGTATTCGCCCAGGCTGTGGCCGCCAAAGCAGACCGTATGAGGGTCCCATCGCTCCACGACAACCCTGTGCATGGCGATTTCCGTCGTCAGAATGCATGGCTGTGAGTATTCGGACAGGTTCAGCCGGTGATCTTCCCCGAAGCATAGAGCCGCCACATCGTAGCCCAGTGCCTCCGACGCTTCCCGGTAGACGTCTCTGGCGACGGCGCTTTCGTCATAGAAATCCTTTCCCATGCCCGGCCTCTGGCAGCCCTGGCCCGGGAAGACGATTGCCCGTGGTCTGTCGTTCATGGCGCGCCTCTCTTTCCTCCCGTTGTGTTCTCCATAGATAACCACGCACCATTCGTGCCAGGATGGCAGGCGTTACGGACTTTTCGTGAAGAAGCCGTAAATACGAGCCGTTGCCGATACCATTCCCTGTTGTGTCGCCGAAGGCGGGTGCGTTCCGGGTGCGTACGCCGTTACACAGCGGGAAGACAGGTACGCAGCGGTCTTCCCGAGAGGGAAACCCGGCGGAACGGTCGAAGCGGCCAACAAAAGTATTGATAAAGCGTCTTGAATAATATAAAAAGCCTTCGTTACGGTTGACGGCTTCGTAATACATGTACCGGAGGCTTGATTGTGCTCCGGTCTTCGTCACTGCGGCGTGCCTCACAGTACGCCTCATTCCTCCGGATGTGCGCGCTGTGCCCCAGGGAGCTTTTTACGATGCCGTCATTATTCACAGGCGGTGCTTTCAAGGAGAACCGTGAATGGGAAAGCTCTTCGGAACCGACGGGATACGGGGTGTTGCCAACGAGTATCCCATGACGGCGAACATGGCCATGGAAATCGGCAAGGCAACGGCCCACGTTTTCAAAAAAAAGGGACACCAGCCGAGAATAATCGTCGGCAAAGATACCCGGATTTCGGGGTACATGATAGAGAGCGCCCTCGTTTCAGGAATCTGTTCCATGGGGGTTGACGCCATACAGGTGGGGCCCATGCCGACGCCGGGCATTGCCTTTCTGACCATCAGCATGCGCGTTGACGCGGGCATCGTCATCTCCGCTTCCCATAATCCGTTTCAGGATAATGGAATCAAAATTTTTTCTGCTGAAGGCTACAAGCTTCCCGATGAAAAGGAGCGGGAGATCGAAGAACTGATTTTTGCGAACAGCATGGGCAAGCTCCATCCGTCGCCGGACAAGCTGGGCAAGGTATACCGGATTGACGGCGCCCGGGACCGCTATATCGTTTTTCTCAAGAGCACCTTCCCGAAGGAATGTACGCTGGAAGGCGTCAAAGTGGTTCTCGACTGCGCGAACGGGGCAACCTATCGGGTCGGACCGGACACGTTTTTTGAACTGGGCGCTGAGGTAATCTCCATCTTCGACAAACCCGACGGCCGGAACATCAACGCCGACTGCGGTTCCCAGCACACGGAGGCCCTTGCTGAAAAAGTGGTGAAATCCGGCGCCGATGTGGGATTTGCCTTTGACGGAGACGGTGACCGTCTCATCGCGGTCGACGAGCGCGGCGGAGTCCTGACGGGGGACCAGATCATGGCAATCTGTGCCTTGGACTTGAAAAAGAGGGGCCTGCTGAAGAACAATCTCGTGGTGACCACCGTTATGAGCAACGCCGGTTTCGGCCAGTGCATGAAGAAACTCGGCATCGACTACGCGATGACAAAGGTTGGAGACCGCTATGTCCTTGAAGAAATGAAGGTCAGGGACGCGGTTATCGGCGGTGAAGATTCGGGGCACATCATATTTTTGGACCACCATACGTCGGGAGATGGAATTCTTACGGCGCTCCAGCTGATGGCGGTCATGAAGCGCAGCGACAGGCCGCTGTCGGAACTGAAGGGCCTGATGAAGGTCTTTCCCCAGGAAATCATCAATGTCGATGTCCGGTCGAAGCCTGATATCGACACGATTCCGGAGATTGTAAGGATAATCGACGAAGTGGAAATGAGGCTCGGTGACTCCGGCAGGGTCCTGGTGCGCTACTCCGGAACCCAGCCAATGTGCCGCGTCATGGTCGAGGGCCCCTCCGATGACGAAACGCTGTCCTGCTGCACCGCCATAGCCGACGTGGTGCGAACCTGCCTCGGTTAAAGGATCAAATCCTGACGGTACCGGATTCCCGGGTTGTGAGGAAATTCCATGTCATTCAAGGTCATTGTAACCCGCGATTTTGACCACATGAGCGAAGTTGCCGCCCGCCTGGTTGTCGAAGATATCACCGCCGGACTGTCCCGCAGGTCTCATTACAACCTTGGCCTTGCCACGGGAAACACGCCCACCGGCCTGTACAAGCATCTTGCCAAGGCGGCCAACGGCGGGGTGTTTGAAGGATCACGGATCAGGAGCTTCAACCTCGATGAATACGTGGGCCTTCCCGGTGAAAACGCGCAGCAGCGGACCCTGCACTGCGAAAGCTACAGTTATTTCATGATCCGGGAACTTTTCGGCCTCATGGCGTCCAGGATCGGCGAAGCGTCCATTCCCTGGGGTGCCCTTATAGACCGGAATCTCATGGAGCATGAACTGGCCGGGAATCCCGCCGACTGGGAAGAGAGGGGAACGGACAGGGGGAAGGCGATCGTCATACGAACGGATGCCGCGTCGGACTACCTCCGCTGGATCAGACGGGACATTCTCGACGCCTACGAGCGGAAAATTGAAGAAGCCGGCGGCATTGACCTTCACGTGATCGGAATAGGAAGCCGGGGGCACATCGCCTTTCATGAAGTGGGCATCCCCTTCGAAGGGAACCGGATGATCCTGGTAAAACTTGACGAGAACACCATCGTCGATGCCGTTTCCGACGGTCACTTCAGCACCCCGGCGGCGGGCCCCCGTTATGCCATATCCATGGGTGCCGAGCTGGTCTACCGGGCAAAGACCGTGCTCCTCCTGGCAAACGGGCCACGGAAGGCCGGACCCGTGGCGGAATCGCTTCTGGGGGACGTCACCTGCGACATCCCGGTTTCATACAGCCGGCAGTACCACCGTTCGGGAGGACGCATGATCTATGTCCTTGACAGGGAGTCGGCCCGCCATCTGAACGGGCGGGGAGAGATCCTTCAGAAGCGGGGAATCGAACTGGAGGACATCAGCGACAGGGGACCGTCCCGGTTGTTGAGCGATCTGCGGTTTTCCCGGGACCCCGGCACCGGGACCCTGGTGTGACACAGCCTGTACCGGCGGCGGGCATCTTCCGTGCCACTGTTTTAAACGCGCCCCACCGGCGTTCGAAAGGCGCGGGCCGCTCTCGGGGCCGCGCCGGGGAACCCTTATGGAGACTTTTGCCCTCGCCGCGATCAGTCTGACCATCGCCACATCGCTGCTTTTGAAAAAGAAGGCTGAACCGCTTCATCGTGCCTATGGATTTATCTGTCTCGTTCTGGCCTGTGAACGGGGAAGCTTTTTCCTCTTCAGTATCACGGGAGGTGGGTTCTGGAGGATCCTCCATGCCTTGGGTGTGGCCACCCTCGCCCCCCTCTGTGTCTTCTTTTTCAGCCGTTTCATCGGACATCGGGATGTCCTGTTCGTGCGGAACATGTCCTGGTACGTTCTTGTCGGGGCGTGCGGCGCGGGCATTGCCTATTTGCTGTTTCAGGAACACTACGTCATCCCCGTGTCCACAGGACTTTACGGCTACACCATCCTGGTGCTGGCATTGTGTTTTGCGGCCCTCATCCAGGCAACTCTCAGAGCCGAAGGAGTTCGAAGAAAACGTCTCGGCTACGTGGTCATCGCCGTGGTCGTCTGGGGCCTTCTGAGCCTCAGCGACATCCTGCGGCTTGCCGGATTCCAGATGCCGTCCCTATCGGAAATCGCGGGCGCTGCCCTGGTGTATTTTATCCTGATCATAATCGTCTATCCCCGGCTTCCGGAACTGCATGAAATCATGGCACGGGCCGTCATCATCTTCATGCTTATTTTCTTTGTGGTCGCGCTGTTTTACACGATCGGCTTCATTTTCGGCACGTCGGAACCCCTGCCCGCCTTCAACCTGGTGTTCATGGCGTCCTTTATTGTCGTCATATTCATTGATCCCGTGAAACTGCTCCTCAAACGGGCCGTAAGCTATTTTTTCTTTGAGGGACGGATCGCCTTTACGTCTCTCTTCGCTCTCGAAGACGAGGTGGAAAAAGAAAAATCACTTTTTCTGGAAGAGATGTCGCGGGGACTTGCCCATGAAATACGGAATCCTCTGGGATCAATCAAGGGTGCCGCCCAGTATCTCAAGACGGGTGCCGATCCGGACGAGGCACAACAGTTACTGGGTGTCATAACCGAAGAAGCAGATCGCCTCGGCAATGTGGTCTCGCGGTTCCTGGGCTATGCGAATCCCTATGTGGTCGACGCAAAACCCCGGGACATGAACGCCCTGGTTGAGCGGACGCTGGACCTGATACGGCGGGACGATTTTCCCGAGAGCATTGTCATAACGACCGATCTTGCCCCCGATCTGCCGCCGGTGCCGCTCGATGAGGAACTGTTCATGCAGGTTATCTTCAATATCGTACTCAATGCCCTGGAGGCAATGCCCGACGGCGGGACACTGACCATAACATCGGCAGCCCACGAAGGTGGGGAGGGGCGGACGGTAGAGCTCACCGTCGCCGACACCGGACCGGGAATTTCCAGGAATGACATGAAGGATCTGTTCAAACCCTTTTATACGACAAAAAAGGGCGGGACCGGTCTCGGGCTCGCCATCTGTCGGAAGATCATAAGTGAACACGCAGGCTACATCGGTGTCTCTTCACAGACGGGAAAAGGTACTGAATTTAATATTGTTCTTCCTGTCGATTGAACCTGACACCATGGCCCTTCCACGTAAACCGCTTGACAGCAGCGGCGGAACCGGACTAGGTTCCTCTTCATACACCATTCCCCGGCCCGTGCCGGCGAATCATGTCCGGATACCTATGAACAGCATATTGATTGTCGATGACGAGAAAAACATGCGCCTGGTTCTGTCGGCCATGCTCAAACGTGAAGGATACGATGTCCTCGCCGCGGCCGACGGAGTGGAAGCACAAAAAATCATAAAAAACAGCGATATTTCCGTTGTTGTTTCCGATCTCAAGATGCCCTGTCTCGACGGGTTCGGACTGCTTGACTGGATTGCCGATGAATATCCCGAGGTGCCGGTCATCATGATAACGGCTCACGGCACCATCGCCAACGCCGTCGAGGCCGTCAAGAGAGGCGCCTTTGACTATATTACCAAGCCTTTCGACCAGGAGGACCTCAAACGGGTCATCAGCAAGGCGGTCAGCACCAGAAACCTGACCGACCGGGAACTCGTGGTGTCCGCCGAGGAGGCGGGGCGCCATGAAATTATCGGGACCAGCGCTCCCATGCGCAGGATCTATGACATGGTGAAAACCGTGGCGGCGACGCCGACGACGGTGCTGATACAGGGAGAAACAGGGACGGGAAAAGAGTTGATCGCCCGGGCCGTTCACCGGGGCAGCCCCCGGAAGGACAACCCCTTTATCAAAATCAACTGTGCCGCCATTCCCGAAAATCTTCTGGAAAGTGAACTGTTCGGGTATGAGAAGGGATCCTTTACCGGGGCCCATCACAGGAAGATCGGGCGATTCGAGCAGGCCCACGGCGGAACACTGTTCTTGGACGAAATCGGGGAGCTTCCCCGGGACATGCAGGCAAAACTACTCCGGGTCATTCAGGATCAGGAATTCGAGCGGGTGGGGGGGCTCCAAACGATAAAAGTCGACGCGAGAATCGTGGCGGCCACCAACCGTGACCTGCGAAAGGATGTGGCCGAAGGCCTCTTTCGTGAGGATCTCTATTACCGGATCAATATCGTTCCCATAGAGCTTCCTTCCCTGAGGGAACGCAGAGACGATATAGTTCCCCTGGTTTCCCATTTTCTGGATAAGTTCAATCGGAAACTCAACCGCGACATCGGGTCCGTCGATCAGGACGTGATCGATTGTTTTATGAAGTACCACTGGCCCGGCAATATCCGGCAAATGGAAAATCTCCTCGAAAGGATGGTCCTGCTTGCCCGGGGAAACCGGATCCGGTCGGCGGATCTTCCGGACGAGATGTTTCTCCCGGAAAACGGCGGAGGGACCGATCTCCGGGGCGATCAGGGGATGTTCAAGGATATTATCCGGGAAAAGACCGAATCCATGGAACGGGAGATGATCGAAAATGTGCTGAATTCCTGCGGGGGGAACGTGACGAAGGCGTCACGACGTCTCGGGTTGAGCAGGAAGGCGCTTCAGTTGAAAATGATCAAGTACGACCTGAGGAAATAACATGGTCGCACGAGGAAAAGAAAGCGGTTGCGCCGGCCGTCCTATTCGGGTAGGAAGCAGGACGGCCATGCAGGGGAAGGGCGTCGGATATAATCGGAGATACCAGTGGAAACAAAGAGCAGGCTCGACAGGCTTTTCAATCCTCAAACCATTGCTTTTATCGGAGCTTCCGGAAACCCCGCGAAGTGGGGTTTCATCGTCCCCCTGAACATCCTCAAGGGGCAGTTCCGCGGCACGCTGTATCCCGTGAATCCGGGATGTGAATCCCTCCTGGGCATCCCATGCCTTCCCTCCGTTTCCGCCATTTCCGTTCCCGTTGACCTGGCCGTCATTACAACGCCGGCGAGAACGGTGCCCGACCTGGTGGACGAATGCGGCAGAAAAGGCGTTGCCAATGTGGTTGTCATCAGCTCCGATTTCAGCGAAACGGGGCCTGAAGGGGCGGCGCTGGAACGGGACGTGGTTGCCAGGGCCCGGAAATACGGTATGCGTATCGTGGGTCCCAACACCATGGGCCTCTACAGTTCATCGCCCCGCCTCAATGCCCTCATGCCCCCCGTGGCACCCCTGGATGGTCCCCTGTCAATGGTTTCCCAGAGCGGGAACGTCGGCGTCCAGATGCTCTACTGGGGGAACAGGAAGGGCCTGGGATTTGAAAAGTTCGTCAGCAGCGGAAATGAAGCCGATCTCACCTGCGAAGACTACCTCGACTATTTCGGTGGTGATAAGGCCACCAGGGTGGTGCTTGCCTATATGGAAGGGATCGACGGAGATTCCGGGCTTCTCGATGTGGCCCGCCGGGTCTCCCGCAGGAAACCCGTCCTCATTTTCAAGGGAGGACGGACGAGCACGGGCAATCGGGCGGCGTCGTCCCACAGCGGGGCCATGGCCGTTTCTTCCCGGGTTCTCCGAGCGGCTTTCCGCCAGGCCGGTGTCATAGGAATAGAGGACAGCCAGGGACTTATAGACGCGGCGAAGGCCTTTTCAGCCTATCCCGTTCCCCGGGGGAACCGTGTCGGCATTCTCACCCGAGGTGGCGGCTGGGGCGTCATTACCGCCGATGCCTGTGAAGAGAGGGGATTGGAGGTTCCTCCCCTTCCGGACCGTATCGTCAGGCGGTTAAACAGGATACTGCCTTCCTACTGGAGTCACGGCAATCCCGTGGACATGGCGGCGAACATGCTGCTCGAGCCTTTCATGGAATGTATTGAAGCGCTGGCAGAATGGGATGGCGTCGATTCCGTCATTGCCATGGGAGGTTCCATTCAGGGCATCTTTGATTTTGACGCCCACGTGGAGGGAACGAAGGAACTCAAGGAGACAATCACTCTGGCCCGGGAAGTGGCAAAGGAGTATACTTCCCAGCATGACGTGGTTCTTGATCATACGCGGGAAATGGTCGAGAAAACGGGGAAGCCTGTCATCGTTGTGACCCTGGGTGATTACGACGGCTTCCTGGATGATCTGAAAAATCACCGCGTGGTGTCATACCCCACGCCGGAGCGGGCCGTGACGGCCCTGAAACACATGGTTGATTATCGGCGGTTTCTCGATTCGCCGATTGAACCCCTTGAGTACGATGCAAAGGAGAGAAAGCACCGATGGAAATCCTTGAAGACGCACTGAAACGAGGCGAGAAAACGCTGTCGGAACATGATTCGAAGCTTTTTCTGGCGCGGCACGGTATTCCGGTTACAAAGGAGCGCGTTGCCGCCACAGCGGATGAAGCGGCGAAGATAGCCGGGGAGATCGGCTACCCCGTGGTCCTCAAGGCCTCAGGCTCCGAATTCGCGCACAAGACGGAACTGAATCTCATAGCCCTCGACCTGAGAACCGAAAAAGAAGTCCTGGACGCCTTCAGCCGCCTTACGGGAAATCCGGAAGTCGCCGTCAGGGAAGTGCTGGTGCAGCAGATGGTGAAGGGTGATCGTGAGTTGGTCGTGGGGCTTACCCGGGACCCGCAGTTCGGCCCCTGTGTCATGTTCGGCCTGGGAGGCATCTTCACGGAAATCCTTGAGGACGTTACCTTCCGGGTTGCCCCTCTTTCCCGGTGGGACGCTCATGACATGATGGGTGACATCAGGGCGAAGAAGATATTGGAGGCTTTTCGCGGGAAGCCTGCCGTGGATCGGGAAAAGCTGGCCGACATCCTTGTGGCTGTGGGAACGATCGGGCTCGAGTACGATGCCGTGAAGGAAATCGACATCAATCCCCTCAAAATCCTGGGCGGGCAGCCCGTGGCCGTCGATGCCTTGGTGGTACTCGGCTGAGAGAGTCCCGCCGGTCAGGAGTCCACGATCCTGTTGATGATGCCCTCTTCGTACCAGCTCACCAGGGGGAATGGGTCGAGAAATCCGCAATGACCGCCCCAGCGCTGGATTGAAATCCGCAGGTATGGATTCCCCTCGAGTGATGAAAAATCCTCCACGGGTATTACCGGGTCGTCCCGGGATGTCACGACGGTAACGGGTACGGCCAGGTCTTCCAGGCCGTCCCCCCGGAGCGTGTAGCGGCTGAAGTAATCGCGGTGCCCGTCGAAATCGGAATACCGGGCTATGATGTGGTTCGTCAAGTCCAGTGTGTTGTCGATTCCCAGCAAGTCATCGAAGCGGTACAACCCGGGGAAGCATTGCTGTTTCCGGCGCAGTGACCGCTTCCACTTTTTGAGAAAATAGTAACGGTAGAGGGGCAGACGGTCCATGGCCAGGGTCGAACTGTAGGGGTCTATTACCGGAGATATGCAGATCACGTGACGAAGATTGCCGAAAGGTGCACCATTCCTTCGCAGGGCGATTCTCATGCCGAAGTTTCCTCCCAGCGAAAAACCGACCACGAAGAAGGGCAGATACGGCGCGAGACCGGCGGCGTTTTGCACGGCCGTTGCCGTTTCTTCGATCAGTGCCCCGTGGAAAAACCCTTCGTTCAGATGATGGCTGGGACCGTGGTCCCGCAGATTCAGGCGAATGACATCGCATCCTCGGCGGTACAGGGAGCGCCCGGTGGAAAGAACGTAGGTGGAATCAGAGCTGCCTTCCCAGCCGTGAATGATCAGCACGAGGGCCTTCGGTTTCTTGTCCGCCTGGGCCGAATAATAGCCGAGAAGCCGCACTCCATTGCCGCCGTCAAGAATAATCTCCCGGGCGCGGGCGGCCATTTCGTTTTTTCCCGGTGCCCTGAACCGAAGGCTTGCAAAGATGCTCTGAAGATGGGGGTTGCGTGACCACAGCGGGGGGCTGAAGGGTGGGAAGAATGCGTTATCGTTCATTTTCGAGAAACCTTGTCGTACAGGATCATCCTTTGTCGGCTCGGCAAGATCACACCCTACACTAAAGAATGAATTTTTTCAACACCGCCGGGCATTACCTCCTGTAATTTTGTTTTGACATATCCGAATGGTTCGTCTACTCTTCTACAGTAAATCTATCGATGCAAAGCCTCTCTCTGCATTATCGGCATGACGGCATCCACACCTTCTGCGTCATGTCTATCGCCACGGAGCTGTTCTGTGGTAACAAGTAGTTGCATTGCCTCCGCCCCGTTCCGGAAGTGCGGACGAGCCGGAAATCGAGAAGAGCAACAGAAACAGAGGCACACCGTGGCTAGCGCCGGCCTTGAAGCGACCGCTCCCGTTCAATCAGCATTCTCACCACGTACAGGAGAGATACGAAGAACACACTCGTCTCCCCTGCCGGACAGGTCCCTTTCGGGAGGGAACCCCATGCAACACATTGCCGTCCTTATCAAATCGTTTGCGACGCGGGCGTCCGCCGCCCTGATCATGACAGCGAAAATGCTCGCCGTCCTGGTGTTCTGCCTTGTCCCCTCACCGTGCTGTCTCCATGCGGCCGACCACACCCTGGACCTCACGAGAGCCCTCGCGCTTGCCCTGGAGCACGATCCACGTTTAGCCGGTATGCGCCATGAGGGAGATGCCACGAAAGAGGTCCTGCGGCAGGCATGGGGAGCCGTTCTTCCGGTCCTTGCCGCCGAGGGTGTCCACACGGAGACGACACAGAACATTATAAGCACCGACAACCAGGTCTTCGGCTCCGGCAAATCCGATTTTCCCACCACGGAATACACCCTGACACTTACCCAGCCAGTATTCAATTTCGCCTCCTTCAAGAACATACAACGGGCCCGCGAGATCGTCAGGTCATCCGAGCTGGAACTGGAGGCGGCCCGCCAGGACCTGGCCGTCCGTGTCGCCATGGCGTATTTCAGGGTTCTTGCCGCCGGGGACAGGCTGGAGGCAACGGAAGCGGAAGAGACCGCCGTAAGCAGCCACCACGAACTCATCAGTGAACGGTTCAACCGGGGCCTGTCGACGCGAACCGAATTCTACGATGCCAAGGCCCGCCTTGCCGAGGTTCAGGCAACCCGGCTCATCGCTGAAAGCGATCTGGATGACGCGCACCAGGCGCTGAAGGAAATCATCGGCCGACCCGCCGGCAATCTTGTCCCGCTGCGGGATGAGTTGCCATTGGTTCCGGCCGACCCCGCCGACGCCGAGTCCTGGATCGATGCCGCGATACAGCAGAACCCGTCCCTGGAGGCCCTGCGACGAACCGTAGAGGCAGCGCGCAAGGAGATTCAGCGCCAGCGTGCCGGTCATTACCCCCATGTCAATCTGGAAGCAAACTACAACTGGCGCGACACAAAGGGGACCCTTTTCGGCGGAGGCAGCGAGGTTGAAACGACCAACTTCCTGGTGCGTATGAACGTTCCCCTCTACCAGGGCGGCATTGTCAGTTCCCGGACCCGCGAGGCGACACACCTTATGAAGGCATCACTCCAGGACGAAGAGCGGCTTACCCGTTCCCTTCAGCGGGAAGTCAGGGCGGCCTTCTTCGGCGTGGGTAACTCCATCCAGCGGGTACAGGCCCTTGCCGAAGCCGTGGAAGCGCAACGTTTGGCATTGGAGGGCAAGAAGGAAGGACATCGGTCGGGCCTGTACACGATCTTGGCCGTTCTGGACGGAGAGAGAGATTATTCTCTGGCACGGCAGAACTATGCCATGGCCAGGTACGACTACATTATCAACAGCCTGATTCTCAAGCAGACCGTGGGAACCCTTGGTGGAGACGATATAGCCGCCGTCAACGGCTGGCTCAAGGATTCCCTGTAATCGAAACGTTGAACAGGACGATGAAATCACAGTGCGCGTGAGGCACAAAGATAATGCTGAAAAAAGGTACGCGAGGCCAGGGTAAGGAACGGAAGAAACCTGGGGGAGACAGGCGCAGGGAACGGCCTTTCCAGTTCGAAGCGCTGGAGCCCCGGTTATACCTTTCCGCCGAACTGGGGATTCTCCCGGACAACGGGGACGGTTTCGGGGACATTCTTGCCCCCGTCGTTGAGAATGTGGACCGGTTCAACGACGTAACCACCACCCCCGCGGGCGACGGTCTTGAAGACGCAACGGCAGGCACCGCCGACAGCACGGAACCGGACGATACGACCGCTGAAGAGGCCGAAAACGCCGAAGCTGAACCCGGCACGGAAGCCACTGAAGCTCCCGCCGACACCAGGCAAACCATGGAGCTTGAAGAGGATGCCGGGACGGAGGATTCCGTTGAAGCTCCCGCTGTCAGTGTGGAAACCACGGAGCTTGAAGAGGATGTCGGGGCACAGAGTTCCGTCGACCTTTCGGGAGCCGAAGAATCCGGACCGGACGTCGCTCCTGCCGGTGAAGGTGCCGTCGAAGAACCCCTCCTCCGGGGCGCCGACGCCGCCCTGGTCATGAACAGCAGCCTGAACCAGGTCGTCATCATCGATTCCTCCGTGAAGGATCAGGAGATACTCATCACGTCTCTGGCCGATTCACGTGAGAACGTCAACGTTATCTATTGTTCCGCCCAGGATGCTTTTCCCGCCTCCTCATCGTCACCTGCCGAAACGGCTGCCGGCACGGTTTCCCTGTTCGATGATTCCTTGTCTGTCGCCTCTTCCGAGGCTGTCCCTTCCGCCCCCCTATCCGCCGGGCCGGTCTTCGATGTCTATATTCTTGAGGGCGGCCGCGACGGCATCGAACAGGTCACGGCGATTTTGGGCATGTACGACAACCTCGACGCCGTGCACATTCTTTCCCACGGCGCCATGGGCATGATTCGCCTGGGTTCAACGGTCACCACCGGCGACAAACTCAAGAAACGCACTGCCGACGTGGCCGCCTGGGGGCAGGCCCTGACTCCCGGAGGCGACATCCTGCTCTACGGGTGCGATGTCGGCGCCGGTGACGCCGGTGCGGCCTTTGTGGAAAAACTTGCCTCCCTCACCGGGGCCGACGTGGCGGCCTCCGACAACGCCACCGGTGCCGAGGCATACGCCGGCGACTGGCTGCTGGAAGTCAGCACAGGTACCGTGGAGACGATGCCACTGGTGTTTGGCGAGTATCAGCGCCTGCTCTTCAGCCTCTCCGGAACCGCCGACGATGATATCCTATACCTGGACAATTATGGGGATGGGGACATCGATGATGGCTGGATGCGCTACAGCTTTGACGGGGAGAATTGGAGCCCCTTTACCTTTACCGACGACATTCTTGAAATAGATCTGCTCACCGGAGATGATCGGGTTGAAATCCTGGGTTTTGACACAAGCATAACCGGGGGTATCACACTGATCGGGGCTGACGAGGTGACGATTTCGGTATCGGAAGGTGTACTCCTTTGCGGGATTAATTTAACCGTCGAGGCCACAGGAATTACTATTGCGACGGGCACCACCGTCAACACCGGTACAGGCTCCATCACCTTTGCGGCTTCAGATTCACAGAATGCCTTTGACGCATCCTCCGAAGCGTCGATAACCATCGACGGGGTGACCCTGATCGGCGGTGACATTACCATCACCGCCGCATCGACGGTCAGCGGTTCATCATCATCACCGTTGGCGGTTGTCGATGTGGATTCCCAGGCGCTCGTTTCCATTGTCGATACCCGGATTGAGAGCAGCGGCAGCTTGACGATATCGGCAGCCTCGATTCTTACGGCAACCGCCGAGGCCGAGGATCCTGGATTTGACAGCGTAGGCGCCGACGCAGCGGTGGCGATGGCCTTCGCTGCCGGCACGGCCAGTGCCTTTCTTTCCGGAACGAGTTCGGTAGAAACGTCAGGATCATTCAGCATATCAGCTACGAACACCATAACCGTGACGGCCGCCGGAGACGCGTCGTCCGCCTCCGCCGGAGGCGCTTTGGGCCTTGCCGTCGTGAGCGGTATTACGGAAGCCTATATCGACAGCACCGGGACGATTTCCGTCGGTGATCTGGGCATCTCGGCCACGAGTACCGTCACCGTAACAACAACGGCCAAGGCTTCTCCCGGCGGCGCCTCCGATTCCGGAGCAAAGACGGAATCCCAGGAAAAGCTTGATGAATACAACGCGGAAACGTCCGACGGGAGCGTCGGTGTAGCGGCGGCGGTTGCCATTACCGATCTCGACAGGCAGACACGGGCATTCATCAATACTCCGGCCTCTATTACCTCTGCCGATCGTGTCAGCATATCCGCCTCTTCTTCCGGCGGGGTGATCACGACGGCCGACGGCAGCACCGCAACGGGCGGCGTCGGCGTGGGAGCTGCGGTGGCGATTACCGTTGTCGACGCGGATAACCGGGCTTACATCGACGGCAACAACCTGACGGCTCAATCGATCAGCATCCAGGCATTGATGCCTGAGGCAAGTTCCTTCGTCACGGAGGCGACCTCCGGGGCGGGAGCAACCAATGTGGGAGTGGCGGGATCCCTGGCGATGAACATCATCGACAGCCTCTCCACGGCAAGTATCACGTCCGGTTCTCAGGCGACCATTACCGGCAACGGCGATGTCACCCTCACTGCGGAAAACACGACCGTATCGAAGGCGATTGCCCAGCCTGCCAATGAAGGAGCTGTGGCCGGCAGCGTCGGTGTTGGCGCCTCGGTGGCCCTGAACATAGCGAACACGCGCACGGTGGCCGAGTTTGAAGATGACGCTGTACTGACTGGAGCCCATGACCTGTCGTTGAGCGCGACCTCGGACAACACCGTGATAACCACGGCGAAGGCCGGGGGCAAGGCCACGGGCGGGAGCGGTGTCGGCGTCGGCGGTGCTGTTGCCACCAGCGTGGTGAACAATGACACAAAAGCCGTTATAGGCAGTGGCATCGACCTGATCCTGGGAGGCGCCGTGAGTGCCCTCGCGACGCACAGGGGAAGCACGACGACGGTGGCGGACGGAAAAGCCGGCGGTTCCAGTGTCGGCGTCGGCATAGCCCTGGGCCTGAACGTGGTCACGGACAGCACCCTGGCCACGACGGAGCGAGACATCGATGCCGGCGGGGACGTGACCTTCAAGGCCCACTCCTCGGCGGCTACCTCTGTCGAAGCCACGGCAAGCGCCGCCGGGGCCCAGGGGGAGAAGACCAAAAAGGAGTTTGACGCTGCGTCGAAGGTCAACACGACGGACAATACCATCGAGTTGGGGGCCGATCACGGATTCAAGACGGGCGACGCGGTGGTCTATGACAGCGGCGACGGGACGGCCATCGGCGGTCTTGCGAAGGGCACGACCTACTACGTGATCACCGTAGGGAGCGACACGGTGAAGCTGGCTTCGACGGAAGCCGCCGCGGCGGCGGGAACGGCAATCGACTTCTCAGCCTCCCCGACTCCCTCGGGAACCCAGAGCCTGACACCCCAACCCTACAAGCGGGAGTTTGACGCGACCGCGGTCGACACCGCGAACGATACCTTAGACCTCGGTGTCGGCCAGAAGTTCATCACGGGACAGGCGGTCACCTACTCCAAGGGGTCAGGAGACGCCATCGGAGGTCTCGAGGACGGGAAAACCTACCATGTGATCGTGAGCGGGACAACGGGCACGGTGAAGCTGGCGTCAACGGCGGACAATGCCCGGGCAGGGAAGGCCATCGACCTGACGACTGCGGGATCCGATGGCCAGAGTGTAACGGAAGACACGAGCCGGGGCGTCGACAACCAGATCAGTGCCCAGCAGAACCTGGCAGACAAGAAGACGCAGGAGAAAAGCACCAAAGAATTTGATGCGGCTACAAAGGTTGACCTTGCCGCCGATGCGATAGACCTGGGCGCCGACCACGGTTTCAAGACAGGCCAGGCGGTGGTGTACAGGGCTGGTGGCGGTACAGCCATCGGCGGGCTCACGGACGGCACGACCTACTACGTGATCACCGTGGGCAACAACACGGTGAAACTTGCTGAAACGGCAGAGGGCGCCACGGCGGGGACGGCCATCGATCTGACCGGAAACGGAACGGGAACCCAGAGCCTTGCGGCCAGGGCAAGCACGACGCCCTCTCCCTCTGCCGAGACCTCTGATGGTGGTGTGAGTGTTGCTGCTGCTGTCGGGGTGAACATAGCGACTTCGTCGTCCCAGGCGTACATTCCTGCGAACGGTCGTGTGACATCGGGCGGTACGCTGACGTTATCGTCGAGCGGCAACACGGACGCCACG
>Ga0172382_10001603_pt1 | contig 40257 bp, 40 predicted proteins | sample Leawel138RmetaG_FD_122245 | JGI IMG/M metagenome (GOLD analysis project Ga0172382, IMG submission 122245) | Leachate microbial communities from a municipal landfill in Southern Ontario, Canada - Leachate well 138R metaG | ecosystem: Engineered > Solid waste > Landfill > Unclassified | place... | reverse complement strand
TGGCTTTATGATGTCATTGAAAGGGCAAGCAGTACCGATGCTGAGAAAATTATTGCGACCTGGGAAGATGATGAGTACAAGGCCATTAACGGAGTAGTGAAAATGCGGGCGTGCGACCATCAGGTTGTAAGGGATTTATTTGTAACTGAAGTTGTCTATCCGAGCAAATGGTACGGAGGGGGTGCGGGATACGGCAAAGTTACCACAGTTCCGGCGAAATATTGTCTGCCCCCGCTTCCGGAAGATTTGGAAAGATGTAATTAAATGTTGGAGGCATTCCAGGGGCGGCATCTATTCCTTGTACGTTCCTGGAATGCCTCGCAGGTAATTAGGATCCTGCAAAATTCGGAAGGACCGATTTCCAATCATACAGAAATTTTAGCGGGCATAAGCAATTTAAATCATGATCAATGAATCGCTTTGGAGCTTCAGTTATTAATCCTTGACGGCACGCATCTTTTATGGTCAATCTAACCTTGATCAAATTACATGCGGTTGATAATGATTGTGAGCAAAAAAGCGATTATTGACATAGACAATACTCTCTGGCAGTTCAGTGATGCCCTTTATCTTGAGCTGAAGAAACTTAACAGTAATTGCTCAACACCGGACCAGTGGTGTAATTTTAATGTATGGGAGCAATACTGTTCATTCGAGGATTTCATAGCCATTATCAATATGATCCATCATAACCAGGACAGTGAGCAGTACCGTCCATATCCGGAAGCACAAAAATTTTTGACTACATTAAAAAACAATGGTTTTCAGGTAATTATTGCAAGCCATCGTACCCCTGAAACGGCTGCACCGACCGAGCGGTGGCTTGTGCGGCATGGACTTCCCTATGATGAACTGCATCTATCGTATGACAAGACTATACTATTTCCCGAAGCCGACATTGTTGTAGACGATCTGCCTCGGACGCTTGAAAAGGCAGTAAAAAACGGAATACCGGCAGCAGGTCTGCTGTTCCCCTGGAATAAGGAATATGCCGGTTGCGGTTTTGAACTGTTTGGAACCCTGGATGAGGTTCTTGAATTCATCTTGGTGTCATCTTGAATGCATTACTGAGTCGAACCTCGGAGATGTTGATATAAGTCATTCGTCGGCCTGCACCGGTTTTATGAGTATAGTAGTGTTAAATCAATCAAAGGAGGAAGTGATATGAAAGAAGTTCCTGAATATGAGAAATATCCGGTAAGTCAGGGGGAAATGGGCAAACGGTATAAAAACTGGACAAACGGGCTGGCTCATCAGATGATGGTTCTCTACCGTGTCGGAAAGGAAACAGGGGGAGAAAAATTCATTGAGCGATTGAAGGAAGAATACTTTAGAATAGGCCGGCAGAGCGCCTTGTCATCAATGAGAGCGACTGGTACCACAAAAGAAGACTTTAAAGACTGTTCTTCTCTGTCAAAGATCTGCGATCTTATTGACGATTCAATGGCAAATTTCTGGGATGGCTATGTCGAAAATACGGCAGGGGCATTAGAAAAAGAGATAAAAACCTGTCCGGTGGTAAAAAGCTGGTCGAAGGAGCCTGAAATCTGTGATGTGCTGTTAGGTGAGTTTGTGAAGGGTGTTGCGTATGAGCTCAATCCGCAATTCAAAACAGACGGATTCAGCAAATTGCTCGTCAAAGGAGATAATTGCTGCCGATATAGAATTGAGCTTTAAACATGTTGTGTATTAATTGGGGACGGGTTCACATTTCCCGCTGGCGGGAAATGTGAACCCGTCCCCAATTAATACTATGGCGTATACAAAACCACCAGGCAACGGGTAGGTTCGTCGGAAATACTTTTCAGCTTGTGGGGAATCTCGGAATTAAAGCGTATGGACTCATGGGGGGTCAATCGATGGGGCTTGCCGCCCAGAGTCAGTTCCAGTTTTCCTTCCATCACATAGATGAATTCCTCCCCTTCATGTTTGTATGCCACGGGTTTGTGCGCCTGCCTTGGTTCGATTGTGATCAGGAAGGACCGGAGATGTTCCTGCTCCCCATCAGGCGTGAGAGTCTGGTATGAGTAATTCTGAGTTCTGGTGATAAACTGCTGCGCACGTCTTTCTCTGATTGCCTTTTTTTCATGAGATGCCAGAAAGGTGTCAGGATCTATCTTGAGAGTCTTGGAAAGCCGGAGAAGAAACGCAACTGAAGGTGATGTTTCATCTCTTTCAAATTGTTCTATCGTTTCCGGATTTTGTCCGGTTGCCTGCGCCAGCGATTCGAGAGTAAAACCGTGAGCCTCACGGATTTTAGCCAATTTTGAACCAAAAGATTCGGAAAGGGGTTTTTCTCTTTCTTGAAGTTTATTCGTAAGGTCCCTCAGCATGGCACTTTTTACCTTTGAGGCGATCAATGGCATAATGACGGCAGCATCGGCTACGATTCCTATATCGGCTGTCTGAAATATCGGAGCCATGGGATCTCGGTTAATCGCTGCAATAATCTCTGACTCGGCAATTCCGGCTGTGTACTGAATGGCCCCGGAAGTGCCGGCGGAAATAAGTAAACGGGGGTGAACTGTCTTTCCCGTCTGACCGATCAGCCGATCTTCATCTGTCCAGTGAAGCAATACCGGAGGGCGCGTAGCCCCCACTTCACCGCCCAAAGAGGCAGCAAGTTCCCGAACCGCCGCAAATCCGGAAGCTGTTCCCAGTCCGGCCCCTCCCGCCACAACGATTTCAGCATCTTCAAGTTTCTTTTGCGATCCGGTTTCGGTCGAGCGCGAAATAAGTCTTATTTCGTCTGATCTGACGTGTTCCGCCGATTTTAACCGGATTGTAATTCCCGGTGTTCCTTTACTCTTTAAAATTTCTCTGTCTCCCGTCTGCACTGTTGCAAAGCCGGTGGAATGAAATCCTTCGGCGTAGGTGATTGAATTTACCATTTCTCCTCCCCAGGAGGGGCATAAAGCAGTAAATCTGCCTTCAGTAAAGGTAATATCCATGCAGTCTGCAATGAGTCCCGCGTTGCATAGCCTGGCCGTGCGGGCGGCAAGTTCGCGGCCGAAATCTGAAAGGGGGAAAAGGAATAAAAGAGGTTTCTTTACATTGACAAGGTGAGAAAGGATCGGAACAATCATATCCGTTCTCATTTCCCGGGCTTCTTCGAAAAGATACACAAAATCAGATCCGCAGTCTATCAGGCGTTTCTCTGCTTCCTGAAGAGAAATCTCCGCTTCCTTGAAATCCGCAGAATTATTTATATGAGATGATCCGACAAGGACGGCTGAGGTCTTCGCAGAAGCGGAATCGCACAATTTTTGTGCCATCATAAGGACCTTCAAGGTCGAGGTGAAGTGCCGTTCGTTTCTTATATCGGCGAAATACCAGATCTCTTTTTGGCTTGCCATACTACGCCTCATCAGTGGTAGAAATATTTGACGACATTCTGTTTTTTTTAAATTATTCCCTTCTCTTTTATTTTTCTGACGAATTTTTCCGCCTGTTCTTCCACTGATCCTTCGATGAATTCGCAATGCCGCTTCCGTGCGGCCATTTTCTGTGAAATGACCCGCGTAGGAGATCCTTCAAGGCCGACCTGATCCGCCCGAAGCTCCAGGTCTTCAAGGGACCAGAATGCAATCTTCTTTGTCCAGGCTGTTTCAATGTTTTCTAATGCGATGTCGGGGGGGGTAATTGATGACGGATGAATAGTGAACGCCGCCGGTAGCGTTACTTCGTAGGTTTCCCTGAATTCGTCCATTTTTCTGTGTGCCAGAAAAAAGCTGTTCTTCCATTCGAAGTCAAAAGTTCCCGAAACAAGCGGAAGATCAAGAGCAACGGCTGTCTGAGGACCTACCTGACCGGTATCGCTGTCGGATGTTCTGGCGCCGAAGACCACCAGATCAAAGGGGGCAAGCCTCTTGATCGCGGCAGCAAGTGCTGTTGAAGTAGCGAGTGTGTCCGAATCGGCAAACCGTCTGTCGCTAAGAAGAATGCCTTTGTCAGCGCCCATGGCCATAGCTTCGTAAATGACAAATGAGCAGGAAGCGGGCCCCATGGAAAGGGCCGTTATCATTCCTCCGCAAGAGCGAGCGACATTGACGGCCAGCGCGAGGGCGATCCTGTCGAAAGGGTTCATTTGCGCGGTATCTGAGTTCTTCTTCATCCCCTTTGCCGGGGCTTTTAATGCAGCGGCTTTAATACATGCGATACAATGAAATGACATGTCACTCCCTTACTGTTACGGATATTCTTCGAGTATACCTTTGGCGATGACCATCCGGTGGATTTCCGATGTTCCCTCATAAATTCGGGTGACTCGTGCATCCCGGTAATAGCGCTCAACTGCGTAAGCCTTTGAATATCCGTAACCTCCATGAATTTGCACGGCCCTGTCCGTTACCGCGGTCGAGATTTCGGATGCATAAAGCTTTGCCATTGCAGCTTCTCTGGAAAAAGGCTTCCCCTCGTCTCTCAGGATAGCCGCTCTATAGACAAGAAGCCTGGCCGCATCTACCATCGTTGCCATATCTGCCAGCATGCCCTGAACTGCCTGATGTGAGCCGATTGATGTTCCGAACTGTTGCCGCTCGCGGGCATAGCGAAAAGAAGCCTCCAGAGCAGCTTGAGAAATGCCCGTGGCTTGGGCGGCGATTCCCAGTCGTCCCGTATCGAGAGTTTCTAAAGCTATTTGAAGCCCTGCGCCTTCCTTACCCAATAGATTCTCCAGAGGAATTCTGCAGTCATAAAGGCGTATTGAGCAGACCGGATTCGCACGCATACCCGAAAGATCTTCCGGTTCTCCAACAGAATACCCTCGGGTGCCTCTTTCTGCCACAATGACGCTGATGCCCTTTCTCCCCGCTCCCGGATCGGTTCTTGCAAATATTAAACAGAGATCCGCCACTCCTCCGTTTGATACGAACACCTTGTTTGCATTCGTGATGTAGCAGTCGTTCTTTCTGATCGCAGTAGCTTCAATGGCAGATGCATCGGAGCCCGCATTCGGTTCAGTAAGACAAAAGGCGCCTATTTTTTCTCCTCTGGCGAGGGGAGGGATCCAGCGATTTTTCTGGTCCTCCGTGCCGAAAGAAAGAATAGGATGCACCGCCACGCTATTATGGACAGTAATCGTAAGCCCTATGGCGCCGCTTGAGCGGGATACTTCTTCGACGGCAACGACATAGCTTAACGAATCGAGGCCTGCACCGCCAAGTTCAGTTGGCGCCTGAATACCGAAATAACCCAATTTACCCATTATTTCGATAGCTTCCCAGGGGAAGCGGGCTTCCTGATCAATGGCCGCAGCGATTGGCGTAAGTTCCCGGTCACAGAAAGATCGGACCGCTTTGCGGATAGCGCGGTGTTTCTCCGATAGCAGCGTATTCATAGAAATGCTCTTTGCCGTGATGAAAATTGCATCTTCAGTCGTGAGGGTGTCATTCTTTCAAGGAAAACTGCGATTTAGTTTACATATACATGTCTGATATTGCAAATTTCAGGAAATTTTATTCTTCCATGAGACTTTTCCAGCTGTGCCTTTCAAAGAAAGATCCGGGTACATTTGCTTCCATTTCTTTAAAAAGTTTCCATGGCATTGAAAACGTCATTAGATTTTTATCTTTAAGTTGCCGGCGGATGTAAACTCGGGCGGAGAGATCAGTGAGCCCTACTACAGCCCGAGGTTTTTCTGATCGCGCTTCCTGATACGGGTATATGCCTATAGTCTGGCAGCCTGCAGCATATGGTATGATAACATTCCGGTTATCGCCGTATCCGTAGTTTGCAAGCACAACAAGTGCCGAAAGTTGATCGGGATTGGCGAAAAATATGACCGTTTCCGGCGGTTCCCGTTCCGGATCGACGTCTTTCAAAGGTTTGAAAATAACATATTTATTTGGTATCTCAGTAATCGGAAGCGAATCTATAAAGTTTTGAACCTTTTCCGGTGTCTCGATGTATCGTTCTCCGTGGAGGAAATTATCGAATGACTCTGTGTGCATGAAAGGTCTTACCGAATTAGCGAGATCTTCTCCACCTTCCTGTTCGATGTTGCCAACTGACAAGAAGTGACAAAATCCCTTTATACCTACCGGAAAATTCAGGTACTGGTTGCCGAATCCCAAACCTACTCCCCCGCCGAAACATCCGAAGGTTTCCTTGTCGCAGAATGCGTGCTTCCCTTTCGCCGCATGGGCGGCAAGCCACATGACGCAACCCCACTTTCCTTTCTGAAACTGCATTGCGCCGTTCTCCGGTTTGCTGTCCGACCAGAGAAGCGCCACGGCATGATGCTTAAGATGAAGGACTTTAACGAGTGCACTATCCATCAGTATGTTCCTCAGTATAAGATGGAGGCATTATATACATAATAAGGCGACGATGCAACTACCTCCCGGTAACATTTTATTATGAGGCAACGAAACACTGCGAGAAGAACTGTGAAAAAATCCAGCTGTGTTTCGGGTACCATGCTGCATCTCGCGAAGCTGTCCCGGCAAACTCCCGCTTTGCTCAGAGCTCGCCGGGACGGGCGCTTCGCATAGATGGTATGATACCCGAAACACAGACGATTTGAGGTAAAAAATCATGCCTCTAAAGGGCATAAATGAGCATTGTGTCAGCTTCACTTACTTTAATATTTAATGCCGGCTCAGCAGGCATGAGGAGCTTTTCAACCAATGTTCGCAAGCTTTACTTACTTTCCGTTATGGTGCCGGCCCGGCTCGGCCGGCATGAGAAGCTTTTTATGGAGACATCAAAAATAACACTTGAAAAATAGATTCTCAGGTACTAATAATACTCACTTACAATTCATCCATATGAGGGAGTTTGATGGAAAAATTTGGAACAATGCCTGTAAAAAAGGGATTGGCTGAAATGTTGAAAGGTGGGGTCATCATGGATGTGACCACTCCGGAACAGGCCAAAATAGCTGAGGATGCAGGGGCTGTATCGGTTATGGCGCTCGAGAGGGTTCCCGCCGATATACGGGCGGAAGGCGGCGTCGCGCGGATGACCGATCCGGAAATAATTCTTAAGATAATGGATACCGTATCGATTCCGGTAATGGCAAAGGTTCGCATCGGCCATTTCGTAGAAGCACAGATACTTGAGTCGCTGGGCATAGATTACATAGATGAAAGTGAAGTGCTCACACCTGCTGATGAAAAGTTTCACATTGACAAGTGGAAGTTTAAAATTCCTTTTGTCTGCGGTGCAACTGATCTTGGAGAGGCGCTTAGAAGGATAGGAGAAGGCGCGGCCATGATAAGGACGAAAGGTGAGGCGGGAACAGGCAATGTGATAGAAGCGGTTCGGCACATGAGGACCATAAATGACGAAATCGCACGAATTGCATCGCTGCCGGATTCAGAGCTGATGACGGAGTCAAAAAATCTTGGTGCTCCTTACGAGTTGGTGTGTCTGGTTGCAAGGGAGAAAAAATTGCCGGTTGTCAATTTTTCAGCTGGTGGAATTGCAACGCCTGCAGATGCGGCCATGATGATGCAGCTTGGCGCTAACGGAGTATTTGTCGGATCAGGTATCTTCAAATCTCAGGATCCGGCAAAGCGGGCTGATGCAATTGTACAAGCTGTCACTCACTTTAATAATCCGGAAATTCTTGCGAAGGTTTCCCGCTGTCTGGGAGACGCCATGCACGGTCTCGAAATTTCCTCTATCGAAAAGAATAATCTTCTGCAATTCAGGGGAAACTGAATACCGGCACAATGAAAATAGGAATCCTGGCCCTGCAGGGGGCTTTTCGCGAACATAGTGCAATGGTGAAACGATGCAAAGCGGAAGCCGTGGAAGTGCGCCTTCCATTTGAACTTGAAACTATGGACGGGCTCATAATGCCGGGAGGCGAGAGCACAGCCATAGCAAAGCTCCTCATCCGCTATGGCTTTCTTTCAGCGCTTATGGATTTTGCAAGTTCCGGGAGACCGGTGTTCGGAACCTGCGCCGGGACAATCCTTCTGGCAGCAAAACAAAACGGACAAAGTGCATGCATTCTGCCTCTCATTGATATAGATGTTTCCAGGAATGCCTATGGACGCCAGAGGGAAAGCAGAGAAGCGCAAGTGAAACTTTCATTCTCCGCTCTGCCGTTTGATGCCATTTTTATAAGAGCACCTGTTATAGAATCTGCGGGCTCGGGAGTCGAGGTGCTGTCAACGTTCAAGAAGAAAATAATTCTTGCCCGCCAGGATAATATACTTGTATCGACATTTCATCCCGAGTTGACCAAAGATAAAAGAATTCACCGGTACTTTCTTGAAATGGCAGAAGAGACTGGAGGTACCAGCGTTATGATACCTCCACCTGCAGCAGAAGCAGCCATTGTCAAATAATTGTCTCTGCCGTCAAATCGTCCAACAGCCAGACATTTGCGGTTCTGCATTTCGGGTCATTTTTGATTCCTGCCGGAAGTTGCTTTGTATATTTCCGCACAAGATATCATTCCGTTTTATTTTTTACGCAAGGATATCTTTATAGTTTCGCCTCTGTTTTCTGCAGCATGATGCTTCGGGTAGACAGTCGTCCCGTAGGTCTGGACGGCGGACGGTATAAATATGCCTAATCCCCCATTTCAATACACTCCGAGGTGACCCGCATTTATGCGCGTGCCGAATGGTATGGTCTTTGCTCTTCTTTGGGCCAAATCTTTGCACACTCGTGTCTTATGAAAGTTCGTATTGTAAATTTACATAATGCGCTGCCAGGCTGGCTATCTTTCTGTTTCATCATGGCAGCGGCTTTTATCGTCTGCTCGGGAGCCCGAGGCGAGTTTCCCGAAAGGGAAACCAAATCCTATGGGATCCATATCGCTTCTTTTAAAAATCGAGCTTTTGCAGAAAGGAACGTGCATTCTCTGGAGAAATCAGGCTGTACCGCATTTTTGCTTTCTGTGTCGATTCCTGGAAAAGGGCAATGGTACAGGGTATTTGCAGGTATGTCCGACAAGAAGGGGCGCGCGCTGGAACGTGCCGCTGCTCTAAAGGAAAAGGGCGTGATCAGCGAATACTTTATACGCACCATAGCTGTGAATATTGCAAGAGAATCGCAAATGGATCAGAAGATTGAAGAAAAGATAGAGAAGCCTTCCATTGTACAACCAAAGCCAATGGAGGAAGAGGAAGTAGAACTATTTTCAAGCAATTCAACTGTCGGAAAGAATACAAAACCGGAAAATGTACCCTTCGGATCGATTACACCGCTGAAAGAAAAGGAAGGCGGAAAGATAAAATATGACGAAATCGAAGAGCCTATATCTAAAAAAAACCTTTCATACAATACGAAAACTGGGAAAAAAGGGGCTCTTCCGCTTGCTGAACCGGAACATGCACATCTCCAGAGCAGACAAGAAAAAAGTAACCACATGATTTCCTGCCGGCCGGAACCCGGCGAAGAGTCGATTCCAAGAGAAATAAGGAAGGACTTTGACGAGGCAATGACGGAATTCAATCGTGGAAATTACAAAACTGCTCGTGCCGGATTTATTGAATTAAAAGAAAGGCCGGGACTCGGGAAAAAAGCTCAAGAAGTGCTCGAGCGGCGCTGTGCCGACTGCCGCTTTTATTCGGGAATGGCGGGAGCGAGGAGTGAATTGCTTGCTTCCCTGGAAGAATATGACTCCATTTCAAGACGATATCCTCAATCTGAAGGGCTAAATGACGAAATTTTATTCAGAAAAGCTCAGGCATATGACACACTCAAACTTCATTACGAGGCACTCAGAGAACTATCGAAAATTTTAGAAAAATATCCTGATTCCAAATATCAGCCCGAAGTGCATTATTTGATTGGGTTAACATATTATTCGCTTGGAAAATACACCTCGGCTGCCGAGAATCTGAAAACATATGCCACACTGTATCCGGAAGGAAGCCGCCTTCCTTCAGCCTTTTTTTACATAGGAGAGTGTTATTCGCAAGAAAACCGGTTTGCACAGGCCGACAAATGGTATGACATGGCATTAAAGCTGTATTCTTCTGCCGACAAGATGCCCCCGGATATGCTTTTAAAGCTGACATTTCATTATTTCAGAAGCGGCCGCTTCGATGAGACATTGGAAATAGCACTTGTTTTTCTTAATCTTTACCCGGAAAGCAGCCGGGCGAAAGAGGAAATGTTCATGGCAGCTCAGTCGGTCATGAAAATGAAGTGTCTCCCCCTGGCGATAAAAATGTTCGGGCAGGTGGTTGCGCGATATCCCGGCAGCGATGAGGCATGGAAGAGTATGCTGTTCATGGCTGAAATAGGCGTGGAAAATAACTTTGCCGTTCCCGGTAATATTCTGCACGCAATGGAATATTATCTCGATCCTCTTTCTGCTTACGAGAAGGCCTTTGATGAATATTCCGGAATAAGCGGTGAAGAGCTTTCTTATCGCAAGGCAGCAGTACTTATGAGGTATAAAAATTACAGGAATGCCTTCGATGTATATAATCGTCTTCTGGAAAGCAATCCCTGGAGCTCATACAGAAAAATCTATTTAGAAAAAATAATCGAGTGCGCATCGATTCTTATAGACAGATATTGGGAAAAACAGGATTATCTCGCAGTATCGGACCTTTATTTTACAACAAGGCAATACGGAATTGCCTTACATATGGAATTCAGCGATCTGTTTCACATGGGGGCGAGTCTTTGCCGCATTGGTCTTACAGAGTGGGGAAGGAAAATTTTCAATGAAATGGAATGCTGCTATGCCGATGAATCCAGGCAAAGAGAAATTATTCTTGCTCTTGCGAAAATCGATTTATCCGAAGGCAAATTAGAAGAAGCACTCGGCCGACTGAAAACGTATACCGCTAATTATTCAGGTTCTCAAAATGCGGATGAAGTGAGTGTAAAAGAGCTTATGGGACACATCTTTTTAAAAAAAGGCGAATATGGGAAAGCGATTGTTTACTATGCCGATATTATAAATTCAAATGAAGACCCCGGATTTAAAATGACTATTCAAAAGTATATAGCCGACTGTTTTATGGGCATGGGCCTGTTTGATTCTGCGGTTGCCTGCTATTTAAAATCGCTGAATCTTGCAGAAAAAACAGCCGGCGAGATTTCGTCACTCATATTGAATGAAGCCTCCGAAAGGATTGCGAAATGCTATTATAATGAAAAGGCTTATGAAAAAAGCACTGAAAGTTATCGAAAGTTTTTGGAAGAGCACCGGAGAAAGGAAGATCCAAAAAATCTTTGGGCACTTTACAGAATGGGATTGGGATATGTACAGCTTTCCGATACCGTTATGGCGGATAAAACTTTTGCCTTATTGAGAGAAGAGGGAGAAGAGTATTTTTGGGATCGACTGACTGAATTCAGTGAAGATTTCCAGAATTGGCACACCAGCTATGGCGAATATATACATTAGAAACTCCTCAATACCGGTGGGACCGGCATTATATTGGAAATGCTTGAAGCCTTATCCCGGCCGAGCCGGCACTCTAACAGGAAGCAAGCGAAGCTTTCACCTGCTGCATACAAAGAAAAGCGTTTATGGAAGATCAGATGACTGAACACATAGCTGATAATGCTCTGCTGTTGCAAAAGTCTTTTGAAGAATTTACACAGGCAACGATGCGGCTTCAGGACGCCTATGACAACCTGGAGAAAAAATTTCAGCAGATCGATCTCGAACTGGAAAAAAAGAATCAGCAACTGAAAAAAGCGCTTGCTGAGAAAGAAGATATCAGCAGTTATCTTACCAGCATCCTTGAAAGCCTTACCACCGGTGTTGTGGTGACAGATGAAAAAGGATGCATTACCTTGATAAACGAAAGTGCGTATGGATTTTCTCCTTACCTTATGGGTGAAGCAAAAAACACGGGCTGGAGAAGCAGACATTTCAGTGAATTATTTTCAGATGTGGCTGATTTTGAGAAGCGGTCGAAGCCGAATGCACATATGAGCCGGTGTCGCATCCAGGGAAAGGCGATAGAGATTTCGACAAGTTCTATGAGAACGTCAGATACAAATAAAAGAGGAATTATCTATCTGTTACGCGATGTTACTCGACTTGAAAAGCTGGAAGAAATGGCTAAAAGATCGGAAAAATTTGCCGCTATGGGAGAGCTTGCAGCAAATATTGCCCATGAAATACGAAATCCTTTAGGAAGTATAGAGCTTTATGCATCCCTCTTGATGAAAGATCCGGCAGGTGGTCGCAACAGAAACAGGGCTTATGAGATCATCAAATCGGTCAAAAATGTAAACAACAAGATATCCAATCTTTTGATCTTTACGAATCGTCCGCAGCCGGTATTCAAAAAAATCAAGCTCCATGATCTTCTCGACGAAGTCGTCGCATTTGTCAAACCGATTATAGAAAATGAAAACATAATCCTTAATGTCTGTTATGTCCAATTGGATCCGGATGTTGAGGGGGATAAGGAAATGCTCAAGCAGGTTTTCCTTAATTTGATACTCAATGCGCTTCAAGCCATGCCCAATGGAGGAAGACTGACCATTGAAACCAAAATGACAACGCAGTGCGGAGGCGAATGGGAAAAAGTACTTCCTAGTATCGAAATTCTTTTTGACGATATGGGGACAGGAATTCCAACGGAGACGCTACCCAGGATATTCGACCCTTTTTTTACGACAAAGGAAGGAAGTTTCGGGCTCGGTCTTGCAATTGCCCATAATATTATCGATATGCACGGAGGTATTGTTTCAGCGGAGCAAAATTCGCATGGCGGCACCGCAATGAGTATTGCGCTGCCTGTTGCTCCGTGTGAAAAGATTGAAAAGACGCTTATTAATAATAAAGAAAACGATCCGGAAAACGGGAATGATGCCTGATGAAAAAATGAGTATATCTAAGATTCTAATAGTAGACGACGAACCTTCAATGAGGGCGGCACTTTCGGAATCGCTTTCCCTGTGCGGGTACGAAGTCGAAACAGCCGGCGATGGACAGGATGCACTTGAAAAATTTCGTAGCAGGTCTTACGAAGTCGTCATTACAGATATGAGAATGCCCGGGTTAAACGGGCTGGAAGTGCTCCGGGGGATCAAGAAACTTTCCCCTGCAACACCGGTTATTGTGATCACTGCATATGGCACGGTAAACACGGCAGTTGAAGCGATGCGTGCTGGAGCTTTCGATTTTATTATGAAGCCTTTTTCTCTTGAGCACCTTGAGACTGCGGTAAAGAAAGTGGCATCATGCAGCAGTCAGGTCCTTCATTCTACCTATGCGGATTCGGAAGATGATCCTCCGGAAGAAAAAGTGATCATAACCAGAGACGGGCGAATGCAGACGATTCTTTCAATGATGAGAACTATTGCAGATAGCAGATCGAGCGTGCTTATCCAGGGGAAGAGCGGAACCGGAAAGGAATTGCTTGCCCGGTACATTCACCGTACCGGTAAAAGAGCTGATATGCCGTTTATAGCGGTAAATTGTGCGGCTATACCGGGAAATCTCCTGGAAAGCGAGATGTTCGGGTATGAAAAAGGCGCGTTTACCGGAGCATCACAGAAAAAACCCGGAAAATTCGAAATTGCCGATGGAGGAACATTGCTGCTCGACGAAATCAGTGAGATGGATCTGCAACTTCAAGCAAAGCTCTTAAGAGTGATTCAGGAATCGGAAGTTGACAGGCTTGGAGGAAACAGGCCGATATCCGTCAATGTAAGGATTATTGCGACTACAAATACGGATATCAAGAAAAGTATTGCCGAAAGAAAATTCAGGGAAGATCTTTTCTATCGCATCAATGTCATACCTGTAACTATTCCATCTCTTAAAGAGAGGATGAAAGACATACCTCTCCTTGCCGATTTTTTTCTTGATAAATATAGCAGACTGAACGGTATTCACAAACCCCGCTTTTCAGGCGAAACGATCGAAATGCTCATGCGATATGAGTGGCCGGGAAATGTACGAGAACTGGAGAATGTAATCGAGCGTTCGGTTTTGATCAGCGGCGGCGAAACGATTCTACCTGAACATCTCTATCTCGAATGCACTCTTGGCGGAAAAGAAAAGGCAAAATCATGTATTTCTCCGGTCGCCGATGAAAAAGAAAATATCAGCTGTGAAGCAGAGGATGCGGGGACGGTGACGCTGCATGAAATGGAGCGTGGACTTATATTTGAAACTCTTAGAAAAGCGAAAGGCAATAAAACGAAAGCTTCAATGATGTTGGGAATCAGTGTGAGAACTATGAGAAATAAATTAAATGAGTACAGGAATGAAAAACTGCCGGTGGATGAGTCATGAAAAAATGACGGTGCAATCGAGTCCTTTCAAAAATCACATTTATTAAGCATTGGTATAATGATTGCAAACACTCAATGCCAGGGAGATTGCTATGAATGCGCTATTTGGAAAAACTACTGAAATGCTCTCGCTTCTTCTCGGATATCATTCGGAGCGGCACAAAATAATCTCTTCAAATATCGCCAACATGGATACACCCGGATATCAGCCCAAAGATATGATTTTTGACAAAGAGCTTGCCAAAAAAATCGCGTCTCAAAGAAGCGGCGGCGAAATATCAGTCAAAGAAGCTGCAGATGAAGGTGTCTTTATTGTTGTAAATGACGGCAGTAGGGTGAACATAGACAAAGAGATGAGTAAACTGGCGGAAAATCATCTCATGTATAATCTCAAGGCGGAATTATTGGCAAGGAAGTTCAGAGGTTTGAAAGATATCGTGAAAGGGATGAAATAATGGACTTTTCGAATACCTTCAGGATTTGCGCTTCAGGTTTCAGCGCACAAAGAAAGAAGATTGATGTTATCGTCAATAACCTCGCAAATATCCACACAACGAGAAGTCCCGAAGGGGGACCGTATAAAAGGCAGACAGTTGTTTTGGGTTCAGAGCCGGTTGAAGATAATTTCGGTCAAATTTTGGACGAAACCTTGCAGCGTGTAACGGTCAAGAGGGTGGTAAGAGATGAAGGAGGGGTAAAGATGATTTTTGATCCCACCCATCCTGACGCTGATACCAAGGGATTCGTTGCAATGCCCGATATAAATTCAATTACAGAGATGTCAGATATGATTATGGCACACAGAGCGTATGAAGCATGTGTTACCGCTTTTGACGCAACAAAAAATATGGTTTTAAAAACAATGGAAATGGGAAAATAAGGGGGTTGAAATGTCCGATCTTGTCATCGGAAGAAGTCCGCTGAAATGTGTGCGTGAAATAGAGGCACCGGGAGAAAAGAAACGGCCCGATTCAGAAGGATTTGCCGATCTTCTGCAAAATAAGATATCAGAAATCAATCACTTGCAAATAGAGGCGGATCAGGCAATCTCAAATGTGGTGCTTGGAAATTCCGGGAATGTTCATGAGGCCATCATTGCGCTTGAAAAAGCGAGCATTTCATTTACAACGATGATGGAAGTGCGCAATAAAATAGTCGAAGCATATCAGGAAATAATGCGGATGCAGGTGTAAAAGAACGCGGACGTAAAGAATGAATTCACTTTACCGGTTTTTCTCAGCACTCATACAGGGATTTAACTCTCTTGCTCCTGCAAGGAGAATTGCGCTGGTGACATTCGCCATTGTTACTCTGGCTTCGATATCCCTGTTCACATATAGTATGAATCGGAAGGATTATAAGGTACTGTTCTCAGATCTGGCGAATACGGATGCAAACAGAATTGTGCTCAGGCTTCAGGAAAAGAAAATTCCTTACAAAATATCCCCTTCCGGCGATTCACTCCTTGTCCCGGCCGAACTTGTTCCTGAGCTGAGGATCGAAATGGCTGCCTCCGGACTTACTCAGGGGGGGGCAGTCGGTTTTGAGATTTTTGATAAAAAAAATTTCGGCGCCACTGAATTTGTACAGAAATTGAATTACAGGCGCGCTCTTCAGGGTGAATTGGCACGGACCGTAAATAGTCTCGATGAGATAGCTGCGAGCCGGGTCCACATTGCCATACCGGAAAAATCTCTTTTTGTCGAAGAAAGCACCAACCCCTCGGCATCCGTTGTGGTGAAACTCAAGCCCGGCAGAAAACTCCAGGGATCTCAGGTAGAGGGGATTGTCAATCTCGTTGCAGCAAGTGTGGAAAATTTATCGCCAGAAAATGTGATGGTAGTCGATAATAACGGAAATATTATTTCTCAATCTGCAAAGGAGTCCGGCCAATCCGTAATGGATGGTACACAGATAGAATATCAGCGAAATGTAGAAAAAGGCCTGGCGGGAAGAGTACAGAAAATGCTCGAGAGAGTGGTCGGTAAAGGCAAAGTAGTGGCAGCCGTAGCGGCACGGCTTGATTTCGGGGAGACGGAAAGAACGGAGGAGATATTTGGATCTGAAGACCCTGCGATACGCAGCCTTCAAAGGAAAACAGAGAAATCCAAAACCCCTCTGTCGGAAGGAGAGAGTTCCGTTTCAGTAAAGGAAAGCCCAATGGATCAACAAACAGTCGTAAATCGTGAAAAGACCAACGAAATCATTAATTACGAGGTAAACAGGATCGTCAGCAAAACAGTGAAACCTGTGGGAGAAATAGAAAAACTATCAGTGGCCGTTATGGTAGATGGTGTGTACGTGAAGAACGACAAGGGAAATGAGGAATATCAGTCCAGGACAAAAAAGGAAATGGAGCTTCTTGAGGAGCTGGTAAAAAAAGCGGTAGGATTCGATGCCAGACGCGGGGATCAGGTGGTGCTGTCGAATATTGCCTTCAAACGAACTGACATGGAAGGTATCCTTGAGGAAGGCAAATCACTGATAGATAAATTGGCCTCTCTCCTTTTTCTTCTAAAATTCCCTCTGCTGCTCTTGTCTCTTGTCCTCACTGTCTTTTTTGTGTTCAAGCCTGTTTTGAAATTCCTACTCGACAGAGGCGGCGAAATTGAAAGCAAAACAGAGCAGATTATGGCAGCCGCCGGGGCGGAATTGCATTCTCCGTTGCCGACGTTGAAACTTGAGAACGCCAAAAATGAAAACATGCCTGAAATCACCGCTGTTAAAGCTATGGCACGTCAGGATTCCAGAACTTTTTCCGAACTGCTTAGAAACTGGCTGAATTGAGAGGGAAGACACAGAAGCGAAGTTATTATCCAGGATAGTTCGACCTGTTGAGAATCAGGATTCATTGTATGAATAATCAGGAAAAAGCTGCAATACTTGTGCTGGCGCTGGAAGAGAATTTGGCGGTGGAAGTTTTGAAAAATTTGAGTTCGGACGAAGTAAAGCGGCTCGGGGCTTCTATGAGCCGTCTTCATAACATTTCACATGAGGATGTGGAGGCGGCCGCCAGGGATTTCCGCACCCTTGCAAAAGAGAAGGGAAAAGGATTTCTGACCGTTAAGAACGAAACTATTCAGAAAATAATCATAAAAGCTCTGGGAGAGGAAAAAGCCAAAAAAGTACTTGATATTATTGAAGAGGAAACCTTCAGACCTCATGCAAATCCCGTAATAGAAAAACTGAGAGGCATGGATTCGCGAATGCTGATGGATTTTACAAAAATGGAACATCCACAGACTATTGCTCTTATTCTCGCTCACCTGAAACCTGAACAGGCATGCGAGATCCTCAGCGGTTATCCTTTGGAGAAGCAAACGGATATATTAAAGCGAATAGCCACTTTAAAAAGCGTTCCCCAGGAATTTATTGAAGAAATGACGAAGGCGCTGGAATCTGAAATTATAATCGGTGCGGCAGGTGAAGAGCACTTTGGCGGAATCACAATGTCCGCGGAAATTCTTAATCGTATGAGCAGAAGTGCAGAGGGGGCTATTCTGGATCTTCTGGAAAAGAAAAACCCGGAGCTTTCGGCAGAGATACGGCACCACATGTTCTCTTTCGATGATATTTTCAAGCTTGATGATAAAAGCATCAGAGAACTTTTGCAGGAGGTGAGTTCAGACGATCTTTCCAGGGCGCTGAAAGTTGCAGACCCGCATTTGAGGGAAAAGGTATTTTCGAATATGTCCAAACGGGCTGCTGAAATGCTCAAGGAAGACTTGGAGGTTCTGCCGCCGATAAGGGTCTCTGAAATCGAACAGAGCCAGAGGAATATAATTGATATTGCAAGAAAGCTGGAATCAGAAGGAAAAGTCATGATCGTCAGGAGTCAGGATGAAGATGAGTTTGTCTAACAAAATTATTAAATCTGAAACCGTAAACATTGTGCCTCTGCGGAAAAGACAGGAAGCTGCATTTACAAGGATTGATTACCGGCCGAATAATAATAGCGAAACCGATGACGGGCCGGCCGGCATGCCTGCGCCGGCCGATGATATCGATACCATTGCCGAAGAGGCCGAATCATCAAATTCACTTCTCTTGGAAGAGGCTTATGAACGTGGAATTGAAGAAGGCATACATAGAGCAAGAGAAGAGGCGAAGGGAAAGCTGTCGCCGTGTTTAGCAGCAATTGAAAAGATAATGTCGGAAATTTCAATTCAAAGGGATATGCTTAATAACAAAGCAGAGGAAACCATTTTCGATCTGGCATTTGCAGTGGCTGAAAAAATAATCAGACGTGAGGTTGTTTGCGACAGATCGACTGTAAAAAATCTTCTGCAGGAGATTTTGGGAGACGTGGCGGGAGGAGAAAATCTGTTGATTAGATTGAATCCGGAAGATCTCGATGCACTACAGGAGTGGGAGCCTCTTTTTTTGAGTAATATGGAAAGAAAAGCGAATCTGAAGTTTGAAAAAGACTCTCATATAGAACCGGGAGGCGCTGTTGTGGAGACCAGGGAATTTGTTGTCGATGGACGAATCGATGAACAGCTCAAGGTACTTTATGAAGTGCTTCCACTCAATCATTTGACAGGTGCGGTATAAAGGATGAGCCAATGATGTGGAGGGAACTTTTAACGCAGAAAAGTACGCTCCGCCGATATGGAAAAGTCTGTAATGTTAATGGGCTTCTGGTGGAAGGATACGATCCGGGCGCAAGTATGGGTGACCTTTGCCGCATCTTTGGATCTTCCGATCCGGAGATCGTTGATGGTGAAATTGTCGGGTTCCGGCAGGGAAAAGTGCTCATGATACCGGTGAATCAGCTTGCGGGGATTTCACCGGGGTGTAAATTTCTGCCCCTTGGTAAAAAGCCGGATGTGCCAGTATGCAAAGAACTGCTCGGTAGAGTGATCGACGGACTGGGCAATCCGATTGACGATAAGGGGCCGTTAGGTAATTATATGCGTTATTCCATATATTCTGAGCCGATAAATCCGCTGCACAGGGGCCGTATCAGAGAGCCGATCGATATCGGTATTCGAGCAATTAACGGATTGATGACATGCGGCAAGGGGCAGAGAATGGGTATTTTTTCCGGGTCAGGCGTAGGGAAAAGCTATCTTCTCGGGATGGTGGCCCGGAATACGGCAGCCGATATAAATGTTATCGGTCTTATAGGAGAGCGCGGGAGAGAGGTAAGAGAATTTATAGAAAAAAATTTGGAAGAGGAAGGGCTTGCCCGATCAGTCATCGTAGTCGCTACTTCCGATACCTCTCCTCTCATCCGCATGAGAGCTGCGTATGGTGCGACAGCAATTGCTGAATATTTCAGGGATCAAGGATTTGATGTTCTCATGATGATAGATTCTCTTACCCGTTTTGCCATGGCGCAGCGCGAAGTCGGTCTTTCGTTGGGCGAACCTCCGACTACAAAGGGGTATACACCTTCTGTGTTCAGTCTGCTTCCGAAGTTGATAGAAAGGACGGGGAATATCGAGGGGGGAGGAAGCATCACGGGACTCTACACAGTGCTTGTCGAAGGCGATGACTTCAATGAGCCGATAGCGGATTCCGCCCGGTCTCTCCTTGACGGTCATATCGTGCTTTCCAGAGAACTGTCGGCTATGAATCATTATCCTGCCATTGACGTACTTGCCAGTATAAGCCGGGTCATGAATGATATTGTTGATGATCAGCACCGAAAGAAGGCAGGGGAGATCATGGATATTTTGGCAACTTACAGAAAAGTGGAGGATCTTCTTAATATCGGTGCGTACGCAAAGGGGAGCAATCCAAGGATTGATTATGCAATCGGTATGATTGAAAAGATACATGCGTTTCTCAGACAGGACATGCATGAAACGGCCAGTTTTAATGAAACGAGAAACTATTTGTTTTCGCTTGTGAAGTGAGGAAGGGATGACCCTTTTCAAATTTTCTCTTCAATCCATTTTGGATTACAGAATCAACTCTGAAGAGAAGTTGCTGCTCGAACTTGCCTCAAGCAGGAAAGAATTGAAAAACGATTATACCATCCTAAAATTTTTGAAGGACAAGCAGCGGTGCATATTGAATGAGTTGGAAGATGGACTGCCGAAGAGAGCTCACATAATCGGCGCATATTTTGCCCATATAGGAGCCGTTTCCGAGAAAATCAAAAAACAGAAGGAGGTAATTGAAAAGAAAACTCAGGAAATGACAAAGCGGCAGGATAAAGTTCTTGAAGCGGTAAAGGAAAGAAAAAAACTTGAATTGCTGAAAGAAAAACAGCTCATAGATCATAAGAGTGCGCTGAGGAAAACCGAAGACAAGAGGCTGGATGAATTCAGTGTTATGAGAACAAAAATGGGTGAAAATCATGAAGAAAATGATCGTGATATTTAAAATTTTAGTCATTTGTGTTCTTATTGCAAAAATTTTTACCCTCGGTGGTATCTGGAACAGAATTGAGACAGTCAGTCCTGCGCTATTGATCGAAGAGGCTGGTGCAGATCCTGGGGTAACTACGGGAAATCCATCCATATGTGACGCCGTTGCCGACCCTCTTTCAAATGAGCGGAAAATATTGACGCATTTGATAAACAAACAGACGGAACTTGCAAAGCGGAAGGAGGATTTGATCGAAGAAAAAAAACGCCTGATGGAGCTGAAAGCGGAGATACTCACATCTATCGAAACATTGAGCAGGATGAAAGAAGAAATTACTGTACTGATACATTCCGTGAGGGAAGTGGATGAGTTGAAATACAGGACTCTCGCCAAAGTGTATGAGGCAACGCCTCCTGAGCAGGCGGGTGCTATGTTCAAAAAACTTGACAAGAGAACCGTAGCCGCCATCATAATGAGAATGAAAAGTAAAAGTGCCGGAGAAGTATGGGGCCATATCGATCCCGGCACAGCTGCGGAAATCACAAAAGAAATTACCAGATGTCTTCCCCCTTCAGAAGAAATCAACCAGTAAGAGATACAGGCGGGCAGTCGTTCACACTATCACTGAAAAGCTATTTTTTCTACCGGCAGTTTTTTCGTGTGATTCCCTTCATAAGGCAATATTTGCCTCCCACAGTAGATAGACAATGTGCCACTAAAAAAATTGAATCTTATAACCTCTTGATTATCTGACTTCTTTTGTTGACTGTCCAGAGTCGACACTCATTCTTTTTTCTCTTCAGCAATGGCATATCTTTTGCCTTTTCCGGTCTGATGAAGGATCAGGAAAGGTGTCTTACGGTGAAGATTCCTTTGTTTCAAATATTTATGGGCAGCTGCGGTCTTCAGATAGCAGAACCGGAAGAAGATAAATGTTCGGGTGTGAAAGCTAAGAGCGATTGGATTTCAGGAATCCGAAAGAGAGGAGCTTTCGATGAAATTCTTAAAATATATGATACCGGAGCGAAAAAAGTGAAACCGGAGAGAGAATCGGAGCCGAACGGCGGCTGCGAAGGCAGTGCCGATGGATGCACGAAAATGAGCTCAAATTGCGGTTCCCGTCACTATTCATGTGAAGTAATTTTTGAAAAAAATGATCTGCCCGCAAATGAAATACAGAGCCGGACGAATGACACACGCCCTTTCAGCAAAGAAATCGCATTTTGTCGCTTATGTTTTCAGAATCTCCCGGAAGAAAAAATGCAAAATCATGAAAAATCTTTTTTCAGGAAACTGAACCTCCTTTTTGCAGAAGAACCTCATGCAGGCACGAGCAATAACCCCCTCTACCCGGTCAGCCCTTTCCAGCCGGAGGTACTTGACGAAAAGATATCTGAGGAAGCAAATGATACGTCAAAGGTTCTATCGTGCGGATTAGAACCTTTCCGGAAGCAGAGCTGTTTTGAACCCTTTATCTCTTTCACTGCACAAGAATTGAAAGAATTTTTGGAGGTGGTACCGGAAAATCTGAAATCTCTTCCGATTGGTTATTTCACTGAAGGGGCACACAAAAAATTGCCGGTTGCATTTTCTGCCATGTTCTCTGAAAAAAAGTTGATTATCAAACAGGGCGCTACGTTACGGCCAGCCCTGCAATCGGGAAATGGGGGTCATCCTGAAAAAAGCAAAACCGAATTTCAGCTCCAGTTACCCGAGCATCATGGCAACACTTTCAAAATTTTCAAAAGGAATACCCTGCATTTCTTCAGCAAAGAAAAGTCATCGCCGGCTCAGCCGCCATTGACAGCAGAATTCGTAAAGAGGATGGAAGTGGGTGGAGAATCTGGGAAAACCGGATCCGCGCAATACGGCGCTGAAAGGAAAAAAATACCCGAGGCAAAGAATGCAAATGATTCCTCAGTAAAACCGGATACTGCTTTCAAGGATACCGGGAATCCCGGTGTAAGAAATACATGGAATACCGCAAACCCGAACGATACATTGGCGGAGGTAAAAAAGACAGGATTTCGGGATTCGAATGCTTCATCTGATTCGCAGCGCCCGGCCGGCGCTGATGCACTCCGGCATGACATTCGGGATAATGCGCCGTTTTTTCAATCTTTCAAGGAGTGCTCATTTTTTACACCGGCGGATGGTGAAGTTGCCACAGTATCGCATGCAAAAAAAGGATCATCCAGGTCAGTTCATACAATTCAGAATCCCCAACCACCGGCAAGTAAAGGTGAAAATTCGGGAAGAAACGAAAAAAATAGTTTCGCTTTACCACTGGCCGTCTTTTCAACCGGTAGAAAGCAGGAAGCGGCAAAGAGTAAAAAAGCGGCCGCGATGCATAATGGCGGCAACAACGCCCGGGTGGTGCAAGATAACGCTGAAGACCTGAAAGCGTCCGAAGGAAAGAAGCCAATGCATTACATCCTGAAGACCGATGCGACCAAAAGCCGGACAGCAGCATATACGGCCCTTGGTCAGACAGAAACGAATGAAAAACTCTCTGTCCACTCTTTGTCCTCCGTTCAGGAGCCTGAGCCCGAGCCAGGTTTTGCCGGGTCAAAGCTACATCATATGCATCGGGAGAATGTTACTCCATTCTTTTATCCCGGCACGTCGAAGTCTCTAAAACCAAAAATCTTAATCCAGAAAATCGATACTTTTCAAGTGCTCCATTCTCTGAAATCGAACAGATTACTGCGATCTGCGAAAGAAGAAAGTCTTTCAGTCCGCCACGGGAATATGAAAATATCTTCAAAACGCGCGTTTTTGAAGAGCGGAGATGATACTGTCTTATCCCAGTCTGTCTTGAGAAATGTTCCGGTATCAGAAATCGTTACTGCTGCAGGAAAAAGCGTTTACCATAGCGTGATTCCTGTAAGGCATGAAACTATAATAAAGCAGTTGCTTTCAGCTGTTTCAAATGCGGGTCAAAAAAAAATGAGCCGTGTGAAAATCGCTCTCGATCCTCCCAGCCTTGGATCTCTTGATATGGATATCATTGTGCGGGACAAGACGGTTCGCGTACAGTTCACGGTACAGAGCGCTGAGGTGAGCAGGTTCATCAATTTTAATTTAGAGCAGTTGAAGCAATCACTCGCAGGGCAGGGGCTGTATGTGGATTCGATTACAGTGAATGATGGGAGCCAGGAAGCGTATGGTCATAGGTCCGGACCTGATAGCGAGGGGCGCTTTTTTCACAGTGAACAAAGAAGGCAGAATCAGACCGGCGGAAACGCAACGGCTGAATCGGACCCGCCGTATACCGATCAGACTGCTGTCTGTCATTACGATGATCAGCCTCAGGGGCAGGTCAGCCTCTTTGCATGAAAAACTTATGAAAAGAAAGGTGATTACATGTCTGCAACAATAAGTGGTGTTACTGCCGGTTCTTCAGCACCGTTTCAAGGCGACAATGCTGTAAATGCAATGGGCAAAGATGAATTTCTCAGACTTCTCATTACGCAACTTAAAAATCAGGACCCGCTCAAACCGATGGATGGAACTGATTTTACGTCGCAGCTGGCTCAATTTTCAAGTCTTGAGCAGCTGTACAATATAAGTGAAGGTGTAAATACGTTCAATTCCTCACAACACATAATGAATAATATGAAATCGATTGATCTCATAGGCAAACAAGTGAAAGTACAGGGAAATGAATTGAATGTGAATGGAGGTGAAGTGGATATCACGTATTATCTTGAAGAAGACGCGATGAAAGGAAACATTGAAGTTACCGACGCGAACGGAAAAGTTGTAAAGAGATTTGATCTCGCTGCAGAAGAAGAGGGAGAACATACGATCAGATGGGACTGCTCCGGCATTTCCGAAGGAAAGTACTCATTTCAAGTGACGGCAGAAAATGCAGAGGGGGATTCGATTAACACCAAAACATTTTTGAAAGGAGCAGTATCGGGTATTACCTTCAAGGAGGATAAAGTCTGTATTGATATCGGTGGCAGTGAAATTCCATTTGAGAGCATTGTTTCAGTCGTGGATGGTGCATAAAAAAATCGAATTTCAAAATTAAACAGGAGGAAACTATGGCAAGTTCTTTATACGCGGGAATATCGGGGCTCAATGCAAGCACGAAGCAGCTCGATGTAATCGGAAATAATATTGCAAATGTAAACACAGTCGGGTTCAGGGCCGGGAAAATCCAATTTTCAGATATTCTAAGTCAGAGTATGACAGGCGGTTCGTCAAATGCCATGCAAATTGGACGCGGGGTTTCCGTATCAGACATTACTACGCAGTTTTCCAGCGGTTCTGTTGAGACAACCTCCAATGCTACCGATCTTTCTATCGACGGCGAAGGGTTTTTTATGGTGAATGATTCAAACGGGGCCACGTACTATACCAGAGCAGGAGCATTTCATGTGGACAGCGAGGGGAATCTGGTGGATGTCAACGGGTATACCGTACAAGGGTATAACCTGCTGGGACTCAATCCGAATTCAATAGCCGATCTTTCTCTTAAAGATATTCAATCTAATCCGGAAGTGACAACCAGCATTTCAATCGGTGCAAATCTCGATTCCCAGACGGCATCCGGAAACATTTTCAATGCGGCCCAGACAATTTTTGATTCCCTGGGCCAGGCGCATACACTCAAAATGCAGTTTCAGAAGGCTGAAGCCAACGGCTGCTGGGGAGTTCAAGCCTTTCTTGATAATGCAAAGATTCCATTCATGAGCCACAGCGGATTGAAATTTAATGAAAGTGGTGTACTTGAGGAAATCTACAGAGGGACTGCGTCCGAAGTAGCTACAAATAATGAAAGTAATGGCACGATATCCGGACTTGAAGTTAACAATGATTCCGATATTGTGGATGGGTTGTTTACCTTGACGAGAGGTTCATCGGCCGATTCCTGGACGGTCGCAAGCGAAGTGTATGGCGATATTTCTCTTATCTTTGCAACTGACGAGGAACTCGCAGTAAGCGTAACCGGTGGAAGCACGGCCGATATTACCATTGCACTCGATGGTTCATGGACTACTGCCGATACGTTTGATGTGACTACTGCGGCAGGTACACCGGGGACAGCAGTTGCAGGGGCGATTTCGAATCACAGAACAGACGGAACTGCTTCCACTGCAGTTATAAATGAAGGGCAGATTTACCAAGATGGTACTCTCTCGCTGACAAGGGATACAGTCTCAGGGAACTGGACAATCGCACACAGTGACTATAAAAATGCAGTTATTACATCTTCGGGGTACGAAGGCATTGATGATATGATAGCCGTCGATCTCGATGGTGCAGGGGGAGCCGATCTCATGATTTCTCTGAGCGGTAACTGGACTGAAGGAGATAATGTTCAGGTTTCACTGGACAATGCTTCATCTGACGCCTCCGACATAGAGCTGCGGTCAATCGCCTTGTCTAACGGAGCCACGATTGGCGTTGCAGAAAGCGGCACAAATAAAATCACCTGGGATTTGACAGGTTCGACTGCAGAGGCGTTGACAGGGTATGCAAGCACATCGGTGGTAAAAGCCTTGACGCATGACGGATATGCGTCGGGTGTTTTGAAAAGCATATCTGTTCAAGCAGACGGGGTGATAACCGGATTCTTTACCAATGGACAGACTGCAAGCGTGGGTAGAATCGTTCTTGCAGATTTTTCGAATCCATCGGGACTGCAAAGAATGGGATCGAATCTCTTCGGCGAAACACTGGCATCAGGTGTTGCGATTAAAAACGCTCCGGGAACAGCCGGAATGGGAGAGCTCACCGCCAATTCGCTTGAGCTGTCAAATACGGATCTGGCCACAGAATTCGTAAATATGATTACGGCTCAAAGGGCCTATCAGGCAAGTGCAAAAGTAGTCACCACAACGGATCAACTCATGAACGAATTAATGAATATCAAACGATAAAAGGGCGCCTGAAAATAGAAATACCGATTTCCCGTTATAATGCCGGCAATGCCGCCGGCATTATAACGGAAAGAACGCAGCGTTGCCTCATTCATAGAATCAATTATTGCCTGATTTCCCGGTCTGAAAGCATGAGATTTTGCCCGGCTCAAACTGAACCACTCGTGCCTTTTCAATGGAGGAAGGACTGCAGATCCTTCCTTCCGTCAAATAAATGACTGTTTCTCATTGGCCGGTGACAAAACTTTTTCCCGTTGGCATCAGGCCGCATACTCGCCAATAGTAATATTCGAGTGTCTTTCGTATAAAATATCGTCACTTCGCCCGGTTAGATCCTCAAAAAGCGAACAGTACATAGCAATTGATTCTCTGGTACGGTAATTGCTCATTCTACGGTAACATCTGATACGGGAATACTAAATGGATCTCGCCACTATTGCAGGAATTGTAAGCGGTTTCGGGCTCGTCATTATCGCAATGAGTATGGGGGGAGGGCTCCTCTGGTTTATCGATATTCCCTCGGCGCTTATTGTATTAGGGGGTACAACGGGTGCCGTTCTCATTAACTATCCAATATCCGATATGCTTGGCGTAATGAAAGTGGCAAAACAGGTTTTTTTTCAAAAGGATCTGAACACCGGCTGGGCGATAGAAACTCTGGTTACCATGTCGAAGACGGCCCGCCGGGAGGGGATACTGGCATTGGAAAAGAAACTGGATGAAATCAAGGACCCCTTCTTTTTGAAAGGCATCAATTTAATGATAGACGGAATAGAGCCGGGAACACTTTCGAAGATCATGCATACGGAACTCGAGTCCATCGAAGATCGTCATCGCCTGGGGGCGGAAATATTTACGACTATGGGCAACTTCGCTCCGGCAATGGGAATGATGGGAACTCTTATCGGTCTTGTTAAGATGCTCATGCAGATGGAAGATCCCAGTTCGATCGGGCCAGCCATGTCTGTAGCGCTTATAACCACCTTTTACGGAGTAATTCTTTCGAACTTGATTTTTCTTCCAATTGCCGGAAAATTGAAGACACGCAGCGCAAGGGAGATTCTTGTGAAAGAATTGGTGATCAATGGCATTCTGTCTGTACAGTCGGGAGATAATCCGAGAGTATTGGAACAGAAACTGCATTCTTTCATATCACCGGGGGAACGTAAAACGATTGTGTAGCTATGCTCAATCACACACTGCGAAAAAAGAAAACCGTTCTTGCAGCAGTCACATGGGACTCCATTTACTGTTCACTGGTCCTCATTCTGGTTGCGTTTTTTGCCATGCTTGTATCGTATTCGACAATAGACGGAGGTAAAACGACCAATTTCATGCGAGGATTCGGAGGCACATCAAAAAAAGGAATGGATGGGCTCATGTCGTATGGTGCCGAAGGATTTAAAACAGGGAAAGGGAAATCGATCGTAAGACCCTCAAAAGAAATTATGGAATCCGAATATACCCAGCCCGAACCTTCTTTACCACTAATCAAAAAGTATATACGCGACCTCGGACTTGGCAACTCGGTAAAAATTGAAAATACATGTGGAGGATTTAAAGCGATATTTGAAGACGATATATTATTTTCTCCAGGTTCTGCGGAAATTTATCAGCCTCTTTACCCTTGTCTTGACAGGCTTTGCCGCATTGCGAAAGATACTGAATATTGCGTAAGAATCGAAGGCCATACTGATACGGTTCCAATACATACGACCCAGTTTCCTTCGAACTGGGAATTGTCTGCCTACAGGGCAGCTCGTGTGCTGCGGTATTTTACAGAATCCGGAGGTATCAGGAGGGATAAGATTACCGCTATGGGCTTTGGCCAGTATCGACCGGTTGCGTCGAACGATACAATGGAAGGCAGAAAAAAGAACCGCAGGGTTGAATGCCACTTTGAAAAACGAGCGGGTCTCGATTCGGGAAATGGGAAAAAATACAATGGGCAGACGCCGAAATGAAGGAAATGAACCATCCGGAAGATGGCTCACTACTTTCAATGATCTGGTGACGTTATTATTAACTTTTTTTGTGCTGACACTTTCGCTATCAAAACTTGATGAAGCGAAAATGAAAAAAATGTCCAGATCTGTGAGCGATGCCATGGGGAGACTGGAAGCAGGATCTCTGGTTGATATTCAAATCTTTCATCCATTCATACTACCCATGCGCCGTTACGGTATCCCTGTAGAAAGAGAAAAGGGCGCTCTTGCAGCGCGGATTAATGAAAAAGGGGTGATGGAAGCAAAGGTGATTGAGGAAGGTGTCAGAATTATCATGGACGAAAGAGTTCTTTTCAAATCAGGCAAAGCGGATATTGAGAAGGATTTTGTCGCCGGACTGGAGGAACTCTGCAGAGAGCTGGAGAAGTCGAAAGGGGAGATACGGGTAGAAGGCCATACGGATGATGTGCCGATCGATACCTTCCTGTTCCCTTCCAACTGGGAGCTGTCTTCGGCACGTGCCTGCCGGATAGTGAGATTTTTGATTGATGAAGGAGGGATATCACCTGAAAGACTGTCCGTAGCAGGGTATGGGGATTCCCGTCCGCATGCCTGCGGTCATGATGATTCTAATAAATTTAAAAACCGAAGAGTGGAGATTGTGGTGATTACTTCAAAAAGCAAGGAGGAATGATGACGGCGGAAGAGAATTCAGAGGCGCACGAACACCAAAAGAAGAATACGTCCGGATTTGGCGTGAAGATAATTCTAATTTTTATTCTGTTTACTATTGCTGCCGGAGGTGGGGTTTTCGGATGGAAAATGTTGGGGCACTATTTTGAATCGATTTCGCACGGTAATGAAGAACCGGCTGTGCAAATCGGGGCTCTCTGGTCGCTTGGTTCCATTATTGTAAACCTTCTTGATAATGAAGGAGAGCGATATTTGAAAGTAAATATTCAGATAGAATTGTCGAACCCTGAATGTGCGGCGGAACTTGATATACTGAAACCGAAGATAATGGATGGAATTCTCGACCTTCTTTCATCGAAATCCTACAAAGAAATTGTTGGTTTTGAAGGGAAACAGCATCTGAGAGATGAAATATCGCTTCGTCTGAATAACTATCTGAGCAAGGGACGGATCGCACATGTATATTTTACTGAGTTTGTTGTCCAATAGCGGTACTTTTTAAAAAGGCAAAAAGAGAATGTCTCAAATTTTATCGCAACATGAGGTTGATGCGCTTCTGAAAGGGATTTCGGAAGGTGATGTCGAAACTGCACAGGAGAGGAGGACGGTACGCCCGGAAATAGAAAAAGCCGTTTCATACGATCTTACAAGTCATAAAAAAATTGTCCGGGAGAGAATGCCCACATTGGAAATAACGGGTGAAAAATTTGCAAGACTATTCAGAACTACGCTGTCCTCCATGTTGAGAAAGGTGGTCGGTGTAAATTCAGCTAAAATCGACATGATCAAGTATGAAGAATTTTTGCGGTCTCTTCCTTTTCCAACGAGCATGCACATTTTCAAAATGGAGCCTCTGAAAGGGAATATGATATTCATAGTGGAATCTCAATTCATTTTCACACTTGTAGATCTCCTCTTCGGAGGCACAGGACGGGAGATATTCAAACTGGAAGGGCGCGATTTTACCTTGATAGAGAACAACATTGTCAAAAAGGTAGTATTAAGCGCTCTTTTCGATCTTGAAGAAGCCTGGAGGCCTATCACAAATACGAAAATCTCATACAAAAGAGCAGAAGCCAATCCCCAATTTGCCCAAATCGTATCGGCAGATGATGCGGTAGTTGTAATCCCCTTCGATATAGAGATGGAATTCGCTACCGGGAGAATGACTGTCTGTATTCCATATTCCACTCTGGAACCTATCAGGGACAAGCTACAGGGGGGATATCAAAGCGATAAACTGGAAGCCGACAAGGAATTGGCAATCCGCATTACAGAGGAATTGAAGCGTGCAGAGATACAGCTTTCAGTTGAATTGGGGACTACTGAACTTCCCGGAAGGGATATCATGAACTTAAAAAAAGGGGATGTGATTCTCTTTGATAGATACTTTAATGACGATATAGATATTTATGTAGAAAAGCAGCTGAAATTTAAAGGTCAGCCCGGGGTGTACAAAGGAAATCAGTCGGTTCAAATAGCAAGAATATACTCAGGCACAATGACTGATACCGGAGAGGATTTAAAAAATGGATCAAGATGAAAATATTGGATGGGATGAAGCAATGAGTGAAGTAAAAAATTCAAATGGACAAAGGGAAGTGCATAACGTTACGTTCGATGAAATTGAACATTCTACGCCTTCGAAGGGCGGCCTCAATCTTGATTTTATCCTTGAGATACCTCTTAAAGTATCGGCCGAACTTGGCCGGTGCAGGATGCTGGTAAATGACCTGCTGCAGCTGGGGCAGGGTTCGGTCATCGAATTGGATAAAATGGCGGGTGAGCCGATGGATATTTTTGTAAATAACAGGTTGATAGCCAGAGGAGAAGTCGTTGTGGCGAACGAGAGATTCGGAGTCCGCCTTACTGATGTCGTATCGCCGGCTGAGCGGATCAATAATCTGAAATAGGGATTTCAAATGGATGCTCCGGATTTGGTATTTTCCTTTTTAAAGATGGTTTCGGCTCTTCTTATCGTTGCAGGGACAGCATATATATCGCTTTATCTGTGCAGAAAAGTGATGAGCAGAAAAGCGGGAAACAAAAGCAAGGAAGATATAGATATACTATCGTCAAGGTACCTAGGAGGCAAAAACAGTATCATTCTTCTGGATGTAATGGGTCATTTGCTCGTTATTGGACTTTCCCCGGCAGGAATGACGATGCTTGCACACATCGGAGGCGAGGAAAGCCGGCACCGGCTGAAATACAAAAATGCCGAAGAGAAAAAGTATGCCCCATTTTCCGAATATCTGTCCCTTTTGACTTCGAATATTTCCACTCTTGGAAGTTCCAGCGGAAAAAAGGATATGAGTAATGATTGAGCGAGGCATACCCTCTCTTCTTGTCATATTCGCACTGCTTTTTGCGGCCGCTGCTCTTCCTGCTTGTGCAGAAGGAATCAGTGTTCCTTCTATTCAGATAACTCTCGACGATGCAGGAGATGACCCGAAAAACGTATCCGCCGCGCTGAAGCTTCTCTTTATTTTTACTATTCTTTCACTTGCCCCCGCTATCCTGATCATGGTTACTTCTTTTACAAGAATCGTTGTTGTTCTGTCGCTTTTGCGGCATGCGCTCGGGACACAGCAGATTCCTGCGAATCAAATCATTATAGGCCTTTCATTGTTTTTGACGTTTTTTATAATGATGCCTGTGTGGAACCAGGTGAATCAAAGGGCCGTTCAGCCATACCTTCATGAAACTATGGATGCCGGAGAAGCATTGAATGCAGCGGCGCAGCCGGTCAAAAAGTTCATGCTTGCTCATACGCGACAAAAAGATCTTGCCCTGTTTCTTCGAATCTCTTCAACAGAAAAGCCAGCTGTTCCGGAAGATACCGGTCTTTCAGCACTTATTCCCGCGTTTGTCATAAGCGAACTGAAAACGGCCTTTCAGATCGGGTTTATGATTTACATGCCTTTTTTGATTCTTGATATGGTGGTGGCGAGCGTACTACTTTCGATGGGGATGTTGATGCTGCCTCCAATCATGGTCAGTTTGCCCTTTAAACTGCTTCTTTTTGTTCTTGTCGACGGGTGGTATCTCATAGTGGGATCGCTGGTGGAAAGTTTTACGTGATTTCCCCCTGGTACAATATTTCGTTTTTTGCCTCCGTGCCGGTATTTCACGTGCCTTTGGGTCAAAAATTCTGGAGCCTGAAAAAAAGCAGAAAGGCCGAAATATGAGCGGCAAAAGAATGTATGAAAAAAAACGGTAGTTTTCAATTTTTATGGAGGTGATTGGTACTGTGATCGACATCGTTATCGGAATGGCAAAAGAGGCGGTAGAAGTTACTCTTCTGCTTTCGGCACCAATGCTTCTGGTCGGTCTTGCGATCGGGCTTGTCGTCAGCATTTTACAGGCGGTGACTCAAGTTCAGGAAATGACGCTCACTTTTGTTCCCAAGATTATAGGCGTCATGCTGGCCCTCGTAATTGCGCTTCCCTGGATGATCAATCTTATGGTTGCCTACACAGAAAATCTGTTTGCTTCCATACCGAATCTCATCCGCTGAATATCCCAACGAAGATATCATGCATAGACAGAGATGAACGTTCCTTTCTTTGATTTACAAGCACTTGCGACATTTATTCTCGTTTTTCTGAGAATAGCGGGATTTATTTTTGCCATTCCGGTCTTCGGAGCCAGAACCGTTCCTATTCGCTTAAGAGCGTCAATTGCTGCTTTTGTTACGTTGCCCGTGTCTTTCTTTGTTGCCAAATGTCCATTGCCGCAGGGGCTTGTTCAATTAGTTATTTCAATGGCAGGAGAAATATTTATAGGTCTTGTAATCGGTCTTGTAGTGCGATTCATTTTTGAGGGAATGCAGCTGGCCGGACAATTAATCGGTTTTCAGATGGGTTTTGCAATAGTTAATGTCGTCGATCCCCTGTCGAGCACGCAGGTTTCCATCATATCTCAGTTCGTCTATCTTATCGCAGCATTTGTTTTTTTTGCCGTCGACGGGCATCATCTCTTTATTCTTGGCGCAGCACAGAGCTTCCGGATCGTTCCGTTGCTTGCATTTGATCCTTCCGGCACGTTAATAGAATCAATACTTTCATTTTCAAGAGAAATATTTGTCATGGCAGTTAAAATAGGTGCTCCTGTCATGGCATTGCTCGTGCTCGTCAGTATCAGTCTTGGCATGATTGCGAGAACCGTTCCGCAGATCAATATTTTTATAGTCGGCTTTCCTTTGAAAATAGGAATCGGGCTTATCGGAATAGGTCTTACTCTGCCTTTCATAGTGAAAGTAATGGGATTTGCCTTTTCCGGCTTCGGGAAAACGATAGAGGCACTCATCCGCCTTATGTGAACGTCAAACCCGAATGACCGGACTTTTGGATGTATACTTTTTGACGTAACCGTCAGTTAACTGTCAAGTCAAGGATGTACATGACCGAAGAGAAATCAGGACAAGAAAAAACTGAAAAGCCTTCGCAGAAGAGAAGAGATGATGCCAGAAAAAAAGGGCAGGTCGCAAAAAGCCAGGAAATTACGTCAGCAGCGATTCTCATGGCATCGATTCTGGTCTTTTACTGCGCATCTTTTCAAATAGTTAAAAATCTGTGCAGTATCATGCGATGGAATCTTACCCGTCCGTTCAACACCGCCTGCACCTGCGAAAGCATATCCGAAATAATCGGATTTTTGGCCCGGGAGACTTTTGTATGTCTTTCGCCTGTCTTGTGCACCCTGTTTGCAGTGGCACTTTTTACTAATGTACTGCAGACAGGATTTATTTTTGCGCCGGAATCCGTGAAACCGCAATTTTCAAAACTGAACCCTGTAAATGGTTTCAAACGGCTTTTCTCCATAAGATCGCTTCTCGAACTGATAAAAAATATATTTAAAATTATCATTGTGGCCCTTATTGCCTATTCGACTATAAAAGGCGAATTGGAGAACCTCATAATAATAGGCGAGCAAAGTCCCGGAGAGATTCTCTCTCTGGTAGGTTCGATAGCGCTCACGATAACGTTCAGAAGTTGTCTGGTCCTGATTGTTCTTGCAATTCTGGATTACGCTTTTCAGCGCTGGGAGCACGAAAAGAAACTTCGGATGTCAAAACAGGAGGTAAAAGATGAATTAAAACATACAGAAGGCGATCCTTTAATCAAGGCCAGGATCAGAAGACTTCAGAGAGAAGCGGCCAGAAAACGCATGATTGCCGATGTAGCAAAAGCTGATGTGGTGATTACCAACCCTACACACATTGCCGTTGCGCTTAAATATGACAGAAAAAAAATGGTTGCGCCGAAAGTTACGGCAAAAGGTCAAGGCTTTATGGCAGAGAAGATAAAAGAGACAGCGAGGGAAAATAAAATTCCCATTGTTGAAAACAAGATTCTGGCACAAGTATTGAATAAAACCGTTGCTGTGAATGAGACCATACCTGAAGAGCTGTATAACGCGGTTGCCGAAGTATTGGCATATGTTTTCAAACTGGGAGGAAGGAGGTCTTCCGAGTGGAGCAACCTGTAGTTGCGTCCGGAATCAAAACTACGTATATCTCCGAGTGGCTGAAGAGCAGCAGTACGCTCATCGGCATGGGAATCATCGGCGTTCTTCTGGTTATGATGATACCTCTGCCTTCATTCATTCTCGATATATTGCTTTCTTTAAATATTACATTCAGCCTCCTTATTCTTCTAGTCGCCGTTTATTCCCTTAAGCCCCTTGATTTTTCGGTATTTCCCTCGATACTTCTTGTTGCTACGCTTGCCCGCCTTTCGTTAAATGTGGCCTCTACCCGTCTTATTCTTCTCCACGGAAATGAAGGGACAGCAGCGGCAGGCCACGTGATAAAAGCCTTTGGGACTTTCGTCGTAGGCGGTAATTTCGTTGTTGGGTTTATTGTATTTTTTGTGCTCGTTCTCATTAATTTTATTGTGATCACCAAGGGTGCCACAAGAATTGCCGAAGTTGCAGCCAGATTTACCCTGGACGCAATGCCGGGTAAGCAGATGAGTATCGATGCCGACCTGAACGCCGGCCTGATTAACGACAGTGAGGCAAGAAAAAGGCGCGGAGCAATAGAACGGGAGGCCGACTTTTACGGGGCAATGGATGGTGCAAGCAAGTTCGTGAGAGGTGATGCCGTGGCAGGTATTATCATTACTCTCATTAATATTATCGGTGGCCTGGTAGTCGGTGTCATTCAGAAAGGGATGCAGGCGGATGAAGCCGCGCAGACCTATACGCTGCTTACAGTAGGTGACGGGCTTGTCACGCAGATACCGGCATTAATCGTTTCAACGGCTGCCGGTATGCTCGTCACACGTTCGGCTTCTTCCGCAGATTTTGGAAAGGAAGTAACCGGACAGCTGATTTTCAAACCTAAAGCGATCGTTTCTGCATCGATTATTCTTTTTATATTCGGCATGATCCCGGGAATGCCGACGGTCGCCTTTTTGAGCATTGCTTTTGCTATGGCGGCGGCGGCATTTACACTATCAAAAAAATCTTTCGAAGAAGGCGAAATTGAAAAGGAGCATATTGCCGAGCCACCGCCGGAAACGCTTGAGTCGCTTCTCCCTTTGGATATCCTTGAACTGGATGTCGGTTACACTCTTATTCCTCTCGTGGATTCCGCCAGGGAAGGAGAACTGCTTCAGAGGATAAAAGCTTTCAGACGGCAACTGGTCCTGGAGATGGGATTTGTTATGCCCGCGATTCATATCAGGGATAATCTCCAGCTCAAGCCGAATGAATATATGCTCAAACTTAAAGGCGCTCAGATTGCACGAGGCGAACTTCTTATGGGTCATCTTCTTGCCATTACTCCCGACGAAAAGCTCAAGATCAAGGGAGTGGATACAAAAGAACCTGCCTTCGGCCTGCCGGCCGTCTGGGTCAATGAAAGAGAAAGAGAAAACCTTCAGGCAAAAGGGGTTGTAGTGGTTGATCCGGCTACGGTTATTACCACTCACATTACAGAAATAGTAAAAAGCCATGCGGCTGAACTGGTCGGCAGGCAGGATGTGCAATCTCTTCTGGATAATCTTTCGCAAGATTATCCAGCGCTTGTTTCCGATCTGGTGCCCAATGCGGTTCCGCTGGGCGTTCTCCATAAGGTAATACAGCGACTTTTAAAAGAACGTGTTTCCATTCGTGACATGATTACAATTGTGGAGACGCTTGCCGACTATATTCCGGTAACAAAGAATGTCGATCTCCTTACGGGATACGTAAGGCAATCTCTTTCGAGAACGATCACCAGCCAGTATACGGATGCCAATGGTGATGTGACCGTAGTCCTGGTTGCTCCGGATATGGAAGACGCAATCAGCGAATCGGTTCAGCATACCGAATATGAATCTTTCGTAACGGCTGAATCAGCGCTCATTCAGTCAATTATGAGAAATCTTCAGGGATATGTAAAAAATTTTACCGAAAAAGGGTTGCAGCCGGTTATTCTTTGCTCGCCCCGGGCAAGAAGCGCGTTGTGGAAAATTGTGGAAAAATTTTTTCCTTCCATTGCTGTTTTGTCTCACAGTGAAGTTACATATGATGTCAATATAAAATCCCTGGGAATGCTGAGGCTTCAAGATGCAGGTCAAGAGGTATGAAGTAAATCGAATAGACGAAGCAATGCAAAAAATTAAACAGGACCTTGGCCCTGACGCGGTAATTCTTTCTGCTAGAAGGATCAAAGGTGCAAAAAGCCTGGAAGTCATGGCAGCCGTCGACAGGATGCAAAGTACGAAGGCAACATCTGCTACAGAGGGAAACATTGGATGTCCGGACGTATTGACAAGGTCTCAATCTGCTGAACGCCCGACAGAATGCCGGAAAGATATTGAACTGTTTTTTTCGGAATTAAGGCATGATTTTCAAACGCTTTTCGAATTTTTAGGTGTAAAAGGGCATTACCGTGATTTAGGACCCTATGTGCCTGTATATGAAACTCTGATATCGAAAGGAATTGCTTCCCGTTCCGTTCTCTCACTTATAAAAACATTGAAGGAAGATGCAGTAAAAAATGGATATCCAGACGGCTGCAATACCTGGATCCATTTGAAAAAGATTATGCAACAATCAATCGAACCTGTTTTTTCCGGGCAGCGGGAGAAGCGGATTCGAGCCTTTATCGGTCCTTCCGGAGAAGGGAAAACTACAACTCTCGCAAAAATTGCAGCAAAGGCGATATATGGGGACAAAAAGAAGGTCGGGATTGTGACAACGGATACATATCGTATAGGCGCAATAGGTCAGCTGAAAATATACGCAGATATTATGAATATTCCCCTTGAAATAGTGAAGGAAGACAGGGAATTCAGAAAGACAGTGGAAAAATTTTCCGACAAGGATCTGGTGCTCGTAGATACGCCCGGGGCGGGCAGAAATGATATGAAGCAGTGCATGAAAATAAAAGCTCTTATGACCGGGGAGCATCCTGTTGACACTGCTCTCGTTCTTAGCGCCACAGCGAGCTGCGATACCATGACAAATGCTGCTGTCCGGTTTGGAGCAGCAGGATACGACCATATAATATTCACCAAATTAGATGATGCCGGTTCATACGGTTCACTCTACAATATTATGGAATATGCATGTAAACCGGTTTCTCATATTGCTGACGGCCAGCGTGTTCCTCAGGATATAGAAGAAATGAATGCGTTTAAGTTCGTGCGTCTTGTTATGGAAGAACAAATGCACTGATACTTCAGGGAAACGGTAAAAAAAATTTACATATCGGAAGCTGTGGCGGATTGATTGCAAAGAATGAGGTGAAAGGTGGATCAGGCCCAGACGCTAAGAAGAATCGGAAACACAGGCGGATCGATTGAGAGTATTCGCAAGCCCAACACCGGGGCGAAAGTGATAGCGGTGACCAGTGGAAAGGGAGGTGTAGGCAAAACCAATATCGCGGCCAACCTTGCATATCTCTTCTCAAAAATGGGTAAAAAGGTGCTGTTGTTGGATGCCGATGCAGGACTGGCAAATATAGATGTGCTTCTGGGAATTTCCCCGCATTTTAATCTTTACCACCTTTTTCGAGGAGAAAAGACACTTCCGGAGATTGCCATAAAAGGACCCGGAGGCATGATAATCATTCCCGCCGCGTCAGGTATCCAGCAAATGGCCGATCTTTCAGCAGGCCAGAAACTGACGCTTGTCGAAGAACTTGACAATTACAATGAAAAAATCGATGTCATGATAATTGACACGGCAGCAGGTATCACGGGAAATGTGATGTATTTCAACACGGCTGCCAGAGACATTATCGTCGTAATTTCACCGGACCCGACCTCTCTTACTGATTCTTATGCGTTAATAAAGATATTGAGTCAGGGATATGCCGTTCATCATTTCAAGGTTCTTGCGAACATGGTCAAAGATGCAGGAGAAGCTTTTGAAGTGTACAAGCGGCTGAGCGGCGCCACAAATCATTTTCTCAATGTATCGGTAGGATATCTGGGATATGTCACCAGAGACCGTTGTGTTTCGGCCTCCATAAAACAGCAGAGTCTTTTTGCGGAAATTTATCCTTCATCACGGGCAAGCAGGCTTCTGGCAGCAATTGCCGACGAGATATGGAGGGAAGAATCTCGGACAAGTGGCAGCAGGGGAATGATCAAATTTTTTGGAGATGCAGTGGTTGACCGGGATGATTGATATAAAGAAGCGAAATGCGCTGATTGTTAAATATGCGCCTCTGGTAAAACACATTGTTGAACGTTTTGTCATGAGACTGCCCAGTCATGTGAATAAGGAGGATCTGCTCAGCGTAGGTACAATCGGCCTCATTTCTGCAATAGAGCGTTTTGATGAGACAAGAAATGTTCGTTTTGAAACCTTTGCCGGATTCAGAATCCGGGGCGCGATTTTAGATGAAATGAGAGCCCATGACACATTTTCACGATCATCGAGAAACAAGGATTCCAGACTGGAACATGCATGTGCTGTTCTTGGCATGGAATTGGGACGGCCTCCTTCCGACGATGAGGTCGCACGCTTTATGGGGCTTTCACTCGAAGAATATTACCAGCTTGCCGATGATGCCCAGGGGGTATCTCTTTTGAGCCGTGATGATCTTCCTCCTGATTATTGCGAGAGATTTGCCAGCAGCGATCTTTTGGAAAAAATAGAAAAGGAAAATCCTTTTGCAGCGGTCGCAGGAAAAGAGCTGAGAAACATTCTGAAAGATGCAATTGAAAACCTTCCGGAGAAAGAAGGACTGGTTCTTTCTTTATACTATTACGAAGAACTGACGCTGAAAGAAATAGGTGCTGTTCTTGGCTTGACGGAATCGCGGATCAGTCAGATTCATTCAAGCGCCATTCTCAAACTGCGAGGCATTCTTAAGATTCAGGGCATCAAAGAAGCAGCCTCGGCCTGAAGGAGATAACAGACATGATTCATCAATGTCCGGCACAAAATCATAAAAATGAGCGAATTGTTCAGTATTCATGTTGTCAGGTTTTTGCCTTTGAAAATTTCGGAAGGGCATTGGCTTTTGTTTTTATATTCACTTTTATGCTGCTCTTGTTCAGAATAGATTCCGGTTCTGCAGGCAATTTGTCTTCATTTGCGAAACCGTTTCTGAATTACTTTCCCGGAGAAAAACAAAAAAAGTTTTCAACCGATATTTCCACATATCAAATGTGCTACAGACGGTATGGTGATTTTTTTATTTTTATAAAAAATGAACATAAAGCTGCAAGATTGCTGATTGCGGATATCGTGCTTGAACTTGAAGAACGGGGCATGCCTGAAGACCTGGATGATCTGGAGATTCGCAAAATAATATATGAGGCATCAAAGAAAGCGGCAATAAGTGATACTATCCATTCTCATTTACGTAAGAGATTAAAGCAAGAAATTGCAGACACTTTGAATCGGGTGGGAGGCGGTGCCTTTGTGAAAGAGGTTTTATTTACAAAATTCATGTTATTATGAATAAGACATGTAACGGTAAATAAATGGATGAAAAAAAGAGAAGTGATATGAAGAAAAAATTTGTCATTTTAATTATATGTGGTAATATCGCCTGCATGTGTTACGGTCAGGTCCTGACTCGCGAGAGTTTATGGAGTAAAAATGCCATACTGTAAAAATAGTTCTATTGTAGATAAAGGCGAGACCTTTGAACAACAGACAATTTTCATTAAACCCGGTTTTATGCCCGATTTTTTTGAAATACCTATTCGAGACCGATCCGATGTGGCCGGTTGGCGATGATGATATTTTTGTTATGATGA
>Ga0172382_10001602_pt1 | contig 40275 bp, 36 predicted proteins | sample Leawel138RmetaG_FD_122245 | JGI IMG/M metagenome (GOLD analysis project Ga0172382, IMG submission 122245) | Leachate microbial communities from a municipal landfill in Southern Ontario, Canada - Leachate well 138R metaG | ecosystem: Engineered > Solid waste > Landfill > Unclassified | place... | reverse complement strand
TGGGTATTTTAAGCATCATTTCCTAACCCATGGGGAAAAAAACAAAAAAATCATAATTAAACTTCAATCTTGAAAATTATTAAAAAAAAGGTATTTATTTTGCTCCATTATTCTAATGCAAATTTTTATGTTGATTTGGGAAAATGAAGAATACATACCTTGATCTTATCGAACAATCTTACTATTTCCCGCAGGAAGGGTTCGACCTGCAGGATGGTAATCTCACTTTCTACGGCGTTTCGCTGAAGTATCTCATCGATAAATACGGTACCCCGTTCAGGCTGATGTACCTGCCGCGTATCGGAGACCAGATAAAAAAAGCCAGAAATCTTTTCCGGCGCGCAATGAAAGCAACAAACTACCAAGGGAGTTATAATTATTGTTACTGTACCAAATGCAGCCACTTCCACCATGTTATCAACAAAGCATTACAATATCAGGTAAACCTGGAAACCTCCTCTTCATTCGATATCGATCTGATATTGAATCTTTACAAACAGGGAAAACTGGATCAAAAAGTAAAACTGGTACACAACGGGTATAAAACAGATGACTATATCCGCAAAATAATCGACCTACAGGAATTGGGATTTACGAATTCAACTATTGTCCTCGACAATAAAAATGAGTTGAAGAAAATCGTGGCCATCGCAAAAGGGAAAAAAATTCAAATCGGTATTCGTAAAGCAATCGATGAAGAACCCCAAAGTGCATATTATACCTCACGACTGGGAATCCGGGCATCTGAAATTCTCGATTTTTACCGGAATAATATAGAAGGAAAATCAAACCTGCAACTGACTATGCTCCACTTTTTTGTGGATTCAGGCATAAAAGACACCCTCTACTACTGGGGGGAATTTCAAAAATCGGTAAAGCTGTATATCGAATTGAAAAAGGAGTGCCCTACATTAAATTCAGTTAACCTGGGTGGCGGATTTCCCATAAGAAGTCATCTTGGTTTTGAATACGATTATGAATATATGATTCGGGAAATTGTGAACAACATTAAGGATGCCTGCAACGCTGAATCCATCATTGAGCCCGATATTTATACAGAATTTGGGAAATATACAGTTGGGGAAAGCGGTGCAACTATTTTTTCTGTACTAGACCAAAAACAACAAAACGACGCAGAACTTTGGTATATCATCGACAACAGTTTAATGAATACCATTCCCGATGCATGGTCTATCTTTGAAAAATTCATCCTCCTCCCCATTAATAAATGGAACAATGAATACACGCGCGTAAATATTGGAGGAATTAGTTGTGACCGTTCTGATTATTATAACTCTGAAGATCTGAATCAGCAAATCATGCTACCTCGCTATTCTTCAAGAGAGAAGGAACCTCTTTACCTCGGGTTTTTCCACACTGGCGCTTACCAGGATTCCATAAGTGGATACGGAGGCATTAAACATTGTCTGATTCCTTCTCCTCAACACGTAATAATCGACCGAGATGAAACCGGAAATTTTGTGGATTACGTCTACCGCACTGAACAAACAGTTGACGATATGTTTAAAATATTAGGATATAATCCTTAAAAAGAGAAAAAAGTTGAGGCCGTAAATTTGGCCTCAACTTGACCGCCATGTTGGGGGTTAACAAAAGGCAGCATCCTCTTTCATCAATCATCTTCATTTTTCTTGTCCAGCATCAGCAAAGAATTAATTACAATTTCTGTATTATAATGCTTCTCGCCATGCTCATCCTCATATGCTCTGTTCGTCAATTTTCCTTCAATGGCAATTTCGGAACCCTTTTTTAAATAATTCTCTGCAATCTCAGCAGCCTTACCCCAGGCAACCATCCGGTGCCAGGTGGTTTCAGATTGCTTTTCCCCATTACTGTTCCGGTAAATCTCATTGGTCGCCATAGAAAAATTAACAACCATCTTTCCACTTTCAAGTCTCCTGACCTTTGGATCTTCTCCTAAATTCCCAAGTAATCTGACACTATTTCTTAATGTGTTCATAATAAAATGTTTATTTAAAATGAAAAGAAAAAAACACTTAAACAAATATACTGTGTTGAACAAATTAAACCCGGTAAATAAACATTTGTAAACAATTATAATCGTTTGTATGCGATTAATCGTGATAGATTTTTTTATATTAGCGATTTTTCAAACTACAAATCCAATATAATGAAAGAAAGGATATGCCTGGAATGTGGTGCCCAACTTAGGGGAAGAGCTGACCAAAAATTTTGTTGCGATGCATGCAGAAATGCGCATAACAATAAAAAATTAGGGAACTCAAATAAATATATTCGAAAAATAAACCGGATACTGAAACATAATCATTCAATCCTTGAAAAATTGAATACCGGCAAAAATCCCTCATCTTCTCTTTTTATTATGAATAACCTGGGATTTGACTTCAACTTTTGTACGCACACTGTCAAAGCATATAACGGCATAGTTTACTTCTTCTGTTACGACCAGGGATATTCAATTCGGGATGAAAATACGATCCTTCTGATGAAAGAAAAAGTCCCCATGTCTTTCTATACTACTGAACTTCAACGATAAACAAAATCAATTGCAACGTTTACTCGGGATTGTACCCGGATGGGGTTACATTTTCCATAGAAACATCTGATCTTATCAAAAAATTTAACTTTCTTTAAACCAAAAAAAGGGATAATAACGTATATGATGAAACATACCCGTTTCATCGGGTTAGAAAGTTCTAGGTAATCAACATATTATAATGAAACAGGAAAAGTAAAAGAAATAAATTTAATCCTATGAAAAATCTCATACTTTTAATCCTTTTTATAACCGGAAGCCACCTCTTACGAGCTCAGCCAAATACAGAATTACCTTTGGCCCTGGTTTCTCCCCGGTTGACTGAAAAAGAAATTACAGTAGGAGGAGACAACGCAGACATTCATGGATTCACCAACGAATCAATACAATATGCCATCGACGCAGTAGCCAAAACCGGAGGTACAGTCAGGTTAACAACCGGCATTTTTAAAATTGCTGCACCGATACAGTTGAAGTCAAATGTAAAAATAATCGGAGCAGGAAAAGAAACAGTCTTAAAAAGAGGAAAGGGAGTGCAAACAAAATATATTGTGGATGCCGATTATGGGGAATTGAAATTAACTGTTGAAAATACAAATGGATTTGAACCTGGAATGAAAATTCAGGTTACCGACAGGGACAACAGTTCCTGCTGGAATGTTTCTACCGCATATATAACCGACATCCTCGACAATACCATTTATATCGATGATTATTTAATCCGGGATTATCGATCTGACCGGGAAGGGATGGTTTCCAATGCATCATCAGTAATTGAAGTTATAAATGCCGAGAATGTATGGATCACAAACCTTACTGCCGACGGGAACCGGTCTGAAAACTACTTTGCCGACGGATGTAATAGCGCAGGTATCCTGATCATTAAATCAAAAAAAGTTACTGTTGATCATGTGCATGTGAAAGATTTTAACGGAGAAGGAATCAGCTGGCAGATCACAGAAAATGTTACCATAAAAAACAGTGAAATTTCAGGATGCGGAAATACCGGAATGCATCCGGGTTCAGGTTCTCCTTTTACTGTTATTGAACACAATGATGTACACCACAATGATTTTGACGGTCTTTTTATATGCTGGCGGGTATCCAAAAGCGAAGTCCGCAATAACAAATTCCATCATAACGGAAGATTTGGAATCTGCACCGGTCACAAAGATACTGATGTAATTTTTACAGAGAACCACATCTATAATAATGGAGGTGACGGGGTTCACCTGAGAATTGAACGGGAATCCAATGCTCCTCACCGCAATACATTTGTAAAAAATATCATAGAAAACAATGGGACAAAAAATGGAGGATATGGTTTTTCCATTAATTCTCCGGCTCAGGACCTGGTACTGAAAGAAAACATTTTCAAAAGCACCGGAAAAAAAACACAAAAAGCAGCCATTTACATCCAGTCGGCCGGAATTGAGCCAACATTAATTCAAAACCTGATGGATGGACACCCGGAAGGTGAACTGATTCGAGAGAAATAATTCAGTTAACAAAAAAATGATTGAACAAGAAATACAAAATGGGTGACAACACAGCTGAACTGAAAATAACAAAAAAATTCTTAGAGATTGTTTTGATTTTTAGAAATATTTTGATCTGTTTTTTGCTCAGACAAGGCAATATTGACGCGAATAGCCATAGCTATTTAAGGAAATTTTGCAGCAGTATGAGTGGAAAAGACGCAAAATAGAATAAATGGATAAATTTAAAACAGTCTCTTATTTAATAATCATAATTTTTTCAATATGAACCGGATTATCACAAACTCATTAACCCTCCTCACCCTGGGTACCGGGATGCTGGGATGCACTTCCTCAAAACAGGAACCTCAGCGACCCAATATCCTGTTTATTATGAGTGACGACCATGCTTATCAGGCAATCAGTGCCTATGGATATGGCTTAAACGAAACACCACAAATTGACAGGCTGGCAAAAGAAGGTGCCATATTTACCCGTGCCTGCGTGACCAACTCCATTTGTGCCCCCAGTCGTGCTGTTTTACTCACTGGAAAACACAGTTTTCTGAATGGCAAAGTTGACAATGTACAACCCTTCAACTGGGATCAGCCAAACTTTCCAAAACTGATGCAGGCTAACGGGTATCAAACGGCCATGATTGGAAAAATCCATCTCGATGGCCTGCCTCAGGGATTCGATTATTCAATGGTACTGCCTGGCCAGGGACAATATTACAATCCCGACTTTCTCATTAATGGGGAAAAAGTTCGCAAAAAAGGACATTGCACTGAAATCACAACCGAAGCTACCCTTGACTGGCTGAAAAACAAACGCGATCCCAACAAACCATTCTGCTTGCTTTATCACCAAAAAGCCCCCCACCGGAATTGGTTGCCGGCTCCTAAATACCTGGACTTGTATGACGATGTCACCTTTGAGCCACCGGCTAATTTTTTTGATGACTATGAAGGACGCGGTCGTGCCGCAAAAGAACAGGAAATGGAAATTGCCGGTCATATGCAGTGGGGACACGATTTCAAACTAATCGTTGACCCAAATGGCGACTCGACTAATTTTATCCGGGACCTCCGAAGGATGGATGAAGAACAACTCGCCAACTGGATGGCAGCTTACGAAAATGAAAACCAGAAGCTGCTTAGCAATATGCCCGATGGCAAAGAACTGGCTTTATGGAAATATAACCGGTATATCAAAGACTACCTCCGTACGATTAAATCGGTTGACGATGGTGTTGGTGAAGTGCTGGACTACCTCGAGCAAGCAGGTCTGGCGGAAAATACAATCGTTGTTTATACCTCCGACCAGGGCTTTTATCTGGGAGAACACGGATGGTTCGACAAACGATTCATGTATGAAGAGTCTTTCCGAACTCCATTACTTGTCAGGTATCCTAAAGAAATCAAACCGGGAACTAAAATTGATAAGCTGGTACAAAACCTTGACTTTGCCCCTACATTTCTCGACTATGCCGGCATTGAAGTCCCGGAAGAGATGCAGGGAGAATCGTTTAGAGAGCTGGTTGCCGGAGAAACAAATGAATGGCGTGATGCCGTTTATTATACTTACTATGAATACCCTTCCGTACACATGGTGAAACGTCATTATGGCGTGGCAACAGAAAGATATAAACTGATGCATTTTTACTACGATGTTGATGAATGGGAAATGTACGACTTACAAACCGATCCCGCAGAAATGAAAAACATCTACAATGACCGCGCATATGCAGAAATACAAAAAATGCTTCATGTAAGGCTGGAGGAACTTCGTAATTATTACGGAGACAGCGATGAACAGAATGACAAATTTTTAAAAGCATACCTGGATAACCGGGCTGGCAAATAAAAATATTGAGGTATAAAAACATAATGAACAGCTTTTGGAGTATTTCACGCTAAACAGATAGCAGTAAATTGAAAAAAATGAGCAAATGGAATACATTTTATAGGCTAATTTTGCCTGTGTTGGTACTCATGTCTGAATTGATTTTTTGGCCGGGATTTTCTTCTGCTCAAAAGCCTAATATTCTGCTTATCATTTCCGATGATCTGAATACCCGGATTGGGCCCTATATGGGCATCAACGAGCACACCCCCCACCTCGACCGGCTGGCTGACGAGGGAGTACAATTCACACGGATGTATTGTCAATACCCTCTTTGCGGGCCATCTCGTGCTTCATTGATGAGTGGCCTTTATCCCGAGACCAATGGAATATTGACCAACATCGACCAGCCTGGTAGCTACAGAAAAGAAACTCCGGCCCTGGCCAACCATCCCTCTATGGCAGGTTTTTTCAGAGAACAGGGTTATTTTACTGCCCGGGTTTCAAAAATCTATCACATGGGTATTCCCGGTGGGATTGAACGGGGAGAACCGGGTGGTGACGATCCCGATTCCTGGGATTATACATACAATATCATGGCTCCGGAAACCTTAAGTCCCGGAAAACTTGAACTGCTTTCTCCCAAAAACCATCACTACGGTTCGAATTTCTCACGAATGATCATTCCTGATGAAATGAAAGAAACACAAGCTGATTACATGGCTGCCAGTCAGGCTATTGCCATATTGGAAAATCGCGCAGGGAAAGTGCCGGAACAGGGGAGAAATAAACAACGTTTGAAAAATGATGCTCCATTTTTCCTGGCTGTTGGTTTTATCAGACCACATGTACCTCTGATTGCAACAAAAAGCTGTTTCGAAAATTACCCGGAAGATGAGGTTGTTCTTCCTCCTGTAAAAATTGGGGATAATGTTCCCGAAAAGGCACTCAGGAGACAAAACGATAAAGCATTCGGAATGGATGAATTGTTCCAGCGAAGAACAATCAGCAGTTATATGGCAAGTGTCCGGTTTATGGATCAACAGGTTGGCAGGCTGCTCGATGCCCTCGACCGGTTGCAGCTGAGAAATAATACAATCGTTATTTTCCTTTCTGACCACGGGTATAACCTGGGTGAACACGACTGCTGGTCAAAAGTTAGCCTATGGGAGGGCAGTGTGCGCGTTCCGCTCATTATTTCGGTTCCGGGATATGAAAAAAATACTGGAACCTCCTGTGAAAATATTGCAGAACTGATTGATCTCTATCCTACCCTCACTGACCTATGCGGGTTCAAAGACCAGCACCCCCGGATATTGCAAGGCAAAAGCCTTGCACGGTACCTTTCCGGTGAAGAAACAAAAGAAATGAAGGAATTTGCATACACTGTTTCTTACCAGGGAAATGATGCTTCCCTGCGTACAAGCCGGTGGAGGTACACCCGTTGGGGGAAGGAAATAATTCCGGGCAATGAAGAACTGTACGACCACCAAAATGATCCGGAAGAATTTACGAATCTTGCTGACCATCCTGAATACAACAAGATACTAAATGAATTAAGAAAAAAATTCGATCAGGCCCGGAAGCAGGCACAAGAAGGGCTGTCGAATAACTAAAAGCAATGATAATGAATCTATTTAAATACAGAGTTTCTCTTTACCTGGCGATAGTTTTTATAACATCAGCTTGCACAACACAACAAACCAAGGAAAACAGTCACCCTAATTTTATTGTCTTCATTGCCGATGATGCTGCATGGAACGATTTTGGTCCTTACGGAAATACGCACATCAAAACACCCCATATCAACAAGCTGGCAGAAGATGGAATTATTTTTACAAATGCTTTTCTGACCACCAGCTCCTGCAGTCCAAGCCGCTGTAGCATATTAACCGGCCGTTATCCACACAGCACTGGTGCACAGGAACTCCACATGCCTCTACCGGCAAACCAGGTACTTTTTGCCGGAGAATTACAAAAGGCCGGGTACTTCACAGCTGTTGCCGGAAAATATCACATCGGACCTAAGAGAAGTGAGTTTGATACCATTTATGGTGGCTCACCAAGCGGATGTGAGCACTGGGTGGAAGCATTGCAAAACCGGCCAAAAAATAAACCCTTCTTTTTGTGGATGGCAGCCATTGACCCTCACCGGAATTACTTCCCAAACACCATTACTGAACCACACCTCCCCAATGAAGTGATAGTCCCTGATTATCTTCCTGATAATGACTCTACAAGAAAGGATCTCGCCCTTTACTATGATGAAATAGCACGCCTGGATAGCTTTATTGGAAAAGTATTGGATGAATTAACAATACAAGGAGAGGAAGAAAATACCATGATCCTGTTCATGACCGATAACGGAAGGCCATTCCCAAGAGCAAAAACACGACTTTACGACAGTGGAATAAAAACACCATTTATTATACGTTGGCCGGAGAAACTAAAAAAAGGGACAGTTGATGCCCTGATCAGTTCAATTGACATTGCACCTACATTATGCGAACTGGCAGGAGCAGATATTCCAGCATCCTTCCAGGGTGAATCATTTGCACCAGTACTGGAAAACTACTCCGCACAAACCAGAAATTACATTGCAGCAGAACATAACTGGCACGACTACCAGGCTCATGAAAGAGCCGTGCGAAATAAGCAATATCTTTATATCCGGAATGCATTTCCTCATTTAAATGCCTCTCCTCCCGCGGACGCCGTTAGCAGTATTACATATCAGGAAATGATTAAATTGTATCATGCCGGAGAATTAAATGAATATCAGCAGGATTGTTTCAAGGAATACCGGCCAGCCGAAGAATTGTATGATGTGGTAAGCGATCCGAATCAGTTTAAAAACCTCGCAGAAATTCCGGAATATAAACAAGCTCTTGGAGAAATGCGTACACTCCTGGATGAGTGGATCGAAAAATACGGTGACAGGATACCGGAAAATCCTACACCGGATAAATTTGACAGGTGGACGGGAAAAAGATTAAATTAATTAATACAGATGAAATCGAAATCTTTGACATCCAAATCAATCGCGCTGGCAGGGCTGCTGTCTGTAAGTCATGGAATATCAGCATCTGCGCTGGAATCGGGGAATCAAGAAACAACCCGGCCTAATTTCATCATATTGTTTGCGGATGATATGGGATACGGAGACATGAGTATTTTCGGGCATCCAACCATTAATACCCCACACCTGGACAAAATGGGGGTGGAAGGGCAGAAGTGGACCAGCTTTTATGTGGCGGCACCCGTTTGTACGCCAAGCCGTGCAGGGATACTGACTGGCCGTTTGCCTGTCCGTTCAGGCATGTGCAGCGACAAGCGGAGGGTTTTGTTTCCCAACTCCAATGGCGGGTTGCCGCAAAGTGAGAACACTATTGCGAGAGTTTTAAAAGGGAATGGATATCAAACTGCAGCTATCGGGAAATGGCACTTAGGACATAAATCACCCTATCTGCCAACTGATCATGGGTTCGACAGCTATTATGGAATTCCTTACTCCAACGACATGGACAAGGTGGAACAGACCGACCATTTTACCCTGGCTGAAAATGAACGTTTTCAGGCATATAATGTGCCGTTGATGCGTGATACAGAAATTATCGAACGCCCGACTGACCAAAGAACACTTACTCAAAGATATACTTCTGAAGCTGTGGAGAAAATAAAAACCATGAAGGACAAACCCTTTTTTATTTACCTGGCTTATTCGCTTCCACACATCCCTCTCTTCCGGTCAGAAGAATTTAAAAATACTTCTCTGGCAGGAATCTATGGAGATGTGATAGAAGAGATCGACTGGTCGGTTGGTCAAATTATGAAGATCCTTCAGGATGAGGGACTGGCAGAAAATACACTGGTGGTTTTTACTTCTGACAACGGTCCCTGGCATACATTTAAAACCCACGGAGGTTCGGCAGGAATCCTTCGGGGAGCCAAGGGAGGAACATTTGAAGGAGGAATGCGTGAACCTACCCTGTTCTGGTGGCCCGGAACCATCAAATCCGGGGTTGTCAGAGACATGGCAACTACAATGGACCTGCTCCCAACCTTTTGCAGACTCTCAGGTACCCAAATACCTGATGACCGGGTTTATGACGGTTATGACATTTCTCCCCTGATCATTGGAACAGGGAAAAGTAAACGTGAAGTGGTATTTTACTACCGGGGACAAAAAGTTTTTGCCGTTCGAAAAGGGGATTACAAAGCTCATTTCATTACGCAAAACGAATACAACTCAAAAACAGCTCATCCAATAACTAAACCGGTTTTGGAAATCGAAAATTCACCAGTTGTGCACGACCCGCCCTTGTTGTACAATGTGAATGTTGATCCGGGTGAAAGATTCAACATCGCGGCAGAGCATCCCGAATTGATCACGGAATTTAAGGAAATCCTGGAAACTCATTTGGCAGGTATAACTCCGGTTGAAAACCAACTGGAGAAGTAACAATAAAACCTACCCTTCTCAATCAGATTATATTTGGTGATGAGAAAATAATTACTCTTTATTTGACTATTCCTGAAATTGCTTTAAACTCAGGAGCAGCTGAAGAACGGGTAAGCTCAAACAGGATCGATTCTGCTGAAGTTATCATGATGCTTTCAAAGCGAAGTCGTTCTATTGCAAGGTCAACACTTCGCCTGTGCCTTGATGAAACACAATCCATAACAACAACAGGATTCAATCCGGCTTGTTTCAAGTCAATAGCTGTTTGTAAAACGCAAACATGTGATTCAATTCCGCAAATGATAATGTGCTGAGCATCTGACTCATGTATCCTGCTTATTACGTGAGGTTCATTGTAACAACTAAACTCACGTTTCTCAACTGGAGTGAAATCAGGTAATATGGATTGTATCTCTTCAATGGTTTCACCCAATCCTTTGGTATATTGTTGAGTTACAATATGCGGAATACCCAGAGTATTCAAGCCACGAATAAGAATCTGACAATTTCTTAACAATTCTTCTTTTCCCTGCATAACAGGGAATAACCGTTCCTGAATATCTATGATCAGGCTTATAGTTTTTTGTTTCGATATACGCATACGCTCTATTATTTTTAAAGTCAGGTTCCTGACAGGTTTCGGAAAGCACGGCAGGAGTCTGAACTCCCCAAATATAAATATTTTGAACGAAAAGGATCCCAATTCTCCTATTCATTCAGCAAATTGAAAGCGCCATTGAGTATCCGATAAAAATTATTTTTCTTTCGGAAATTGGGTTATCTTTGTTTCAACAAGCATATATAATGAACGAAAAACCTTTAATATTAGTAACAAACGATGATGGCATCCATGCCAAGGGCTTACGAGAACTTGTCGAAGTCATGCATTTCTTTGGTGATGTGGTCGTCATCTCTTCCGAAGTTTCGATGTCGGGGAAAGCCTGTGGAATAACAGTTGACCATCCATTAAGAGCTATTCCTGTGGAGAAAATCCATGGTGTACCCACCTGGAAAAGCAACGGGACACCTGTTGACAGTGTAAAACTCAGTTTCAACAATCTTTTGGAGCGGACACCTGATTATGTCGTTTCCGGGATTAATCACGGTGCCAATTCTTCTATCAGTGTCATATATAGTGGAACAATGGGAGCAGCCATTGAAGGCAGCCTGCATGGTGTTCCATCCATAGGTTTTTCACTTGATGATTTCAGTCCTGATGCTGATTTTTCGAAAGCAAAAATTGTAGTAGCCAAAGTCTTTCAAAGCGTTATGGATCATGGAATGCCTCCCAGCACATGTTTGAATGTGAATATTCCCAAAGGAAAACCACAGGGAATCAAAGCATGTCGGCAAACCCAGGGAAAATGGGTGGAAGAATTTGAAAAAAGAGTCGATCCCCATGGAAGAGAATATCACTGGTTATCAGGATATTTTAAAAATTTCGAAGAAAATTCTACTGAAACAGACATCAATGTATTGCAGAATAATTATGTATCGGTGGTCCCTGTTTCTGTTGACATGACCTGCTACAAAACATTGGAAGAATTAAAAAACTGGACATTTTGAACAAACACCAAAAAAAGCAATCCTTTGATTCGGCAGGTATTGGTTTTGCCTCCGGATTCCTGGTTCCGGTGATCATTTTCTTTGTGGTTTACTTTTCCCGGAAGCAGGATATTTCATTTCTCAACTTTGTAAAAAGCCTTTGGCACCTGAATGCCCTGGTGAAGTTAGGAAGTCTTTGTGTCTTTGCCAACCTGCTGGTTTTCTATGGATTTATCCGTCTGAAATTTGACCAATCGGCACGAGGAGTGCTTGGTGCTACAATTATTTATGCATTAGTTATTCTTATTTCAAAAGCATTTTGACATGAAGTATTATCTGATAGCAGGAGAAGCTTCAGGTGATTTACATGGATCGAACCTGATGAGAGAATTAAGTAAGGCCGACCCTCATGCCAGTTTCAGATATTTTGGGGGAGATTTAATGCAGGCTGAAGGAGGAACATTGGTCAGGCATTACAAAGAAATGGCGTTCATGGGTATAGTAAATGTTGTTCTTCACCTGAGAACTATTGGCCGAAACCTGAAGATTTGCCAAAATGATTTAGTTGAATTTCACCCTGATGTTGTCATTCTTATTGATTATCCAGGATTTAACTTGCGAATAGCTGAATTCGCCAAAAAGCAAGGCATCAAAGTGTTCTATTATATTTCCCCCAAAGTGTGGGCATGGAAAGAAAACCGGATAAAAACATTGAAAGCATTTGTTGACGAACTGTTTACTATTCTGCCTTTTGAAACGGACTACTTTAAAAAGCATGGCATCGATGTACATTATGTGGGTAATCCACTAATGGATTCAGTAGAGCTTTTTCGCCAAAAAGCACTTTCCAAAGAAGAATTTCTTAACAATAATTTTCTCGACAACCGGCCCATTGTGGCTTTGCTCTCGGGTAGCCGGAAACAGGAAATCAAGCATACATTGCCCTTGATGAAAAAAGCTGCAGCTTGTTATCCTGAATATCAGTTCGTGGCAGCCGGTGTATCCTCAGTCGACAAGAAAGTTTATGACCATATCATCAAGGGATTTCCTATATCAGTCTTATACAACCAGACCTATGACTTGCTAAATAATGCATACGCAGCACTCGTTGCTTCAGGAACTGCCACCCTCGAAACCGCTCTGTTTGAGGTTCCGCAAACTGTTCTCTACCGCGTTGAAGGAGGCCGCCTGGTTCATTTTATTATGAAGAAGTTCTTTCTGAAAGTTAAATGGGCTTCCCTGCCAAATCTAATTCTTAACCAGGAAGTATTGAAAGAATACATCCAGAATGATTTGACCTTTAATAATGTAAAAAATGAACTTCACCGGTTGCTTTATGAGCAGGAGTACCGTAAAAATATATCAGCCGATTATGCCCGGTTAAAAGGGATGATTGGAGAACCCGGCACCTCAAGGCGGGCAGCACAAATAATGATTCGATTATTAAAATGAATATGATTTTTTACCCTAATAAGAAATGGAATCATTTAAGTTTATTCGAATGGACAAACTTGGGAGTGACAATTACCCTGTTGATACTGCCTCAAGTTTCATCTGTTATCTTTAAACTTTAAACCCGCAACAAAGATGTACAGCTTATTTAAAAAAGAGTTAAAAACATTCTTTGGCTCCCTGGTCGGTTATATAGCCATCCTGACATTTCTACTCATTACCGGACTTTTTTTATGGATTTTCCCCGGAGCATACAATATTCCTGACAGTGGATATGCCACTCTTGAAGGATTTTTCTCCCTGGCTCCCTGGCTTTACCTTTTTCTGGTTCCTGCAATCACCATGCGTCTTTTTGCAGACGAAAAACGCACCGGCACTCTTGAAATACTGCTCACAAGGCCACTTTCCGACTTCCAGCTCATTTTTGCCAAATTTGCTGCCGGGATGGTATTAGTTCTCTTTTCGCTGCTTCCCACCCTGCTCTATTTCCTTTCGGTATTCCTTCTGGGAAATCCGGTTGGCAGCATCGATACCGGAGCAACCTGGGGGTCGTTTTTTGGTCTGTTTTTTCTTGCTGCAATTTATGTAGCAATTGGAATATTTGCGTCATCCCTTACCGACAATCAAATCGTTTCCTTCATCCTGGCTATGGTGCTTTCATTCGTTTTCTATCTTGGATTCGATTTCATTGCAAGTACTGGTATGCCCTATTTATTGGAACAGGTTCTTGAGTGGATGAGTATAAACAATCACTATGTATCCATATCACGGGGGGTAATCGACCTGCGCGACATGGTTTACTTTATGGGCATGACTATTCTTTTTCTGTGGTACACAAGAACCTTCCTCAGAAAAGGACAGCAAAAACAAAGAGAATTCAAAAGGAATTCAGCAATCCTTACGGTATTCATCGTAATCCTCTTTATTGCTTCAGGAAGTATTCTTTACCGTTTTGACCTAACTTCCGACAAACGTTACTCACTCTCGGCTGTAAGTTCTGAAATTGCGGGGAGGCTAGAACAACCCGTTGAGATTGAATTATTTCTGGCAGGAAAACTCGAACCCGGCCTACGCAAGCTTCAGCGGGAGGTCATAGAAAAAGTAGCTGTTCTCAATGTTTTCTCCCCTAATAGTATTAGAATAAAAATTACCGACCTCTACGAAATACCGGATAACGAAAAAAGGGAAAAACAAATTGAAAATTTAATAGACAGAGGCATCCGGCCAACAAGTTTCAGACAACAAACCGATCAAGGTATAAGTACACGGCTTATTTTTCCCGGAGCGATCATATATTATAACGGGAAAGAATCTGCTATTAATTTCCTCAAATATAATCCTGATTTTTCGCATGAAATGAATTTCAATCACTCAGCAGAAAGTGTTGAATTTGAATTGGTGAATACCTTGCAAAAATTGATGCGAGAAAAGCGATCAACAGTTGCTTTCCTGGAAGGACATGGTGAGGCAGACCGTTATCAGGTATACGATCTGACCTCCGCACTTACCGAGGATTTTAGAGTAAAACGTATCCATGCAGATTCGCTGACATCAAATTCGGGTAGTGTTGATATATTGGTTGTTGCCGATCCCCAAGAACCATTCCTTGAAAAAGACAAGTACTTTATCGATCAGTTTATTATGCATGGAGGAAAAATAATCTGGCTCATCGACCCGGTGCAGGTAAGCTCCGACAGCTTGTCGAAAGGTCATCTAACCCTGGCCTTTCCTCGCGATCTGAACCTGAATGATCAACTATTTCATTATGGGGTGCGTTTAAACTATGAGCTTCTGCAAGATGTTGAATGTGCCCGGATCAGGGTAAATACTGCACCAAAGGGAAGTCAGCCGGCATTTACACTCCACCCCTGGTACTACTCGCCACTGCTCGTTCCGTCTGATAACCATTCCCTCAGCAAAAACCTGAACCGGCTATTTACTGAATTTGTTGCATCTATCGATACGGTTTCCGGTGACCCGAGAGTAAAAAAATCAGTCATCCTCACCACATCTCCCTATGCCCGGAAAGTTAAATCTCCCTCCACGGTAAGCCTGCAGAATATAGATAATCCACCTGCCAGGGAGCTTTTTAATCAATCCTTTCTACCTGTCGCTGTTCTGCTGGAAGGTACTTTTACATCTGTGTTCAAAAACCGAATGACAGAATCCATCGGTATTCCGCAATCGCAAATTACTAAAGAAAGCCAACCGACAAAACAAGTGGTTATTGCCGACGGAGGATTGATCACTAATCTGGTTGATTATTCAACCAATCCACCCAGGATACAGGAAGCCGGGTTCGATCGTGTATCCGGGCATGTTTTTGGGAATAAGGAATTTATCCTAAATATAATTTACTACCTGAACGATGACCAAGGAATTATGCACCTTCGAAGCCGGACACAAAAGCTCAGATTACTTGATAAAGTGCGACTTCGCGAAGAAATTCGTTTCTGGCAATGGCTGAATGTATTCATTCCGTTGATTTTAGTTGGATTGTGGGGAATTAGTTATAACATCCTAAGAAAATCGCGCTACACACGTTCATAAATGCCTCAAAAAATTGAGGATGAATAACTGGTAAAAAGGATTAAAGTTTGTATATTCGTTTCCTGAATTTTTATTTATCGAATAAGTGTGACTATCACATTTTAAATGGATCAGGCACCAAATAGATGAAACGAACATGGTAATTTTAACACAAATAACTCTGAATAAAAATCAGGTAACAAAAGCAATGATCTAATTTTCATGAAAGTTCACCCGATAACTAATAGGAAAATCATTTAAAACAAACATTTTTAACAGATAAAGCATAGTTGGGCAAAAAAATATAAACAAAAAAATTAAGTGAGTTCCATAGGCCGTGGGAATGGGATAGGAACTCAATACTATATTTACAAGAAATACAATACATTAAATTAATTTTACACCCATGAAGTTTGTTGTTTCAAGTACAGATTTACTGAGTCACCTGTCTGCTATCAGCAAAGTAATCAGCAGCAAAAATACCATGCCTATCCTGGATAATTTTCTGTTTCAGCTCACAGATACTGATCTGACCATTACAGCATCAGATCTGGAATCGACTCTTATCACCCGTATGAACCTGGACAATACTGGAGGAGAAGGCACAATTGCTGTACCTGCCCGCTTGCTGATCGACACCCTGAAAGAATTTCCTGAACAACCTCTGACTTTTCAGATTAACGCGGAAAATTTTGGAATTGAAATTTTTTCTGAAAACGGCAAATACAGTATTGTTGGTCAAAGTGGTGAAGATTTTCCCGAGATACCGCAGGTTGATGAGGATGAATCTACATCCATTATCGTATCTCCCAAAATCTTGCTTAAAGGGATAGAAAAAACACTTTTTGCCACTGCTGATGATGAATTGCGGCCGGTAATGAATGGAATTTTCATTGAACTGTCGCCTGAAAACATTGGGTTTGTAGCTTCCGACGCACATAAACTGGTTCGTTATCGCCGTGCAGATGCCAAGGCAGAATTTGATTCTTCGTTTATTCTGCCCAAAAAGCCGGCAAGCCTGTTAAGGAACCTGCTCCCAAAAGAAGAACATCAGGTTAATCTGAAATTTGACAATAAAAATGCTGTTTACACATTATCAAATTACACTCTGATCTGCCGGTTGGTCGAAGGCAACTACCCCAGCTATAATTCTGTGATTCCTACACAAAATCCCAATAAAATGATCATCGACAGGCTGGCTTTTTACAATTCAGTTAAAAGAGTATCCGTATTTTCAAATCAGGCCAGTAATTTGATCAAGTTAACTATTGCTGATAATCAACTTGTGGTTTCGGCCCAGGACATTGATTTTTCCATTTCAGCAGTAGAACGATTGAATTGTGAATATGATGGAGAAGAAATAGAAATTGGTTTCAAATCTACCTTCCTGCTCGAAATATTAGCCAATATCTCAGCAAGTGAAGTACGTATGGAGATGAGTGATCCATCCAGGGCAGGACTTCTGTTGCCTGCTGAAACGGAAGAATCCTCTGAAGACGTACTGATGCTTCTGATGCCTATGATGATAAATGCTTAAATAGTTCTAAATTCATGCAATTAAAACTTAAAAACCCGGTCGTTTTCCTCGACCTGGAAACCACAGGAATCGATATAGTAAAAGACCGTATTGTAGAAATTGCATTACTCAAGATTCAATTGGATGGGACAGAAAAAGAGTTGCTTCAACGAATTAATCCTCAAATTCCAATCTCAGCAGAAGCAACAAGAATTCACGGCATTACGAACGATGACCTGGCTAACGACCCCACGTTTAAAGAGGTAGCAAAAGTTCTGGCCAAATTCATAGAGGGATGTGACCTTGCCGGATATAACTCTAATCGCTTCGATATCCCCTTACTTGCAGAAGAATTTCTTCGGGCAGATATTGATATCGACCTGAAAAAAAGAAAATTTATTGATGTGCAAGCCATTTTTCATAAAATGGAAAAACGCACGCTCAAAGCAGCTTATAAATTCTATTGCAATAGAGATCTCATCGATGCGCACAGTGCACAGGCAGATACACGGGCAACTTACGAAGTTCTCCAGTCACAACTCGATATGTATCAAAATACGGAATATGAAGATTCCCGGGGAAGAGTATCTACTCCCATTGTTAACGATATTGAAAAGTTGAGTGAGTTTTCAGCATACGACAAGAACGTCGATTTTGTTGGCCGGATCGTTTATGATGAAAATGGGATGGAAATATTTAATTTCGGCAAAAATAAAGGAATGCCGGTAGAAAAGGTACTGGAAGAACAACCAGGGTATTACGGTTGGATCATGAATAGCGAGTTTCCTCTTTACACAAAAAAAATTCTCACACAAATCAAACTGAGAATGATGGAAAAATAAGTTGGAAAAATGAAAATTATCTGTATCGGAAGAAATTATGTGGAACATGCACAGGAATTAAACAATGATGTTCCAGATGAACCTGTTTTTTTTCTGAAACCTGATTCATCCCTTCTGCGTAATAACGATTCATTTTACATTCCTGACTGGACAAAGGAGGTACATTATGAAACTGAGCTCGTCATTCGAATTAACCGGCTAGGTAAATATATCGACAAACAATTTGCTTCGAGATATTATCATGAAATCGGTCTGGGGATTGATTTTACCGCTCGCGATGTACAAAATGAGTTGAAGAAAAATGGACTTCCCTGGGAAAAAGCAAAAGCATTTGACCAGGCTGCAGCCCTCGGAAAATATTTTATCCCGACAGACAATTTTCCTGAGAAGAATAATATTCAATTCAAACTGACTATTAACGGGAACACTGTCCAACAGGGGAATTCAGGATTAATGATTTTCAATTTTGAGGAGATAATTTCCTTCGTATCAAAATTCATGACTCTCAAAATGGGAGACCTCATTTATACCGGAACTCCTGCCGGAGTTGGGCCGGTAAAAATCGGGGACCATTTGGAAGGGTATCTGGAAGATAAAAAAATGTTCGATTTTTTTATTAAATAAATAATAGATGATGGCAACTCATTCTGCGATAACTTTAAATGAAATTCAACGGTTTTTTGCTCCTCAAAAGATTGCAGTTGCAGGAGCTTCACGTGATCCTAAAAAATTTGGCGGAAGCGTAATAAAAGAGTTGAAAGAAAAGGGATTCGATTTGTATCCGGTCAATCCGAATGCATTAGAAATCCAGGGACTAAAATGCTTCAAATCGGTAACTGAACTGCCGGAAGATGTTAAGCACTTACTGATAGTAACACCGAAATCCAGCTCAAGTGAAGTGGCAGGTCAGGCTGTTGAGAAAAAAATGGAAATGGTTTGGATTCAGCAAATGTCAGAGAATCAGCAAGCTATGCAAATTCTCCAGGAAGCCGGAATCCCCATGATCCATCATAAGTGTATTATGATGTTTGCCAATCCGGTTAAAGGTCCCCATCGTTTTCACCGTTTTCTTATAAAAACTTTTGGGAAGTACCCCAGGCTCATCAAAGAAGAGATATGATGCAGGATTATCATTATGAAACAGAGCTGGAGGTACGCGACTATGAATGCGATATTCAGGGAATTGTTAACAATGCGGTTTATCAAAATTACCTGGAGTACTGCCGGCATAAATTTTTAAACCAGACAGGATTCAGCTTTGCGCAATTGCATGATGAAGGAATCGACGCAGTAGTTATCCGTGCAGAACTGGACTATAAATATCCACTCAGTCCCGGCGATGTTTTTCTTGCCCGGCTAAAAATGGTCAAAAAGGGACAATTACGTATCATTTTTGAACAACAAATAGTACGAAAGTCGGATAAAAAATTGATTATCAATGCCCGGATTACCACTGTACTCACCCGCAACGGAAGGCCAGTCAGCCCGGAAGTGTTGGAAGAGAAATTCAAAAAAGCCGGTATTGTTATAGAGGAGGAATAGCCAGGACATTCCTGTTTTTCAAGTTACTGCCTCATGAAAACACAAATGGGAACCATTCTTTTACAAATAGTTCCCATTCACTAGAGTTTACCGAAGTATTCCCCAGCGCCAGGCTACGGTTATTTCGGCTGGTTTCTCATTTATCTTTTCAGATTCATGATTTACCCTGTACTCTCCTGTTTTGATTTCTACGGCAAAACACTTGAGTAGTCCGTTCGGCTTTCCGGATTGCCTTCCCGGACGAAGTGTCATTTCAGTGTAATAAATTGCTTCCCGAAGGAAATCAATCCAACAATCAGCATTTCCGGTGATAACCTTAACGTGCTGTGCAGTGTGGCTTGCAAAAAACCGTAGTTTTTTGTGTTTTCCTTTTGGTCAACCGCCTCCTGCCTGAAGACTCAATCTTGAAAGAACGTCTGGTTTTCTTCCAGTTGATTGAATGAACCTTTGGACTCCAGACTCCCTGGTTCAAACTTCGGCTCCTCTGATGTTCCCTCCCGAAGGAAAGTATGAAATGGTTCCGGCCTCAACTAAGAAACTTTTCCCGTTTCAACATTTTTGGAGCTGCTTTTTATCGCTCACCTGGTAATATCAAAGATAAACCAAATGTACAATACAAAACAACTTTTTTAACTGGTTTATATCCACCATGTTTCAACCTGCGTTGCTAACAATTGTTGATAACTTCAACCAAGCTACGAAACAGACATCTATTTTATTCACCTGATTATAATTGTTTATCACTTCTTCATCTTCTCGGTGTTATCTGTGTAATCAGTGGTGGATGCTTACAAAAACTGAAAACCAATCCTATGACAGCCTTCCTTTAAAATCCTCGTAGTGAAACTCACGCACCATTTTCAGCTGGTTGTCTTCAGTCCATATGGCAATAGACGGATGGTTAACCCCATTGAACATGGTTGTTTTCACCATGGTGTAATGGATCATATCTTTAAAAATGATCTGATCGCCAGCCTTCAACTCATGGTCAAATTCATACACTTCCATGTAATCACCGGCTAAACAACTCACACCTCCAAGTCGGAATAGATATTTGCCGGATTCAGTGGGTTCTGTTGCATCTACAATTTTTGGGCGATAGGGCATTTCCAGGGTATCTGGCATATGAGCAGTAAATGACACATCGAGTATAGCTGTTTTAATTCCTCTGTGTTCGACTATGTCCTGAACAGTAGAAACCAGTACTCCGGTATTCCAGGCAATGGCACTTCCCGGTTCCAGGATTACATGCACGTTGTATTTTTCCCTGAAATTTTTAAGCAGTCTGATCAAATGTTGGTGGTCATATCCTTCCCTGGTCATCAGGTGTCCTCCGCCCATATTCACCCACTTCACCTGGTGTAAATACTTTCCAAACTTTTCTTCCAGACTTTGCAAGACTTTTTCAAGACTATAGGAATCAGATTCGCAGAGGACATGAAAATGAACTCCTTCGATTCCCGCAGGTAATACCTCCGGGAATTCGGCCCTACCCACCCCCAGGCGTGAACCAGGTGCACTGGGGTTATACAATCCGGTAGCTACATCGGAATATTCCGGATTTACGCGTATTCCACAGGAAATCTTATGGTTTGCTGTTAGAACCTTTTTATAAAACCTGTCATACTGGGTTAATGAATTAAAAACGATATGACTGGTATACTCCAGCAATGCATCAAACTCGTTTTCAAAATAAACAGGCGAATATACATGAGCTCTGGTTTTCATCTCCTCATAGCAGAGCCGGGCTTCGTTCAGGGAACTGGCTGTGGCTCCTTTCAAATAACGGCGTACCATTGGAAATGCACTCCACATGGCAAATCCCTTGAACGCCAGGATAATTTGAACATCTGCTTCTTGCTGTACCCAATCAATGAGTTCCAGGTTTTTACGGAGCAATTTTTCATCCAGGACAAAAGCGGGTGAAGGTAATTTTGAATAGTCCAAATGAATAAGAATTATAATTCCAAATCAATATTAACAGCTTCGTTCCAGGGGAGTCCATGTTCACCAATTTTTTCCATAAATGGATCCGGATCAAATTCTTCCACGTTGAACACTCCTTTGCCGTTCCATTTACCGGTAAGAACCATCATGGCTCCCAGCATAGCCGGCACGCCCGTTGTGTATGAAACAGCCTGTGTTCCTGTTTCCTGGTATGCTTTCTGGTGGCTACAGTTATTCCATACGTAATAGGTTTTTGCTTTCCCCTCTTTGATGCCTCTGATGCGACAGCCAATGGATGTTTCTCCAACGTAATTTTTTCCCAGTTCTCCCGGATCAGGTAATACGTACTTCAAAAATTCAAGGGGTATTACATCCACGCCTTTATATTTAACCGGATCGATACGCGCCATGCCAATATTCTGAATCACTCTGAGGTGAGTTAGGTATTCCTGCCCAAAGGTCATCCAAAACCGGGCACGTTTCAAAGCAGGAAAGTTTTTTACCAATGATTCCAGCTCTTCATGAAAAATAAGATATGAATCTTTTGGCCCAATTTCAGGATAATTTAACACTTTTTTTATTTCATGGGGTTCCGTTTCAACCCATTTCCCATTTTCCCAGTATTTCCCTTTTTGGGTAATCTCGCGGATATTGATCTCCGGATTGAAATTTGTGGCAAAAGCTTTACCATGGTTACCGGCATTACAGTCGACAATATCAAGATAATGCATTTCATCGAAATGATGTTTTGCCGCATATGCAGTATAAATACTGGTAACACCCGGATCAAAGCCACAGCCCAATACAGCCATAATGCCCTTTTGTTTGAATTTATCGTGGTAAGCCCATTGCCAGCTATACTCAAATTTGGCTTCATCTTTAGGCTCATAATTTGCTGTATCGAGGTAATTCACCCCTGTTTCGAGACAGGCATCCATGATGGGCAGATCCTGATATGGCAAGGCAACATTAATGACAAGTTCCGGATTAAACCGGAGGATCAAATCAACCACTTCGGTAACATGGTCGGCGTTTACCTGTGCAGTTTGAATCCGTCCTTTACCCACCTCTCTGGCTATGGTTTCACATTTCGACAAAGTACGACTGGCCAGCATGATTTCAGTAAAAACATCCGGGTTGTCGGCACATTTTGCCGCTACTACCCGACCGACACCTCCTGCTCCAATAATTAAAACTTTACTCATTTTTTATTTGTTATTTATATAAATCCGTGATAAAAAAGAATGTTATTTCAATGAATCATGATATTTTAGCGCATCGAATCATTTAATTTTCAGTAAGCAAAATAAACAAATTTTCATGAACAGTAAAGTTAAAATAAAGGAATTTAATCCGAGTGGGGTTGGGTTGAAAAACGATAATTTCATTGGCTTGCCATTCACGGAGGAGAGTGCTCAGTTAGTGATAATTCCTATTCCCTGGGATGTAACTGTTTCTTATGGTGAAGGGACAGCTCTGGCACCATCGGCAATCCTTGAAGCTTCCTCTCAACTCGACCTGCTGGATCCCTATATCGAAGAAGCCTGGAAGATGGGTATTTTCATGAAACCCGAAAAAAAAGAAATTCGAAAAAAAAGAGACGAACTACGCAAAAAAGCTTCTGCCTACATCCACTTCATAGAGCATGGAGGCCATGTTGCAGAAGATTCGACAATGGAACAGTACCTGGCAGAAATGAATACAGGATGCCAATGGTTAAATGACCAGGTATATGCCTTGACAAATAAAGAGATAGTTAACGGGAAAGTAGTAGGGATCGTCGGAGGAGATCACAGCGTACCATTAGGTTACATCCAAGCCCTGGCTGAAAATTACAAAGAGTTTGGAATTTTGCAAATAGATGCACATCTCGACTTGCGGAAGAATTACGAAGGATTCACCTTTTCACATGCTTCCGTTTTTCATCATATACTAAACCAGGAGGCAGTAACAAAGCTTGTTGCGGTAGGCATTCGCGATTATTGTGAAGAAGAGATGGAACGGGTAGAGAGTGAAGAGGATCGCATTTCGGTTTATTTCGATCAAAAGCTGAAAGAAAACCGTTTTAACGGAAAAACCTGGAATGTCCAGTGCGGGGAAATCATTGAAAAACTACCCGAACAGGTGTACATCAGTTTTGACATCGACGGACTGGATCCCAAATTATGTCCTCATACAGGTACTCCCGTTCCGGGGGGATTGGATTTTCCTGAAGCGGTGTATCTGCTAAAAAGGCTGACTGAAAGTGGGAGAAGGATTATTGGCTTTGATGTTTGTGAGACAGGAAACAACGAATGGGATGCGAATGTGGCAGCCCGCATCATTTATAAGATTTGCAATCTTACCGGCAGGTCGCAGGGATTGATTTAAACTGTACATAAATGACAAGAAAAACAGAAAAAAAAGATATATTTCAAAAAATTTTAAACTGGACAGAACGCGCAGGTAATGCGCTGCCCCATCCCGCCACTCTTTTTGCTTTGTTTGCATTGGGAGCTTTGGTATTTTCCTTTATTGGAAGCATGTTAGGATGGGAGGCTATACATCCGGGAACCCAGGAAATTGTGCGCCCAGTCAATCTTTTTTCAAAAGAAGGGATTCATCGCATCCTGCTGGAAATGGTCGACAACTACACCGGTTTTGCCCCACTGGGCATTGTTATGGTTGCCATGCTGGGAATTGGCATTGCTGAAAAAAGCGGTTTGGTACACGCTGCCATTCGTTTATTGGTTCATAATTCCCCAAAACATTTACTCACATTTATCATTGTTTTCACCGGCATCCTTTCCAATGTGGCCTCTGATATTGGATATGTTCTTCTAATCCCAATGGCCGGAGTAATTTTCCTGGCGGTAGGTCGTCATCCACTTGCCGGAATGGCAGCCGCTTTTTCCGGAGTATCAGGAGGATTCAGTGCAAACCTGGTCATTGGAACCATCGATCCCTTGCTGGCGGGACTTTCAGAAGAAGCAGCACATATCCTTGATCCATCCTACCATGTAAATCCAACAGCCAACTACTATTTTATGGTTGTCTCAACTATTGTTATTGCATTTGCAGGAACCTTTGTTACTGAAAAATTTGTTGAGCCCAGGCTTGGAGAATATTCTGGTAAGACAGAAGAAGATGAAAATTCTCTGGTGAAATTAACGAAAAAAGAAAAAAAAGGACTGCTCATGGCCAGTTTAGCCTTTTTCTTCATCGTTATTGTTACACTTATTGGAATCATCCCTGAAAACGGATTTTTTCGCGGAACCGACGGAGGATTATTAAGCTCACCTCTGGTAGGTGGAATTGTAGCTATGCTATTCGTTACTGCCGGGGCCATGGGACTGGCTTATGGATATACCACAGGCACTTATAAAAACGACGCCGATGTTATGAACGGGTTAGCCAGCTCCATGAAAACCCTGGCCACCTATTTTGTATTGGTCTTTTTTGCCGCACAGTTTGTTGCCTGGTTCAAGTGGAGTAACCTGGGAATCATCCTGGCAGTAAATGGAGCAAACTTTCTCATGTCAACCAACTTAGGACTGATCCCCCTCATGATTTTATTTATATTGCTCTCTGCAGCGATCAACATGCTCATGGGCAGCGCATCAGCTAAATGGGCCATACTGGCTCCTGTTTTTATCCCCATGTTTATGATCATGGGGTACTCCCCCGAACTGTCGCAGGCGGTTTATCGTATTGGCGACAGCGTTACGAACATTATTTCTCCCATGATGAGCTTCTTTGCACTAATTATCGCCTTTTTTCAGAAATATGATCCTAAAGTAGGAATTGGAACTATTGTGGCAACCATGCTTCCCTATACACTGGTATTTCTTATTATATGGATCGCAATGCTTGTGGTTTGGCTCCTGCTCGGTATTCCGCTCGGTCCGGGAGCAGAAATACATTATACCATCCCGTCATAATTTGCGAAAAATGCGAAAAAAAGGGAAGATCAAATACTTATGAATGATATTTTGAGGATGAAAACCTGGAGGAATAGGAAATATCAAATTATTCATGTTCATCCTGAAATGGAATAATTTTGATTTTTCGTCTGCACGCGTTGCAGATAATTCAAAGCTTTATGTATTTTTAATCCCTGTTTTATTAACACAAACATTCAAATTGGAAAACAAAGTAAAAAACAGCCAGCCTGTTATTATAAAAAAAGCTACAGGTGAAGCAGAACCCTTCAGTATTGAAAAGCTGAAAAGATCTTTACGAAATGCCGGAGCTGAGGAAGAACTGATCGATGAGGTGGCCACTGACATCCAATTGTGGATTACCGATGGCATAACCACTAAAAAGATTTATTCCCGTGCATTTTCCCTTCTCCGGAAAAAGCAGAAGGACGTGGCATCGCGTTACAAGCTAAAAAACGCTATCATGGAAATGGGGCCAACCGGTTATCCCTTTGAACATTTCATTGGAAAGATAATGGAGTTACAGGGCTATTCGACTCTGGTTGGCCAGGTGGTCGATGGACGTTGTGTTACTCATGAGGTAGATGTGATTGCCACCCGTGGAAGAGAACAGTATCTCATAGAATGCAAATACGGTACCTCTCCAGGAAAAATTTACGGTGTTCAGATACCATTATATATCCGTTCCCGGGTTGATGACATCATTCATAGGCGCGAAGCTGAGGAGCAATTTAATGGATTCACCTTTCATGGGGGAGTGGTAACCAACACACGCTTTTCCACTGATGCCATAACTTACGGAACCTGCAGCGGACTGTTTGTGCTAAGCTGGGACTTCCCCGAAGGAAACGGACTAAAAGACCTGATCGACCGGGAAAAAATCTTCCCCATCACGGTGCTTCACAACCTGACAAAAAATCAGAAACAGCAACTGATGGAGCGGGGTATAGTCATTTGCCGACAAATCAAGGAAAATCCGGAAGTATTGGCATCTTTCCAACTCACCAACAGAAAATTTAAACGGTTGATTAATGAACTAAATAAAATTTTGCATTAAATCCTCGATATTTTTTTGCATCCCTCCCCCAACATGATTAATTTAGAAGCAACAAACCAAGCAAATGACTATTGCCATGGATTTCAAGGAAAATCAACAGTTACAACTTGCGTTCGATTTCATACATTATACGAACCGGAATATTTTTTTAACAGGTAAGGCCGGAACAGGCAAAACGACTTTTTTAAAAAAACTCAAAAAAAACTCTCCCAAAAGAATGGTTGTTGTGGCACCAACAGGAGTGGCAGCCATCAACGCCGGGGGAGTAACCATTCATTCCTTTTTTCAGCTTCCCTTCGGTCCCCAAATCCCTCAGCATATTTTCAATACGGGTTTTCCCGGAGCCTATCAGGATCAACAAAGAAACAATCGCATCAACAGATTCAGTAAAAACAAAATTAACATCATCCGCAGCCTCGATCTTCTGGTGATTGATGAGATAAGCATGGTGCGTGCTGATATGCTGGATGCCATCGATGCGACCCTCAGGCGCTTCAAAGACAGAAATCAACCATTCGGAGGAATACAATTGCTTTTAATTGGTGACCTCCAACAGCTGGCGCCAGTATTAAAGGATGATGAATGGAATATTTTGAAAAAATATTACGATACCTGTTTCTTTTTTAGCAGTCTGGCCCTAAAAAAATCTAATTTTGTGGGTATTGAACTTACACATATCTATCGACAAAGCGAACAGACATTTATCGATTTACTCAATAAGGTACGGGAGAATAAGATGGATGCAACCGATCTGCATTTACTGAATAGCCGGTTTATTCCCGGATTTTCTCCTCCTGAAGAGGAAGGTTATATTACCCTCACCACCCACAATTATCAGGCAAATCACATCAATGAAGCCCACCTGAAAAAATTACCCACAAAGCTTCATCGTTTTCCATGTATAGTAGAAGGAGATTTTCCGGAATACGCATTCCCTGCTGATGAAAATTTAGAAATAAAAACCGGCGCCCAGGTGATGTTTCTGAAGAACGATGCTTCTGTTGAAAAAAGATACTATAACGGCAAAATAGGGAAAGTAACCCACATCGATGGCAAGGAGATTGAAGTGCTTTGTCCGGATGATACAGAGACCATTATTGTGGAGCCCGACACCTGGGAAAATACCCGTTATAGCCTAAACGAAGCAACTGCCGTAATTGAAGAAGAAACAGTTGGACGGTTTACCCAATATCCCCTGAAGTTAGCCTGGGCAATTACTATTCATAAAAGCCAGGGCCTCACCTTTGAAAAAGCAATTATTGACGCAAAACAATCTTTCGCACATGGTCAGGTTTATGTTGCTCTGAGCAGATGTAAAAGTCTGGAAGGATTGGTACTGAGCACACCTCTTGATACGCACAGCGTTATAAATGATCATACGGTGTTGGGATTTATCAACCAGGTTGAAAAGAATCAACCCGATCATGAAGAACTAAAAAAGTACAGAAAAGAATATGAATTGTTTTTACTAAAGGAGTTAATAGATTTTAAGACTATTTTCCGTACCATTTCCTGGATTTTAAAAATTTGGAATGATAATGCCTCATCACTGTTAGGCAATCTTTCTTCTGAACTCCAAAAAATGCAAAAACCACTTCAACAGGAACTGATTTCAGTTGCTGAAAAGTTTATTCCTCAGTTGGAAAAACTGGTGTCACATAATCTGCGGGCAGAGGAAAATGGAATCCTTCAGGAGCGGATTAAAAAAGCTTCCGGTTATTTCAGATTAAAATTGAAAGAACATATTGAATCCCCGCTTGAGTCGGCAGGTTTTGAAACTGACAACCGGGAGGTTCGCAAACGGATCACCGAGATACTGGGAAAGGTTGAAACAGAAATTGAAATTAAACGCGCCTGTCTGGAATCGGTATCAGAAGGATTCACCATAAAAACATTCCTGGAAGCCAGAGCCAAGGCATCCCTGGAAAAACCTGCCGTCAAAGCCCGAAAGGAAGCTGCAGCAATAAATATAACTCACAAGGAATTTTACCGGCAACTCATGGAGTGGCGCAGCAAAAAATCGACAGAATCCGGGATGGATGAAGCACGCATACTGCGTCGTAAGACCATGATTGAAATGGCCGAAAGTTTGCCACCTACAGCCTTAGAGCTGAAAGCAGTGAAAGGAATGGGTGGCAAAAAAATGGAAATGTTCGGCCAGGAAATTCTAGCCCTGATCCTCCAATACCGACAGGGAAAGGGTATGGATATCCCTCTGAATGCCACGGAAGAAGTAAAGATTGCAGGGCTTGAAACCAAAGAAGTCAGTCTGGTCTTTTTTAACCAGGGACTCAGCCTTGTCGAAATAGCAAAAAAACGCCGGATGGCTGTTTCAACCATAGAAAAACACATAGCGCATTTTGTGGCTCGCGGAGACCTGGATGTATTCCGGCTTATCGATCGCCAAAAGTATGATATCATCGCCAAATGCCTGAATGAAAAGTCCGAAACGGAGACCACCAGTAACATAAAAAACAGACTGGGTGATACCTACTCCTATGGTGAAATCAGACTGGTAATGGCAGATTTGGGAAGGAGATAAACTTGTCAATATGGGCATGATTGGCGCTTCATGGGTAATGGATGGATACTTGCTGGATTCTTCACAGATTTTGGTTTTATTTTTTGATGCAAATTTAACCAGGTGCTGATCCCCGGTGCAGAGGCAAATCACTATACAACTTCCAGCGATCGCAACCTAAACGATATTGCCTGCACAAGAGCAATGCACAAACTGTATATTATCTTTGTCAATGAAAAGTCACCATTCCTGTAATACGAAAAAAGTGTTCTCAAATTAATGATCCATCAATTTATAATGCACATCAGCAAAAACACGATGTCCGATTGATTCTGAATGACAGGAATTGCAACTCATTTTCACGGAAACATTTTTTATTTTTCCCTCATCGCCGTGACAGGCAACACAAGAGTTCACATCCTGATTGGCATGACTGTCGGTAACGTATGCGCTGGCAAAGATGGCGTTCAGCGAATGTACAACTTTCCCTGCCACATCCCCGGTTAACCGACGGCATCTTTCTTTCCGCTCTTTGCTATTCACTGAAAAACCCGATTCCTTGCACCAGTTTGTGTTGGATGCATGACATAAAACAGAATTGGAAATACTTTTTACAGGAGTATAATTTTCGACGGGTTTCGCGGGATGGAAAACCGGCATTGATTCCTTTTCATACCACTGAAAAAGATCATGAATTATTTTGTCCTGAACTTCCTTTTCGGGTATGAACAACCCAACCAGTGCAGCAGCTCCGTTTAAAGTTCCACACACCGATCCAAATCCACCAATTCCTCCATGCCCATACTTAAACATGTGAACCGGGAATGATGAATATGGTTCACCCATATTTTCTGCAAGCTGTGAGACAACACTTACAATGGTAGCATACATGCAACTTCCTTCAGCATATTTATCATAGGCGATTTGCCCTGTCACAACAGGATCCAACTGAGAATATTCCCAGGAACCTTCTGAAGGTTCATAGTTCAGTCCGGAAGGTTTCACAGGTAAAGGCAATTTAGGCTTAAACGCCTGGGTTAAAGTTAATAATCCGGCACCACCTGCTATAACGGCTCCGGCTGCTACTTTCATTGCTTTTCGTCTGTCCATTTATTCTGATTTTTATCCACTATTTTATAACCTATTTTTTATTCATGCATGTAACCTCATGGAGGCATTCCAATGAGTAATCTTTACAGGATTGGCTAATCCTCTCCAATATGGCGATTGTTGTATCTACCCCAACCGGGGTAATCACATCCATGGTGGTTCTCACCATTGTCTCACATGAAGCACTGCCAATATCTAAAAGATTCCTGATCGGCATTCGCAAAAATACGAACAATTATAAAATATCCATAAAAACAGAACAAAATTTAAAAAAATGGTGATTCTTCTTTGATTTTCTACACACGGTCTGTTGAATCGAATAAAAAACTATATTTGCAGCCAACAATAAAAGAATTAAATATCTTTATTTACTTTTATAACATTTATGAAAAATTTGTTTTTTACACTTGGGGTTATGGTATTAGGCATTTCCACCGGATATGCACAACGGGGGTCACTCAAAGGTTTAGTTGTTGATAGAATCACCGAAGAAAACATCCCTTTTGCAACGGTAGCACTTCTGAATGCCGGACAATCGGATGCATTTTCAGGAGCAGTATCTGATGAAAACGGGCACTTTCTTCTTGAGGATATCCCCTATGGTACATACACGATTGTTGTATCCTTTATTGGTTACAAATCAAAGGAAATTTCAGCATTCACCATTTCTTCCGGCAATAAGGACATTGATTTTGGAAAGGTTGAAATGGAAAACGCCGTAATTGGGATTGAAGCGGTAGAGGTGAGTGCATCAGCAAGAACCTCTGTAAATAAGATAGACAGGAGGTCGTACAGGGCAACCGACTTTGAAACAGCCAGAGGAGGTTCTGCCATTGATATACTCAGTAAGCTTCCTTCAGTTACCGTGAACAGTGAAAACGAGATATCGGTGCGTGGTTCCTCTGATTTCGTTGTTTATTTGAATGGAAAACCCACCAACACCGATGCGTCGCTACTACTTGGACAGATTCCGGGTGAAAACATACAAAACATTGACATCATTACTGTTCCCACCTCACGATATGACTCCCAGGGGCAGGGAGGCATTATTAACATCACAACAAAGCGGGTTACAAATGCAGGTCTTACTGTTTTAGCAACAGGAATGGCAGGAGGAACCCCATGGAAAAACGGAATGGATGTATTCAGTAATCACAAACTAAACAATAACCGGTTCAATGGAGGCATCAACCTCAACTACAACATGAACAGGCTCAGTCTGCATGGCGCAGTGAATTACGCCAACACGCAAAATAAGGGAATTGGAGATGTTTACACCTACATCTACCAGGATAAAATTCAACCCAATGCCGGCACATATTATATTCTTGACGGGATGGGATCACGCCCCAAATGGGATGAAAATCTTTACATCAACCTGGGTGCAGATTACGAATTGGGTAAAAAATCGATCTTATCAGCCAACTATCAATACTCCGACAGGTATACAGGCCGTACTGCACATTATAAGTACGACACCTATTTTTCTCCGGGGACATTTGGGAGTCCGCTTACCGGGACCTTGTATGAATTATACAATCCGAACGACATTCACCGGGATGGTCATTTTCAGAATGTCAGTATTGACTATTCCCTGAGAAATGATAACCATTCCTCGTTTTCCGCCTCTTTCCTGTACGAAAACTCCAATCTGAAGCAAACCATTGATAACAAAGAATATGCATTTAATGGAGAACATTTATATTATGACTATAATTCTTCTCTTCAGCAAAGTCTTCCGGAATTTCATTCCTTTCAGCGGGATGAAACCCCACTGGATGCTTATCGGTTCACGGCTGATTATCAAAAAGAATTTGGAAACGGGAATTCATTGAATATTGGAGCAATAGCACAACTCGTGCGTTTGGAAGGAATTTATGAATATGATACCTTAAATGTACAAACTAATAATTTTGAAGGGTATGATTACTTCAACAACACCATTGATTTGAGTCGCAATGTTTATGCTGCTTATGCCGAGTATACCGGTACGTTTAAGAAGCTCATGTACATTCTTGGTTTGCGTATGGAGTACCTTGATCAGCAAATGGATGTAAGCAGCACGACCTATTTTGAAGAGGTATATGATGTTTTCGGAGAAATAGGCCGCAATTTTAATGAGACGGAGTTTAAACAGAACAAGTTGGATTTTTTTCCGACTTTTCATTTCAGGTATCAGGCTACTAAAACTGACATCATCACGTTAGCAGCCAGTCACCGGATCAACCGGCCTCCAGCCAAGGATATGGCACCTTTTCTATACAGACGGCATCAGGAAATTTTTGAAATGGGAGACCCGCTTCTGGAACCAGAATACAGCTGGAATGCCGATCTGTCATATAACCGGTTGCTCGGTAAACACAACATGAATCTGACAGGTTTTGTCCGATCAGCAACCCATGCGATATACAGGGTCAACCGGCTGGATTATGATCTGGCCAATAAAGGAGGAGTATTGCTAAGAAGTTTCACCAACTCAGGAAGCCAGCTTGCAATTGGAGGAGAACTGGGATTTAATTTTGACCTGCTAAGAAAAATAAAACTTTTTATGGGTGGCTCTCTTTACCAATTCTCGGTTGAATCAAACGAAACCCTGTTTGGAGATCAAAGTAGCAAAAACAGTCTCAATTGGGATGCCAAATCGAATCTTACCTGGTCAATCTCTGATCCGCTAAAATTTACAGTTGACTACTCTTATAAATCAGGGACTGTAACACCGCAGGGAGAAAACCTCAAGTTCCAGTCGATGAATGCTGTATTGAATTATACTCCTGAAAAATTGCAGGGTTGGAATTTTTATGTCAAAATGCTGGATGTTTTACAAACCAATCAGGCAGGCGGCTTTACCGGGGCAACATCTAATGGAACCAATGTGTTTCTGCGCGACTGGGTATATGATTACGAAGGACAGATCATTGAAGTTGGTGTTTCATTTACTTTTAATCAAAGGAATGAAAAGGTAAAGCAAAGATTGATCGGAAATGAATATTTCTAATCATCTCTACCTATTGTATTCACATAAGTTCTTTTTCGACATCAATAGCCTTGGGAAACAAAATATTATTTTCTAAATGAATATGCCGGTGTAAATCTTTGTCAAAATCGGCCAGTGCTTCGTAGGTAACTTTATACGTATTGCAGCCATCATCAGGTGTAACATATTGATTGGTGATGATCGCCATCTTTCTGAATCTTTCTCCTTCCACCTCATGTTCTGCTTTCATCACACTAATAGGATCCAGGATGTTTCCTATTCCGGAAATCTTTTTCAACTCTCCCTTTTGGGCAGATACCAATTTACGAATATGAGGGAAAAGGATCAATTCTTCTTTTTTCATATGAGAAGTCAAATTGGAAACAGCAAGATCAAATAATTTTTTGACTTCGAACAGTTCCGGATGGTTTTGACCATGGACCTCACACAGTTTGGTCAATTTTTGCTGAATAAAGGGCGCCTTTTCGTTGATGTAAGCATGGTGAATCTCCTCAATATAGTTACATAAATAATCCAGCGGTAGATTTTCAATGAATTTTGAATCCCTGTCCTGGTTATCCATAACAGGCCTCAACACGGAAATAAGCTCATCTACATCCAAATTCATTTTTTTACTGACTTCGTGAAGAGATATATTCCCCCCACAACAAAAGTCAACGTTATACTTTTCAAAAACCTGTGCAGTTATATAGTTTTCCCGCACAATTTCACTCACTAATGATTTCTCTGTTAACTCCATAATTTAAGTTACTTTTTAAGTTCATTTTTATTTTCATTTCTTCGTGGCAAATATAGATAAAATTCATTAACGGACAATAAGGTCTTTTTGTCGATAATCTATTAATTTTTCAAAAATTCATTCTTCCTAATGAGTTAGGTGTAGAATAAGAGTAATTCAGACCAGGGTTATTAACCTCAATTTTAGAATATTATGATATTTGACAGAATGCGCAAGCGAATTTCGGTGGAACAAATTTCGTCATTCGCCATTCGTCATTCGCAATTAATCATTCGTCATTCATCTCCCCAATTCCCGCATAAATTTTAAGTATACTCGTTTATTTTAAATTACACCTTGATCGTTTCATTTGGAGAAGTAAAACATTAGATTCACAAAATGCTTCAAAAGAATTATTTTTACCGGTATTTCAGGTTATTGAACATGTAAAATACAAATACAAGATAGATAAAAATGGAAATAGCATTTGTTGGGATAGGACTTATAGCTGGTAGTTTCATCGGCTGGTTAGTTGCACGGCAGAAAATCAGCCGTGTTATGATTAAAAAATCAGTATATGAACAATTGCAGGCTGATTTTAACGAAACCACATCAAGGTTATATGCTGAAACGGAAAAAAGCAGGCGCATCATTAGTGAATTAGATATATCCAGGGAGGTCATTCAGCAAAAGGAAGGTGAGATACGAACATTTACCGGGCAGTTAGCCACGTTAAAATCGGAACTGGAAACAGCGACAACGAATGAAAGACAAATAAAACAGGCAATGGATCAGGCATCTGAAAAACTAGAAACTACGAGGCAACAAAAAGCAGATTTTGACACCAGGATCGTCAGGTTAGAAGGAGTAAATGAAAGTCTTTTGAAAGAATTGGAAAGCCTTAAGCTAAAACTCGTGAAAGCTGAAGAGCTGATTGAACAACGAACTAATAATTTTAACGAAGCGAACATGCAAGTAGCAAGCCTTTTGGCAAACAATGAATCTTTAAAAGAAAAATTGGAGATTCAGAAAAAAGAGATTGAAGAGATCGGTAAAAAATTCAACAGTGATTTTGAGATCATTGCCAATAAGATTTTAGAGGAAAAAACAGAAAAATTCACCCATACCAACAAGACCCATTTAGAAGCCATATTAAAACCGTTGGGTGAAAATCTGGATTCATTTAAAAAGAAAGTCGATGAGGTATATGACAAGGAAGCAAAAGAGCGTTTCTCATTAGGCAAAGAGGTTGAAAAACTGGTTGGATTAAATGAGAGGCTCACTAAGGAAGCCAGCGATCTTACCCGTGCGTTAAAGGCTGACCCCAAGGCACAGGGAGGTTGGGGCGAAATGATTCTGGAAAGTATTCTGGAACAGTCGGGATTAACTAAAAACCGGGAATATTTCCTCGAAAATTATTTAAAAGATAAAAATGGGAACTACTTATTGGGAGAGGATGGGAAGAAGATGCGTCCCGATGCCATCATCAATTATCCTGACCAGCGAAAAGTAATTATTGATTCGAAGGTGTCGTTGAAAGCTTACACCAATTATTTATCGTCCGGGGACCCCGATTCACAGATTAAACACATCAGGCAACACGTCCAGGATATTAAAAATCATATTATTGGATTAAGCAAACGCGGCTACGAGAACTTCGACAAATCCTTAGACTTTGTAATGATGTTCATCCCCAACGAACCGGCATATATGATGGCTGTTAAAGAAGAGCCAAATTTATGGAGCTTTGCTTATGAAAAACGAATCATTTTAATTAGCCCCACAAATTTGATTGCTGCATTAAAACTGATTTCCAATCTCTGGGACAGAGACCAGCAGAGTAAAAATGCCCAGGCCATAGTTGAACGGGGAGAAAAACTCTATAACAAATTCGTTGGTTTTGCCGAAAACTTTCAAAAAGTGGGCAAAGGTATCACCGGTGCACAAAAAGCTTTTGACGATGCAACAAGACAATTGGTTACCGGTAATGACAACTTGATTAGACAAGCAGAAAAGCTAAAAGCCTTAAAGGTTACCTCAAAGAAAAAAATACCTGCCGAATTTTTAGAAGGAAACCAGATCGACACCGAATAGAGAAAGCACATGCAGGTGGTAAGCGGGATCAACAGTGAAGGGAAAAGCATTATCGGAATGGCGCATACTATTTTTGCGTTTCAATAAATTTTTCTGCAAACCGTTTTCCCATTCTTCTGAGTCCTTCTGAGTCAAAATGAAGGCCATCTCCCCGATGATTCAAATCGCTCGTTTGGATAATATAGGCAACTGGGTCTGTTTCAATATAATCCTTAATTTTTTTATTGATTGCCTGCCAATTCTCATTATTAATTGAATATGAGCCTAATTCTCCAACAAAAACAGGCAGGCTTTCGTTGCCGGTTTCATTTCGGAATAAGTAAAACAACTTTCTTAACTGGCTATCATATTTTTCTATTGTTTCATTTGTACCTGCATCAGTTTCACCCTGGTGCCAGAGAATACCTTTAATGGTTCCAAATTTTTTCCCTATATCAACTTTCCCCCTGAAATTTGAAAACAAATTAACATTTCTGAAGTTGGAGTCATTTATCCATTGATAGATTGAACTCCCTCCAACAGCTGTTGGAATGATCAGTAAAATAATGTTGTCGGGAATATGCTTTAAAAGTTCTTTTCCGAAAGACAGGCCACAATCTAATCCAGCCATACCGGGTTCATAAAAATGCAGAGGTTCTTTTGCCAGTATTAAATCTCCGTTTTTATTGATGGTTAGAATTCTTGGATCAGGGATGGTGTCCTTTGGCTCAACCTTCCCCCGTCCAGCCATATTGGATTGTCCAGCCATAAAAAAAACCCAAACATTTTGTTTCTCAGGAATGGAAGTTGGCTTCAGGGCAACCTTTGGGAAAAACTCAGTTCTGTTATCATTTTCTTTTGACTTCCAGCCAGCAAAAAGTAAAAACAACATTACAGCAATTATGATTCTATTTCTATACATTTAGCCATGGAATTTAGTTTTCAAATATAGCTAATTTGAATTTCCTGTCATAATCATCCGGTTTATGAAATAGTTATAATTACCAGAAATACAAACTGACCGTTAATTCATTTCAGTTAATATCGTATAAGATTGCAGTTTCCCTTTTTTATCGTAGCTCTCTGATTTTACAGTTCCAATTCCTTTTGCATACCATTCCTTGCTTTTGGTATTTACTTTAATTCCAAGGGCTATGGAGTTAATGTCGCTGGAGAACCTGTAGCAATTAAAACTTCCGGCAGGGACAGAGATGTCTTCAATTGCTTCTACCTTGCGGTTAGTCACCTCGGCAGCCATACGCATATTGACAATCCCCAATTTCAATGCCATTTCCACACTGGCATCAGGTAATATATCCCCCGGTTGAGGATTTGACGGGATTTCCATTTTATTCCCTGTTATCTTTATTTCGGCAGGGATTTCTCCTTCCTGCTGAAAAGCTGCCTTATTGATCAGGTTGCTCATATCCAGATAAAGCACATTACCTTTTTTGTGTATGGTAATTTCTTCGTTGTAAACCGGGTTAGATTTTTGATCCATCGATTCACACAGGTAAGTAATATCCATGTTATCACCATCAATATTAACGTCTTTAATGGTATATCGTAAAGTACCGGTTTCCTTAGCTTTTTTGTCGAAGGTTTTATAAACCAGCACTGTACCTTCCCTGGTAGGGAAAAATGTTTCCTGAGCCACCAACGTCGAAAGGGCTGCCATAATCACTACAAAAAGCACTAATTTCTTCATTTTTAACAACTTTTAAATTGAACAATAATTTTATAGTATTTGAATTCCACTTTTTTGTTCAGCGAATTAATGGACAGAATATCATTGGGTAAAACAGGTAGATCCTCGCCCAAACCATCCGTTTCAAACCGGCACATCAAATCTGAGGATCATCCAAATAACAAGAATAAAATTAAGCGGATTAAAAAAAGCATATATCCCCTAAAAAGGGGATTTTCCATTTTCGGGAAGTTATTGCATTATTATAGGAAATTATAACAGGGTAAAGATATCATCTACTTCTAAATCATAAATATGTATATAACCCGGAAAGCTGGTGTTAATAACGAGGTTGCTTTTCTCATCTCGAACATACAAAAAATTCAAAAACTGGACTGACCAATTATTCTCAACAGATTCATTTTTTGATTTTTTATGTATATTTACATAGGAATTCATTTTAAACATGATTAAAAAGGCATTAATTGTTGAAGACCATTCAATTGTTTCAGAATCATTGAAACAATTTTTGTACAATTCCGAAATCGGCCTTTATTGTGAAAATGCTAACACCGGTAAACAAGGCCTTCATTTTCTGAATGGAAATCATTTCGACCTGGTAATACTTGACATCAACCTTCCCGATTTAAACGGAATTGAGTTTTGTGAAATAGTAAAAACTCAAAATCCTGAACAAAAAATACTCGCAATGACTTCATTTACTCAACGATTAATTATTGAGCAAATGATAAAAAAAGGTGTAAACGGACTCATCCTAAAAACTTCAGATTTAAATGAATTAACTGAAGCAATAAAAACAGTACTTTCCGGAGATTTTTATTGGGGAAAAGGAGTTAAGAAAATAATAAGTAGCCGGAATTGTGACAATCATCAAAATATTGTCTTAACCAAACGTGAAACGGAAATATTGACATTGATTTCAGATGGATATACCAATCAGGAAATAGCCGGCAAATTGTTTATTTGTTGTTCAACAGTTGATAGCCACCGAAAAAATCTTTTATTAAAATTCAGAGCAAACAATAGTGCTCAGCTCATTAAGCTGGCCATGCTAAAAGGAATAATTAACTGATTATCAATCATATTTCTACTCACTAAAGGGTATAACGACCAGCTTTCTCATTTGAATACGACACAAACACAAACGATCCTGATAAAATGATACAAATTCCATAGTACATCTTAATCAATAAGTCATTTCAAAGAGATAAAAAGCAAAACGGTATGAGAGGAGTACTGATTAATAACATTTGTTATTGCAAATCTCTTGACAGTGGAGTATTTTTGTCAGATAAAAGCATGAATCGTATGTTCTCATCAGGCCAAATTCAAAATGAACAAAAAATCAAACCACAATATACATCGAATATGAAGCTAAAAAGAGGTTTTGTGACACCTGTCCTAACGCTAATATTTCTGGTTGTGGCTCTCTCCGGTGTATTGATGTTCTTCCACCTGCTCGACGGTTATACCACAACCATCCATGAGTTTCTGGGGCTCACATTCGTGCTGTTCTCCATTCTGCATCTGGTCATCAACTGGAGAAGCCTAAAAAGTTATTTCCGGAAAAAGACATTCCTCATCTCCACAGCAGTGGTACTTGTTCTTTCTATATTTTTGATTGTGGTAGACAACAACCACAAAGACCATAATGAAATATTGATTGAGAAACTAGTGACAGCTCCCATTGCCGAAATATGTGTGGTGTTGGGTACCGATATCTCCCATGTGGAGATGATTCTTGGTTCAAATAATCAGATCGTTGGAGAACAGGAGACAATTAAATCACTGGCAGAACGCAACAGTCTGACCCCACAGAAATTACTGGCAAGAATTATTGAAGATCAGCAATAGAAGATGTTACTCCTCCGATGTGTTTTCTGCCTCGCTTAACAGCTCCCTCATGTTGAACGAGACATTGGACTTCACCGGCCACAAATCCCCCGGTTAATTCCAGTATAACTCAACACCGTTACTGTCGGGATCATTCATGTCGTTTTTGAGCACAATACTTTCATGGGAGTGATGCAAACTGAGGAATCGGTTATGAAACTTATCGTATTTAAAATAAATGATATTCGGGTCAATCGGGATATCCCTGGCTACATCTTCTCTAAGGCGGCGCTGAAGCAATAAAGCAGTTGTATTGCCAGCAACAGGAATAATTCAGCCTACCTGTTGTGCAGGCTCAAACCCTCAGGTAACAGATACTTCTGATATGAACTAAAATGCTTGATACCATGATTATTTCTAAATTGTTCTGTACAAAATTAATAGTATATTGTTAGTATTCAAGTAGTTCATTTATTGCATATTCTGTTAACATTTCGTGATTCCCTTCAAATATTATTAAACATACATTTCCAAATTCCTTTTTTAAACAAATTTTCCTATCCGCAATGTCTCCAAATTCTCCTAATGGTTTTCGTTTTTCAAGCAACTTTAATTTTTCTAATGTCGTCACACATTTTAAAGT
>Ga0172382_10001600_pt1 | contig 40282 bp, 37 predicted proteins | sample Leawel138RmetaG_FD_122245 | JGI IMG/M metagenome (GOLD analysis project Ga0172382, IMG submission 122245) | Leachate microbial communities from a municipal landfill in Southern Ontario, Canada - Leachate well 138R metaG | ecosystem: Engineered > Solid waste > Landfill > Unclassified | place... | reverse complement strand
TCCAGTTCCTGAAGATCTACGGAGGTCGCCCCTACTCCCTGCCTCTGGCCGCCGCGACCCGAGGCGGGGATGACGACTATTTCACCAGCTCGTTCTGGCGATACCTGGCCGAACTGACCCATGCCTCGAAGAACGGTCGACCGCACCCCGGGCACGTGCCGGCGGAGGAGGACTACTCCTATCTCGCGGACCTGCTGGCCGAGCCCCATTCCGGGCCCGACACGGCAGCGGGGCAGCTTGCCTGGCTGAACCGTAACCTGCGCCAGCATCGACATATCCGCACCGACCTCGCAACCGTATATGCGCGATTCGTCGCCACCCTCGCGGGGATCACCAACACACGATTGACCTCGGTTCGGATCCCCCCCGACGGCACCGGCCGAAGTCTGGAGGAGCGCTGGCTGGACAAGCTGTTCGACACCTGTGGGGATGCGGGATCGATCCGTCCTCATGTCCAGACCTCCCATGCGATCTCCATCCAGGACAACGCCTCCGCGTGCTTCCGTGCCGATCTGTCGCGGATCGGATGGACCAACAACGTCAGGATCGAACTCTCGGGCACGGACAAGGGCCTGCTCGAGCAGTTGCACATCGGCATGCCGGACGGCTCCTTCGTCAGTGCTCCGACGATCGCCACGAACCAGGGCTCGGGCACTCACGTCGCCTCATGGGCGTTCCCGGTCGTGCGGGATGCGAACGGACGCAGCACCTTCATCGTCGCCAACATGGCAAAGGACCCGGCCCGGACCCGCGCACAAGGCATCACCCTGAAGATCGCGACGGACGGATACGGCTTCACGATGGACAGCGGCAACCAGGGCCCGCTGCCCGCGCCGCCGATCCATGGTCCGACCCTGGAACAGGCCCGCGGGACCTCGAATTCCACCCCGACCCGGCGTGAAGCGGTGGAACGCAGGCTCCGGGAAAAGGCAGCCCACGAGCCGACGATCGAGGACCTGATCCCGGCCACCAACGTCGATCGAAGGGAGGATTCCGGCGGCGGCTGTTCGACCATGCGGCGCAGCCTCAATCTCTGCGGCGACCAGATGGTCATCCGCATGAGACTGTTGCTGTTCGCACAGCAGCGAAACATGCTGGAAGCCGGCGCCTTCGACATGTTCGGGGCGGTCTTCGGCATGGACGGTGAATCGATGCTGGCCAACAGCGGCCGCATCGCTCTGGCCGCGGATCGCCTGATCGGGGGCATCACCGGGAGCCGCATCGAACTTCGGATTCCCATGGTCGACTATGGCTTCGCCGGTGACTTCGACAATGCCGTCGTCGAAGTCTCGAAAGCCGATGACGACCGCCACGGATACAGGGCCTTCGGCCCGAGGGTATATGAAGGGCGTCGCTCCCATAGCAGGCCGCCCAACGGGCAGGTGACGATCCTCGAATACAGCCCCACCGTCCTGCGTGGAACCTTTCGCGCCGGCCTGGTGGACGAGGCGAACCCGGGGCACCACGATGCGCCGACGATCGCGACCCATATCGAGGGCGAATTCATCATCACCAGCCCGTGGCAGGGCGATCCGGATTTCGCGCTGGACGAGCGCGCCACGCGCCAGGCCCTGATCCAGAACATGCTGCAGCAGTCGCCATTGGGCACCGACACGATGCGCGAGCTGATCCGGTCTTCCGGGGCGCCGCCGCAAGCTTTGTGCAACGCCGGGCTCGATGACGGACAGCTGGAAGCGCTGGGCTTCGCCACCGGCTGCGGGCCAGCGTCATCCTCCTCGGGAGGCGCGATGTCCACCCCCTGCTCCTGCGATTGCGACATGCGCGAGGCAGAGGAGAAGAATCCCGCCTGCCCGCTGGCCTGCCGCACGGCCTGGGCGGCCTGCCCGGCCGCGGCGCCCACCGCCCTGACCGCGAACCCGCAGGATGCGGGGGAGATCGAAACCCAGGCAGCCCAGCTGGACGCGCGCATGCGGGCGAAGAACATTCCCGGCGCCGTGCGGGCACAGGTTCTGGAGATGTTTCGTCAATCCCCGGCGCTCAGTCGCGACCTGATACTGAAACAGTACGGGGGCTGAGCCCCCTGCTTGCCGAACATCTTTCCGAGCGCGCCGCCCTCCGAAAGCCCACCCAGCTGGTCGAAGAGACCGCCGCCCTCGCCACCTTCCGCGCCAGCGCTGCCCATCATCTGGTTCATGTTGATCCTGGTGCCATCCTCCATGATGATGTCGCCGGGAACGACCCTCTTGGGACAGGCGCCGACGTGCCTGGAATCCTGAACCGTCGTGCCCCGTTCAAACGGATGGGGGGAAACCTGAACTGCCGGGCATCGCAAAAAAAGGCCGGCGCAGAAGGCCGGCCCAAACATCGTTCCCAGGAGAAACGACCCTGGAACGCACCGCGGCGCGAACGCCGCGGCTCACCCGCAAATCGAAAGCCCGATCAGGCGACTTTCTTCACTGCCCGCTTTTCCTCGAAGAACTGCTCGTCTTCGGTCGAACCCTTGAGCGCGGCGGTCGACGCTTCGCGCTCGACGGTGGTGGTCACCGCGTCGAAGTAGCCGGTGCCGACTTCACGCTGGTGCTTGACCGCCGTGAAGCCCTTGTCGGCTGCGGCGAACTCGGCTTCCTGCAACTCGACGAAAGCGCTCATCTGGTTGCGCGCATAGCCGTAGGCCAGGTTGAACATCGAGTAGTTCAGGGCGTGGAAACCGGCCAGCGTGATGAACTGGAACTTGTAGCCCATCGCACCGAGTTCGCGCTGGAACTTCGCGATCGTCGCCTCGTCGATGTTCTTCTTCCAGTTGAAGGACGGCGAGCAGTTGTAGGCCAGCATCTTGCCCGGGAACTGCTTGTGGATCGCCTCGGCAAAGTTGCGCGCGAACTCCAGGTCGGGCGTACCGGTCTCGCACCAGATCAGGTCGGCGTACGGCGCATAGGCCAGGCCGCGCGATACGGCCTGATCAAAGCCGTTCCTGGAGCGGAAGAAGCCCTCGACGGTGCGCTCGCCGGTCAGGAACGGATGATCGCCTTCGTCGATATCCGAAGTGACCAGATCGGCTGCCTCGGCGTCGGTGCGCGCCAGCAGCAGGGTCGGCACGCCGAGCACGTCGGCGGCCAGCCGCGCGGCCACCAGCTTCGACACCGCTTCACGAGTCGGCACCAGGACCTTGCCGCCCATGTGGCCGCATTTCTTGGCCGAGGCGAGCTGGTCTTCGAAGTGCACGCCGGCGGCGCCGGCTTCGATCATGGCCTTCATCAGTTCGAAGGCGTTCAGCACGCCACCGAAGCCGGCTTCGGCGTCGGCCACGATGGGCGCGAAATAGTCGGTATAGCCGGCCTCGCCCGGACCCTTGCCTTCCATCCACTGGATCTGGTCGGCACGGGCGAGCGTGTTGTTGATCCGCTTGACAACCAGCGGCACCGAGTTGGCCGGATACAGCGACTGGTCGGGGTACATCTCGCCGGCCACGTTGGCGTCGCCTGCCACCTGCCAGCCCGACAGGTAGATGGCCTTGAGGCCGGCCTTGACCTGCTGCATCGCCTGGTTGCCGGTCAGCGCCCCCAGCGAGTTGACGAAGTCTTCCTCGTGAAGCAGCTTCCAGAGCTTTTCGGAGCCGCGCCGCGCCAGCGTGTGCTCGACCTGCACGGAACCACGCAGACGGACCACGTCGTCGGCCGTATAGCCGCGCTTGATGCCGCGCCAGCGGGGATTTTCAGACCATTCCTTTTGCAGCTTCTGGGCTTCGAGTTCACGTGACGACATGGTGCCAATCTCCTGTTGATGAAATACCCGGGGAATCTCCTGGCGCTGCCAGCCGGAGCGAAATGCAGCGCGATGGGTAAAAATCATACCGAGGCGATGTGCGTCGCAACAAAACGAGCGCGAGCCCATAAATAAAAAATATATCAATCAATTCATATGGTTATATGAATAATTTCATATCATGGGAATATTTCCATTACCGTGAAAATCATCGATGGCGCGGCGCACCATCAAAATCCCGTCATGTGAACTTCGAATTTCGGATTGCGAAATTACGCCAGCGACCGGTCGCTTCCGCAGGACGATCCGCCCAGCCCTGCCCGAGGACAGCCGGCTCAGCCCTGCCAGAGGATCACCCGCTCAGCCCTGCCGGAGGCTGGCCAGCGGCGGCGCCGACAGCACGGGACGCAGACTCAGCCAGCCGGTGGCCACGGCCAGCAGCAGGCCGGCCAGGGCGCCGAGCGGCAGACTCAGCCATTGGGGCGCGAACTCGAAGCGAAAGACCTGTGCCGCGAGCCCCCAGCCGATTGCCAGGGCCCCGATGGCGGCAAGCAGCCCGGCGAGCGCCCCGCCCATCGCCAGTTCGAGCAACTGGGCGCCGGCGAGTTGCCGGCGCGACGCACCCAGCGCGCGCATCAGCGCCGCCTCGCGCACCCGTTCGTCGCGCGAACTGGCCAGCGCCCCCCACAGCACGACGACACCCGCGGCCAGCGTCAGCACGAACAGCACCTGAACGGCCCTGACGACCTGGTCGATCATCGCCTGGACCTGCCGGATGATGTTGCCGGTATCGAAGACCGTCAGATTGGGAAAGCGCGCGACCAGCGCCCGGTCGACCGCCTGGCTGCCTTCAGCCACTGGCGGCTGGCGGTAGGCGGTGATCAGGGTCTGAGGCTGGTCACCGAGGGCCTGGGGCGACAGGATCATGAAGAAATTGACCTTCATCGAGTCCCAGGCGACACGGCGCACGCTGGTGAGCCGGGCCGTGACGGTCTCACCGGCAATGTCAAAATCCAGCACATCGTCCAGCGACAGACGCAGCGTGTCCATGATGCCCTGCTCGACCGACACCTCGGCACCGCCGGAGAACCAGCGCCCCTCGGCGATCAGGTTGTGGGCGGGGCGCTCATCGGCATATGACAGGTTGAATTCACGATCGATCAGCCGCTGGGCACGGTCTTCGTCATAGTCCTCGGGGCGCAGCGGCTGGCCGTTCACGGCCACCAGCCGGCCCCGGATCATCGGATACAGGTCGGGCGAGATGCCGGCCTGGCTGAAGGCGTCCATCACCGCGTCGCGCTGATCGGGCTGGATGTTGATGACGAAACGGTTCGGCGCATCCGGCGGACTGGCCGCGCGCCAGCCGTCGATCAGGTCGTTGCGGGTGACCGTGAGCAACAGCAGGGCCATGAGCCCGACGGCCAGCGCCGAGGTCTGCACGATGGTCATTGCCCGGCGCCGCGACCACGAGGCGAAAGCGAGCCGCAGCGCAGGGCTGCCCGCAATGATGCGGGCGTGGCGCAGCGGATCGAGCCCGCGCACGGCCAGCGCCGAGATTCCGGCGAACAACAGCGTGGCCGCCCCGAAGCCGCCGATCGCCAGCATGGCCAATCGCCGATCGTTCGAAAACCAGAACAGCAGCAACGCAAACGCGAACACGGCCAGCAACACGCTGCCCCAGGCAGGTGCCGGCGCCGGCCCGATCTCGCGGCGCAGCACCCGTAGCGGCGGTACACCGGCCAGGCCGAGAAACGGAAAGGCGCCGAAGCCGAGCATCAACACGATCGCCGCACCGCCGGCCTGCCACACCGGCGCCAGGCCCGGCATCGGCAGATCGATCGCGATCAGCGGCTGGATAGCCTGCACCAACCCCAGATGGACTGCCCATCCGACCGCCAGACCCAGCAGCGCGCCTGCCACAGCAACCCAGCCCAGTTCGAGCAGCAACAAGCGCACCAACCGCGGCTGGGTCACCCCCAGGCTGCGGATCACCGCTGCGCCGTCCAGATGGCGCTCGGCGAAGCGGCGCGCCGCCAGCGCGATCGCCACCGCCGCAATCAGGGCCGACAGCAGCGCAACCAGTGACAGGAACTGCTCGGCGCGGGTCAGCGTGGCGCCGAGTTCCGGCCGCCCGGTGGCCAGCGATTCGATCTCCTGGCCACGTTCCAGGCGCGCCGCCACCCAGCTCTCGAATGCCGCCACCCGTGCCTGATCGCCAGCCAGCAGCAGATGCCAGCGCACCCGGCTGGCCGGCTGGATGAGGCCGGTCGCTGCCAGGTCGTCGAGCGCAATCATCGCCCGCGGCGCGAAGTTGACGAAGCCTGCACCGCGGTCCGGTTCGAGCGTGATCACCCGGCTCAGGCGGAAACGGGCGTCGCCCAGTTGCACGCTGTCGCCCACCGCCAGCTGCAGGGTGTCGACCAGTTGCGGGTCGAGCCAGATCTCGCCCGATGCGGGCCCGCCGTCCGCCGCCCGGTCGGGGGCGCCGGGTGCATCGGCGACGCGCACCGCGCCCCGTAGCGGATAGGCGGCTGAAACCGCCTTGACCGAGGCCAGCTGCGGCAGCGTGCCCGCCATCACCATGCTCGGAAAGACCACGGTGCTCGCCGTGGCCAGGCCCTCGCGCTCGGCCTGCTCGCGCCAGGCCGGCGGCAGCGTGCGATCGGACTCCACGATCAGGTCGGCGCCCAGCAACTGGCGCGCCTGCAGCTCGAGTGCCCCGCGCATCCGGTCGACGAACAGTCCCACGCTGGCGATCGCGCCAACCGCCACGATCAGCGCAGCCAGCAGCAGACGCAGCTCGCCGGCCCGCGCATCGCGCCAGGTCAGCCGCCACGACAAGACGACATCGTGCATCAGGCGATATCCTTTCCATTCCGGAACAGGCTAGTGAGATGATGACCGAACCAACAATGACCCTGTCGGTCGAAGCCCGCGTGGCACGCCTGACATTGTGCCGGCCCGAGCGGCTGAACACGATGAGTCCGGCGTTCTGGCGCGAACTCGAGAACATTCTCGACACCCTGCAGCGCGATGCGCCGGCACGCGCCCTGGTCATCGATTCGCAAGGCAAGCATTTCAGTGCCGGGATGTCACTCGACAGCTTCGGCGAAGCGATTGCGATCGACGATTCGAGTGCGCAATCGCGGGCCAATGTACCGGAGCTGCTCGGCGACATGCAGCGGGCGTTCAACCGGCTCGCCGCGCTGCGCATGCCCGTGATTGCAGCGATCCAGGGCGGCTGCATCGGCGGTGCCGTCGATATGGTCGCTGCCTGCGACATCCGGTACGGCACCCGCGACGCCTTCTTCTGCATCCAGGAGATCAACATCGGCATGGCCGCCGACCTGGGCACGCTGCAGCGGCTGCCCAGGCTGATCCCCGAAGGCATCGTGCGCGAGTACGCCTACACCGGCCGGCGCATGACCGCGGCGCGGGCCGAGGCGGTCGGCCTGCTCAACGGGGTCTTCGACACCCAGGAAGCGATGGTGGCCGCGGCCCTGCAGACCGCCACCGAGATCGCCGCGCGCTCGCCCGTTGCCGTCTGGGCCAGCAAGCAGGCGATCGACTACGCCCGCGACCATCCGGTGACCGACGGCCTGCGCCAGATGGGCTGGCTGCAGGCCGGCCTGTGGGACAGCGCCGCCGTCAGCGAGGCGATCCGGGCCCGCGGCGAACGTCGCGACCCCGAATTCCCCGATCTCGAACCCTTGCGCTACTTCGCTGACTGATATTGCTTCGCGTTCGCTCGCAGGCCACTGTCTGCCAGGACGCGGGGCGAGCACCGGTGCCGGCCCCCGCACCTTGGCGCCTCAACCGCGCGGCACGATCGCGACCTTGCCCTTGACCCGGCGCTCCATCACGTCGCGCAGTGCCTGGGCAGCCTCTTCGAGCCGGTAGGTCCGGGTAATGGGCGGCTTCACCTTGCCCGAGGTGTACAGCTCGAACAGATCGTCGAGGTGCCGACGGGTAACCGCCTGGTCGCGTTGCAGGAAGGCCCCCCAGAACACGCCGACCAGCGAAGCGCTCTTGAGCAGCGCCAGATTCAGCGGCAGCCGGGGGATCTCGCCGGCGGCGAAGCCGACCACCAGATGGCGCCCCTCCCAGCCGATCGAGCGAAAGGCCAATTCGGTATAGGCGCCGCCGACCGGATCGTAGATCACGTCCGGCCCCTTGCCGCCAGTCAGCGCCTTGATCCGCTCGCGCAGGTCCTCGCTCCCGTAATTGATGGTCTCGTCGGCGCCCCGCTCCCGGCACAGCGCGAGCTTGTCCTCGCTGGACGCCGCCGCGATCACGCGCGCGCCCATCGCCTTGCCGATCTCGATCGCCGAAATCCCGACCCCGCCGGCCGCGCCGAGCACCAGCATGGTCTCGCCAGCGGCCAGCCTGGCGCGATCCTTCAGCGCATGCAGGCTGGTGCCGTAGGCCAGCACGTAGGCCGAAGCCGTCACGAAGTCCATGCCGTCCGGTACCGGCATCACCCGCTCGGCCTTGGCCACCACCTCTTCGGCGTAGCCGCCCCAGGTGCAGCTCGCGAGCACCCGGTCGCCTGGCCGGAAAGCGGTCACGCCCTCGCCCACCGCCTTGACCACGCCCGCCACCTCGCCGCCGGGCGAAAACGGCAGCGGCGGCTGATATTGATACTTCTTCTGGATGATCAGCGTATCGGGGAAATTGACCCCGGCCGCGTGAACCTCGATCAGCACCTCGCCGGCACCCGCCACCGGCGAAGCCACCTCCTCGACCACCAGGGTTTCGGGCAATCCCCAGTCCTTGCACAGCACCGCTTTCATGCACACTCCCTCGAGACAGGACAAGAGCCGGGCCGGAACGACCCGGGCTCGTCAAGCTGCGATGTTACGGCAAGGCAGCCGACGGCTACAGCAAGGCAGCGGCCAGTTACGGCAAGGCAAGCGCCGGCCCGAAGCAAGCGCCAGTCCATGCGCCAGCCGATATACTGCCGGCTGCAGGCGCCGCGCGGGCGCCGCGAAGCAGGGGTGGGTTGGCCGAGCGGTTTAAGGCACTAGTCTTGAAAACTAGCAAGGGGGTGACCCCTTCCAGGGTTCGAATCCCTGACCCACCGCCATCTGACAGTAACCAGCAGCAGCAGTTTGCTCACCCACGCGGGCAGGTGTACAATTTCAAGCAAGTCGGGATGCGCTGACCTTTTTGCGGTGCGTTGGGATTCTTTCCCTCCTGGCTTACCCAATTCTACAGGTCGCCACTGGGCGGCCTGTTTTCGTTTTACGCGCAGTGGATGCATCTATTCTACGTTGATGAGTCAGGGTCAGTAACAGATCCAGCACAGCAGTATTTTGTGCTGGCTGGGGTTGCTGTATTTGAGCGCAAGACCCACTGGATCGAACAGAAACTCAATGAAGTAGCGTTGAGGTTCGCCCCTGCCGATCCTCATGCAATTGAACTGCATGGCTCCCCGATGCGTGCAGGCCGTGATGGCTGGAAAGCGCACCCCCTTCCTCATCGCCTGACTGCCATTAAAGACGCGCTCCAGTTCGGTGTCGCAGATCACTATCCCAAAGGGGTTCGTCTATTTGGCGCTGTCATCAAAAAAGATGCGATTGTCGGACAAGACCCTGTCACGCACGCTTTTGAGCAGCTAACCAGCCGATTCGATCTGTTCTTGAAACGCCTCCATCATAAGCATAAGGACAGTCAGCGGGGGATCATGCTGTTTGATGAATCCTCTACCGAGCAGCGGATTCAGACGTTGGCGCGTGAATTCAAATACACCGGGCATACGTGGGGCAAGACCAGCAACTACGCAGAAGTTCCCGTGTTCCTGGACTCGAAGGCGTCTCGATTAATCCAACTCGCAGACTTGGTAGCCTACGCACTGTTCCGCTTCCATGAGTACGGCGACAATAGTTTCTATGAAGTGATCAAGGGTTGCTTCGACACCGAAGGCGGCGTTGAGCATGGGCTATACGTGCGGACCTAGCAGCCTGCTCCTGATCCAGCGTCGCACGCATAACAAGCCAAGCCTTGCACCATGAGCCCGGTGTCATGTCGACTCATGAGTGGCCAGCCACTCCCGCAGGGCTGTGTTCATGCGAGTCTGCCAGCCCGGCCCGGTGGCTCTGAATGCCGCGATGATATCGGCATCGTAGCGCACCGCCAGCGCCTGCTTGGTGGCGACCGCTCTGGGGCGCCCACGACGGATCAGTCGGTCACCGACGTACTCGTCGGCAAGCTCGAAGAACTCATCGGTCAACTCCGGTGCATCGTCCGGATCAACCCGATCTGTGGGCGTAGCGCGCTTGCTCCCGCTCATTGGCTTTCCTCATGCTGATGATTCGGCGCATCTCACCACGCGGCGTCCAGGCGGCCTGCCCGGTCGAGTTCCTCCAGTTCGTCGGCTCCGCCGACATGGGTGGCGCCGATGAAAATCTGCGGGACGGTGCGGCGGCCACCACTGCGGGCGGCCATCACATTCGCCGCTTCCGGGTCGCGTTCGACGTCGACCTCGATGAAGGTCACGCCCTTTTCCTTCAGCAGCGCCTTGGCGGCCTTGCAGTACGGGCATTCGGGCGTCGTATAGATCAGCACGCCAGAGCCGTGCGCCGGGGTCGTGTTGGCCTGAAGCCAGGCGATGGCATCGGCGGCCGACCTGTTCGGCGGAAACACTGGATAAAAAACATGCTCGATCACGCCGTCTCCGATGATGAGGGTTGTGCGCTTGATCAGCCGCATGCCCTCCACGGTCATGGTCGGCAGGCGCAGCGCTTCGGTCAGCCTGAAGTCGGCGTCGCTCAGGATCGGGAAGGACAGACCGAGCCGGCCGGACAGCTCTTTCTGATAGTCCGGGGTTTGCGTGCTCAGGCCGAAAATCGTGACGCCGAAGGCGGCGAACACCTCCTTTTCGGCCTGAAACGACAGGGTTTGCGGGGTACAGCCGCGCGCGCCGGGAATGTCGTTCCATCCGGCCGGCAACTCGACGCCGGGAACGCCAGTCATCGGATAGGCGTAAACGACGACCCGGCCCGGCAAAGCGGACAGGTCGACCCGCTCGCCGGAGGTCGAGTGAAGCGGCACGCTCGGCATCTTCAGGCCGGTCAGGTGAGCGGCCGCGCCATCGTCCACCGGACGCGGCAGCTTGTCGGGAAGCTGCATGGGGTTGGTGGTGTGTCGGGCATTGCCATTGCTCATGCCATTGCTCATGGTTGGCCACTCCGTCAGGGTTTCCTGATCATGCGCCATTCAAGCCATCTTCGCGCCCTGCCCGGCCAGCAGTTCGCGCAGCACGGAGCGGTGGCAATGGTCTTCATTCTCGCAGTAGCAGCCCACCGAGAAATCACTGTGCTGCGACAGCACGGCGAGCAGCGCCAGGGTGCGGGCGCGCTCCGGCGCGGCCATCTCGGCCCGGTACTTGCGCCGGAAGGCGGCCCAGTCGGCCGGCGTGCGCGCCTGCTGCGCGAGCTTGACGGTTGCCGGGCTGGGCGCCAGTTCCGGGTACCAGACGTCGTACCAGTTCTGGCGGGCGAATTCGGACTTCGGCACACCGCGCGGCGGCCGCCGCACCGTGCCGATCCGCGTTCCCTCGCCGTCGATCCGCGGACTTCCGAGCCGGACCACCCGCACTGCCATCGTTCTCTCCTCGCTGGCCTACCCGACGATGGTAAGCCCGATGGCGGTACGCTGCACGCGCGCCGTACCAGCACTTCGTACCGGTGATGCGGGCCGGCCCGGCCCGCTGTGTTTCAGAAGCGATGCTTGGTGAAGTCGTAGCGCGGCGGCAGGTGGCTCATCAGGTCCTCCTTGCTGACCCGCTGCTTGAGCTCGAAGCGGCCATTCTCGACCCGGCTGATGTAGCAGTCGATCATGCCGCTGTGGTCTTCGGCGCGCAGGATCTTGTCACCCTGCGGGTAGCCGAGGGAGTTCTTCATCTGCATGCCTTCGAGCGCCTGGATGACCCCTGGCGTGTCCTTCCGGGTCTTCCAGCCCGAGGCTTCGATCGCCTGCTTCAGCGCGAACAGGTTCTCCCACGACTGCCAGGCGTGGCTCTTGGCCATGACGCGCTTGCTGGTGCTCTCGCGTGCATGGATGTCGTCGATCTCCATGATCCGGTTGTGCTGGCGATGGAACTCGTCGTCCTTGTTGACCAGCATGCGCGGGAAGTTCTCGACGATGTAGACGCCTTCTGCCGCGCCCTGGATGTCGTCGGGTGCAATGGCCTCGATGGTGCCGCACACGGAGTACATCCGCATGGTCTTCTCCAGCCCCATCGCCTTGGCCTGGGTGTAGAAGGCGACCGACAGCGAGCCGAAGAACACCGAGAACAGGACCTCGGTTTCCTGCGGGATGCGCGACAGGTAGGGCACCAGGTCTTTCGCGTCGAGCGGCACTGCGATCGGCGGGTTGACCTTGCCCCCGAGCTTTTCGATCAGCGCCTTGGCTTCCTCATGGTGGCTGTGCCCCCAGGCGTAATCGGGGAAGATCATCGTCCAGTTCTTGCCGAGGTTCTCGAACGCCCAGGGCACGCCGGCAGCCGCCAGCCCATAGGTGTCGGTCCCCGTGCGAAAGCTGTAGCGCGTGCCCTTGGAGCCGGTGGCCTCGGTGGCCTCGCCTTGCGAGAAGTAGATGGTCTTCATCTCGGTGGCGATCGGAATCGATGCGAGCATGACCCCCGAGTGCACCGAGCCGACGACGAATTCGGCGCCGCTGCGCTGGATCAGCGAGCGCAGCTTGCGGGCGCCGCTGGCCGGGTTCGATTCGGTGTCCTCGGTGATCAGTTCGACCTTGCGCCCGGCGATCCCGCCCGCCTCGTTGATCAGTTCGACCGCCTTGCGCCCGGCCTTGTCGTGCCAATAGCCCCAGGACGCGAACCCGCCGGTCAGCTCGACGTGGTGGCCGATCCGGATCGGCCCCGACGGTTGCGCGTAGAGGTCTTTCATGATGATGAGGTTTGCAGTGCCTGCCACAGCCCCGCCCTTGAGCGCGGTGCCCAGGAAACTGCGTCGAGTCGATCGTACGTCGGACATGGCGGATCCCTCCATTCAGGTTGCCGTTCGCATCCTTGAACTGCCCGTCAGAGGGCGAGTCCCAGATAGCGCTGGATGATTTCCGGTTCGGCGCGCAGCCGCTCCGTGGTGCCGTCGTAGACGACTCTGCCCTTTTCCATGATGAATGCGCGTGTGCACAGCTTCAGGGCCGTCTTGACGTTCTGTTCGACCAGCAGCACCGACATGCCCGACTGGTTCACCCGCCGGATTTCCTGGCGGATTTCATTGACCAGCTTGGGCATGATCCCTTCGGTCGGCTCGTCGAGGATCAGCAGGCCTGGATCGAGCATCAGGCAGCGGGCGATGGCAAGCATCTGCTGCTCACCACCCGACAGCGTGCCGCCAGCCTGGTCGAGGCGCTCCTGCAAACGCGGGAAGCGCTCGAAGATGTAGTCGAGCTTGGCCTGCTCGGGCTTGCCACGCAGCCCGATGCACAGGTTCTCGTACACGGTGAGCATCGGGAAGATCCCGCGGCCCTGTGGCACGTAGCCGATGCCGCAGCCGGCAATCCGGTGCGCGGCGATGCCGCGCAAGTCCCGGCCACCGAAGGTGATCCGGCCAGCCGAGGTCGGCAGCAGGCCCATGATGGTGCGCAGCGTGGTGGTCTTGCCCACACCGTTGCGGCCCAGCAGCGCGACGGCCTCGCCTTGGCCCACGCGCAGGCTCACGCCCTGCAGGACATGAATCTTGCCGTAGCTGGCGTGAACATCGACCAGTTCAAGCATCGCCAGCCTCCTCGTCGTCATCGTCGCTGCCCAGATAGGCTTCCCGGACACGCTCGTCGGCTGCGATCTCCCGGGCGTTGCCGCGGGCCAGCACCCCGCCCTGCGCCATCACGACGATGTCCTGGGCGATATCGAACACCACCTCCATGTCGTGCTCGATCAGGATGATGTCGATCGACTTCGACAGTTCGACGATCTTCTCGACCGTACTCACGGTCTCCTGAGGACTCATTCCGCAGATCGGCTCGTCGAGCAGCAGCAGCCGGGGTTCGGCGGCCAGGGCGATGCTCAGCTCGAGCAGGGCCATGTCACCGTAGGACAGCGTGCCCGCCTGCCGGTCGGCGAGTCCGGTCAGCCCGACCTCGGCCAGCAGCCGCTCGACTTTCTCGTCGGTTGCCTTGAAGCGCGCCGCCGGACGAAACGGGTGCAGCGACGGAAGCCGGGCCTGCGCGGCGATCCAGACGTTCTCGCGCACCGTCAACTGGTTGAAGACACTCTTGATCTGCAGGGTGCGCGACATGCCCAGCCGCGCGATCTGATGGGTCTTCAGGCCGCTGATCGCCTGTCCGTTGAATTCGACCCGGCCCTCGTCGGGTCTCAGAAAACCCGAGATCAGATTGAAGAAAGTCGTCTTGCCGGCCCCGTTGGGGCCGATGATCGCGTGCAGCCTGCCGGACTCGAAGTCCAGATCGACGCTGTCGACTGCGGTCAGGCCGCCGAAGCGCTTGGTCAGGCCACGTACCGAAAGGATGGCTGCCATCTGTCCCTGCCTCAGCCGTCGGTCGCGACGCGCCGGCGGTTGTCCTGCGGATATGGATACTCCATGTAGCGGGCGAGCTGTGTCGCGACCGCCTCGCCGCATTCGCGCGCCACCAGCGTCATGGCCAGGTCGATGCCGGCTGAAATGCCCGCCGAGGTCACCACGTCGCCATCGTCGACCACATGCAGATCACGCTCGACCCGGACCTGCGGGTAGCTTTCAGCCAGCCAGTCCAGCGAATTCCAGTGCGTGGTGGCGCGGCGTCCGTCGAGTACACCGGCCGCGGCCAGCAGCCGTGCACCGGTGCACACCGACGCCGTCAGCGCGGCCTGCCGGCTGCGCTCGCCGATCCAGCCGACCAGGGCCGCATTGTCCGTCTCGCGACGCGTCCCCCAGCCACCCGGCACGATCAGCCAGTCCAGCGGCGGGCAGTCGTCGAGCCGATGGTCGGTGTTCACCCGCATGCCGCCGTAACAGCGCACGACGTCGCCTTGCGCGACCAGCCGCAGATCGAACGGGCTGTCGGTCTGCCAGCGCACCGACTCGTCGAGCCGTGCGCCGGCCAGCACTTCGTAGGGGCCGGTGAAGTCGAGCACTTCGACATCATCGAAAAGCACCACGCCCACCGTCTTGCGAACCGCCTGCCTCACTTCATTCTCCCGGTCTGACATCCTGGCCCTGCTCACTGCCGGTCGGCGTCGGGTCGCGGCGCCGCGCGCGCGCCGACCCAGCCGTTCCAGAGTCCGACGATGCCCTTGGGCGCGTAGATCACGACGAGGATCGCCACAGCCCCGACGAGCAGCAGGTAGTGCTCCCAGATCGACGACAGTTCCTCGCGCACGAAAATGAGCAGGCCGGTGCCGACGATCGGCCCGAACAGGGTCCCGGCGCCGCCGACGATCGACCATACGACCGCCTCGCCGGACACGTGATAGAACATGTAGGTCGCCGACGCGTAGCGACCGAACAGCGCGAACAGCACGCCCCCCACACCAGCCAGGAAACCGGCCATGATGAAGGCGAGCAGACGCAACCGGTAGACATCGAGCCCGATCAGGGCGGCCCGCGTATCGTTCTCGCGGATGGCCATCAACCCCCGGCCCAGCGGGCTGCCCAGCACCCGGTATTTCAGATAGAAGCAGATCGCGACGCAGGCCAGCACGAAGAAGTACTGGAAGTTCGGATCGCTCAGTCCGTACTCCTCGCCGTTCCAGGTAAACACCGGGGGCAGGCTGAAGACCATGCCATCGTCGCCGCCGGTCAGCGGCTTGAGCGTCATCGCGAGGAAGTAGAAGATCAGCGAGAAGACGACCGTGATGATGGCGAAGTAGTGCCAGGTCAGCCGGACCGCGAAGATCCCCGTCACGGCCGCCATCGCGACGGCCAGCAGCACGCCGAACCCGAAGGCTGGCCAGAACGACAGGCCGAGCGTGGAGATGCCGATCGCCACACCGTACATGCCCATGCCGAAGAACAACGCCTGCCCGAACGACAGCAGACCGACGTAGCCGAGCAGCAGGTTGACGCTGGCCGCCAGCAGTGACCAGATCAGGATCTCGCTGATGATGCTGATCCAGAAGGGGCTGGCGATCATCGGAATGACCACGGGCACCGTCAGCAGAAAGAGCACGAATACCGCAAGCAGCACCCGCTCGAGCCTCGACCAGGTCATCGCGCCACCCTCTTGAAGATGCCCTGAGGGCGGAACATCAGCACGGCGCTCATGACCACCAGCGAAGTGATCCGCGCAACGGTCGGATCGGCGAAGCTCGCGATCACCCCCTCCATGAATGCCAGCAGGATCGCCGCGGCGACCGTGCCGGGCAGGTTGCCCAGCCCGCCGATGATCACCGCCATGAAGCACACGGGCAGGATGTCGACACCGGTGCGGAAGTCGACGGTGGTGATCGGCCCGGCCACCAGGCCGCCGAGTGCGGCCAGTGCGGTGCCGATCGCGAAGGTCAGCATGTAGATGTGCTGGGCCGGAATGCCCATCGCGACCGCCGTGTCGCGGTCGTGGCGCACGGCGCGCATCCAGGTGCCGGTGCGGGTGCGCTTGAGGAAGATGAAGAACGCCGCCAGCACCACACCCGAGACCAGGGCCGCGAACAACCGGTAGATCTCGTAGTCGATTCCGAACATCGGGATCGTGCCTTCGATCGGCGGCAGGATGCGGCGCGGCGTGGCGCCGAACGTGGCGCGCACGCTCTCCTGGAGAATCAGCGACAGGCCGAAGGTGGCAACGATCGACAGCGCCGCAGCGTCCTTGATGGGCCGGATGACCAGGCGCTCCATCACCATGCCCAGCACGAAGGCGATCACCGGGACGACCAGGAAGCCCAGCCAGTAGCTGCCGGTGAAATGCAGTGTGCTCCAGGCGAGCACGGTGCCGATCATGAAGAAGTCACCGTGCGCGATGTTGATGACATCGAGCAGGCCGAAGATGATCGACAGGCCCAGCGCGATCAGCGCAACGATCATCCCCCAGACCAGGCCATTGATCGCCAGCGGAACCAGGTAGTCAGGCATCGGCCCTTCCTTTCATCGGGAACGAACCGGATGCAGATTGTCCACAAAGGGTCGCCAGTACGATCACTTCGCCTCCTGTTGCTGCCCTGCGACGGGTCAATGACGTGCCACCCCACCCGCGGGTCAAGTCAATCTACGTGACGGCCAAACGACATGAAACCCGAAATTCTGCACGCCAGTTTGCACGAATCCGCACGGATTGCCCGAATTCGGCGAATCATCCGCCGTCACCGCCGGACATCCGCCATCGCCGGACATCCGCCGTCGCCGAACATCAACTGCTGCCGTTCAGATACGGCTGGTCGTCGCGCAGGCGCTCGTCGAGGTAGTTCAGCACCGCCTTGACCCGCTCGACGTACTGCAGATCGTGATGCACGCTCAGCCACAGGCCACGGCTGACCCGCACCGTTTCCTCGAGGACCGGTTCGAGGGCGCTTTCCGCCTCGACCGCGAAGCGGGGCAACAGCGCCAACCCCAGCCCGGCCGAGGCCGCCGTCATCTGGGCGATCATGCTGTTCGAGCGAAAACGCATCCTCGGCTCGGCAATCACCTCCTCGAGCCAGCGCACGGCGTTGAGCTGGATCATGTCGTCGAGATAGCCGGTGAACCAGTGCCGATCCAGTTCATCGACCGACTGCGGCCGGCCGTAGGCGCGAAAATAGGCGTCGGCACCATACAGGTTCAGCACGAAGCGGCCTGCACAGTGATAGCTCATCCCCTGACCGGAAGGCTCGAAGAAGCTCACGAAGATATCAGCCTCGCGCCGGCTCACGTTGACCTGCTGCGGCGAAGTGACCAGTTCGATGATCAGCCCCGGATAGCGTTCGGCCAGCGGCGCCAGCCGCCGGGTCAGATACAGCGAGCCGATGCCCTCCATCATCGCGATGCGCACCGGCCCTACCGGGTCGTCGGCATTGCCGCGCAGCTTCTCGCGCAGGCCCACAACCCCGCCTTCGACGACCTCGACATGAGGCAGAATGCCGGTAGCCAGGTCGGTCGGTTCCAGGCCGGTGCGGCGGCGCTTGAACAGGGCGCCCCCCAGGCACAGCTCGAGCCGGGTGATGTGGCGGCTCACCGTCGAGTGGTCGACCTTGAGCTGCCTGGCCGCAATCGAAATGCTGCCGGCCCTGACGACTGCCATGAAGATGCGCAGGTCGTCCCAGTTCATGTTCTCCAGGGCGATTTTCTTCGTCGTCATCGTTTGCGCCTCCCAACGCATCTGCGCCCGTATACCGAGGTGTGCAATTGCACAGGGACGTGCAATTTTCTCCGTTGCCTGGTTCGGCGGCGTCCTCTTACTCTTTGCTCATTTCAGATCATCACGTCACGGGGTACAGGACGATGTCAGAGCTGCCCAGGATCAAAGTCGCCGCAATCCACGCCGCGCCGGTCTTCCTAGACAAGCGCGCGACCGCCGAAAAGGCTGTCGACCTGATCGCCGAGGCCGCACGCCAGGGCGCCGATCTGGTCGTCTTCCCGGAATCCTACCTGCCGGCCTTCCCGGTCTGGGCAGCGTTGTGGGCCCCCCTGTACAACCACGACCTGTTCGCCCGCATGGTAGCGAACAGCGTCAGCGTCCCGGGCCCCGAAATCCGGATGATCGCGACCGAGGCGCGCAAACGCGGTGTCTTCGTCTCGCTGGGCATCAGCGAAAGAAGCCCGGTCAGCGTCGGCTGCATCTGGAACAGCAACCTGCTGATCGACGACAACGGCCAGATCATCAACCACCATCGCAAGCTGGTGCCGACCTTCTTCGAGAAGATGGTCTGGGCGCCAGGTGACGGCGCCGGCCTGCAGGTCTCGGACACGCGGATCGGGCGCATCGGCGCGCTGATCTGCGGGGAGAATACCAATCCGCTGGCCCGCTATGCGCTGATGGCCCAGGGCGAACAGATCCACATCTCGACCTGGCCGCCGATCTGGCCGACCCGGGCGCCGCGCTCGGGCGGCAACTACGACAACGTTGCCGCCAATCGTACCCGTGCCGCCGCCCACTCGTTCGAGGCGAAGGCCTTCAGCATCGTCTGCGCCGGCGTCATGGACCGGACCATGCGCGACTTCCTGGTCGACCGCGACCCGACCGTTGCCGACATCCTCGACGAGACGCCGCGCGCTGCGTCGCTCCTGATCGACCCGACCGGCACCCAGATCGGCGACGCGCTGCAGGACGGCGAAGGCATCCTGACCGGCGAACTCGATCTCAACGCGTGCATCGAACCAAAGCAGTTCCATGACGTGGTCGGCTACTACAATCGTTACGATGTCTTCGACCTGCGGGTCACCCGTTCACGTACGCGGGTGATCTCGTTCATCGACGACGAGCCGACCGGAATACCGACGCTCGGCAACGAACCGGACACTGCCGAAGGACAGGCGCCGGCAGCCCGCCACGGCAAGCTGGCCGAATCCCCGCTGAGCGATTGACGGCCATGCCAGACGACCAGACAGCGGTCGCTGCGCCCGAACCCGCCGACGGCAAGGCCCGGGGCCCGGCAACTCAGGCTCCGGCGGCCCCGTCGCCGGCCGCCTACGGCCCCGACATCTTCGCCCGCTTCGTGCGGGCACTGAAGGGCCGGCGCAGCAGCGAGCCCACGCCGCAGCGGCTCGCCGAAATGGCCCGCGCGCTGCTCTCGATCCGCGGCGAAGCCTCGGGCATCGCCCTGGCCCAGCGCCTGCTCACCGAATACCAGGCGGCCAGCGATGCCGACCGGCTCGCCTTCCTGGTCGAACTGGCCTGCGAATTCGGCCCCGACCGCAAGCGTCTGGCGGACTGCATCGCCGACTATCAACGCCAGCCCGATGCAACGGCGGCGCTGGCGCTGCACCTGGCCGCGGAATCGCACCGCCAGGAACTGATCCGCCGGATGAACCAGGCACCAGGCGGCACCACCGGGCTGGTCCGCATGCGTGAAGACGTGCTGCGCAACCTCAGTGCCCACGAAGCGCTGGCCGCGCTCGACGCCGACTTCGTGCACCTGCTGTCGTCCTGGTTCAACCGCGGCTTCCTGCGCCTGACGCGGATCGACTGGTCGACGCCGGCGGAAATCCTCGAACGGATCATCCGCTACGAAGCCGTGCACGAGATCTCGAGCTGGGATGAGCTCAGGCGCCGGATCAATCTGCCCGACCGGTGCTGCTTCGGCTTCTTTCATCCGGCGCTCGACAAGGATCCGCTGGTGTTCGTCGAGGTTGCGCTGACGGTCGGCATTCCGGGTGCGATCGGCCCGTTGCTGGCCGAACAGCGCGAGCCGATCGACCCGAAGCGGGCCGATACCGCGATCTTCTACTCGATCTCGAACTGCCACGATGGCCTGCGCGGCGTGTCCTTCGGCAACTTCCTGATCAAGCAGGTCGTCGAAGAGCTGTCGCGCGACTTCAGTGCACTGCGCACCTTCGCAACCCTGTCTCCGGTCCCGGGCTTCACGCGCTGGCTGGCCGCCGAAATCCGGCACCCCGGCACGGCGCTGCTGACCGAGGATGACCGCAACGCCCTCGCATCACTGCTCGCGCCCGGCGCCGAACTCTCCCGCACCCAGCTGGATGCCGTGCGCACCGAACTGACCCGGGCGCTGCTCACCTATCTGGCCGAGGCACGCGGGCGCGGCGACAAGCCGGCCGACCCGGTCGCCCGTTTCCACCTGGGTAACGGCGCGCGGCTCGACCGACTTCACTGGCAGGCCGATCTGGGTCCCAAGGGCATCAAGCAATCGCTTGGCTTCATGGTCAGCTATGTCTACGAGCTGGATGCGGTCGAGCGCAATCACGAAGCCTACGCCAGCCGCGGCGAGGTGGCGCTGTCGTCGGCGCTGGCCCGAAACGTTGCGGCCGAGCGCCGGCGGCGCGCGAAGGCAGGCGGCAGTGGTGCCGCGAGCGGCGCTGTCGTCCAGGACGACGCCGCCCGGGCCAAGGCAGGCTGAGCCCGCCCGGGGCTCAGTGATGATGGTGCGACCCGCCCCCTGAACGCGACTTCTGGACGATAACCTCCACCGTCGTCTCGCCGGCACGCTCGAAACGCAGCTTCAGGTCGAAGCGATCGCCGGCCGCCAGGGGTTTCTTCAGGCCCATCAGCATCAGGTGATAGCGCTGGCCATGGCGCATCTGCACCGTCTGGCCGGCCGGCAGTTCGATTGCCTGCAGCTCGCGCATCCGCATGATGTCGCCCTCCATGGTCATCTCGTGGAGCTCGACCTGGCCGGCTGCGTCGGTGGCCGCAGCGATCAGCCGGTCGGGCTGCTGGCCGCGATTCTCGATTCCGTGGAAGTAGACCGCGCCATTGACCATCCCCGGCATCGACGGCGTCGAGTAAGGGTGATCGATGAAGAGATCACCGGCGTGGAAATCGTGCGCGGCAGCCGGCATGGCCACACCGCCGAGGGCCAGCGCACACAGCGCCAGCACGAGACGGCGCGCAGCCGTGAACGAGGCAGACAGATCCCGAAATCGCTTGAACATGATGACTTCTCGCAAAGTGCCTGGCGTCGCGGCTGCCTGCCGTGACCGCCCGGACTTGTTTCACGGTGACCGGCGCTCCGGGTGGAGTCCGGGTCATTCGACAGATGGAAAACACCGGCGCCCGCTCACGTAGGGCCGCAGCCGGCCGTGGCTCAGAGCACCGGGGCCAGCGCCGCAGGCGGTGCGCGAGGGGGTGGCGCGAGCGCCAGCGGATCAGCCGGCCTGATCTCTCGCGGCACGACCGATGGCAGGCGCGCGGACGGCGAGACGACGAAGCGCAGGTCGGTGCGACCGAAATCGGGGGCCAGATCGCCCGCGATCCGGCACAGCGGACAGTGCAGCGTGCCGTGCAGGCCGGCCGGGTCTTCATCCGGTGTCGAAGCGAGGTCCTCCGCATGGACGACCCACTGGATGCCCTGGGGTGTGCACAGCTCGGCCCACTGCGCACCCGGAATCACGTGACCGACACCGGCGACGACGTGCACGGTGACCAGCGTCAGCAGGACACTCAAGCCAGCCGCGATACGGCGCACGGATACCTGTCGGAAAAACATGAGGCCTCGAACCGATTGTGCGAGTCAGCGTGAAAATAGCACAATGCAGACGGCGCGGCAGGCCCTACAATCGGGCCCCTTCCGGAGCCCATCAGAAGCTCCATGCCGAACCACCCTCCCGGGACAGACTCACCGTTGAATCTCCGTCCGCGCCTGCTGTTGCTGACCCTGATGGTCACGGTGACCGGTGCCGTACTGTCCTGGCTGGCGATCTATCAGCTCGCGGACGGCATCGTCGAACGCTGGGCGGCGCGCCAGGCCCGCACCCAGGCCCTCTACGACAGCGCACGCCTGCTCCAGTCGATCGGTCGCGACCTGGGCCTGTCGCAGCAGCTCGCCGGCTCGCGACCGATCGTCGAGTGGGCGCTCGAAGTCAACGACGAGACTCTCGAGCAGACGGCAATCGCCGAAATGGAAAGCTACCGGCTGAACTTCACCGATCGCAGCTATGCCGTGATGCTGCTCGACTCGGGCCGTTACTATCACAACAACGCCGACAACGCGTTCGCCGAGAATCCGTATCGTTACACGCTCGATCCTCGCAATCCGGCCGACGCCTGGTTCTACGACACTGTCCGGCACGATCGCGATCTGCAGCTGAACGTCAACACCGACGTCCATCTGGGCGTGACCAAGCTGTGGATCAACGTACTGATCCGCCATGACGGCCGGGTCCTGGGCGCGGCCGGCACCGGTCTCGACCTGACGACCTTCATCGCCGAATTCGAAGCTCACGCCGAACCCGGCATCGCCACGCTGCTGGTCGATCGCCATGGCGCGATCCAGCTGTGGCGCGACCCCAAGCTCATCGAGCTGGGCAGCATCGCGACCCCGCCCGAGATGCGCAAGACGCTCGACCTGCTGTTCGATACGCCCGCCCCGGCGGCCGCGATCCGGGCGGCGATGAGCACGCTCGAAACCCGCCCCGGACAGGTCTCGCTGCAGCGGATCACGGTGAACGGGCGCCCACACATCGCCGGTGTGGTCTACCTGCCCGAGATCGACTGGTACGAGATCAGCCTGCTCGATATCGAGACCCTGCTGCCGCTGGCCGATTTCTACGGCATCTTCGCCGTGCTCGCCCTAACCCTGATCGCCGTGCTGCTTGCGCTTCATCTGGCCGTCAACCGGATGGTGCTGTGGCCGATCGCCAGCCTGGAGAGGGCCGTCGCGGCGCTGCATCGGGGCAGTTATGACCCGCGCACCATGGCCCCGCACGACGGCCCGGGCGAGCTGGGCCGCCTGGTCGCGCATTTCCGGACGATGGCGCAGGCCCAGCTCGAATCGACCGCGCAGCTCGAACAGCGGGTGCACGCCCGGACCCGCGAACTGGAGCGTCTGGCGCGCATCGATCCGCTCACCGGCCTGCTGAACCGGCGCGGCATGTCCGAACTCATCGAGGCGGAGATCAATCGTGCCAAGCGCGGCGAGAACCGCTTCGGCCTGCTCTGGCTGGACGTCGACAGCTTCAAGCAGATCAACGACCTGCACGGCCACGAGTGCGGCGACCAGGTACTGCAGCGGCTCGCGGAACTGCTCGCTGCCGAAATCCGCGACTACGACAGTGCCGCCCGCTGGGGTGGCGACGAATTCGTGGTGCTGCTGCACGACTGCAACCGGGGGAACCTGATGGCCAGCGCCAGACGTCTGTGCAACATCGCTGCCGCCGGCACCCTGCCCACCCCGTTCACGGTCAGCATCGGCGCAGCACTGGCCGGCAACGGTGACGATTTCCGGGGGCTGCTGCACAACGCCGACCAGGCGCTCTACGAGGCCAAGCTGCGCGGGCGCAACCGGGCCGTGTTGTTCAGTGCAGAGCCGGGCGGTCTGCCCGCAGAAGCCGATGATCAGCTGCTGGCAGCCGCCGACGATACCGGCTCGAATTCCGGCCAGGGCCAGGCGCCCGAACGCAAGCGTTCGAGCCAGAACACCGCAATCTGAGTCTTGGCGTCGGACAACTGGCCGGCGCGCAGCGCATCGAGCAGGGTGTCGAGCGTGGCGGCGGCAACGTCGAGATGCTCGTCCTCGTCCAGGCGCCTGCCGACATAGCTCAACCCCCGGCACAGGTAGACGTACATCGTCTCGGTGGCAAAGCCGATGGCCGGGTGCAGGACGGTCAGCAAGGCCCACTCGGCTGCCTGATAGCCGGTTTCCTCGAGCAGTTCACGCCGGGCCGTCGCCAGCGGCGCCTCGCCGGGGTCGAGTTTGCCGGCCGGCACCTCGATGAAGTGGCTGCGCAACGGATAGCGATACTGGCGCTCGACGAGGACGCGGCCATCGTCGAGCAGCGCGATCATGACGGCCGCCCCCGGATGGACGATGTACTCGCGCACGCTCTCGCGGCCATCGGGCAGGCTTACCCGGTCGCGACGCACATGCAGAAAACCGCCTTGCCAGGCGGTTTCGGAGTCGATCTCGTGCTCGGTGAGGTCGCGATCGAAGCCGGGGATCGCCGGTTCGGAGCCAGAGGCCGGTTCAGGGTCAGGGATGGTCATCAGCCCGTCCGCGACGCGCCGGTGCTCAACCCGCCATCGCCACGCGGACCGCTTCCAGACAAAGCGCCATCAGCGGGCCCGGCACGATCCCGAGCAGCAGCACCGCTGCACCGTTCAGCGCCAGCGTGGCCCGGGCACCGCCGCCGGCAACGATCTCGCCATCGTCTTCGACGGCGTCGAAGTACATGACCTTGACCACCCGCAGGTAGTAGAAGGCGCCGACCAGCGAGAACATCACGGCGAGCACCGCCAGCCAGACCAGCCCGGCTTCGACGGCAGCGGTCAGCACGGCCACCTTCGCGTAGAAGCCGACCATGGGCGGGATGCCGGCCAGCGAGAACATCATCAGCAGCATGGCCAGCGCCATCCAGGGGCTGCGCGTGTGCAGGCCCTTGAGGTCGGCGATCCGGTCACATTCGAAGCCGCTGCGTGCCAGCAGCTGGATCAGACCGAAGGTGCCCAGCGTGGTCAGCACATAGGCGATCACGTAGAACAGCGAGGCTCCCCAGGCCGTCGGCACGGCACCGGTGTCGCCGTCGATCACGCCGGACAGGAAGCCGAGCAGGACGAAGCCGATCTGGGCGATCGTCGACCAGGCCAGCATCCGCTTCAGGTTGGTCTGCGCGATCGCGACGACGTTGCCGAAGACAAGCGAGCCCACGGCCAGGACCAGGAACATGACCTGCCAGTCGTGCGCAATGCCGGCCAGCCCTTCGACCAGCAGCCGGAAGGCGATGGCGAATGCCGCCAGCTTGGGCGCGCTGGCGATCAGCAAGGTGGCGGCCGTGGGCGCTCCCTCGTAGACGTCGGGCAGCCACATGTGGAAAGGCACGGCACCCAGCTTGAAGGCCAGGCCGGCGACGATGAAGACCACACCGAACGAGAACACCAGCGGGTTGGCCAGGCCGGCATCGAAGCGCCGGGTGATCTCGACCAGATCGAGGCTGCCGGCGCCGCCATAGACCATCGACAGTCCGTACAGCAGGAAGCCCGAGGCCAGCGCACCGAGCACGAAGTACTTCATCGCGGCTTCGGTCGCCACACTGTCGTCGCGGCGCAGCGCGATCATCGCGTAAAGCGACAGCGACATCAGCTCCAGGCCCAGGTAAATGACCAGCAGATTGCCCGCCGACATCATCACCATCTGGCCAAGCAGCGACAGCAGTGCGAGCAGATGGAACTCGCTTTCGGGGATGTCGCGGTCGGCAAGATAGCGTTTGGCGTAGATCAGGCAGGCGGCCACGGCAATGAAGGCGCACAGCTTGAGCATCACCGCCAGCGGGTCGGCGATGTACAGCCCGTTGAAGGCGTAGACGGTTTCGCTCAGCCCCACCTGCCCGATCAGCAGGACGGCCGGCACTGCCATCGCCAGCAGGGCAAGCGTCAGCGGCGAGGGTTTGCGCGGCGACTTGACCAGGGCCTCGATCAGCACCACGCAGCAGATCGCCGCCAGCAGCACGATCTCCGGCAACGCGGCCGACAGGTTCAGGAATTCAGCATTCATCTCGTTGTTCCGCGAGGCATTTCGGGCCGGCCGCTCACTTGATCTTGGAAACCGACACGTGCTCGAGCAACGCGCCGATCGAGGCTTCGGTCATGTCGGTCACCGGCCTGGGGAAGACGCCCAGCGCCAGCACGCACACGGCGAGCGCAACCAGCATCCAGAACTCGCGCCGGTTCAGATCCGGCATCTGCGCAACACGCGGGTTGGCGACTGCGCCGAAGATCACCCGCTTGTACATCCACAGCGAGTAACCCGCGCCCCAGATCAGTGCACTCGCGGTGGCCAGGCCGATCCAGACATTGAAACGCACGGCGCCGAGGATGACCATGAACTCGCCGATGAAACCGGACGTGGCCGGCAGCCCGGCATTGGCCATCGAGAACAGCAGGAACAGCGCGGCGAACTTCGGCATCGTGTTGACGACGCCGCCGTAGTCGGCGATCTGGCGCGAATGCAGGCGGTCGTACATGACGCCGATGCACAGGAACATCGCACCGGAGACGAAGCCGTGCGAGATCATCTGGACGATCCCGCCCTGCATGCCGAGCGGGTCGAAGATGAAGAAGCCGAGCGTGACGAAGCCCATGTGCGCGATCGACGAGTAGGCGACCAGCTTCTTCATGTCGGCCTGGACCAGCGCCACCAGGCCGATGTAGATGACCGCGACCAGCGACAGCGTGATCATCAGCCAGGCCAGTTCGTGGCTGGCGTCGGGCGTGATCGGCAGCGAGAAACGCACCAGGCCGTAGGCGCCGAGCTTGAGCATGATCGCGGCCAGCACGACCGAGCCTCCGGTGGGCGCCTCGACGTGCGCATCGGGCAGCCAGGTGTGGACCGGCCACATCGGCACCTTGACGGCGAAGGCGATCAGGAAGGCCAGGAAGATCGGGATCTGCACTTCGAGCGAAAGCGGCAGCGCATGCCAGTCGAGGATGGCGAAGGAGCCCGACTCGAGGTACAGCCAGATCAGCGCCACCAGCATCAGCAGCGAGCCGAGCAGCGTGTACAGGAAGAACTTGAAGGCGGCGTAGACGCGGTTGGCCCCGCCCCAGATCCCGATGATGATGTACATCGGAATCAGCGTGCCCTCGAAGAACACGTAGAACAGCAGCCCGTCGAGTGCGCAGAAGACACCGACCATCAACCCCGACAGGATCAGGAACGAGGCCATGTAGGGCGCAACCCGCTCGGTGATGACCTCCCAGCCGGCCACCACGACGATGACCGTGATGAACGCGGTCAGCATGACGAACCAGACCGACAGGCCGTCGACGCCGAGGTGGTAGTTGATCGAGAACGACTCGATCCACGGAAGCAGCTCGACGAACTGCATCGCCGACGAGGCGCGATCGAAGCCGGTGAACAGCGGCAGCGTGACCAGCAGGCCCAGGACGGCCCCGATCAGCGCGATCACCCGGACCATACCGGCATTTCGGTCGCTGCCCACGGCCAGCAGGAGCACGCCGGTCAGGATCGGAATCCAGATTGCGGCGCTCAGGATCGGAAAGGAACTCATCGCGTTCGTTCTTGGTTGAGTCGTCAGCCGCGCAGCAGCGGCAGCACGATGAACAGGAGCAGCAGGGCCACACCGGCGATCATCGTGATCGCGTAGCTGTTGAGCTGGCCGTTCTGCACCAGGCGCAGCACGCCGGAGAACCAGCCGACCAGCCTTGCACTGCCGTTGACCGCCAGGCCATCGATCAGTCCCTGATCGCCGCCCTTCCAGAGCCCGCGGCCGAGCAGCCGCGCGCCGCCGGCGAACACGAACTCGTTGATCCGGTCCAGGTAGTACTTGTTGTCGAGCAGCCGGTAGACCGCGCCGAAGGCGCCACGGATGGCGGCCGGCAGCGCCGGGTTGACCATGTAGCAGTACCAGGCGAAGACGACGCCGGCCACCGCCAGCCACAGGGTCGGTGTGACGACTGCGTGGGTGGCGAGTCCGAGCCAGCCGTGGAACATCTGGTCGAGCTCGGCCATCGCCGGATGGCGCTCGGCGTCGACGGCGATCACCCCGTCGAAGAAACCGTTGAACAGCATCGGCGAGACGACGATGGCGCCGATGATGACCGACGGAATCGCCAGCGCGATCAGCGGCCCGGTGACCACCCACGGCGACTCCTTCGGCGTTTCGCCCGGCGCCAGGCCGTGATGCTCGTCGCCGGCGTGCCCGTCATCATCCCCGTGGGCCTGCCGGGAGTGCCAGCGCTCCTCGCCGTGGAACACCAGGAAATACAGCCGGAACGAATAGAAGGCGGTCACGAAGACCCCGGCCAGTACCGCCCAGTAGGCAAAGCGCGCACCCGGAACGTTGGCGAACTTCGCCGCCTCGATGATCAGGTCCTTCGAGTAGAAGCCGGAGAAGAACGGCGTGCCGATCAGCGCCAGCGAACCGATCAGCATCGTGATCCAGGTGATCGGCATGTACTTGCGCAGTCCGCCCATGTTGCGGATGTCCTGGTCGTGGTGCATGCCGATGATCACCGAGCCGGCCCCCAGGAACAGCAGCGCCTTGAAGAAGGCATGCGTCATCAGGTGGAAGATCGCCACACCGTAGGCCGAGGCGCCCAGCGCGACCGTCATGTAGCCGAGCTGCGACAGCGTCGAGTAGGCGATCACGCGCTTGATGTCGTTCTGGACGATGCCGAGAAAGCCCATGAACAGCGCGGTGATCGCACCGATCGTGATCACCACGCCGAGCGCGGTGTCCGAGAGCTCGAACAGCGGTGACATCCGCGCGACCATGAAGATGCCGGCGGTGACCATGGTGGCAGCGTGGATCAGCGCCGAGATCGGGGTCGGGCCTTCCATCGAATCGGGCAGCCAGACGTGCAGCGGAAACTGTGCCGACTTGCCCATCGCGCCGATGAACAGGAAGATGCAGGCCACGGTCATCAGCGACCAGTCGTGCCCCGGGAACACTTCGATCGTGCGATCGGCCACTGCCGGTGCCGCCTCGAAGACCTGGGCGTAGTCAAGCGAACCGAGGTGGGCCAGCACCAGGCCGATGCCGATGATGAAGCCGAAGTCGCCGACCCGGTTGACCATGAAGGCCTTCAGGTTGGCATGGATGGCCGTCGGGCGCGTGTACCAGAAGCCGATCAGCAGGTAGGAGACCAGGCCGACCGCCTCCCAGCCGAAGAACAGCTGCATGAAGTTGTTCGCCATCACCAGCATCATCATCGAGAAGGTGAACAGCGAGATGTACGAGAAGAAGCGCTGGTAGCCCGGATCGTCGGCCATGTAGCCGATCGTGTAGACGTGCACCATCAGCGACACCGAGGTGACCACGCACATCATCGTGGCGGTCAGCGTGTCGATCAGGAAACCGACCTCGATGTTCAGGCCGCCGACCTCGGCCCACTGGTACAGCGTGCCGTTGAAGACGTTGCCCTGGAGGACGTCGAACAGCGTCCACAGCGAGGCGAAGAACGAGATCGCCACGCCGGCGATCGTCACCGTATGGGCACCGGCACGGCCAACCTGGCGGCCGAACAGACCGGCGACGAGGGCACCGACCAGGGGCGCGAACGCGGCGAGAAGGTATGCGGTTTTCATTGGCCTCAGCCCTTCAGGCTGTCGAGCACCTCGGCGTCGACCGTATCGAAGTTTCGGAACAGCAGAACCAGGATCGCCAGCCCGATCGCCGCTTCGGCGGCAGCGACCGTCAGGATGAAGAACACGAAGATCTGGCCGGCCAGGTCACCGAGGAAATGCGAGAACGCGACGAAGTTCAGGTTCACCGCGAGCAGCATCAGCTCGATCGACATCAGCACGATGATGATGTTGCGCCGGTTCATGAAGATGCCGATGACGCTGACCGCGAACAGGATCGCGCCGAGAATCAGGTAGTGAGCAAGGGTGAGCGTCATTCAGTGTTCCCTTCGCGGGGCTGGGACGGCATCTTGATGATGCGCAGGCGATCGCTTGCGCGGGTGCGCACCGCCGCCGACGGGTCGCTGTAGCGCACGTCCTTGCGCCGGCGCAGGGTCAGGGCGATGGCCGAGATGATGGCCAGCAGCAGGATCACGGCGGCGATCTCGAAGGCCCACACGTATTCGGTGTAGAGCAGATTGCCGAGCGCCTTGGTGTTGCTGTAGTCATCGGGCAGCGGTGGCGCGTCGCTGCCCTGCACGCTGCCGAACGCGTGGATCAGCACCGCCGCCAGTTCGAGCACGATGACGACGCCGACGAACAGGGCCACCGGCAGGTTCAGCCAGAAGCCGCGCCGCACGCTGTCCAGGTTGATGTCGAGCATCATGACCACGAACAGGAACAGCACCATGACCGCGCCGACGTAGACCAGCACCAGCACGATGGCCAGGAACTCGGCCTTCAACAGCATCCAGATGGCCGCCATCGAACAGAAGGTGAGCACCAGGAACAGCGCCGAGTGCACCGGGTTGCGCGCCGAGATCACGCGCAGCGCGGCGAGCACGGTCACGGTGGCGAAGATGTAGAACAGGAAAGTGGTCGCTTGCATGGATATCGCTCGGCCGTGTGCTTCGCCTCAGCGATAGCGGGCATCCGCCTCCCGGTTCGCGGCGATTTCCTGCTCGTAGCGATCGCCGATCGCGAGCAGCATCTCCTTCGTGAAGTACAGGTCGCCGCGCTTCTCGCCGTGGTACTCGTGGATGTGGGTCTCGACGATCGAGTCGACCGGACAGCTCTCCTCGCAGAAGCCGCAGAAGATGCACTTGATCAGGTCGATGTCGTAGCGGGTCGTGCGCCGGGTGCCGTCGGCCCGCACCTCGGACTCGATGGTGATCGCCAGCGCCGGGCAGACCGCTTCGCACAGCTTGCAGGCGATGCAGCGCTCTTCGCCGTTCGGATAACGGCGCAGCGCATGCAGTCCGCGAAAGCGCGGCGACATCGGTGTCTTCTCCTCCGGATAGAGCACCGTGATCTTGCGCGCGAAGAAATACCGCCCGGTGAGCTTGAGCCCCTTGAGCAGTTCGACGAGCATGAAGCTCGAAAAGAAGTCCTTGACCGCAGTCATTCCAATCACCCGTTTCCGGTCAGTTCCAGATGTTCCACGGCGTCTGGATCCAGATGGCCACGATGACCAGCCAGACCAGCGTTACGGGAATGAAGATCTTCCAGCCCAGCCGCATGATCTGGTCGTAGCGGTAGCGCGGGAACGAAGCGCGGAACCACACGAACATCGACACCACGCAGAAGGTCTTGATGCCCAGCCACAGCCAGCCCGGGATCCAGTTGACCACCGGCCAGTCGAGCGGCGGATACCAGCCACCCAGGAACATGACCGAGGCGAGCGCCGACAGCAGCAGCATGTTCGCGTATTCGGCCAGGAAGAAGATGGCAAAACCCATGCCCGAGTACTCGACCATGTGACCGGCGACGATCTCGGACTCGCCTTCGACCACGTCGAACGGGTGGCGGTGGGTCTCGGCGACCGACGACACCACGTAGATCACGAAGATCGGCAGCAGCGGCAGCCAGTTCCACGACAGGAAGTTCAGGCCCATGTCGGCGAAGCGGCCCCGGTCCTGGCCCTGGACGATGTCGACCATGTTCAGGCTGCCCGACACCATCAGCACGACGATCAGGCAGAAACCGATCGCCAGCTCGTAGGACACCATCTGGGCCGCTGCGCGCATGGCGCCGAGGAAGGCGTACTTCGAGTTCGAGGCCCAGCCGGCGATGATCACGCCGTAGACCTCGACCGAGGTGATCGCCATCAGCAGCAACAGGCCGGCATTGACGTTGGCGAGCACCAGTTCCGGGCCGAACGGGATCACCGCCCAGGCCGCCATCGCCGGCATGATCGTCATGATCGGGCCGAGGATGTACAGGCCCCGGCTGGCCTGCGCGGGCACGATGATCTCTTTGAACATCAGCTTGAAGGCATCTGCAATGGGCTGCAGCAGGCCTTTGGGTCCGACCCGGTTGGGGCCGAGCCGCAGATGCATGAAGCCGATCATCTTGCGCTCCCAGTACGTCATGTAGGCAACGCACAGGAGCACCGGGGCGATGATGCAGACGATCTTGGCAAGGTTCCAGACGACCGGCCAGACGGGGCCGAGCGTGCCTTCGCCCCAGGTGGTGACGCCGTTGAGAAGATTCTCCATGATCCCGTTCTTTGCCTGCGTTTCGTCCAGGGTTGAGTGCCGTCAGGCCCGCTTGACGACGGCGGCGCCGACGGCGCTGGCCAGCCGCGCCGTGGCTTCGTGGCCGCTGGCCAGCCGCAGCACGCCGTCGGCCATGCCGGCGTCGACCGCCAGTTCGGCCAGCGCTTCGCCGTCGCCGCCCATCGTGATCCGCACCGCATCACCGGCAACCAGACCGCCGAGCGCGGCCAGCGTGGCCGGGCTCACACAGGCCTTCGGGGCCTGTGCATCGCGTGTCTGCTGCAGGCTGACCGCACGCCGCACGATCGGATCGACCGAGTAGATCAGCCGTTCGGGCAGACGCTCGAGCACGGCCTCGGCCGGCGGCTCGGGCAACGGCCCGGGCGCACCGCCCAGCCGATTGTCGAGCCGTGCGCCGACCTCGCCGGTGAGCACCTGGGTGCGCACGGCTTCGACCGACTCCTGGTCGAAGCCCGGCAGATCGAGCAGGTTGCCGAGCACGCGCAGCACTTTCCAGCCGGGGCGCGCTTCGCCGAGCGGGCGCACGACGCCATTGAACGACTGCACCCGCCCTTCGATGTTGACGAAGGTGCCGGCCGTTTCAGTGAACGGAACGATCGGCAGCAGGCAGTCGGCCACTTCGAGCAGCTCGTCGGAACGGTAGGCCGTCAGGGCAATCACCGACTCGGCGCCGGCCAGCGCCGCGCGGGCGGCGCCCGGCAACGCATGGTCGTACTCGGGCTCGACGTTCATCAGCAGGTACAGCGCGCGCGGCTGCTCGACCATCGCGCGGGCGTCCAGCCCGCCTTCGGTCGGCACTGCGCCGGCCAGCCAGCCGCCCACCCCGTTGGCGGAATCGCCGAGCCAGCCGAAGCGCGCACCGGTGAGATCGGCGATCGCCTGGGCGAACCTGGCGATCAGGGCCTGTTGCGGCGACTGCTCGACTGTGCTGCCCAGCCAGATCGCCTTGCGTTCCCCGCTGGCCAGTGACGCGGCAATGGCGCGCTCGGCATCGGTCGGCACTACGCCGGCCAGCCCCTGCACCAGGTCGGTAGGCAGGGCCGCGGCTTCGCCGTCGTCCTGGCGCGCCGCCTCGGTCAGTGCGGCCAGGATGCCCGCCAGCACACGCGCCCATTGCGAAGGCGCGGCGATTGCCTTGCCGGCCAGCGGCATCAGCAGGTCGTCGTCGACCGCATGCACGACAGTTACCCGACAGCCGCTCTTGACCGCCGTGCGAACGCGGGCGGCCAGCAGCGGATGGTCCTTGCGCAGGAAGGAACCGACCAGCAGCAGGCGGTCGAGATCGTTGACCTCGGCCACCGCCATGCCCAGCCAGGGAATCCCGGCACGGTCGGCATCGAGCGAGAAGTCGGTCTGGCGCAGGCGGAAGTCGACGTTGCGACCGCCCAGCCCGCCCAGCAGCCGGCTCAGCAGATGCAGTTCCTCGACACTGCTCTGGCCCGAACCGAGCGCCCCGATCGCGGCGGCGCCACGCTGGTCGCGCACGGTGCGCAGCGCATGGGCGGCATAGTCGAGCGCATCGGCCCAGGACACCTCGCGCCACTGGCCGTCCTGCTTGATCATCGGCACGCGCAGGCGATCGGGGCTGTTCAGGCCCTCGTAGGAGAAGCGGTCGCGATCGGACAGCCAGCACTCGTTGACCGCCTCGTTCTCGAGCGGCACCACGCGCTTGACCTCGTTGCCCTTGACCTGGACGATGACGTTCGAACCCAGCGAGTCGTGCGGCGCGATCGACTTGCGCCGCGACAGCTCCCAGGTGCGGGCGCTGTAGCGGAACGGCTTGCTGGTCAGGGCGCCGACCGGGCACAGATCGATCATGTTGCCCGACAGCTCGGAATCGACCGACTCGCCGAGGAAGCTCATGATCTCCGAGAACTCGCCACGGTTGGCCATGCCGAGTTCCATGATCCCGCCGATCTCCTGGCCGAAGCGCACACAGCGCGTGCAGTGGATGCAGCGCGTCATCTCCTGGGCGGAAATCAGCGGTCCCATCGGCTTCTGGACGACCACCCGCTTGGCCTCGCGGAACTTCGACCCCGAGGCGCCGTAGCCGACGGCGAGATCCTGCAGCTGGCATTCACCGCCCTGGTCGCAGATCGGACAGTCGAGCGGGTGATTGATCAGCAGGAACTCCATCACGCCCTTCTGGGCCGTGACGGCCTTCGCCGAGCTGGTATGGACCTTCATCCCGTTCGACACCGGCGTCGCGCAGGCCGGCATCGGCTTGGGCGCCTTCTCGATCTCGACCAGGCACATCCGGCAGTTCGCCGCGATCGACAGCTTCTTGTGGTAGCAGAAATGCGGCACGTAGATGTCGAGTGCGTTTGCCGCATGCATGACCATGCTGCCCTCGGGCACCTCCACTTCGCGGCCGTCGATTTCCAGCTTGACCATCTCGTATCCGTAGGTTCGTTGCGTTGCGCTGCGTGGCCGGGCCGACTCAGACGTAGGTCTGGACCATGCAGGTCTTGTGTTCGACGTGATAGGCGAACTCGTCGCGGTAGTTCTTGACGAAAGCGCGCACCGGCATCGCGGCCGCATCCCCGAGCGCGCAGATCGTGCGGCCCTGGATGTTGTCGGCAATCCGGTGCAGTTCGTCGAGATCCTCGATCGTTCCCTCGCCGTTCTCGATCCGCCTGACGATGCGCCACATCCAGCCGGTGCCTTCACGGCACGGCGTGCACTGGCCGCAGGACTCCTCGAAGTAGAAGTAGGACAGCCGCAGCAGCGACTTGACCGCGCAGCGGGTGTCGTCCATGACGATCACCGCGCCCGAGCCCAGCATCGAGCCGGCCTTGGCGATGTCGTCGTAGTCCATCGACAGGTCCATCATGATGTCGCCCGGAACCACCGGTGCCGACGATCCGCCCGGAATCACCATCTTCAGCTTGCGGCCGTGGCGCATGCCGCCGGCCAGTTCGAGCAGCTTCGAGAACGGCGTTCCCAGCGGCACTTCGTAGTTGCCCGGCCGTTCGACGTCGCCGGACACCGAGAAGATCTTGGTGCCGCCGTTGTTCGGCTTGCCGACTTCGAGATAGGCCGGGCCGCCGTGCCGGATGATCCAGGGCACTGCGGCAAAGGTTTCGGTGTTGTTGATCGTCGTCGGCTTGCCGTACAGGCCGACGCTGGCCGGAAACGGTGGCTTGAAGCGCGGCTGCCCCTTCTTGCCTTCGAGCGACTCGAGCAGGGCCGTTTCCTCGCCGCAGATGTAGGCGCCGTAACCGTGATGGGCGTGCAGCTGGAAGGAGAAGCCGGAGCCGAGGATGTTCTCGCCCAGATAACCGGCGGCACGCGCCTCTTCGAGGGCCTGTTCGAAGCGCTCGTAGACTTCGAAGATCTCGCCGTGGATGTAGTTGTAGGCAACCGGAATGCCCATCGCATAGGCGGCGATCGCCATGCCCTCGATGACGATGTGCGGGTTGTAGCGCAGGATGTCGCGATCCTTGAAGGTTCCTGGTTCGCCTTCGTCCGAATTGCAGACCAGATACTTCCGGCCGTCGGACTGGCGCGGCATGAAGCTCCACTTCAGCCCGGTCGGAAAGCCTGCCCCACCCCGCCCGCGCAGGCCCGAGGCCTTGACTTCGGCGACCACGTCTTCGGGCGACATCCCCTCGGTGAGGATCTTGCGCAGCGCCACGTAACCGTCGCGCGCCTCGTAGTCCTCCAGATGCCAGCCGTCGGCATGCGTGAGGCCCGCATAGATCTGCGGGTTGATGTGGCGGCCATGGAAACAGGTTTCCTGCGCCTGGGCGTCGATCAGCAGGTCTTTGGCTCCCATCGGTTTACCCCTGCGCCTTGAGCTCGTCGATCAGCGCGTCGAGCTTCTCGTTGCTCATGAAACTGCACATCCGGTGGTTGTTCACCAGCAGGACCGGCGAATCGGCGCAAGCGCCGAAACACTCGCTCTCCTTGAGCGTGAACAGGCCGTCCGGTGTGGTTTCGCCGTAATCGATGCCGAGCTTTTCCTTCAGGTACTCGCCGGCCTTGACCCCATCGCGCAGCGCGCATGGCAGGTTCGTGCAGACCGCCAGCTTGTGGCGCCCCACCGGCCGGGTATCGTACATGCCGTAGAAGGTCGCCACCTCGTGGACCGCGATCGGCCGCATGCCGAGATAGGCTGCGACGTCGCGGATCACCTCGGGCGAAATCCAGCCCTGCTCTCCCTGGGCGATCGCCAGGGCGGCCATCACCGCCGATTGCCGCTGGTCGGCCGGGTACTTGGCCAGTTCGCGCTCGATCCGCGCGTAGGCCTCGTCGCTGAGCAGGCGTTGGGGTTCAGGTGCTGCGCTCATCGCTCGATGTCCGTTGCGTGCGTTGCATTCGCTGTCGACAGACCGGGCCGCATCAGCGGTCGATCTCGCCGAACACGATGTCCTGGGTTCCGATGATGGTCACCACGTCGGCAATCATGTGACCGCGGGCCATCTCGTCGAGCCCCTGCAGATGGGCGAATCCGGGGGCGCGGATCTTGAGCCGGTAGGGCTTGTTGGCACCATCGGAAACCAGGTAGATGCCGAATTCGCCCTTCGGGTGCTCGATGGCCGAATAGACCTGACCCTCGGGCGCGTGCAGACCCTCGGTGAAGAGCTTGAAGTGATGGATCAGCTCTTCCATGTTGGTCTTCATCGCCACGCGCGAAGGCGGTGCAACCTTGAAGTTGTCGACGATCACCGGCCCCGGATTGACGCGCAGCCAGTCGATGCACTGCCGGATGATCCGGTTGCTCTGGCGCATCTCCTCGACGCGGACCAGGTAGCGGTCGTAGCAATCGCCGTTGGTGCCGATCGGAATGTCGAAGTCGAGCCGGTCGTAGACCTCGTAGGGCTGGGTCTTGCGCAGGTCCCAGGCCACGCCCGAGCCCCGCAGCATCGGGCCGGTGAAGCCCAGTGCCTTGGCCCGATCGGGATCGACGACACCGACGCCGACCAGCCGCTGCTTCCAGATCCGGTTGTCGGTGAGCAGGGTCTCGTACTCATCGACATAGCCGGGAAAGCGCTCGGTGAACGCTTCGATGAAGTCGAGCAGCGAACCCTGCCGGTCGCGGTTCAGTTCGTCCATCGCCGCCTGGTTGCGCAGCTTGCTCGCGCGATGCCTGGGCATCGTGTCGGGCAGGTCGCGGTAGACGCCGCCCGGGCGGTAGTAGGCGGCGTGCAGGCGCGCGCCCGAGACCGCTTCGTAGCAGTCCATCAGGTCTTCGCGCTCGCGGAAGGCGTACAGGAACACGGCCATCGCGCCGACGTCGAGTCCGTGCGCACCGATCCACAGCAGGTGGTTGAGGATCCGGGTGATCTCGTCGAACATGACCCGGATGTACTGGGCGCGGATCGGCACCTCGATGCCGAGCAGCTTCTCGATCGCCATCACATAGGCGTGCTCGTTGCACATCATCGACACGTAGTCGAGACGGTCCATGTACGGCACGCTCTGGATGTAGGTCTTGTGCTCGGCGAGTTTCTCGGTGGCCCGGTGCAGCAGGCCGATATGCGGGTCGGCGCGCTGGACGACCTCGCCGTCGAGCTCGAGCACCAGCCGCAGCACACCGTGCGCCGCCGGGTGCTGGGGACCGAAGTTCAGCGTGTAGTTCTTGATCTCTGCCACGATCTTGCCTGTGTCTGCACTCGGCGCTCAGCGCCCGGCCCCGTAACCTTCCTCGCGGATCACGCGCGGCGTGATCTCGCGCGGCTCGATGGTCACCGGCTGATAGACGACGCGCTTCTGCTCGGGGTCGTAGCGCATCTCGACATGCCCCGAGAGCGGGAAATCCTTGCGGAATGGATGGCCGACGAAGCCGTAGTCGGTCAGGATACGCCGCAGGTCGGGGTGCCCTTCGAAGATGATCCCGTACAGGTCGAAGGCCTCGCGCTCGTACCAGTTGACTGCCGGCCAGACCTCGATGACCGAGCTCAGCAGCGGGAAATCGTCGTCCGGACAGAAGGTCTGGATGCGAACCCGCTGGTTCTTCTCGACCGACAGCAGCTGCATCGCCACCGAAAAACGCGCGCCGTCCCAGGCGCCGTCGCCCCAGTCCTGCCAGTCGACTCCGCACAGGTCGATCAGGGTGTCGAAGCGCAGGGCCGGATCGTCGCGCAGCCGGCGCGCGCAGGCCAGATGGTCGGCCGCACGCACCACGACAGTGAGCTCGCCATAGCGGGCATCCACCGACACCACGGCCTCGCCCAGCGCCTCGCGCAGGCTGGCCTCGAGCGATTCGAGCCTGCTCATGACTGGCGCGCGATCGTGTATTCGCGGCGGATCTTGGTCTGCAACTGGAGAATCCCGTACATCAGCGCTTCCGCGGTCGGCGGGCAGCCCGGTACGTAGACATCGACCGGAACGATCCGGTCACAGCCACGCACCACCGAATAGGAGTAATGGTAGTAGCCGCCGCCATTGGCGCATGACCCCATCGAAATGACCCAGCGCGGCTCGGGCATCTGATCGTAGACCTTGCGCAAGGCGGGGGCCATCTTGTTGCACAGGGTGCCGGCGACGATCATGACGTCGGACTGCCGCGGGCTGGGCCGGAAGATGACGCCGAAACGGTCGAGGTCATAGCGCGACGCCCCGGCATGCATCATCTCGACCGCGCAGCAGGCAAGGCCGAAGGTCACCGGCCACAGCGAGCCGGTACGCGTCCAGTTGACCAGCTTGTCGAGCTGGGTCGTTACGAAACCCTGACTCAATACACCTTCGATACTCATCTTGCCGCTCCATGCGGATCAGTGCCCGGCCGGAAGATCACTCCCAATCGAGCGCACCCTTGGACCATTCGTAAACGAAGCCGACGACCAGGATCGTGAGGAAGATCATCATCGCGACGAATCCGGCGAATCCGATGCTGTCGAGCGATACGGCCCACGGGAACAGGAAAGCGATCTCGAGGTCGAACAGGATGAAGAGGATGGCGACCAGGTAGTAGCGGACGTCGAACTTCATCCGGGCGTCTTCGAAGGCCTCGAAGCCGCATTCGTAAGGGGAAAGTTTCTCCGGGTCGGGTCGGGACGGGCCGAGCAGCTTGCCGATCACCAGCGGACCGATTCCGACGGCAGCTCCGACCAGGATGAACAACAGGACCGGGAGATAGTTTTCGAGATTCACGCCGCGTTTTCCGTTGGTTCGTTCGCCCTGTTAGCCCTGTCCGACATGGTCGAGCGCGCAGCGAAACCGGCCGGAGCTGTCACCGGACGCCGCCGGGCCCGGAGCCCGGCCAGTGCGGCCCGCACAGGGCCGCTCGTTGTTCTGGTGCCGACGGCGAGACTCGAACTCGCACAGCTTTCGCCACTACCCCCTCAAGATAGCGTGTCTACCAATTCCACCACGTCGGCATGACGGTTCCGCTGCGCAAGATCCTGTCCGGGGTCAACTTCCGACCCTGGCACCGGGCTGAGGCTCCCGGAAAACCCATCGAACGCAGCCCGAGATTCTACTACTTTCCGCTTACTTCGGCACGTCGCTGGCAGGCGCCGCAGGCACCGAACCGGCGGATGTGGAACCCACCGCGCCACTCGCCGGCGGCACGTCGGCCGGCAAGGCCGGCGCCCTCGGCGACGTGGTCACGCCTTCCATGATGCTGGCCGGCGCCTCGGGCCGCTTGTTGGCGACCAGCGCCATGACCAGGGTGACGACCAGAAAGACGGTGGCCAGCGCTGCCGTGGCACGGCTCAGGAAGTTCGCCGAACCGCTTGCCCCGAACAGGCTGCCCGAGGAGCCGGACCCGAAGGCCGCTCCCATGTCGGCACCCTTGCCATGCTGCATCAGCACCAGCACGATGACCCCCAGTGCGCTCAGCACCTGGACGACCATCAACAGATTGTTCAACCAGCTCATCCGGACGACTCCAGTCGTTTGATTCGTGCGCTCCGGCGCCGCTGCCGATCAGGCGAGCGAGGCCGCGCGACAGATGTTCAGAAACTCGTCGGCGACCAGCGATGCGCCGCCGATCAGCCCGCCGTCGACATCGGGCATCGCGAACAGGCTCACCGCATTCGACGCCTTGACGCTGCCGCCGTAGACGATGCGCAGGGCCTGCGCGCCGGCCACGCCGGCCTCGGCGAGGCGCGCCCGGATGAAGGCATGGGCCGCCTGGGCCATTTCCGGTGACGCGGTCCGGCCGGTGCCGATCGCCCAGACCGGTTCGTAGGCGACCACGACCCGTGCCGGATCGGCGCTGGCCAGCGCCGGCGCCAGCGCATCGAGCTGGCGCGCCAGCACGGCGTCGGTCCGGCCGGCCTCACGTTCGGCCAGCGTCTCGCCGACGCAGGCGATGACCCCCAGTCCGCCCGCCGAGCACAGCGCTGCCTTGCGGGCCACTTCATCGTCGGATTCGCCGAGCAGCGCGCGGCGCTCGGAATGCCCGACGATCGCCCACTTGCAGCCGAGGTCGACCAGCATCGACACCGAGACTTCGCCG
>Ga0172382_10001596_pt1 | contig 40341 bp, 32 predicted proteins | sample Leawel138RmetaG_FD_122245 | JGI IMG/M metagenome (GOLD analysis project Ga0172382, IMG submission 122245) | Leachate microbial communities from a municipal landfill in Southern Ontario, Canada - Leachate well 138R metaG | ecosystem: Engineered > Solid waste > Landfill > Unclassified | place... | reverse complement strand
TTATCTATATCTTGAATATAAGCAAATTCTGGCTTGAACTCTTGTATCTGTTCAGCAAACATATCTTTATTGTTACGGCAAGCAATGCCTAAAACTTTCCATTCAGAAGCCCGTTCTTTGACTACTTCAAGAACGTTTTTACCTACTGTGCCAGTACTACCAAGAACTATAATGTTTTTCATAAAGAGTACCTTATTATTGTTTACCCCCATTCCTTTTCCGCCTTCGGCGGGATTACCACGCTAAGAGGCGCTCGCAAAGACGGAATGGGGTAACTCTCGTTTTTAACAATTATTCTGTATTCGGCAATTTAAAAAACTTTAAACCCCTAACATCTGCAACAGTTGGTTTTTGGCTCCATTCAACAAAAGATGTCTCCGAAATAAGAACACCTTCTTGGTAACATTTATCCAAAAGTTGGTTCATACCATCTACCGCAACAAGAATATCCCCATCATTTTGTGATATTTCTTTTACATATTTTTTGGGGATATCAACTATTGGCGCTTGGTGTGCACCGTTAACAACCACAGTTTGAGCACGAGCTATCTTTAAATCACACACCGGAATCTCTTTATCACCTTGTAACCACTTAGCCACACTCACAAAAGGGTTCAAAGGTCCCCATTTATCTTCAAGAAATATTTCTCCTTCACCAGAAGCCCCTTCATACCAAGTTTTTTCTTTTGTAGCAAAATCCGCATTTACTGTTTTCTTGCTTCCTTCTATCCTAAACTTTGGTCCAATACCTTTTTCGCAGGCGTGAGATGCTATCCAGACAATCTCAACCCCTTCTTCTGTTTTAATTCTGATAGATAAAGTGTCTGTTGATTCAATATCGTTAGCTCTATAAAGTTCTGATTCAACAGAAATAGGTACGCCACTCAATTCCATCTCTTTGCCTACAAGAAAAAGTGGCAGATTTATATAATGGGCACAAGCGTTATTTAAAGGAGAATCAAGGACTATGGTATTGTTAATAGAGAGTTTTCCTGCCCAAGCATTACGGTTAAAATATGCTTTTGTGCGAGGCCATTCTGCTACAACAACTATCTTTTTTATTGTACCGATATCGCCTGATGCCAACATTTTTTTTAGTTCCCAGGTTACTTCTTTAAAACAGAGTTGGTAACCAATAAAAAGTTTTTTGCCAGACTTTTTTTCAGATAACGCAAGAGCATCTGCGTCTTGTATAGCACCAGATACAGGTTTTTCAAGGTACACAGGAAACCCTGCCTCAAGCGCTTTTATACCCATAGAAGTATGTAGAGGTATTCCAACAGGCAAGGTTATACAGTCAATATCATTTTTCATCTCAAGAAGTTTATCATAATCAGAAACAAGTTTAACCCCTTTTTCTTCAAGTTCAGTAGCCAATTTTTCGTTTTTTTCTCTCATATAAGCCACAACTGCAGTCAACTCAACAGGTTCACCAGCGTTTTGTGCCATAAGTATCTGACCTATATGGCTTCTTGAATACCCCAACAACCCCACAACCCCAAACCTAATTTTATTTCCATATTCTTTATTTGTTCTCATCTCAGTATCCCCCCAAATTTTCTTTTACGTTTCTGATATGAAGAGAGAGCCTCAAGAAAATCTTCTTTTGAAAAATCCGGCCATAATACCTTTGTAAAATATAGTTCACTATAAGCAGATTGCCACAAAAGAAAATTACTGAGCCTTTCTTCGCCTGAGGTTCTTATAATTAAGTCAGGGTCGGGTATATCAGAGGTATCAAGATATTTTTCTATAAGTTCCTCATTAACATCTTTCTCGGCACAACCTTCTGCTAATATTCTTTTTACTGCAGACGTTACCTCTTGACGACCTCCGTAGTTTATAGCCAATATAAGTGTAAGCCCGTCATTTTTTAAGGTAAGATTTTCAATATCAGACATACTTTTTTGTAAAAACTCAGGCAACTGGTCCCTTTGCCCAATAAACCTTACTCGGACATTTTTTTTGTTGAGTTCAACACTTTCTTTACGTAAATTCTGCTCCATTAACGTAAAAAGAAAACGGACCTCCTCCTCGGGCCTTCTCCAGTTTTCAGTAGAAAAAGAGTATAACGTAAGAAACCTAACACCTTCATCATCGGCTGTTGTAATTACTCGCCTAACCGTCTCCAAACCTTCTCTATGACCCATTATACGTGGTAATTTTCTCTTTTCTGCCCATCTTCCGTTACCGTCCATAATAATAGCAATATGGACAGGAACTATTCTAACATCATTATTGTTATGCACACCCAGTTCCTTTTATGTTTTTGTTAACCTCTTTTTGCCCCCCCCCCCAAGGGATAGAAGGCAAAAGCGAAATTCCGGATCAAGTCCGGAATGACATATAGAGGAAGTCCCCCATTTTATCCCTCTGCTACTCTTTTTCCCTTAGTCAGCAGAAAGCCCCTCCACCTACGCTAAAATGCAAGCTTCGGCGGATCTTAGCCCGAATGCTTTCTGAGGGATTTTTTCAATCTTAGGATATAACTATTGCACCAATAAAAAAATGAGATGCGCATTACATCTCAAACTTATCCCCAAGATAAACCTTCCTTGAATCAGGATGCTCAAGAATATCTTTTGATGTTCCCTCAACAAGTATCTTCCCATCATAAATAAGGTAAGCCCTATCTGTAATACCGAGAGTATCTCTAACGTTATGGTCTGTCAACAGTATACCGATACCTTGATTTTTAAGTTCAACTATTGTATCTTGCAGTTCAGATACTGTTTTAGGGTCTATCCCCGAGAAAGGTTCATCCAAAAGAAAAAATTTTGGCTGAAGAGTTAAACTTCTTCCTATCTCTAACCTTCTTTTTTCTCCACCAGATAGAGTACCAGCAATATGTTTTCGTAATTGATAAAGACCAACCTTATCAAGGTACATCTTTATAATATCATCTATTTTTTTTTTATCTTTATAATACTCTTCAAGTATGATACGAATATTATCTTCTACCGAAAGTTTATTAAAAAGAGCTATCTCTTGAGGCAAATATAACATCCCAGCACGAGCTCTTCTCCAAACGGGTAGCCAAGAAATATCTTCTTTATCCAGAATTATAGAACCTTTATCTTGACGCATAAAACCAAGCAACATCTCAAAGGTTGTCGTTTTTCCTGCCCCGTTAGGTCCAAGCAGACCAACTATCTCTCCTTGAGATACCTGCAAAGAAATATCTTTAACAGCAACAGTTTTCCCAAAAGCTTTTTGAAGGTTTATAGCTTTAAGCATTGTTAAAAAAGTTTCTCCACGTTTTCTCCGCCTACTTCTAAACCCATATGTTTGTAGGCAAACTCCGTAGCAACACGTCCTTGGGGTGTTCTTTTTAAAAAACCTTTCCTAACAAGAAAACTCTCATAAACCTCTTCAATAGTGTCCGACTCTTCTCCAACTGCTATGGAAAGACTTTTCAACCCAACAGGGCCACCTGCAAATTTCAGTATAAGGACTTCCAATACTTTTTTATCCATCTCATCCAGACCTTCTTCGTCAACATCCATCTTATCGAGAGCAAGAACTGAAATATCCTTATCTACAACCCCACTACCTTTCACCTGCGCATAATCTCTAATCCTTCTTAATAACCTATTAGCAACTCTTGGAGTACCTCTTGCCCTTTTAGCAATTTCTTGTGCACCTTCTTCAGTAATACTAACCTTTAGAAGGTTTGCGGACCTACTGATTATTTTCACAAGTTCTTCAGATGAATAATAGTCAAGACGATGAATAATTCCAAACCTGTTTCTTAAAGGAGAAGTAATTAACCCAACTCTTGTAGTTGCGCCCACAAGTGTAAAGTTTTTTATAGGTATCTTTACAGATTTAGCTTTTGGTCCTTCCCCAATCATTATATCTATACAAAAATCTTCCATCCCGCTATAAAGGTACTCTTCAATAGTTCGAGGCAACCTATGTATCTCATCAATAAATAGAATATCTCCGAACTCAAGGTTGGTAAGTATTCCAGCTAAATCCCCTGCTTTTTCTATAACAGGACCAGAGGTTGCTTTAACAGTAACGCCCATCTCGTTGGCTATAATATATGAAAGGGTTGTTTTGCCGATACCAGGCGGACCATAAAACAATACGTGGTCAAGGACTTCTTTTCTTTCTTTTGCAGCTTTAATAAAAACTTCCAGATTATCTTTTACTTTATCTTGCCCAACAAAATCTGAAAATCCCTTAGGTCTCAAAGCATTATCATAATTTGAATCTTCTCCTCCAGCAACTGGAGAGGTTATTTTCTCGTCCATTATTTATCAATTATTCCTTTTGAGGGCTTCTTTAATTATTTCTTCAATACTTGAAATTCCAACATTCTCCTTCATTATTTTGCTGACAGAAGATACTGCTTCTTTTCTTTTATAACCAAGCACAGTTAGTGCTTCAACGGCACTCGCAAAAACCTCTCTATTATCAACAAACTGTTTTTCCTGTGGAATATCAAGTTTCTCAACACGATGTTTCAACTCAACAATAATACGTTCACCTGTCTTTTTACCTATCCCAGGAATACCTGTAAAAAAGGCTGTATCTTCAGCAATAATAGCGTTATACAATTGGTTGATATTCATACCAGAAAGGATTCTTAGAGCCATCTTAGGGCCAATATTAGGGACAGTAATAAGAAGTTTAAACCCTTCTTTCTCCTCTATAGAAGCAAATCCATACAACTGCACCTCATCGTCTTTTGTTTGAAGAAAAGAAAAAAGTTTCACTTCGCTTCCTTCTTCTCCAATAGATTGAGAGGTTTCTATAGAAACGTTCAACGAGTAACCTATACCATTATTATCTACTACAACCCTTGCTGGAGACTTAAAAATTAGTTTACCGCAAATGTAATAAATCATTTTCTTTTTTATTTATAAGATAGGAAACAGCAACCGCAACAGCGTCGCTCTCGTCTAATCCATTAAAATTTTTATACCCTGTAATATGTTCCAGCATAAAACGAACTTGCTCTTTGGTTGCTGCCCCAGAACCTGTAATATTTTGTTTTACTTCTCTTGCAGGCAGAAGTTCAAAAGGAATCCCGTTCCTTAAAGCTGCTCCAACAAGAACCCCAGTAATCTGCCCTATTTTAAGTGTAATCTGAACATTTTTACCAAGATAAATCTCTTCAATAGCAATCACATTGGGTTGTAGTTCTTCCAATAAGTTGTCAAACTGTTCTAAAATAAGTTTGAGTTTTGTACTATATTTTTCCTTTATTGGAGGCGTAATTGTTCCTGTACACAAAACCGTCTCTTTTTCTCTACTACTCTTCTTTTCTATAAACCCGTAACCTATTTTATTTACACCAGGGTCGATACCCAATATTTTCATCTTAACCTATTCAGATTGCATTGATTCAAGGATTTCATCAGATATATCAAAATTTGCATAAGCGCCCTGAACATCATCGTGGTCTTCAAGTGTTTCAAGAAGTTTTAGCACCTGTTCAGCTGTTTTACCTTCAACTTTAACAGTATTTTTAGGAACAAAACTGACAATAGCATCCGTAACTTCAATATTTTTTTCAGCCAAAGCGTTCTTAACTGCTTCAAAATTTTCGGGTAGAGTAGTTATTTCAAATATATCATCTTCCAGAACCATATCTTCAGCACCTGCTTCAAGTACTATCTCCATTAGTTCATCCTCAGGCACCTTATCTTTTCCTATATTAATCATACCTTTCCTCTCGAATATCCAAGCAACACTACCAGAACCTCCAAGGTTTCCATTATGTTTAGAAAAGATAGACCTTATCTCAGAAGCGCTTCTATTCTTATTATCAGTTAAAACCTCAACAAAAAGAGCAACTCCACCAGGTCCATATCCTTCGTAAGTAACCTGTTCAATTATTACTCCACCGTCTTCTCCAGACCCTTTTTTGATGGCTCTCTGTATATTATCGTTAGGCATATTAAACCCTTTTGCTCTTTCAACAGCAAGACGCAACCGAGGGTTTGTATCAGGATTACCGCCTCCTGTCTTTGCAGCCATCATTATTTCCCTTATAAACTTGGTAAACATTTTACCTCTTTTAGCATCAGTAGCCATTTTTTTATGCTTGATACTGTGCCACTTAGAATGTCCAGACATATTTCCTCCTTTTACTTCTAATATCTTATTATATTAACAATAACTCGCCATTTTATATTAAAAATGACGGTTATTAATCTTTACCCAACTCTTTCCAAAACTCTTTTGCACTCATATCATCTATCATTTTCCTAAGTTTTTTTGCTTCTTCTTCGCTAATAGGTTTATCTGACAGATTAGTCTTAAAAAACTTAACATCCTTACCTTCTTTGATAATATCCATCTTTTCAAGAAGATTATCTGAAACCATTATATCCGCATTTAGCCTCAGTGAAATTGCGATTCCATCACTTGGCCGACAATCAACATTGATAATATTACCGTCTTTTGAAATAACCAGATGTGCATAGTAAACACCTTTTTTAAGAGAATGTATCTCCAACCTTAACAGTTTGGCAGAAAGAGATTCTATAATATTTTTAATTAAATCGTGGGTAAGAGGTCTAAAAAAGGAGGCATTCTCAAGAGCAATTAAGATTGATTGAGCTTCTAATATTCTTATAGCAATAGGTAAAAACTTTCCCTTCTCCCCTTTAAGGATAAGAACAGAAGAATTGTTCACAAGGTCAAGAGCAACTCCTTCTATTGAAACTTTCTCCATATTCAGCTTTCCTTTGCCTCTTTTTCTTTTTTTCTTTCGTCTATTATTTTTTGTGCAATATGTGCAGGTACAACCTCATAATGTGAAAATACCATTGTATATGTACCAGTACCGCTTGTTATAGACCTCAACTCGTTTGTATAGTTTGCCATTTCAGCTAAAGGTACTTGTGCCTTTATAACCTGACGTTTACCTGAAGAACCCATATCAAGCACCTTACCGCGCTTAGAGTTGACCGTTCCAATAACATCACCTATCAATTCTTGAGAAACGCTTATATCAACATTAACTATTGGCTCAAGCAAAATAGGGTTCGCCTGCATAAACCCTTTCTGTAAAGCCAGAGAACCAGCTACCTGAAATGCTATATCAGAAGAATCAACGGTATGGTAAGTTCCATCATAAAGTTTAACCTTTATATCAACTATAGGGTAGCCTGCAAGAATTCCTTTTTTTAAACTTTCTTTTATACCTTTTTCAACTGAAGGTATAAAGTTTCTCGGTATAGCACCCCCAACTATTGCGTCAACAAACTCAAACCCAGCACCTCTCTCGAGGGGCTCTATCTCTATAAAACAGTGTCCATACTGTCCTTTACCGCCGGACTGTCTCTTAAACTTACCTTCAGCAGGACCAGAATGAGAAACTATTGTTTCTTTATAGGCTATTTTTGGTATACCTTTTTCAACTTCAACACCAAACTTTGTCCTAAATTTATTTATAGCAATATCTATATGGGTATCTCCCATACCTGAAACTATAGTTTCACCTGTTTCTTCATCTCTAAAAACATTAATCGTCTTATCTTCCTCAACAATCCTATTGAGAGCGTTTCCAAGTTTGTCTTCCGTTCCTTTAATTTTGGGTCTGATAGAGTACGAAACTGCCCCCTCAGGCATTTTAGAAAGATTTAAAGCCCACGAAGCGTTTGGGTCACAGAAAGCATCTAAAGCTTGGGATTCAGAAAGTTTTGCAACTCCAACTACCTCTCCGGGCAGTGCTTCGTCAACGGGTTCTTGTTTTTTACCTTGTATCCTTAAAAGTTGCCCAACTCTCTCTTTCTGTCCTTTGGTAACATTTAAAAACTGAGAATTACTTTTAAGTCTACCAGAACAGACCCTTAGGTATGATATTTTACCAGCGAAAGGGTCAAATATAGTTTTTGCAACCAACCCTATCAAAGGTTGGTCTGGTGTTCTTGTAAACTCCTGTTCTTCCTCTTTAGCATTCACAGCTTTAAAAGGCAACATCTCTTCTGATGATGGCATATATTGCAGGATAAAATCTACCAACTCTTGAACTCCTACCTGTTGAGTAACAGAACCAGTTAAAACAGGTATAATACTTCCTTCCTTAAACCCTTTTTTAATATGTTCTGCCATCTCGTCGGCTGATATTTCAACACCTTCAAGATATTTTTCCATAAGAGTATCATCCAACTCTGCTATAACATCCATTGACGCCTGAACATACGGGTCAAAATCAGGGTTTTCGCCTACTTTTGCGCCCAACAAGTTAGCAACTCCCTTTAAAGAAGAACCTTCTTTTAAAGGATAGTTCACAAGAAGCAATTTTTTCCCAAAAAAAGATTCCATCTCTTCCCATACCTTATTAAACTCGACCTCAGGCAGATCCATCCGATTAATAAACAACGCTGCAGGCATCCCTTTTTTAGTAATAAGTTCCCACTGTTTTTCAGTAGAAGGAGTAATACCTTCATCAGCGCCTACAACAAGAATACCAATATCTGAGGATTCTATACCACATACCTGTTCTCCGATAAAATCCATATATCCTGGAGCATCCAAAATATATATCATTGCATCGCCTTTCTTCACATACCCGAACCCCAAGTTTAAACTCATTTGACGACTTATCTCTTCAGCATCAAAGTCAAAAATAGTGTTTCCTTGAGATATCTCGCCAATCCTATCTATCATACCAGTTTTATAAAGAATCGTTTCGGCAAGGAGTGTTTTCCCAACGTGGTTATTCCCAAAAAGCCCTACATTATAAATCTTACTCATTTTTCCTCCGATTCAACATTTTTATCTCATTTTCTATATTTTGGGTCTGTTGCCCTCTGTATCTTAACATTCTTTTTAGGTTTAGATGTTTTAACAAGTCCATCTATCAAAAGATTATATTCTTCTCTATCTATAGGTAGTTTTACAGATTTATTTTTTTTCCAAGAAAGGATACAAGCATTATAAAATTCCACTGAATAAAGCCCTTCTTCCCCAGGCGTGATTAACTCCTCACCATTAAGTATTGAATCAGCAAAATTTCTAATTACTTCAATATGCCCTTTCATAGCGTCTGTATCAAGAGATATATCTACCTCTTCATATTTTAAAGTCTCCCACATATCTTCCGCAGAAACGATACTTTCGGGTATCGATTTTTCGTATTTATAAAATTTCAAGTTTTGAGAATCCAATACAAGTTTCCCCTTTTCTCCACATATTTCAATATGGTGCCCCTCTATAGGTTCCAAAGTAGAAACATAGTAGTACCCACAAGCACCATTTTTATACCCCAGGAGAGCGTGTACCTCGTTTTCAACCTCTATATCGTGATATGCTGTCCTTGTTTTAGTTTCTATTTCTATAGGCAGACCTCCTAACAACAGAAAAACGTCTATCATATGGGGCGCTTGATTAACAAGAACACCAGCCCCCTCGCCCTTCCAAGTAGCACGCCATATATTACTGTTATAATAAGCTTGAGTTCTAAACCAAGAATCTATACACAAGGTTCTCACTATTTCCCCAATATACCCTTTTTTAACCAATTCTAATGCTTTTTTCACTCTCGGTTCTGCCCGTCTTTGCATCATCATTGAAAAGATTTTGTTGTTATCTTTTGCTGACTTAATCATTCTGTCAGCATCTGCCACAGTAACAGCGATAGGCTTTTCCGCAAGCACATGTAACCCGTTTTCAAAAGCATACACGCTTATTTCAGGATGAGTCCAGTGAGGTGTAGCAATAATGACAGCATCACATAAACCGCTGGTTATCATCTCTTTATAATCTGTAAAAGGTTTTACTCCAAACTCCTGAGCATTTTTATTAACAACTTCTTTATCTCTGCTGGATATACAAGTCAACTCAGTCTGTTCAAGAGCAATAACATCTTTACAGTGGGCGTATCCCATACCGCCCATACCAATAACTCCAATTCTTATTTTTCTCATAAAAAAATCTCCACACACTATTTTAAAAATAGGAAAATTTAATACAAACTTAAAACCTTAACCTACAATAGAATATTTTTAAGGTAAATTCTGAAGTTTAGGGTCGGTAACTCTCTGCTCTTTAACTCCTGTTTTTTCCTTTGATGTTTTTTTCAACTCTTCCATAAGTTCATCGTACTCTTTTCTTGGAACAGGAATATTAACTGGTTTATCAAGTTTAGCAGACATTATGCAAGCATTAAAAAATTCTACTGCGTTGATACCCTTTTCTCCGGGTGTAAGCCGTTTTTCGCCTTTCAGGATTGCGTCCCTAAAATTTTCCATTATAGTTTTATCTATATCTGGTACCAATTCAACAGATTCATGTGTAACTACCATCTTATCCCACATCTTATCGGCACTAAGAATATACTCTCTTAAAGGTTGAGAATTTTTACTCAACATAACATCAGTCCCTCTAACAACAAGTTTCCCTTTATCTCCTACAAACTCCATATGAAGCGGACCTTCAGATTCACAGGTAGAAGTATAATAACAACCCCAAGCACCGTTTTCATATTCCAATGATGCCTGCACTTCATCTTCAACTTCTATTCTATGGAACTTCGCTCTTGCTTGAGCCTGAATCTTAATAGGCATACCACCTATATGTGTAAACATATCTATTGTATGAGGCGCCTGATTACATAACACACCACCACCTTCTCCAACCCATGTAGCTCTCCAAGTCCCACTATCATAGTATGACTGAGTTCTTTGCCACGGGTCCACACACAATGTTCTATGTATCTCTCCCAACTCTCCACTCTCAACAATCTCTTTCAGTTTAAGGGTAAGCCCTTGCAACCTTCTCTGGTAGTTAACCGAAAAAACTTTACCACTCTTTTTTGCTGCCTCAATAATCTCATCTGCTCCACTAACAGTTACAGCAATAGGTTTTTCGCACAGCACGTGTAACCCTTTTTCAAAAGCGTACACACTAATTTCTGGGTGCACCCAGTGAGGAGTCGCAACAACAACAGCATCACATAGACCGCTATCTATAAGTTCTTTATAATTCAAGAAATATTTTGTCTGAAACTTTTCTGCTCTCTCTTTTGCTACCTCTTCATTAATATCGCATACACAAGCTAGTTCCACCTGTTTATTTTCATCCTGCAACAATTTTGCTCTGTGACAGTGTCCTCCCCCCATACCCCCAACACCTATAACACCAATTCTGACTTTTTCCATTATTCCTCCTTAATAAAAACAAACTTAATTTTTCTTTTGATTGTTGACCTTATTTATAATATAATATATTGACTTATTGGTCAAGAAAAGATAGGAAAAATGGAAAATAAAGAGCCAGACGAGTTAAAAATCCTTTTAAAAGGGAAATCCCCGAGCGAAATTGCCGAAATAGTGGAAAATTACTATAACGCAAAATATGAAGAAGAGAAGATTTTTACAGGTAGAAATCTTCTTGTTCCGATTATCTTTTTTATAGTCTTAATTATTTTATTGGTTATATTTTACAAACTTCTTGCTCTTTCTTCTGCTCAAAAGAAAGACCAACCTATAAACCATTTTAACAAAACTTTAGAAGAAAAATATAGTTATGTGGACTAAAATATACATTCTTGTTTTCTTTACAAGTGGAATCTTATCCTTAATTTTTACCAAGTTAGCTGGAGTTGTAGCAAAAAAAACAGGCATAATAGATATGCCCTCTTCGAGGAAAGTCCACAAACAACCTATTCCTCTACTTGGAGGTCTTGGTATATATTTTTCTTTCGCTTTAACAATATTGATAGGCCTTTTTCTTGCCAAACTACAACTAATGCCTGGTTATTTACTGGTTCATTCACCTGGAATTTCGCATACATCAAAAAAACTTGCAGTCATTTTAACAGGAGGTTTTCTGGTAGTTGCTTTTGGTCTTATAGATGACATTAAAGGCGTAAAACCTTTCCAGAAACTAATTTTACAAACAATTGTTGCAATCATAGTCTTTATGGAGGGTATGCGTATATCTCTATTCTTACCTACCCTTTTTCATTCTTTTGTCTTGACTATTGGCTGGTTTGTCCTAATAATGAATAGTTTTAACCTTATGGATAATATGGACGGATTAAGCACAGGAGTTGCTTTCATTACTGGTTCAATACTCTTTATATTTGCTTTACAAATGAACCAACTTTTTATAGCCACCATACTTGCAGCTTTTCTTGGTAGCATAGTTGGATTTTTAAAGTATAACCTACCTCCTGCAAAAATTTTTATGGGCGAATGTGGAAGCAGTTTTATAGGTTTTTTTCTTGCAACCATTTCTATCCTGATGACATTTTACAGATACGAGAAACACCAGACTTTTCTACCATTTTTTGCACCTCTTATAATTTTTTCAATACTTTTCTTTGATACCACTTCGGTTATCTGGATAAGAACAAAACGGAAACTACCTATATTCAAAGCAGACAAGAACCATTTTTCACATAGGTTGGTCAATATAGGTATGTCTCAAAAACAGGCTGTCTTATTTATATATCTACTAACTATATGCACAGGTATTGGCTCCCTGTTATTGAGCAATTTAAACACTTTTGGTGGAATACTGGTTATTATTCAGGTCTTTATTATTATTAGTTTAACAGGTATATTAGAATTTGTTGGGAAGAAGAAAGAGGAACGAATTAAAAACTCATAATATTAAAGCATTACAAAACATCAAATACTAAAACCTCATAACAATTCTTTAAAACTTTTCAAATAAAAGAGGCAAGTAATTACAACTGTATAATTTCAATTAAACCCCCTAACTAAAAATATGGGGTAAAGGAGAAGTTGGAATATGCTTATATACTTAAATGGTAAATTGGTAGAGAAAGAAGAAGCAAAAGTATCTGTTTTTGACCACGGGTTATTATATGGTGATGGAATATTTGAAGGAATTAGAATTTATAATGGGAAGATTTTTCGGCTTGATGAACATATCGAGAGACTATTCTACTCTGCAAAAGCAATAATGCTTGAGGTTCCACTAAATTTTTACGATATGAAAAACGCAACCATTCAGACAGTCAGAGCAAACAAACTCAAAAACGGATACATACGACTGATAGTAACTAGAGGTGTTGGCGACCTCGGTTTAGACCCTCGCAAATGCAAAATTCCCACTTTAATAATTATAGCAAACGAAATAAGCCTATACCCTGAATCTTTATATGAACAAGGTTTGGCAATAATTACAGTACCAACAAGAAGAAACCTTACAGAATCAATAAATCCTGCTATCAAATCTCTCAACTACCTGAACAATATAATGGCAAAAATAGAAGCAAACAACGCTGGAGTTATGGAAGCAGTAATGTTAAATCAAGAAGGTTTTGTTAGCGAGTGTTCAGGCGATAATATTTTTATAGTTAAAGACAAAACAGTTTATACTCCACCAGCGTCTGCTGGGGTACTTTACGGCGTAACAAGAGAAGCAATAAAAGAGATATGCATAAGACTGGAAATTGAATTTAAAGAGATTAACCTAACTCGATACGATATTTTCAACGCAGACGAATCTTTTTTATCAGGAACAGCCGCTGAGATTATCCCTGTAATATCATTAGATAACAGAATAATAGGGAACGGTAAACCGGGCGAAATAACAAAAACAATACTGACCGCATTCCAATTAATGACCCAAACAGAAGGGGTTCCCATATATGAGTAAAGCGTAGTTATATTACAAAGGTATTTGGTGTCAATTCACAACTTATGCAATAAAAGAAATTGTTAAAAAGCCATAAATTATGGTAAACTGTTATACCATTTTTAATTTATGAAGAACTATGAGAGGTAGCCTTCAGCAAATACCGTTTTAGAGTAGATAGTCTACCTCACAACTTCGTTGGAGCAAGGAGAATGGTGGAGTAGAAATTAAAAGCCCCACACCCCAAACCTCTTCTCTTGGGGGTAACGGAGAAAAGAAAGAAGAAAGGAGCAATGTTAATGTTTGAAAGGTTCACAAAACGTTTAAAAGAATTACTTACTCTTGCCAGAAAAGAAGCTTTAAAATTTGGGAATAACAAGATAGACCCAGAGCATATTCTACTTGCAATGCTTGTAGAAGGCAAAGGCAAGGGTGTGGCTATACTTACCCATTTAGGAGTAAATGTTAGAACTCTAAAATATGATTTAGAAAAAAATATGAAGTTAGGCTTCCCTGTAAACATAGGAGATATTCCTCTTAGTTCAAAGTCTCAACTGGTTCTTAAATTAGCAGTTAAAGAAGCTCAACTTCACGGGCACGCCTATATTGGCACAGAACATATTCTTCTGGCAATTATTTCTCAAGAAGATACTCTCCCTTCAAAAATTTTGAAAGCTATGGGCATAACCCACAGCAACGCTAAACAACTTTTAGATGACCTGATACAAACTCAACAGCCACAAAAATGGCAAAATTATAACAAACCAATCATTACTCCATCACAATTCCAAAAAACAAGACCTGCTGCTATAGATGTTTTTGGTAGAGATTTAACAAAACTTGCACAAGAAGGTAAACTTGACCCTGTTATTGGCAGAGAGATGGAAATAGAAAGGATGATACAGATTTTATGCCGCAGAAAAAAGAATAACCCTGTACTACTTGGAGAACCTGGTGTTGGAAAAACAGCTATAGTTGAAGGTTTAGCTGAACAGATAGTCTCTAATAAGGCTCCAGAAATTCTGAAAGACAAAAAACTCATTATGCTTGACCTCTCTTCTATGGTTGCTGGAACAAAATATAGAGGCGAATTTGAACAGAGAGTTAAATCTGTTATAGATGAGATAAAAACTTCAAGGAACATTATAATTTTTATTGATGAAATACACACACTTGTCGGAGCGGGTGGTGCTGAAGGCGCTATTGACGCATCCAACATTTTAAAACCAGTACTATCTCGTGGAGAGATGCAATGTATAGGCGCTACCACTTTAGATGAGTACCGTAAATATATAGAAAAAGATGGTGCTTTAGAAAGACGGTTTCAACCTATAATGGTAAACCCTCCAAACGAAAAAGAGACTATTGATATATTGAGAGGACTTAAAGAGAAGTACGAACTCCACCATAAATTGAAAATTTCGGATTCTGCTATTTTTGCAGCAGCAAAACTTAGCGATAGATATATCACAGGAAGGTTTCTTCCAGATAAGGCTATCGACTTGATAGACGAAGCTGCTAGCAGAAAAAGGCTCAAATTAGATAAAAAAAAGAGTGCAAAAGGAGCTTTTGAAACAGTACCACCCTCTTTCCCCAAAGACCCTCAAGACTGGCAAGACCTCAACTTAGAAGAACAGAAGATAATAACCAGTGAAGATATATCAGATGTAGTATCTCAATGGACAGGTATACCAGTATCTCAGATATGCAAAGAAGAGAAAGAGAAATTACTTGAAATGGAAAACACCTTAAACCAGATTGTAATAGGTCAAGAACCCGCTGTATCAGCAATAAGCAGAGCCATAAGACGTTCGAGAGCGGGCTTAAAAGAAAAGAGGAAACCTATTGGTAGTTTTCTTTTCCTTGGACCCACAGGAGTTGGTAAAACGCTTCTCGGTAAAGCCTTGGCAAAATTTCTATTTGGAGATGAACAAGCCCTTGTACAAATAGATATGTCTGAATATATGGAAAAGTTTTCTATAAGTCGGCTAATTGGCGCTCCTCCAGGATATGTTGGGTACGATGAAGGCGGACAACTTACAGAAAAAATCAGAAGAAGACCTTATAGCGTAGTTCTTTTTGATGAGATAGAAAAAGCTCATCCTGAAGTCTTCAATCTACTTTTACAGGTACTTGAAGACGGACGTCTTACAGATAGTTTTGGTAGATTTGTAATGTTTCACAACACCGTACTTATTATGACATCAAACTTGGGCACACAACTTTTTAAAAACCGTGCTACTATAGGTTTTAGCACTCAAAAAGACGAGAGTTCTCAAACAAAACTTAAAGAACTTATTGAAGAGCAGGTTAAAAAAACTTTTCAACCAGAATTCATAAACAGAATAGACGAGATGGTTGTCTTTAATTCTTTAACAACCGAAAATCTTTTGAATATTATTGACCTTGAGTTATCACAGGTTTTGGACAGACTGAAAGATATAGGGATATATGTTTCTGTTTCTGCTAAAGCAAGACAGTTCCTTCTTGAGAAAGGAACCAATAAAGAGTTTGGGGCAAGACCTCTTAAAAGAGCTATTTCAAAATATATCGAAGATACTCTTTCAGAAATCATTCTGCAACAAGAAGAACCTCAAAACTTAAATATCTCTGTTGGTGTAAAAAAAGGAAACCTAACTTTTAAAATGTCAAAAAAACAAGGAGCTGAAATTGATGAGAAAACTGATTCTCCTACTCTTACTTCTATTTAGTACACCATATCTTTTGTCTGCTCAAACAATTAAAAACATTGAAATATATGGCAATAAAAGATTAAGTGAACAGGTTGTCAGATCATACCTTCAGACAAAACCAGGCTTGCAATATAGAAAAGATGTGATGGATAACGATATTGCAAAACTTATAGAAACTGGGTTTTTCAAAAAGGTCAGGTACCAAGAAAGCGAAAAAACAGAAGAAGAAATAGTTATAAAAATATACCTCGAAGAGAACCCTACCATAAGCGATATTAAGTTTGTAGGTAACAAGGTCTTTTCAGCAAAAAAACTTAAAGGGTTTATAGATATCAAAAAAGGTGATATTTATAATGAGATAAAGTTAAAAACCTCTCTTGACAAAATAGAAGAGAAATATAAAGATAAAGGGTTTACCTTTACTAAAACCGAAGGAGATGCAAGCCCACTCAAAGAAGAAGTCTTGATAACCATAAACATCAAAGAAGGAACCAAACCCTATATAAGAAAAATATCTTTTGATGAAAACATTTTTTTCACTCCTACCAAAATAAGAAAATTGATGAAAACAAAAGAAAGGTTTATGCCTTTCAAAAAAGGTACTTTTAAGACGGATATTCTTGAACAAGATATTTACAATATTACCAACCTTTATATGAACTCAGGTTTTCTTGATGCCGAAGTAAACTACGAGTTTCTTGAACACGAGAAAGGTGGACTTATTTTAAAACTTAATATTGATACAGACAAACGGTATTTTCTTGGGAATATTGGGTTTAAAGGTACCCTGTACGCTGAAGAAGAAACCTTAATTAACCAACTTGAATTAAAAACAGAAGGAGCGCCCTTAAACAGGTCTCTCCTTGAAAAGAACCAAAAAAAGTTGTCCGAATTTTACCTAAACAAAGGTTACATTGCATCTAAAATCACAGAAATACCTTTACCATCTGATAAACCAGATGTAATGAATATCACCTACTTTATTGAACCGGGCAATATATATAAAGCTGGAGAAATTAAAATCGTTGGTAACACAAAAACAAAAGATAAAGTCATAAGACGAGAATTGAAGGTTGAACCTTCCAACACAATAACCTCTTCTGATATACTTAAAAGTTTTAACAACCTTTATGACCTAAACTATTTTGAAAAGATTAACATATACCCAGAATTTACAGAACAACAAGATATTGCCAACGTTGTTGTTGATGTTATAGAAAGAGATAAGACAGGCGTATTTCTTATTGGAGGCGGGTATAGTAGTGTAGATAATCTTATAGGTATGATAAGTGTACAACAATCAAATTTTGATATATCCAACCCTTGGTCTTTCCAAGGTGGCGGTCAAGACCTCCAACTATCTTTTGAATTTGGTACAGAAGCAAAGAATTACAGGTTAAGTTTTACTGAACCTTACTTTCTTGATAAACCTATATGGGCTGGTTTTGATATATACGGAACAAAAAGAGAATGGCGAGATTATACCGAAGAGAGGAAAGGATTGGCTTTGAGAGCAGGTAGAAAATGGGAGAACCTATCTCTCGGGTTTAACCTTAAAACAGAAGCCATAGACCTTTACGATGTAAATGTTGCACGAATCCCCTCCATTGTGTCACAAGAGGGAAAGAATAGAAAAAACAGTTTAACGGCTACACTAACACACAGTTCTCTCGATAGACGAAGAGCGCCTTCCAAAGGGAACCTTGCAAAAATCTCACTTGAATCGGCAGGTGGACCTTTACAGGGAGATATTAACTTTACGAAAGCTGTATTAGAAAACGATTTTTACTACCCTATAAAAAACTTTACTTTCCGTAGCAGAACTTATGCTGGTTTTATAGAGGAGACAAAAAAATCAGAAGATATCCCTATTTATGAGCGGTTTTTTGGTGGTGGTATTGGAACAGTTAGAGGTTACAAAGAGAGAAGCATTGGACCAAAAGACCCAACAACCGATGAACCAGTGGGAGGTAAAGCTTTATTTGCGCAAAACTTTGAATTGGTGTATCCTATATATCAGGATACACTTAAAGGAGTATTTTTCTGCGATATAGGTAATGTATGGGACAGTTTTGGAGACTTTAGCGATTTACGCAAAGGAGCTGGAGCTGGGATTAAGTTTGTTGTACCCATATTGAACGCCCCAATTGAAATATACTACGGAATAGCTTTAGACAAAAAACCCACTGATGATAATGGTAGATGGCACGTGGGGATGAGTTTTGGTTTTTAAATTACCAACGGAGGCATTATGGTAAAGAATATTAGGTTTGTTGTATTTATGATATTAGCATCAGTTATTCTTTTATGTGGTAACCTTGTAGCTCAAACAGCAAATATAGGTTATGTAGATATAAGACAGGTTTTTGCTGGCTACAAAAAAGCTCAAACAGCTGAAGCTAATTTTAAGCAAGAGATTGAAGCCGAGAAGAAAAAAATTGACCAATGTAAAGAAGATATTACTTGTATGCAAGCAGAATTTGAACAGAAAAAAGATATTCTTAAACCAACCGAGAAAGCAAAAAAAGAAGAAGAACTAAAAGGAAAAGTTAAAGAATATTTTTCTCTCGCGGAAACTACAAATAAACAACTCGACACAAAAAGACAAGAACTTGAAGAGAAACTCCTTGAAGAGATAAGAAAAGAGGTAAACAAATATGGTAGTGCGAAAGGTGTTTCTGTTATTCTTGATTCAAGAATGGTACTTTTTGGACAGCCAGGTATGGACTTAACAGAAGAAATCATTAAGGTTCTTAATGCGAAACAATAGTGGAAAAGTATATGAAAATGAAGGTCAAAGAGATTGCAAAAATACTTAAAGGTCAAGTTGTAGGAGACGAAGAAGTTTTTATTACAGGAGTTTCAGGTATAAAGGAAGCTAAAGAGGGAGACCTTACTTTTATAGCAAACAATAAATATAGGCCTCTGCTACAATCTACAAAAGCTTCTGCAATACTTGTTCCTACCGATACAAACAATTCAGTAGAAGCAGTCCTTATACAAGTGGAAAACCCTTCTATTGCTTTTGCCAATATGTTAAATATTATTGGTCCTGAACCTATCGTTTTTTCGCCAGGCATACACCCAACAGCCATTATAGGCAAAAATGTAACAATAGGGAAAGATGTCTCAATACAACCTTATGCTGTCATAGAGGACAACTCTACATTAGGAGATAACACTATAGTAGGTTCTTCTGTATATATAGGGCACTACACAAAAATAGGCAAGGATTCCATTATATATCCACACGTTATTATAAGAGAACGGGTAACAATTGGAGATAGGGTTATTATACATCCCGGCACAGTAATTGGAGGCGATGGTTTTGGATTCGCCACAGTAAAAGGGGTTCACCATAAAATCCCTCAAATAGGTACTGTTATAATAGGTAACGATGTAGAGATAGGTTCAAATGTTACCATTGATAGAGCAAGGTTTAATAAAACCTACATAGGTAACGGCGTCAAGATAGACAACCTTGCACAGATAGCCCATAATGTTAGCATAGGCGACAACACAATAGTTGTTGCTCAGGTAGGAGTAGCAGGGAGCACAACTGTTGGTAAAAACGTAATTATTGCAGGTCAGGCAGGTATTACAGGACATATAACAATTGGAGACAACTCTATAATAGGGGCTAAGGCAGGAGTTACAAAGAATATTCCGCCAAATACCCATGTCACAGGTTTTCCCGCAAGAGAAAAATGGGAAGATATGCGATTACAGGCATATTCACGAAAACAACCTGAGTTAATAGATAAACTAAAAAAGCTTGAAGAAAGACTAGAAAAAACAGAAAGGAGATTAAAGGAAATATATGGAGAAGATGACCCAGAAAACACTTGAAAACTCAGCAGAAATAGCAGGTATTGGACTCCACACAGGAGAAGCGAGCAGGTTGGTTTTTAAACCAGCCCCTGTTGATACTGGAATAATTTTTTTTAGAACAGATGTCCCTAACTCTGAACCAGTCAAAGCAGGGATAGACAACCTTCTTGACAACACTAAGTTCCCAAGAAGAACATCTATTGGTAACTCACAGTTTCAAATACATACTATTGAACACCTTCTTTCAGCACTTTATGCAATGGAGATAGACAACCTGTTTATAGAGATGGAAGGCAACGAATGCCCCGGCTTAGACGGTAGTTCAAAACCTTTTATAGATATCTTTAAGAAAGCTGGGATTAAAAACCTACATAAAGAAAAAGAGGTTTTATATTTAAAAGAACCTATCTACATATCAAGCAATGGCTCACATATAATTGCTTTGCCTAACGATTCCTTGAAGATTTCTTATACATTAGATTATCCTGAAACAATTCTCAAATCTCAGTACGCTTCATACAAAATAACACCAGAAATATACGAGAAAAATATTGCTTCCGCAAGAACTTTCTGCTTGAAAGATGAAGTTGAATCTTTAAGAAAAATGGGGCTTGGCAAAGGGTCAGACTACAGCAACACCCTTGTTATAGACGATGAAAAGAGTGTAATTGATAATGAGTTTAGGTTTTCCGATGAACCAGTTAGGCACAAAATAAACGACCTGTTAGGAGACCTTGCAGTATTAATTAACTACGTACGAGCTCATATTATTGGTATAAGAAGTGGGCACGCTCTTAATACAAAACTTATCAGAAAAATACAAGAACAGAACAGAACGGACAGGTTAGGGGGTGTTGGTTCGCCATCTCCAACAATTGCCAGAAGTAATGTTTTATCTATAGAAGAGATAGAAAAAATAATTCCTCACAGGTTCCCTTTTCTGTTGGTCGACAGAATAATCGATTTAACAGATAGTAAAGCTGTAGGTATAAAGAATGTTACAATGAACGAATGGTTTTTCGAAGGTCACTTCCCAAACAAACCTGTTATGCCGGGTGTATTGATAATAGAAGCAATGGCACAGGTTGGGGGAGTGCTTATGTTAAGCAAAGAAGAGAATAGAGGTAAACTTGCATACTTTATGAGCATTGATAATGCAAAATTTAGAAAAGCTGTAAGCCCTGGGGACCAGTTATTGCTTGAGGTTGAAGTTATTAAACTTAAAAGCAGAATCGGGCAACTACGAGGCAAAACCTATGTTAACGGAAAACTTGCCACCGAAGCTTCCTTTAAATGCACCATAATAGATGCTTGATAATATAACCCAAAACAACCACAAATGGCTAATATACATCCTACTGCTATCGTTTCAAGTAAAGCCAGTATTGGCGACGATGTAACAGTAGGTCCTTTTTCTATAATAGGCGATAATGTTACCCTACATAATGGATGCAAGATAGGTTCGTCAGTTACTATTCAAGGCTACACAGAGATAGGGGCTAACTGTAAAATATTTACTGGCGCTGTTATAGGAAGCCTTACCCAAGACTTAAAATATAAGGGCGGTAAAACTTTTATAAAGATAGGGGCTGAAAATACCATCCGAGAATATATCACCATAAATTCAGGGACTGCAGAAGGAGAAACAACCTACATCGGCAACAAGAACCTTTTAATGGCTTATGTTCATATAGCCCATAACTGCCACATAGGTAATAATGTTATTATTTCTAATGTTGGCACTCTTGCGGGGCACGTGATTGTGGAAGATTTTGCTGTAATTGGAGGTTTAGTAGGGATACACCAGTTTTGCCGAATAGGTAAACACGCCATCATAGGAGGTTGTTCCAAAGTTACAAAAGACATTATTCCCTATGTTATGGCAGACGGACACCCAGCCCTACCATTTGCAGTTAACAAGGTTGGGCTAAATAGGCGTGGTTTTTCATCAGAACAGATAAAGGTAGTAGAAACAATCTATAAACACCTGTTTCGTTCAGGGCACAATGTTTCAGAAGCCCTTAAACTGATAGAAGAGATGGAGCAGACCGAAGAAGTTTTATCTATTACCAACTTTATAAAGCAGGCAGAAAGAGGAATTGCAAGACCAAAAGACAAACAAAGGCAAGGTTAAAAACATAAAAGAAAAGCGTATGAGGTGTCTATTCACTCCCTTTTTTGGCTTCTCCTCTAAGGGGATGTTTGGGGTAGTTGCCCTTGTATGTCATTCCGGACTTGATCCGGAACCTCGTTTTTTACGTTGTGTCTACTGCCAACGTAGGTTATATTTGTCATCCTGAAACAAGTTCAGGATGACAAAGTGTTCTAAGGCTATAATAACCATAGACTTGCAAACCTCCGAGGTTTGCAAAAGAGGTTAATAGGATGAAAAGGCAGGATAAAAAAATAGGGTTATTTGTTAGTAACGATAACCTTTCTGAGTATGTACATAAAGCCATCAGCAAATATAACAATGTTTTCCCCTTTGCTTTTGAAGATACACCCTTAATAAATAGCAAGGTTTTTCAGTTTGGAGACATCTTCGGCATAATATCTACATTAAAACAAGAAAACATAGAACATCTCGCTGTAATAGGCAGAATATCACCCTCCAAACTTTTTGAAAACAATATACACCTATCAGGAAAACAATTTTTAGAAAAAGAGACCCTATGGAAAGGTGAAGAACTTATGGCTTCTGCCGTATCTGGCATTGAAAAGGAAGGTATTAAAATAATACCTCTCTCACAACTATTAAAAGAGTTAATAGCAGAAAACTCTGTATATACCAAAAATAGTCCAGAAAAAGAAGAAATTTTAGATATAAAAACTGGTATCTCATTACTACAAAACATATTACAATTCCGCACAGGTCAAGCAGTTGCAGTAAAAAGAGGGATGATTATAGCAGTAGAAGGCGTTGAAGGTACCGACTCTATGATCACAAGGGCAGGAACTTTTTGTAAAGGTTTTACAGTAGTCAAGATTGCTGGTAAAAATAAAGACGAACGGTTCGACCTTCCAGTTATAGGACCGGGCACAGTTAATGCTATAGCTACGGCAGGCGGTAAGATACTAGCAGTTGAAGCAGGAAAGACCATACTTTTTGAAAAAGAAGAAACAATAAACATTTGTGAAAAAGAGAAAATAACCCTGCTTGGAGTTGAAATATAATTTAAATTGGCACAGACTCCCCCTGTATGTCATTCCGGACTTGATCCGAAATCTCGCTTTTTCTTACTCCTGTTATATGGGTTAAGTGAGAGATCCTAAAACAATTTCAAAATAACAGACTGGGGCGGGGAAAAAACAACGAAAAGGGACAAAAAAATGCTTTTAATAAAAAAAGAGAAAGAAGATATTCTTTCATACCTTGAAGATTCATCAAATTTTAAAGACGGAAACGCAGAACGGGTATATATACCAGAAAACGAAACTGAATTAAAAGATGTTTTAACCGATTGTGCTAAACAAAATATACCAATAACCATATCAGGCGGCGGAACAGGCACTGTTGCTGGTAGAGTACCTAAAGAGGGATATATCGTTTCTCTTGAAAGGTTTAACCAAATTATAAACATTAACAAAGAAGATAAACGAGCAACATTACAATCAGGGGTTATTGTCAAAGATTTTCTTCAAGAACTCGACCCTCTCTCTATGTTTTATCCACCCTTCCCCACCGAACGGACCGCATTTATTGGTGGCAACGCCGCTACCAACGCTTCGGGAGAATATAGTTTTAGGTTTGGAGCCACAAGAAAATATATCCAAAAATTAAGAATGGTACTTACTACTGGCGACACCCTTGAAATCAAGAGAGGCGACATACAAGAAAAGAATGGAATAATTGATTATGGTTCATTTAAGGTATCTTTACCTTCTTACCGTACCCCGCCTATTAAATGTTCTGCAGGTTACTTCTCACAAGAAAATATGGACGGGTTAGACCTGTTTATAGGGTCAGAAGGAACCCTTGGTGTAATAACAGAAGTTGAAGTGTCCCTAATAGACTCTCTCCCACCAAGATTTATTATCATCATATTTTTCCCTGATGAAGATAAAATTCCAGAAATGATACGAAGGGTTAAAAGAGATTTTAAGGATATGTATAGCCTTGAATTTTTTGAAAGAGGTAGTTTAAAGTTTCTTAAAAAAGATTATCCTGAAATCCCCAACGACACCTGCGCTCTGTACATAGAAACCATATCAGGAATTGAAGAGATTGAAAAATGGGCAGAATTTGCAGAAGATTATAACTCTGTTGACACTTTAATGGGCGAAGATATAACCAACTATGAACGGCTAATAAAATTTAGACACAGGTTGCCAGAAAACATAAACGCTTACTTTAAAAAGTTGGGTATTGTTAAGGTTGCGATGGATATTTCTGTGCCAGAAAACAATTTTGAAGAAATGTTTCGGTTTTACAGGAAAATTATGACACAAGACCCTATGCAATCAATCCTTTTTGGGCATATAGGCGAAAACCATTTACACTTTAACCTTTTCCCCAAAGACGCTCAAGAAAAAGAACGTGCTGGGCAAATATATAAAAGTTGTGTGAATAAAGCACTCTCTCTTGGAGGCACAGTTGCCGCAGAACACGGGATAGGTAAAATTAAAAAGAAATGGCTCGGTGTTATGTACGGCGAGGAAGGTCTTAGAGAGATGGCAAAAATAAAAAAAGTTTTCGACCCATATTCAATACTTGGGTTGGACAATATAATACCAAAAGAGTTACTGGTCTGAACTACCCATTAAAACATAAAAACTATTATGGACAAACTACTTGAAAGAGTGAAACTTGAAACAGAAAATATAAGTGAAGAGGTAATCTCTTTACGAAGATTTTTTCATCAACACCCTGAACTCGGGTTTGAGGAACATATAACTTCCGAAAAAATCTCTACTTTCCTTGAACAAGAAAATATATCATACCAAAAAGTAGCCAAAACAGGTATCGTTGCCAGTATAGGTAAAGGTAACCTTACAATTGGGTTAAGAGCAGATATGGACGCTCTGCCTGTAGAAGAAAAAACAGGGCTACCCTTCTCTTCTGTCCATAAAGGTCTTATGCACGCATGCGGACACGACGGACATATGGCTGTTGTCCTTGGGGTTGCAAAGATCCTAAAAAGGTTAGAAGAACACCTAAATTTTACAATAAAATTTATTTTCCAGCCCAGCGAAGAAAGGTCCCCAAGCGGTGCTAATGTAATGGTTAAAGAAGGTGTATTAGACACAATAGATTATCTTCTGGGGTTCCATTTCTTCCCTATATTACCAATTTTTGGGATATGGATTGGCGAGGGACCAGTAATGGCAAACGCAGATTTTTTTTCTATAAACATTTCAGGGTTAGGGGGTCACGGCGCTTCACCGCACCTTGCCATAGACCCTATAGTATGTACAGCATCCCTTATATCTAACCTACAAACAATAGTAAGTAGAAATATCAGCCCGTTAAAACCTGCTGTCCTTTCAATATGTAGCGTATCAGGTGGAACAACCTATAATGTTATTCCACAAAAAGTTGAAATAAAAGGGACAGTTAGAACCCTTGACACTTCTGTTCAGAACAAAATCCGCAACCTTATTGAAACAAAAAGTAGAGATATATGTAGTAGTTTCGGATGTAAAGCAGAACTCAAATACAACAATCATACCCCATTATGTGTCAACGAGCCGACCTTTACGCAACAGATAAAGAACATTTCTAAAACCATACTAAAACCTGAAAACTTATTAGAATTCCACCCTATTATGGGTGGTGAAGATTTTGCCTACTTTTCAAAAGTGGTACCTTCCTGTTACTTGTTTGTAGGTATTGGAGATAAGTTTGGGGATAACCATAACAACAACTTTTCAATAGATGAAAGCGTATTACCGTACACTGTAAACTTCTTCTCTAACCTGCTAATACAACTTGGAGCCAATAAGAAAACAAATGGATAAAATACTTTTAACAGGGTGTTGCGGATTCATAGGTAGTAAAGTAACTGCAAACCTTCTACAAGAAGGGTATCAGGTGTTAGGGCTTGACGAAATGAACACTTCATACGATATTAGTCTAAAAGAGTATCGGCTCCAACAACTCCAAAGTAATAAAAATTTTTCGTTCATCAAACAGAATATTGCTGAACCAGAGACTGTCGAGATAGTAAAATCTTTCTCACCAACAATAATTTTCAATCTTGCAGCAAGAGCAGGTGTTAGAGTTAGTATAATAGACCCTTTTGTCTATTTTAGGTCTAACCTAATAGGAACAATCAACCTGTTACAAGCAACAAAAGATTATGGCGTAAAAAAGTTTATACTATCTTCAACCTCATCTGTATACGCAGGAGAAGCAATGCCTTTTTCTGAGGACCTACCTGTCAACAGACCTATATCCCCTTATGCTGCCTCAAAAAAATCCGCAGAGGTTACCTGCTACACGTACCATTATCTATACGGTATAGATGTTACAATTTTACGGTATTTCACAGTTTACGGACCTGCCGGTAGACCAGATATGAGTATATTTAAGTTTATAAAACTTATAGATGAAGGTAAAGAGATTATTGTCTTCGGTGACGGTACTCAAAGCAGAAATTTTACATATATTAACGATATTGCTGACGGCACAGTAAGAGCACTAAAATTGAACGGCTTTAATACTGTTAATTTGGGCGGTGATAAGACCAACACCTTAAACGAACTTATATCTTTGATAGAACATTATCTTAACAAAAAAGCAAGTATTTCGTACAGAAAATTTGAAAAGACAGATATATACGCTACCAAAGCAGATATAAGGAGAGCAAAACAATTGCTAAACTGGGAACCGAAAACCAGTTTAGATGAAGGCGTTAAAAATACTGTTGCGTGGTATAAAGAGAACTACTCTTGGACAAAAGATATACATCTTAAAGAATGAAAAACAAAGGCAAGGGTAAAAACGTAAAAGACCCCCTGCTTGTCATTCCGGACTTGATCCGGAATCTCGTTTTTACGTTATGCCTACTACATAGCGCAGGTTACATTTGTTATCCTAAAACAAGTTCAGGATAACAAAATAGACGAAAAACAAAAACGGTATCCACTAAGGAGTAAAAAATGAAAATACTTGTTACAGGCGGTTCTGGTTTTATAGGTAGCCATATTACAGACAAACTTATTGAAGCAGGACACACTGTTTCTGTTATAGATAACCTTTCAACTGGCAACATACTCAACCTAAACCCTAAAGCACATTTTTACCAGATGGATATCAGAGATGACAAGGTAAAAGATGTGTTTGAAAAAGAATCCCCACAGGTAGTCTATCATCTTGCTGCCCAAATAAACGTACGTAAATCAGAGGAAGACCCTTTCCTGGATACATCAATAAACATAAACGGTTCGATAAACATCATAAGAAATTTTATCAAGCTAAAAGGAGAAAAAAAACTTATATTTTCATCTACTGGTGGCGCTATTTATGGTGAAGCAGAGGAGTTACCCACCCCTGAAACAGCAGAAGAGTTACCTTTATCTCCTTACGGAATATCTAAATTAGCAGTTGAAAAATATCTTTTTTATTACTCTTCTTGCTACCAGCTTGATTTTGTAGCGTTAAGGTTTGGTAACGTTTATGGACCTCGCCAAAACTCAAAAGCCGAAGCTGGAGTGATAGCAATCTTTGCAGAGAAACTACTTAATAATGAGCAACCTATAATTTTTGGTGACGGAAAACAGACCAGAGATTTTGTATATATAGAAGACGTTGTTAACTCTGCTATAAAAAGTATAAACAAAAACCTTAACGGTATCTACAATATAGGTACCGGGATAGAGACTGATATAAACTATATTTTTGATTGTATAAAAAAAGATACCTGCTCCAATATCAATAAAACTTACGAAGGGGAGAAAAAAGCGGAAGTTAGAAGAAGTTCTCTTTCTGCAAAAAAATTCCAACAAAGTGCAGGGTGGGCTCCTTCCTACACCATTGAAGAAGGAATCAAAAATACTGTCAAATGGTTTAAATCAATAAGAACTTGATTCCCATTCAGGTCCGCTGGTAAAAACGTTATAATGTATTGCAGAAAGGTTAAGCACCTTCTGTTTATGGATATTATGGTGCCAAAAACATCTTACGATAGGAACCTTCCCGCCGAGTCCAGCACTTTGCATCTGCCAGATTTTTGCTTCTTTCCAGGTAACAATACCGTCATTATCAGAATCCGCAGCAATAATCTCTTCGGGGGTACGTGAAGAATGGAACCAACTACACCTATTATAGTTAAACTCATAAAAATAACTGCACGCATCAATCTCAGAGTTTCTGTAATTAAACCCTTTTATTGCTCCAAGATACGGCTCCTCAAAAGTAGTGTTCGGTATATTTGGTGGCGGTATATCGTTTGTTTCAGGGAAAGATTTGTGCCCGTGCCCTCTCTCTCCTGCATACATATCCGTTAGACAAGTATAAACTCCTTTTGAAGACATATACGAAGGATAAAGGGTAGAAAGCCAAGGCGGATAATCTTTATAGTCCTGAAAATATATCTCTATAGAGATACTAAATTGTTTAAGGTTACTTATACAGTTTGCTTGTCTACCTTTTTCTCTGGCAGTTGAAAGAGCAGGTAAAAGTTCTCCTGCCAACATAGATATTATGGCCATAACAACAAGTAGTTCTATTAGGGTAAACCCTATTGAATTAAAATGTGCCTGCTGAAGTTTGCAATTTGACATAGATTGGATTTTGCGGGTCAACCTTTTTAATAAAGCCATTTAATTCACCCCCTTAAACCTAAAATGTTATTGTCTACTCTTTCTGGTTTTACTTTTCTGAATTACCTCGTAAGACAAATTCTTTATTTCTTGGTTCTCATCATTATAATATAGGTTCAGCAACCTGCTTTCAATATCTTCTTGTATATCCACCTTATTAAACATATTAAGCGCTTCTTTCCTTATTTCCAAAACCTCGCTTGGTCTTTCAGCTATCTTCATAAGTTCATTTGTATAAGAAGAAATATCAGAAGACTCAATATAAGAGAGTATCTTCTTTTTTCCATCTAAACCTTCAGAAGAGAAAAGCCCGACCAAATACTTTACGTTCTCTTTATCAAGTTTCATAAGGGTTTCTATTGCAATAGCCTTTATATTTGCATCTTTGCTGTCAAGAAGAGATACAAGTTTATCTTTATCAAGAGAACCTAAACTCCAAGCGGCAACTCTCTTAACACCTAAATCTGGGTCCTCCATTAACATCTTTTCTATCTTAGGGAGAGCAGATTTAGAAGTGTCTTGACCCAACGAATATAGGGCTTCTTTCCTCTTTTCAACATCTTTACTTGAGAGTTGTTTTATATAAGTTCTTGTGCCTTCACTTTTACCTCTTTTTGTAAACCAGAAGGTAAACCTTAAAAGGGAAATAAGGATAATCGCTACAAACACCCATATAAAAATTACTTTATACTCTTCTGCTTTCTTTAAAAACTCTGCTATTTTTTCTCTAAACATTTTCTCTTCTCTATTAAATTTTTAATGACTAACTTAACCCTATTATACCCCTTTTTTTTTGTCAAGACAAGTAAAAAAAAGTCCCTCTCCCTCCGTCACATTTTGTTATCCTGAACTTGTTCAGGTTCTCTAATGTAACCCACGTTGGGAATAGGCACAACGTAAAAAACGAGATTCCGGAGCAAGTCCGGAATGACAATCTTTCCTTATTTGCCTCTCCTCTGGGGGAGAGGATGCAAGGTGAGGGGGTCTTTTATGTTTTTTGCTTGTTTTACGAGAAGCGTCTTAGTCCGAATGCTTTTGAGGGATTGCGACGTGGTAATCCTCGTCTTTATCCTATACACTATTGTATTTAACCTTGCCTTTGTCTTTTCCTTCGTTAAAAAAGTATGTGTCTATAAACGCCCCAGTTTGTTATCCTGAACTTGTTTCAGGATCTCTCACTTAATCCACTTTGGTAGTAAGTAAAGTGCAAAAACGAGAGTCCGGATCAAGCCCGGAATGACATACAAGGGGAAGTCTAATTTTTTATCATTACGTCTTTTGTTTTTTCTTAGCCTGCTAACTGCACCCCTCACCCTTAATCCCTCTCCCTCAAGGGTAGAGGGCAAAAGCAGGGGCATTTCTTTCCGCCTTCGGCGAGATTGCCACGCCAAAAAACGGCTCGCAAAGACGGAATGGGGGGCTGTTAACAAAAGGTTCAGCCCTTTTGTTCTTATACTCTGAGCCTGTTGAACCCTTCGGAGATGCTTTATATGCAGAAGGGTAAGTTCTCAGAGTGCCTGATTGTTGAGTAGAAGATGTATGCGCCGTAGTACCAGAGTGAGTAGACACCGCATACTTTTTTACACCGCAACTTTACAAGCCCTTGATAAATTTACATTTTCCTCTTGACAAAATTTGTAAGGGGTTATATTATAAAGATAAACAATACAAAGGAGGTGACAAACAATGAACAAAGCAGGTCTAATAGAAGCAGTAGCAAAGGTTGTCTCCACAAAAAAAGAAGCAGCAGCAGCAGTCGACGCAGTGCTGGATGCTATCAAAGGTTCTCTTAAAAAAGGCAACCCTGTGACTCTTGTTGGATTTGGAACTTTTTCTGTAGCAAAAAGAAAAGCAAGAAAGGGTAGAAACCCTCAAACCGGCGAAGAGATAAAAATCGCAGCAAAGAAAGTTCCGGTTTTCAAAGCAGGCAGCGACTTGAAGAAAGCCGTAAAGTAATTATCAGTACTTAGAAGCGGGCTTCTTGCAGGGGTCCGCTTCTACTAAAAGTTGTAAACAAAAAATATATTTGACAAAAATTTTCTTGTGAAATATAATATGTTTGAAATAAAAAAATAAAGACTTGACAAAAGAAAATAATCTGTTATAATGATAATTGTAAAAACATATAAAGGAGGTGAAAACAAATGAAAAGAACAAAACAAGGCTTCACCCTTATAGAGCTTTTGGTTGTTATAGCGATTATCGCCATCCTGGCGGCTATGTTGCTACCTGCGCTCGCAAGAGCAAGAGAGCAAGCAAGACGGTCGGTCTGTATATCAAACCTAAAGCAGCTCGGGTTAGCCATGAAAATGTACTCTCAGGACTATAGGGAATTCTTCCCTACAAACAGCACTGCCTCTGACGTCTCTGTACAGAGCACAGGTAGAAACTTAGCATTGTTGTATGATGCCTATATCTCTACAACTGACGCTTTTGTGTGCCCTTCTGACTTGAAGAAAAACGGCGGAGCTGGTGACTTAGCAGGTACTCTCTCTTATGCTTATGCAAGAGGTTTGAATGAATCCACAGATACAGAGACAGTCCTTCTGGTAGATAGAGCAGGAGAAAACTCTGCTAACGGTGACACAGCAGATGATAATACCGGTAAATGGAGTTTCAGCAAGTTGAATGCTGGAGACCAGGTAAGCGGAGAAGTTAACCATAAGAAAGACGGAGTTAACGCTCTATATGTGGGAGGTAACGTAGCATGGATACCTGCACCAAGAGCAGTTAAAGGTATTGCTTTCCCCAACGTAGACAACGCTCATACTCATGCAGGTGCGGTATTTAATCCGTAATAAGAAGTATTTGTTTTAATATTCAAAGAAGACCCTCCAAAACGGAGGGTCTTCTTTTTTTTATCCCCTCTGTTATCCATCACCACTCATTCCTTTATGTTTTTCTTTTTCCTATTGTTTGTTAAAACTCCTCCACCTACGTTAAACTACAAAAGACGGAATGGGGGGAGTAAAAAGCGAGATTCCAATTCAAGTCCGGAATGACATACAGGGCAAAGAAAATAAAAAAATGAAACCTTTACTATAAAAAAACATCAAAAGATATGTAAGGGTAAAAGTAGTTACCCTCCTCACAAAAAAATATAATAAAGGACAAAAATATGAATATACAAGAAAAATTTACAAATAAGGCGCAAGAGGCTATTATGGGCGCTCAGTCTATTGCTCAAGAGAAGAATAACCAGTCTGTTGATAACATACATCTACTATTTTCTCTTATTGAGAACGACGAAACAATAAACGATATTCTATCTATGATGAATGTTTTAGTTGATGAACTTAAAAAAGATGTTATCAACCAGATAGATAAACTTCCTCAGGTTACAGGTTCAGGTGCTGGAAATATATATATAACTCAAGGCTTAAACCAGACATTAAATAACGCACACAAAGAATCAAAATCTCAGGGTGACGATTTTATTAGTGTTGAGCACCTGCTTATATCTCTTTCTGAGGTTGAATCGACTGCCAAAACAATCCTTAAAAAATATGATATATTTAAAGCACGTTTATTAAAAATTGTTGAGCAGGTACGGCAAGGTGAAAAGGTTACTGATAAGGATGCTGAATCAAAGTTTAAGGTACTAGAAAAGTATACCAGAGATTTTACTGAACTTGCCAGACAAGGTAAACTTGACCCTGTTATAGGTAGAGATGAAGAGATTAGAAGGGTTGTGCAGGTTCTCTCCCGTCGGACAAAAAATAACCCTGTGCTTATAGGTGAAGCAGGTGTTGGTAAAACTGCTATTATAGAAGGGCTTGCCAGACGGATTATTTCGGGAGATGTGCCAGAAACCCTTAAAAACAAAAGGTTGCTTGCACTTGATTTGGGGGCACTTGTTGCGGGCGCAAAATATAGAGGAGAGTTTGAAGAGAGGTTAAAATCGTTACTTAAAGAGATAGAAAAAAGAGAAGGTGAGGTTGTGCTTTTTATTGATGAACTTCATACGCTTGTTGGTGCAGGGGCTTCTGAAGGGGCGATGGACGCTTCAAATATGTTAAAACCAGAACTTGCACGGGGCGCTTTAAGATGTATTGGGGCGACTACTCTTGATGAGTATAGAAAACATATAGAAAAAGATAGGGCGCTCGAAAGAAGGTTTCAGGTGGTATTTGTAAAAGAGCCTTCTGTGGAAGAGAGTATATCTATACTTAGAGGGTTGAAAGAGAGGTATGAAGTGCACCACGGGATAAAGATTACCGATAGCGCTCTTGTTTCTGCTGCTATACTTTCGCATAGGTATATCACAGGTAGGTTTCTTCCTGATAAAGCGATAGATTTGATAGATGAAGCAGCCAGCAGGTTAAGAATAGAGATTGATAGTATGCCTGCACCTTTAGATGAGATAGAAAGAAAAATACGTCAATTAGAGATAGAAAGGCAGGCGTTAAAAAAAGAGTCTAAACCAGAAATAAAAGAACGGCTCACAAAAATAGAGACAGAACTTGCATCTCTAAAAAAAGATCAGTCAAAACTAAATACTAAATGGCTTGCAGAAAAGAAGGTTGTTGAAAGAATAAGAAAAATTAAAGAAGATATTGAGGTTGCAGGTAGCGTAGTAGAGAAAGCTGAAAGAGAAGGCGACCTTGGCAAAGCGGCTGAATATAAGTACGGAAAACTTATTGAATTACAAAAACAACTTGATGATGAAAGCGTAAAACTAAAAAAATCTCAAGCTAAAGATGGCGGACTTTTGAAAGACGAAATAACAGAAGAAGATATTGCTGATATAGTTTCTAAATGGACAGGGATACCTGTATCAAGGATGCTTGAAGGAGAAATTGAAAAACTTATTAAAATGGAAGATAAGTTATCAGCAAAGGTTGTAGGTCAAGAGGAAGCTATCGTGGCTATATCTAACGCTATAAGAAGAAATAGAGCAGGGCTATCAGACCCTAACAGACCTATAGGTTCATTTATTTTTCTGGGTCCAACAGGTGTAGGTAAAACAGAACTTGCAAAGACTCTTGCTGTGTTGTTGTTTAACGATGAGAACGCTCTTGTTAGGATAGATATGAGCGAATATACAGAAAAACATTCTATATCTCGGCTTATAGGTGCGCCTCCCGGGTATGTTGGATATGAGGAGGGAGGACAATTAACAGAAAAGGTAAGGAGAAGACCTTATAGTATTATACTTATGGACGAGATAGAAAAAGCTCATTCAGAGGTGTTTAATGTGCTACTTCAACTTCTTGATGACGGCAGATTAACAGACGGGCAAGGTCGAACTGTTGATTTTAAGAATACTGTTGTGATAATGACCTCAAATGTTGGTAGCCAATATATATCTATGTTTAAGGAAGAAGAGACAGCAAAAGAGAAGGTTACTGATGTGTTAAAAAATACTTTCAGACCTGAGTTTTTAAATAGGATAGATGAAATAATTATCTTTAATAAACTCTCTAAAGAGAACCTTGTAAAAATTGTTGATATACAGATTAGTTACCTACAAAAACGGCTTGAAGATAAACATATCAGAATAAACTTCTCAGAGGAAGCAAAGGAGTATTTGGCTAACAAAGGTTACGATGAAGACTACGGTGCAAGACCTCTTAAACGGCTTATACAGAGAGAAGTAGAAAACCCGCTTGCGTTAAAGGTGCTTTCGGGAGAGGTTAAGGAAGATTCTGTTGTGGATATATCTAAAGAAGATGCTGAAGATAAATTATCTTTCCGGTCTGGCAGTTAAATAACACTTTGGTTACAAAAACGGAATGGGGGGTGAAAACGAGATTCCGGATCAAGTCCGGAATGACATATAAGGGGGAGTCTAATTTTTTATCATTACGTCTTTCGTTTTTGGTTAAGTTGCTTACTCCCCCCTCATCCTTGATCCTTCTCCCTCCAAGGGAGAAGGCAAAGAAGGAGTGAGTAGACACCACATACTTTTTTGTCCTCATCCCATTAACTTCTCTGCAACCCCTTGGGGACTTACTACTCCAAACATTCTAAGGGTAGAAGACAAAAAAGGGAAGGTGTTTTTGCTAAACAGCGCCATCCGTTGTAAAATAGTTATATAGACCAATAACCTTTTACGTATCACAGGGAGGCGTAATGAAAATCCTAAAGTTTGTTTGTGTGTTGTCTGCTATGTTTATGACAGGCGCTTATAGTCAGGAGAATATAAATAAAGATTGGCAAGAAAGAAAGGACTCCTTCAGTCGGGATAAAAGTATTGTTAGGCATTACACTTTTGAAGGAGTAAAGGATAGTTCAAGTGTAGTAAAAGATGTTTCTGGTAATGGTTTAGATTTAGTTTTTATGCCTTACATTAAAGATAAAGAAAAGATAGATGACTTACAGGTAATAGAAGGTCGATGGCCTGGCAAACCAGCTGTTAGGCTTGATATGGGTTGGTACCAAGGGGCGCCTGCAGATATAAACAATAACCAGTTTACTGTTGAGGTGTGGTTTAGAAGGAACGGTCCTGCTTCTTTAAAGCATACGTTTACGGGTAGCAAAGAGAGGGCTGATGGTGGTATTTTATCAACAGCCAATGGTATGACCAAGGGGTGGCGGTTGGTAACAGTATATAACCAGCGACAATCTCTTGAGTTTTTTATGGGTAACAGCGAATACGCAAAAGGGTCAAGGGCGCAATCTCTACTGTCTGTCCCTGACGGAGTATGGCACCATCTTGCAACTACCTGGGACGGGGAAGAAGTTAAACTATATTTAAACGGTATACCTGCAGGAACGTTGAAATATAAAGGACCTTACGCACCAGCAGGCAAAAACGATTTTTTCAAAATAGGGTATTTGAGAGCAGGTGTAGGTAGCGTTGTGTTGGATGTTGATGAGGTTATTATATATAACAGGGCTTTAAGTCCACAAGAGATTGAAAAACTTGGTAAAGGACAGACGTTAAATGTAGAAAAATTGTTTCAGACTGCAGACAATTTTATTAAAAAAGGTAACTATAAACTTGCAAGAGCAGAGTACGAAAAAATAAAAAATATATCCAGTATAGATTATGGTTTACCTCTTGCGTTATTTAATATAGCAGAAAGTTATCGTTTGGAGAAAGATTATGCCAACGCCCATAAAACCTATAAAGAAATTTCTGGCATACCTAACCTTCCTAATTACTATAAGATATACGGGCTTTTTAATGAAGCAGAAGTCTATACCGAACAGAAAAATTATGGTATGGCAAGACAACTTTATAGCCAAATATTAAAAACAGAAGGAACCCTTGGAGAACACCAATTTAAGGCACGTTTAAAAACTGGAGATACATATAGGGGTGAAAAAAAATATTCTGTCGCAAAAGGTATATATGAACAACTTTTAAGGGAAGAAGAAGTCTCTTCTCAGCCCCATAATGTTCACCGACTGGAACTTCGAAACCGATTGGAAGCAATAGATGGGCTTGCTGACGGAGCAAATGAAAGACCTAACGACGACCAGGTTATGTTAGCAAGGGTTACCTCTCCTAAAAAAAAAATATATGTATCGCCTAAAGGTAGAGATACTAACCCCGGGACAAAAGATAAACCTTTTGCAAGCATAAAAAGAGCTCAACAAGAGGTTAGAAAAATAAAAGTAGGTGATAAACCCCAAGGTGGGATAAAAGTATATTTAAGGGGTGGGAACTATTTTACTGATGAAGGATTTTTGTTTGAAAAGGAAGATTCAGGCGAAGAAGATTGGCCAGTTGTATATAGCGCTTATCCGGGCGAAGAGGTAAGACTGATAGGCGGTAAACAGGTAAAAAATTTTAAACTTCTTACAGATACCAATTTACTCAAAAAACTTCCAACTGAATCTAAAGGGAAAGTATGGGTTGCTGATTTAAAAACTGCCGGAGTAACAAAATATGGGGAATTTTTAAATAGAGGTGGGCATGACCCTCACGCAGTTGCAAGGAAAGGTGCTCTTGAGGTGATTTCTAATGGTAAAATAATGACCCTTGCACGTTGGCCTAATACGGGGTATGCAAGGATAGCAGGGCTACCAAACCCAAAAGGTGATGGAATTAGGAGAAGAGAACCTTACCAGGAGGGTAAGTTTTTATATTCAGAGGATAGACCTGAAAGATGGACAGACGAAAAAGAGATCTGGGTTACAGGGTTTCTTGCAAAAACTTATCCGTATCAGAGAATACATGTAAAGATACTCAAACTGGATACAGAAAAAAAGATGATAGAAACAGCGCCAGATATAAGGTGGGGGGAAAATTATGAACTTTATAACACGCCTTACCAGAAGAATGGACCTTACTTTGTTTATAACCTTTTCTCTGAGATAGATAGCCCAGGTGAATGGTATTTAGATAGAGATTCTAATATGTTATATTTCTGGCCACCAGAAGATATTAATAAAAGCGAAGTTATCGTCACCACAGCAGATAACCCTGTGGTAAGTTTTAAAAACGTTTCGTATTTTAATCTTGTTGGGGTTACGGTGGAAGGGTCCTGGACACACGGGATAGAGATCGAGAAAGGAACAAACAACCTTATCGCTGGTTGTGTTATAAGAAATACTGGGCAGTATGCTGTCAATATAAAAGGCGGATGGAACCATTCGGTATTCGGTTGTGATATGTACGATATGGGCGAAGGTGGCGCTATGTTTGATGGAGGTGACCAGAAAAAACTTATACCTGCTAGACATAAACTGATAAATAACCATATACACCGTTTTAACAGGTTTTGTGGCGGGTATAGACCAGCATCACACCCGCTGGGTATTGGGCATATAATTTCTCATAACCTTATACACGATACACCTATGCAAGCGGTATTTATTTCAGCGGGAACATCCAGTTCTAACGAACATATAATAGAATTTAACGAATTCCACGACGCTCCCTACGAAGCAAGAGAGTTTGGGAATATATATATTAATGGGCTTCAATGGAGGTTTATGAATAGAGGTAACGTTATACGGAACAATTTTTTCCACCATATAAGTTACCATTCGTCTCCAAACACATCTCAAGGGCTTAACGCTATACATATAGACTCTATCAATGGCGGTTTTACTGTAATTGATAATGTTTTCTATAAAGTACCTTCAGGTATATCTAATTCCCAACCTGATAGCAGGCTTGAAAACAATCTTTTTATTGAGCCAGTAAGAGCTATTTCTCAAGGTAATAGGGTAGAAATTTATAACGATTTAAAGGCTGGTAAACCAAAGTTAGGTATCACACAAACCTTAGCAAAGTTGCTTAACAGAGTTAACTATAAACAACCTCCTTGGAACTATAGATACCCACAATTAACAAACGTTCTCTCTGGGGACGAGTTGATAGGGTACCCTAAAGGGAATGTAATTGAACGAAACATAAATACTGGTGGACCTTTTATAAGCGTTGCCACAGGAATACGTAAAGATAATCTTATACAGAACAACTGGGAAGAGGGCGACCCTATATTTTTTGATAAAGAGAATATGGATTTTAGGTTAAGGGTTGGTTCCCCTGCTTATGGTTCAACTGGTTCTCATCCAATACCTTTTGAAGAGGTAGGAGTATATAAACATACATTGAGAGCAAGTTGGCCTGTTGATAGAACAAAAGAAGATATAGGTAAATATTATAATCCTGATTTTAGTAAGATAGGCGAGGTTGCAAAAACTCTTGTTTCTCAAAAGAGGGTAAGTAAAGTTTTAAATTATACTGTCCAAAAGAGGGTTGCTCCTATAGAAATAGATGGAAAACTTAACCCTAAAGAATGGTTGGGGTTGGATAAGAGTAAAGCGATGGTTATTGAGCAGTATTATACTGGTGAAGAGAAAAAAGGCCCTAAGAGTTACGCCTGGATGTTGTATGACGATAAATACCTGTACATAGCAACTACGCACGATGCCGACCCATATAAAGAGGGTATGCCTATTACTTCAAAAAAACATATCCCGTTTTTTGAGGTAGATATAGAAAGCCAGCACGGACAACATAGTTCTGACTGGTGGATAGACGATATGCCAACTGGACCTGTCTATATATTCTGGGGCGACTTTGAAGGTAAAGCACAGTATAAAAACAGTTTTGGTATGTCTTACAAAAGAAGAGAAGAGATAGAGAAGAGTGTTGTTTATAAATCCGCAGTTCTTAATCAAGAAACTCAGGAATGGGTAGCAGAAATGAGGATTCCTTTTTCCAGTATAGGGCTTGTGCCTGCAGATGTAAAACAACTTGCGTTCAATATTGGGGTATATAGAAGAGATGAAAAGTGGTTTACCTGGGTGGCTACTGGCACTAACCTGTGGAGAGTTGAAAACGCTGGACTTATAAGGTTTGAGAAATAAAAAAGCAATTACATTCTCTTTATCCTTTTTAGTCGTTTTGGGGGCTTTTGCTAAGGGTTTGCGCCAAAATATTTGACAAAATCAAAAAAATGGTGTTAGAATAAACACGGCGAAACAAAGAGCAACCAGGAACCTAAAATGCCCGAGTAAAAACGTTAAAATGGGCGAAGGAGGAGATGTGAAAAAAATATTTGTTGGTATGATAGTCGCAATTATGTTTTCTGGAATTACGTTTGCAGGTATAGAAGAAGCCAAAGAGTTTGTTAAAGCAAAAAAGTATGTTGAAGCGGAAGCAGAATATAGAAAAGTTTTGCCTGAATTAAAAGGCGAAGAAGCAGCAGATGTTCAGTTTCAAATTGCCGATATACTCCAAACTCAAAAGAAGTATGAAGAAGCCATTGAAGAATACAAAAAAGTAGAAACAATTGAAGGAGCATCTCAAGAAATTATCTCTTATGCTCTTTATAGAGCAGGTAGATCTTATACCGCCCTTAAAAAGTATGCTGAAGCAGAAGCAGAATACAAAAAAGCTTTACCTGGACTTACCTCAACAAGAGCAATAAATACTCAGGGCTATATAGGAAATATGTTAAGATATCAAAAAAAGTATGAGGAAGCAATTGAAGAGTACAACAAAGTTCTAAAAATGGATAGGGTTGCTCCAAATGTAGTTGCAACTACTACCAATGGTATAGGTGCTTCTTTACAGGCGATGAAACAGTACGACAAAGCTATTGAAGAGTACAACAAAGTTGAAGAAATGAAGAAAGTTGCCCCTTTTAATCTTTATACAGCGGCCTATAGTAAGGGCACCTGCTTACAAGGTTTAAAGAAGTATGAGGAAGCGATTGTTGAATTGAGAAAAATTGAAGAGATGGAAAAAATTACTCCATCTCAAAAATCTAATGCTCTCTTTAGTATAGCTCAATGCTACGAAAAGCTTGACAAGAACGAAGAAGCAATAGCAGAATATACGAAGATAGAAAATATGAAAGGTATCTCCAAAAGACGAATTGGTCTTGCAAAAAGCAAAATAGAAAAACTCTCTCAATCCAAATAAGGGTTTTAGAGATAAAAAAGTATGTGGTGTCTATTCACTCTGGTACTACGGCGCATACACCTTCTACACAACAATCGGGCACTCTGAGAACTTACCCTTCTGCATATAAAGCATCTCCGAAGGGTTCAACAGGCTCAGAGTAGA